>Ga0157372_10007038_pt1 | contig 11983 bp, 11 predicted proteins | sample C55metaG_FD_115307 | JGI IMG/M metagenome (GOLD analysis project Ga0157372, IMG submission 115307) | Corn rhizosphere microbial communities from Kellogg Biological Station, Michigan, USA - C5-5 metaG | ecosystem: Host-associated > Plants > Roots > Rhizosphere > Soil | place: USA: Michigan... | reverse complement strand
GCACCACGCTCGAGCGCGAGCTCGCGCAGGCCAAGGCCGTCACGGACCGCGAGACGACCGAGCTGCGCGTGAAGACCGAGAACGAGGCCGCGGCACTGCGTTCCGAGGTCGCCGCCGAGACGACGGCGCTGCGCGAGACCGCCGAGCGCGAGACCGCCGAGCTGCGCGAGCGCACCCGTGTCGAGGTCGAGCGCCAGCTCGCCGACGCGAAGCGCAAGGGCCAGGAGGCGTCCGCAGCGGTGACGGCGGAGACCGAGGAGCTGCGCGAGAAGGCCCGCGCCGCCCTCGCCGAGGCCGAGATGGCGATCGCGTCGCGCCGCGAGGAGGTCGAGCGGGAGGCCGCGGAGCGCCACGCCAGCGCCCAGAAGGAGACCGCGGCACTCGTCGCGGCCGCCGAGTCGCAGGCCGCCGAGGCCGAGGAGCGCGTCGCCGCGGCCCTCGAGCACGCCGAGAAGGTCCGCCAGGAGTCCGACGAGTACGCGAAGGACCTGCTGGCCACCGCCCGCGGGAACGCGGACCGCATCCTCGCCGACGCCCGCGCGTTCGCCGACCAGACCGTCGCGGACGCGACGCTCGAGGCCGAGCAGCACCGGCTCGCGGCCACGCGCCAGCTGCAGGACCTGAGCCGGCAGCACGAGTCGATCACCACGTACCTCGACGAGCTGCGGGCCCTCCTGTCGGAGCGCGTCGAGACCCCCGAGCTTTCCATGCTCACGCCGCCGCTGCCGCCCAAGCCCCCGGCGTCGTCCGGCACCCGCGCCCAGCGCGCCCGCGCCGCGGCGCCCGTCGTGACAGCGGACGAGCCCGACGCCGTGGAGGCGACGGACGAGGCCGAGGAGCAGGCTCACGCCTGACCCCCGCGACGGCGACGACGAACGCGCCCGCCGCGCACGGGACGCGCACGAGCTCGCGGCGCGGCTCGACGCGCGGCGGGCCGCCGAGTCGGCGCAGGCGCGCCGCATGCTCGCGGCGTTCGTGGAGCAGGCCCGCGAGCGCGGGCCTGCTCCCGTGCCGTTGCGCGTCCGGGCCTACGGCGGGGGCGGCTCGTACCGCACCTCGCTGCGCGGCTGGTACCTGCGCTCGGACCGCACGGCAGCGGTCGGCGAGGACGGCCTCTTCTACGTCCTGACGGCTCCCCGCAGCCTCCGGGCGCGCGTGGCGGGCACGACGCCCGTGCCGAGCGACCCTCCGCTCGTCCTGGGCGCGGGCGGCCGGGACGGCGAGTCGGTCGACCTCGACGTCGCGCTCGAGCGAGCGCTCGGGTCCGCGCCCGGAGATGCCGCGGGCGGCTGAGCCCCGGACGGTTCGCTCAGGCCTGCAGAGCCCGGCCGCGCAGCCGCTCCAGGGCCCCCGCCACGTGCTCGGGTGCCTCGAGCGCGGCCAGGTGCCCGGCGTCGGGGGCGAGCACCAGGGCGGCGTCGCTCGCGGCGCTGGTGTGCGCGAGCGTGTGCTCGGCGTCCTCCACGGGCGTGAGCTCGTCCTCCGTCCCGACGACGACCGTGACCGGGCCCTCGTAGGCCTCCAGGACGGACGTCCGGTCAGGACGGGCGGCCATCGCACGCTGCGCCCACGCGACCGACGCCGGACGCTGCTCGCCGATCCAGCCCGCGATCGTCGCGACCAGGTCCGGGCGCGTGCGCCGGGACGTCTCGCCGAGCATGGTCTCGCTCATGCCGCGCACCGCGTCGACGGTCCCGCCGGACTCGGCCTCCCCCGCGATGCGCAGCCGGTTCTCGCGCGCGGCGGGCGCGTCCGCGACCGTCTTCGTGTCGACGAGTGCGAGGGCCGCCACGAGGTCCGGGTGCCGCTCCGCGAGGGCGAGCGCCACGTACCCGCCCATCGACATCCCCGCGACGACCGCGCGGCCGACGCCCCGCGCGTCGAGAGCGGCGGCGACAGCGTCGGCGAGGCCGTCGACGGACGGCTCCCCCGCCGCGTCGGGCGCCTCGCCGAACCCAGGCAGGTCGACGGCGAGGACGGGCGCGGTCAGCAGGGCCGCGGTCTCGTCCCACATGCGGTGGTCGACGGGGAAGCCGTGGACCAGGACGAACGGCAGGGGTGCTTCGTCGTCCCCGCTCGCGTGGAGCACGGCCGTGAGCGGCTGGTCGTCCGCGTGCTGATCGGTCATCGTTCTCCTCCGTCGGGGACGTACTCGGTGGGCAGCGGCACGGGGCAGGCGGGGTTGACGTGCCGGACGATCTCGTCGAGCACCCGCCGCACCTGGCCCTCCCCCACCCACAGGTGCTTGCCGCCGTCGACGGCGATCACCTCGGCCTGCGGGACGCGCGCGAACCGGCGGCGCGCCTCGTCGGGGCGCAGGTAGTCGTCGTGCTCGGGCACGATCACGACGAGCGGGCGCCCGAACGCGGCCCACGCGTCCAGGTCGGCGTCGGTCGCGCGGTGCAGCGGCGGCGAGAGCAGGACCGCGCCCTCGACCGCGGGGTCGGCGCCGTGCTTGAGCGCGAGCTCCGTGCCGAACGACCAGCCGACGAGCCACGGGTGCGGCAGGTCGCGGAAGTCCACGAGGTCCAGCGCCGCCTGCACGTCGAACCGCTCGGCGTCGCCCCCGTCGAACGTCCCCTCGCTCGTCCCGCGCGGGGAGGCGGTGCCCCGGGTGTTGAAACGCAGGACGGCGAGGTCGGCGAGCGCGGGCAGACGCCAGGCCGCCTTCCGGAAGACGTGGGAGTCCATGAACCCGCCGTGCGTGGGCAGCGGGTGCAGCGTGACGAGCGTGGCCGCCGGCTCACGGTCGGCCGGGAGCGCGAGCTCGCCGACGAGCGTCAGCCCGTCCGCCGTGTGGAGGACGACGTCCTCTCGACGCGCGGGCAGGACGGTCATGGAACGGATCGGTATCGCGCCCGTACCACGCTCGGGTGCCGCGGTCTCGGGAGCGGAAGGTTCGGTGCTGGTCATCGCCTCCGAGCCTACCGAGCCCCGGTGGGTCACCGACGGCGCAGGCGCGCTTGCCAGCACGACGCGTGCCAGTGCCGGCGCGCCTCGAGCGCCGCGTCCGCGCCGAACATCCCGTCGTTGGCCCAGGCCACGAGGTGCTCGACGCCGGGCGGGATCGTCTGGCGGCAGCCCGGGCACGTGTAGCTCTTCTCGGCGGACCGGACCGTCCGTACCGTCCACTCACCGTCGGGGCCCTGCTCAACGCGCGCCCCGCCGCGCGCCCGCTCGACGTCGAGGGGGCGGTGACCGGTCTGGTGGCGGCGGGAGCGGCGGGACGTGGGCACCTCTCGATTCTGGCAGACGGCGCGACGCCCGGTTCGGGGCCAGGAGGCTCACAGAAAGGTCCACTAGGGTGGCCCGAGCCTCGCAGCCGGAACGGCCGCGTCCACGACCCGAAGGATCATCCCTCGTGAAGAACCGCACCGTGCTCCGCGCCCGGACCGCGACAGGACTCGTCGCCGTCGCGCTCACCGGAGCGCTCGCCCTGGCAGGCTGCTCGAGCGACGACAAGGACTCGTCGTCGACCCCGTCGGGCACGTCCACCACTGCCTCGACGCAGGCTGCCACCTCGAGCGCCGCGGACGTCGCCGCGCTCGAGAAGGTCACCGTCAAGGGCACCGTCGGCAAGAAGCCGACGCTCACCGTGCCCAAGGACTTCACCGTGACCGGCGCCGTCGCGCGCGTCGAGACCCCCGGGACCGGCACGGAGATCAAGGACGGCGAGATGCTGTCGATCGACAGCATCGCCGTCCAGGGCTCCGACGGCACCGCGCTCGGTGACACCTACTCGGGCAGCCCGCAGTCGATGTACTTCAGCGAGTCGAGCATCGTCCCGCAGCTCGCGGCGGCCCTGAAGGGCCAGAAGGTCGGCGCCCGCATCGTGTACGCGGCCCCGTCGCAGGACGCCGAGGGCAAGGCGGTCACCTACGTCTACAGCCTCGACGTCGAGTCCGCGAAGACCATCCCGCTCCGCGCCGAGGGCACGGCCGTGACCCCGAAGGCCGGTCTGCCGACGGTCAAGCTCAACTCGTCGACCGGCGAGCCCAGCATCACGATCCCCAAGGGCTACAAGGCGTCGAAGAGCCTCGTCTCCCAGACGCTCATCAAGGGCAAGGGCGCCAAGGTCAAGGCGACCGACAGCGTGACCGTCCAGTACTCGGGGTGGCTGACCAACGGCACCGCGTTCGACTCGAGCTGGAAGAACGGCGCACCCGCGACCTTCAGCCTCAGCCAGGTCGTGAAGGGCTGGGGCCAGGGTCTGGCCGGCCAGACCGTCGGCTCGCAGGTCCTCCTCGTGATTCCGCCGTCGCTGGGCTACGGCGCCCAGGCGTCGGGCTCGATCCCGGCGAACTCGACGCTGATCTTCGTCGTCGACATCCTCGACACGCAGTCGGCCTCCTGACACCCGCCTGACGCAGGACGGCGCCGCTCCCCGCTCAGGGGGGCGGCGCCGTCGTCGTCTCCGGTCGTCGGAGCGCGCGCTCGCGAGCCGTCGGAGCGCGCTTGCGCGCGTCCCGGTGGATGACGGATGATCCGGCGACGAGACGACCCGGCCGCCCTTCGAGGCGCGCCGTCGGAGGTGAGGATGCCGATGCGCCCGATGACCACCGCGCCACGCGGAGCCGACGAGGGCCGCCCGTGACGGACGTGGCGCGGTTCCTCGCCGACGCGGGCCTGCCGACGGCGACGGCCGTGCCTCTGGACGGCGGGTACTCCAACGAGACCTACCGCGTCAGCGGACCGGTCGACGCGGTCCTGCGTGTGAACGGCCACCAGAACGACACCCTCGGCCTCAGCCCCGCGGGTGAGGCAGCGGCGATCCGGGCGGCCGCCGCCCGGGGGATCGCCCCCGAGGTCGTCCGGGCCGGCGACGGGTACCTTCTGACGGCCCTCGTGCCGGGCGTCCTGCTCACGCCCGAACGGTCGCACGAGCCCGCGTACATCCGTGCGCTGGCCCGCGTCCTGACCCACGTGCACGCGATCGAGGGCGTCGACCGGGTGTGCGACCCGTTCTGGCTCGTCCGCACCTACCTGGACGGGGCGCGTGAGCTGGGCGTGGCCATGCCCGAGGGTCTGGGTGCCGTGCTCGCCGAGGTCGACGCGATCGAGGAGCGCGCCGCGGCCCGCGGCGACCGCGCCGCGTACTGCCACAACGACTTCTACCGGTTCAACGTCATCGACCACGACGGCCGGCTGACGCTCCTGGACTGGGAGCTGTCCGGCGTCGGGAACGTGTACTTCGACCTCGCGACCCCAGCGTTCCACGAGTCGTACACGCCCGAGGAGGAGCACCTCCTGATCGAGGCCTACTTCGGGGAGCACGACGAACGGCACGCGGCTGCCCTGCACGACTTCAAGTACCTGAACATGGTCCGCGAGGTCGGTTGGGGTCTGCTCCACGCCGGGCTCGACGCCGCCCAGCCGGACGCCGCGCACGTCAACCACACCCTCGACTACCACGCGTCGGCGCTGCGCTTCCTGGAGCGCCTACGGGCCGGGTCGGTCACCGCCTACGACGTGTAGGTGCCGGGGACGGACGGGGGCGCTGTCACCCCTCTCGCGGCCGATAGGGTCGTCCACATGACGGTTTCTTTCGAGCGAGAGGTCCTCACCTGGGACCTTTTCGGCCGCGCGTCGCGCGAGCTCGCCCTCCAGGTGACCGACAGCGGGTGGCTGCCCGACGTGGTGGTCGCGGTCGCCCGCGGAGGCCTCGTCCCGGGCGGCTCGCTCGCCTACGCGCTGGGCTCGAAGGGCGTCGGCACGCTCAACGTCGAGTTCTACACGGACATCGGCCGGACCCTCGACGACCCCCGGGTGCTCCCGCCGCTCATGGACGTCGACGACCTCGGCGGCAAGCGGGTGCTCGTCGTCGACGACGTCGCGGACTCGGGGCGGACCCTGCGGCTCGTCCTCGACATGCTCACGGGCCACGGCGCCGACGTCCGGTCGGCGGTGCTCTACACGAAGCCCCGCTCGATCGTGAGGCCCGAGTACTCCTGGCGCGACACGGACCTGTGGATCACGTTCCCGTGGTCGGCGCTGCCCCCGGTGACGGAGGACCGGACGCTCGCCTGACGCCCCTCACGCCCGCGCGCCCGCGTCCTGTGGACGGCGCGCGAGCACGAAGACCTGCGGGTGCCGTTCGGACGGGCGTGCGGCACGCTCCAGCCGGTCGTCGACTCTGAACCCCGCCGTGGCGAGGGCCGCGCAGACGAGCGGCGTGTGATGGAGGAACGCCTCCAGCTCGACCGCGTAGCCGCACGCCTGGTGGCTCGTGCGCCGCCCTACGCCCGACTGGTACGCCAGGAGCAGTGCGCCGCCTGGGCGGAGCACCCCGGGCGAGCTCCTGGAAGACGTCGGGCAGGTCGCGCGGGGGCGTGTGGATGATCGCGTACCAGGCGAGGATCCCGTCGAGCTCGCCGTCGTCGCAGGGCAGCGCCGCGAGGTCGGCCTGGGCGACGGGGACGTCCGGGTGCGCGGCCCGCGCCGGCGCGAGCATGCCGGCGGACGCGTCCACGCCGGTGAGGGTCATGGTCGGGTTCCGCCCCACCAGGTAGGGGAACATCCGCCCTGTGCCGCAGCCCGCGTCGAGGACGCGCGCGCCCGGGCCGACGCCGGCGACGAAGTGGTCGACCATCGCCAGGTCGAGCGGCGCCTCGTAGCCGACGTCCGGCAGCGCTCGCGCGTAGCCGTCGGCCACCGCGTCGTACACCGCCTGGACGGCCGCTCGCCGACTGCTGTCGGCCCCGGGCAGCGAGCCCGCCGGAAGGGCGGGCGGCGTGGCGCGCCGCCCTTCCGGGGAGAACGGGGTGGTCAGAACTCCCAGTCCTCGTCCTCGGTGGCCACGGCCTTGCCGATGACGTACGAGGAGCCGGAGCCGGAGAAGAAGTCGTGGTTCTCGTCGGCGTTGGGGCTGAGAGCGGCGAGGATCGCCGGGTTGACGTCGGTCTCGTCCTTCGGGAACAGCGCCTCGTAGCCCAGGTTCATGAGGGCCTTGTTGGCGTTGTAGCGCAGGAACTTCTTGACGTCCTCGGTGAGCCCGACGCCGTCGTAGAGGTCCGCGGTGTACTGGACCTCGTTCTCGTACAGCTCGAACAGCAGCTCGTACGTGTAGGCCTTGAGCTCGTCGCGCTCCTCCGGGCTGATCAGCTCGAGGCCCTTCTGGTACTTGTAGCCGATGTAGTACCCGTGCACGGCCTCGTCGCGGATGATGAGGCGGATGAGGTCGGCCGTGTTGGTGAGCTTGGCGCGGCTCGACCAGTGCATCGGCAGGTAGAAGCCGGAGTAGAACAGGAACGACTCGAGCAGCGTCGAGGCGACCTTGCGCTTGAGCGGCGAGTCGCCCCGGTAGTACTCGAGGACGATCTCGGCCTTGCGCTGCAGGTTGGGGTTCTCCTCCGACCAGCGGAACGCCTCGTCGATCTCCTGCGTGGAGATCAGCGTCGAGAAGATCGAGGAGTACGACTTCGCGTGCACGGACTCCATGAACGCGATGTTCGTGTACACGGCCTCCTCGTGCGGCGTGAGCGCGTCAGGGATCAGGCTGACGGCCCCGACGGTCCCCTGGATGGTGTCGAGCAGGGTCAGGCCGGTGAACACCCGCGTGGTGAGCTCCTGCTCCTGCGGCGTCAGGCTGTGCCAGCTCTGGATGTCGTTCGAGACCGGCACCTTCTCGGGCAGCCAGAAGTTCCCGGTCAACCGCTCCCAGACCTCGAGGTCCTTGTCGTCCTCGAGCCGGTTCCAGTTGATCGCACTGACCCGATCGATGAGCTTGAGCTTCCCGGAGGGTGACATCTCTGACTTCTTCTTTCCTCTGCCCCCGGGGGGAACCCGAGGTGGCTGGCGATCTGCTGCGAAACCTTGCGCCGTCGTCGTGCGCGGGGCGACCGGGCGGCTGAGCGGTGCTGCGGGGACGATGCGCCGGGTCGTGGCGGGTCTGGCGGGAGGCCGCGAGGAACGAGCGGCCGGATGGAAGACCCGGCGCATCGTCCCCCGCGGCACCGCGGACCGATTTAGTTGCTCAGAGCATGCACGAGACGCAACCGTCCACCTCGGTCCCCTCCAGCGCCATCTGCCGCACCCGGATGTAGTACAGCGTCTTGATGCCCTTCTTCCAGGCGTAGATCTGCGCCCGGTTGACGTCGCGCGTGGTGGCAGTGTCCTTGAAGAACAGCGTCAGCGACAGGCCCTGGTCGACGTGCTGCGTCGCGGCGGCGTACGTGTCGATGATCTTCTCGTAGCCGATCTCGTACGCGTCCTCGTAGTACTCGAGGTTGTCGTTCGTGAGGTAGGGCGCCGGGTAGTAGACGCGGCCCAGCTTGCCCTCCTTGCGGATCTCGATCTTCGACGGCACGGGGTGGATCGACGACGTGGAGTTGTTGATGTACGAGATCGAGCCGGTGGGCGGGACGGCCTGGAGGTTCTGGTTGTACAGGCCGTGCTCCATCACGGAGGCCTTGAGCGCGCGCCAGTCGTCCTGGGTCGGGATGCGGACGCCGGCCGTGGCGAAGAGCTCGGCGACGCGCGGCGTCGACGGCTCCCACACCTGGTCGGTGTACTTGTCGAAGTACGCGCCGCTCGCGTAGGTGGACTTCTCGAAGTTGTAGTACTTCTGGCCGCGCTCGATGGCGAGCTTGTTGGAGGCCGCGATCGCGTGGAACGCGATCGTGTAGAAGTAGATGTTCGTGAAGTCGATGCCTTCCTCGGACCCGTAGTGCACGCGCTCGCGGGCGAGGTAGCCGTGGAGGTTCATCTGCCCGAGCCCGATGGCGTGGCCGAGGTCGTTCGCCCGGCGCACCGACGGCACGGAGTCGATCGCGGTCTGGTCGGCGACGGCGGTCAGCGCCCGGATCGCGGTCTCGACGCTCTTCGCGAGGTCGGGCGAGTCCATCGTCTTCGCGATGTTCAGCGAGCCGAGGTTGCAGGAGATGTCGCGGCCGGTGTGCGCGTAGGAGAGGTCGTCGTTGAACGTCGACGGCGTCGAGACCTGGAGGATCTCGGAGCACAGGTTCGAGTGCGTGACCTTGCCCTCGTTCGGGTTCGCCCGGTTCACCGTGTCCTCGAACATGATGTACGGGTAGCCGGACTCGAACTGGAGCTCCGCGAGCGTCTGGAAGAACTGGCGCGCGTTGATCTTGGTCTTCTTGATCCGCGAGTCGTCGACCATCTCCGCGTACTTCTCGGTGACGGAGATGTCAGCGAACGGCTTGCCGTAGATCCGCTCGACGTCGTACGGCGAGAAGAGGTACATGTCCTCGTTCTTGCGGGCGAGCTCGAACGTGATGTCGGGGATGACGACGCCGAGGGAGAGGGTCTTGATGCGGATCTTCTCGTCCGCGTTCTCCCGCTTGGTGTCGAGGAACCGCATGATGTCCGGGTGGTGGGCGTTCAGGTACACCGCACCCGCGCCCTGGCGCGCGCCGAGCTGGTTGGCGTAGGAGAAGGAGTCCTCGAGGAGCTTCATCACGGGGATGACGCCCGACGACTGGTTCTCGATCTTCTTGATCGGCGCACCGTGCTCACGGATGTTGCTGAGCAGCAGTGCCACGCCGCCGCCACGCTTGGAGAGCTGCAGCGCGGAGTTGATGCCGCGCGCGATGGATTCCATGTTGTCCTCGATGCGGAGCAGGAAGCACGACACGGGCTCGCCGCGCTGCTTCTTGCCGGCGTTGAGGAACGTCGGGGTCGCGGGCTGGAACCGGCCCGAGATGACCTCCTCGACGATGTCCGTCGCGAGGTGCTCGTCGCCTGCGGCGAGGCTGAGCGCGACCATGCAGACGCGGTCCTCGAAGCGCTCGAGGTAGCGCTTGCCGTCGAAGGTCTTGAGCGTGTAGCTCGTGTAGTACTTGAAGGCGCCGAGGAACGTGTCGAAGCGGAACTTCTTGGCGTAGGCGAGCTCGAAGAGCTGCTTCACGAACGCGCGGGAGTACTGCTCCAGGACCTCGGACTCGTAGTAGTCGTTGTCGACGAGGTAGTCGAGCTTCTCGTCCAGGTCGTGGAAGAAGACCGTGTTCTGGTTGACGTGCTGCAGGAAGTACTGCCGCGCGGCCTGGCGGTCACGGTCGAACTGGATCTTCCCGTCCGCGCCGTAGAGGTTCAGCATCGCGTTGAGCGCGTGGTAGTCGAGCTCCACGAGCCCAGGTGCCGTCACCTCGCCGGGGGCGGTGGCGAGGCTCGTGCTCACGCCGGGATCTGCTGCTGTCGTTGCCAAAATCGCCCCAATCCGTCGCGGACGCGCGTCACGTCCTCGGCTGTCCCAAGCAGTTCGAAGGCATACAGGTACGGAACCTGGCACTTCGCGGAGATGATGTCGCCGGCGATGCAGTAGGCCTCGCCGAAGTTGGTGTTCCCGGCCGCGACGACGCCGCGGATGAGAGAACGGTTGTGCGCGTCGTTGAGGAACCTCACGACCTGTCGGGGCACCGCGCCGCCCTCGTTCCCGCCGCCGTACGTCGGGACGAGGAGCACGTAGGGTTCGTCGACGCGCAGGAAGCCGTCAGTGGGCCGCAGCGGGATCCGCCGGACGCCCATCCCCAGCTCGGCGAGACGCAGCTTCTGGACGAAGCGGTGCGTGTTCTCCGAGACGCTGGAGAAGTAGACGAGGTCACCCATGGTGTCCCCCCTGCGGCGGCGATGGATCGGGTGGTGCGATGCCTTCTCAGGCGAGCGTGGCGACCTTCGCGGCGAGCGCGCTGATCTGGTCGGGGCGGAAGCCCGACCAGTGCGTGTCCTCCGCGACGACGACGGGTGCCTGGAGGTAGCCGAGCTCACGGACCAGGGCCAGCGCCTCGGGGTCCTGCGTGACGTCCACGACGTCGTACTCGAGGCCCTTCTTGTCGAGCGCGCGGTAGGTCGCCTCGCACTGGACGCATGCCGGCTTGCTGTAGACCGTGATGCTCATCGCTGTCCCCTTCGTGTCTGGTGGTGCCCGACTGCTGCTGGCGAAGTCGGCCGGCGGTTCGTGGTGGGTCGCGTCCCGGTCCCTCGTGGGTGACCGGGAGGCCCTCTGACCTCGAACGACGCCGGTGGAACTACGTCTGTGTCATTCACTCGGGAGTACGAGGCTCCCTCGGTTCAGAACACTATACCTAGTGGCCTGCAGCCGCGCGGGCACTACATGTCGTGGTTGAACTTCACCCATCGGCGTTCGCCACCACCCTTCGACGCGAGCTCGGAGCCCTCTCGGGACCCTGCTTCAAGCGTCCCAGGGGCCACCCACACACCGGGTTGTCCACCGGCCGATCGGCGTCTCTCCGCGCCCCGACACACCCGTCCACAGGCTGTGCAGGACGGCGTTCCACAGGCTGTGCGGCGCGCCGCGGCCGCCCGATTAGTCCGAGATATCACCACCGGAGGTCGCGGTCGAATACCAGGACATACCGGACGAACAGAGGTGCGACGACAGCCCAGATTCTTTGTGGCTCTCGGCGTGTCGTGCGGGTCGGCGTGTCGGGGTCGTGCCCGGCCCCGGCCGCCACCCGAGCCCGTCAGGCGACCGTCTGCCCCGCCCGGACGACCGACCGCACCGCGAGCTGGGCGTCCGTCACGACGACGTCGGCGCGTCGTCCGGCCTCGAGCGCCCCGATGTCCGCGCGACCCAGGACGCCCGCCGGCGTCAGGGACGCGGCTCGCACGGCGTCCGCGAGCGGGATGCCCGCCGCCACCGTGTGCCGTACGACGTCGAGCAGGTGGGCGGTGCCGCCGGCGATCGCGCCGCCGGCCTCCGAGCCGTCCGCCAGGCGCGCCACGCCCTCCGCGACGACGACGCCCATCGGCCCGAGCTGGTAGGCGCCGTCGGCCATGCCGGCGGCCGCCATCGCGTCCGTGACGAGCGCGACGGAGTCGGCGCCGACCAGCTCGAAGACCGTCGCGACCGTGCCGGGGTCGAGATGCGTGCCGTCCCCCACGAGCTCGACGACGATCTTGCCGCGCTTCGCAGCCTCGAGGCACGCGGCGATCGGACCGGGGTCGCGATGGTGCAGCGGCCGCATCCCGTTGAACAGGTGCGTGGCCGTGAGCCGCGGCGAACGCG
>Ga0157372_10007037_pt1 | contig 11984 bp, 11 predicted proteins | sample C55metaG_FD_115307 | JGI IMG/M metagenome (GOLD analysis project Ga0157372, IMG submission 115307) | Corn rhizosphere microbial communities from Kellogg Biological Station, Michigan, USA - C5-5 metaG | ecosystem: Host-associated > Plants > Roots > Rhizosphere > Soil | place: USA: Michigan... | reverse complement strand
TGTTTGCCCTGCCCACAGCTATCAAAAATTCATTGTTATTTAGTGGGAGATAATAATGATTAGTATTAATCATGTTTTTTTCAATACCGGGAAAATCGTCAGAAGTGAATTGTACTTGTTGTGCATTAGTTAGGTAAGAAATACATAACAATGCAAGCGTTAATATTTGTCTCATGCAGTAGTTTTTAGTTTAATTGCACGCAGTTGCAATTTTTGGTTAAGATTGTAAAATCAAATATATAAAGTTTACTTTGGTCGCATTAACAAAATTATTGCTTTTTCTTCAATGGTCTGGGAGATCTGCTTGGCGACACTTTTAGGTGAGCTGCTTTCAGTTTTTTGATGATGGTGAGATAGTCATTTGCTTTCCTTCATGATAAATCATTTCAATTCTCCAAGAGTCTTCAAATACAACTATATAGTCTAATGGTTGAAAAAAAGACACTTTAAGTTCTCTTTCGTAATAAACAATAAAATCGTAAAAATTTATTATGTCCAACTTGTAAGCAAAGTTCGCTTTTAAAGTCTCATCCGAAACAAGATAAATGATTTGATGAATTTTCAATGTTTTTGAAAACATGATTTTTTCGAAATCTTTTTCATTAAAATCAATTTCATCAGACTCGAATTCTTCCCAATTTCCAATGTCTTTAATACTAGTTTGTAAACGCAAGCTTCTTGCTGTATTATATAAAACCGCTGGGAGAAAAATAAATTCTTCTTCAAGTTTCCATTTGAAAACATCCTGTTCTATTCTTTTTCTAAGTTCTTCCAAACGTATTTTTAAAAAATTGCTCATTTATTTTCAGCTTTTTTGACCTTTTTATTTTTTACCTCCATTAACTTTCGTGAAGTTTTGTAATCGGCTTGAAAATACTTTTCAATAGTTTTCCATTTTCCTTTACCATTACTTGCAAGAGGATCCCATTCCATTATCTTAACATGAGGACCTTCATTTGTACTTGCTTCTCACCAGGTTGCCATTCAATTTGAATTTTTTTCCCGTTTATTTCACCTTCCCACCAATTAGGCTTGAATTCTTTGAACTTATCTAAGGAACTGTAAACTCCCCCATTTTTCGCTGTAGTTAAAAGTATAATTTTCAATTTTAGTTTTTTGATTTTTCAAAAAGAATTTGGATTTTAATGTATTCGACTGGAGGAACATATCTCAGCGATGCATGTTTAAAATAAGTTATTTGTCGTTTTTATTACATCTTAACTTTATGAAATAGCGTACTTTTCATTCAATCGAGTAAGATAAAAAAATTACTTTTGTAGCGGCATGAAAAAAGCAGCAATTATATTTTTAGTTTTCATCTACGCATTGTCAACTACAGGCTTTGCAATGAAAGCTAATTATTGCTGTAATCATTTGAAGTCTGTAAAACTTGTTTTAGCTGATGGTGCAAAAGATAAAGAAGGTTGTTGCAAAGTAAAGTATCAATCGCTTAAAGTAAGTGATGCACATGCTGCGGCTGATGTTATGCATGTACCTGTACCGCCAGTTGTTTTCATACCGACATCTCATTTCAATTTTGAAATCAATAAGGCAATGCATGAAACAAGCCTCGATGACATAAATATTCATGCGCCACCCTTACTTACACCTCCTGTTTATCTTTCTAACTGCGTTTTCAGAATTTGATTTTATGTTTTGGTAATTCGTATCAAACAATTTTTTTGTTTGGATGCTCACAATTTATTCAAAACATAAAATCTTTTAGTAATGAAATCTCTTATCATTAGCTGCTTTACAATATTTATTTCGTTTGCAGCCTTCTCTCAAAAATCAAAGCAAATTATTCCAACAGATACTTCAAAACAGGTTGTTTATACCTGTACCATGCATCCTGAATACATCAGTTTCGCCGCGGCAAAATGTCCTGTGTGTGGTAACAATATGTCGAAGAAAGAAGTGATGAAAGCTGAAGTTGTAAAACTTTACACTTGTCCTATGGATAATGTCATCTGCAAAAAGCCTGGTAAATGTCCAAAATGCGGAATGAATATGGTTGCGTACAAACCGAAAAATAAATCTACCAGCAATTAGTACCGTTTAAGCACAGGAGCTTAAGCTTTGATGCTTTATCCAATAATTAAAAGAGGATACATTAACATGTACTTCAACTTGTTGTATATCAACAAACAAAAATTGTATGGTAAACAGATTAATTGAATTCTCTCTTCGCAACAGGTTTATAATAGTAATACTTGCAACCGGTTTGTTAGGAATGGGTATCTATAATATTCAGCGCAACCCGGTTGACGCTATTCCTGATTTAAGCGAAAACGAAGTAATTGTTTATACTGAATGGACTGGTCAGAGTCCGCAAATCATGGAAGACCAGGTGACCTATCCTTTGGTAAGCAACATGCAGGGAATTGCCAAAGTAAAAACAGTACGCGGCACTTCAATGTTCGGGATGAGTTTCGTGTACATTGTTTTTGATGATGATGTTGATATTTATTGGGCACGCACCAGAGTGCTTGAAAAATTAAATTATGCGCAGAATTTATTGCCGCAAGGCGTAACGCCAACACTTGGACCGGATGGCACAGGTGTAGGACATATTTTTTGGTATCATCTCGATGCTCCGAAAATGGATTTGGGCGAACAGCGCGCATTGCAGGACTGGTATATAAAGTTTGCATTACAAACAGTGCCCGGTGTTGCAGAAGTTGCATCGTTTGGGGGATTTGAAAAGCAATATCAATTAGTAATAGACCCGGTAAAACTTCAATTCTATCATCTGTCCATGATGGATGTAATGAATAAAGTGAAGGCAAATAACAATGATGTAGGCGGAAGAAAATTTGAAATGAGTAATATGGCTTACATTATTCGAGGCTTAGGTTATATCAAAAGTATTGATGACATAGAAAACATCGCTCTTGCCAATAATAATGGCATTCCTGTTCGTGTAAAAGATATTGGCACTGTTCAAATGGGTCCCGATTTACGCCTTGGCATTTTAGATGCAAATGGTAATGGAGAAGTTGTTGGTGGAATTGTTGTAATGCGATATGGAGAAAACGCAGATAAAGTTATCAGCGATGTAAAGAAAAAAATGGTTGATGTACAAAAAGGTTTGCCGCTAGGTGTATCATTCAAAATAGATTATGACAGGAGTGAATTAATTGAAGCCGCTATTGCAAATATCAAAAACAAACTCATTGAGGAAATAAGTATTGTTTGCATCATCGTTATTGTTTTCCTGCTGCATTGGCGAAGTGCATTAAGCATCATCATTCAAATTCCAATCACTATTGCAGTAAGTTTTATTCTTTTAAATGCATTCGGCTTATCATCCAACATCATGTCATTAACAGGTATTGCATTAGCCATTGGTGTTATCGTTGACAACGGCATTATCATGAGTGAGAATGCTTATAGAAATCTTTCGGAATATCAGAATAGGCAATAAGCAACGGCAATTAAAAAAACACAGCATGAGATTAAACAAATCATATAAAAAAATTTCAGAAGCAGAACGCATGAATATTATCGAACGTTCGTGCAAGCAAGTATCGCGTGGAGTGTTCTTTTCAACCATCATCATCATCACATCTTTTTTGCCTGTGTTCTTATTAACAGGGCAAGAAGGAAAATTGTTTCATCCGCTTGCGTTTACAAAAACATTTATCATGATAGTGGATGCAATACTGGTAGTAACGCTTGCACCGGTGCTGATTTCATTTTTTATGCGCGGCAGATTTCGACCCGAAAATGCAAACCCGGTTAACCGCTTTCTGGAAAGATTATATGAGCCTTTAATCCGCGCATGTATTAAATGGCGTAAAACAACCATTGCCGTAATGGTCATTGCACTGGCAGCAAGCATTCCCATGGTAATGAGTTTGGGAACAGAATTTATGCCGCCACTTGATGAAGGAACAATTCTTTTTATGCCGGTTACATTGCCTGATGTTTCTAACAGTGAAGTAAAAAGAATACTGCAGGTACAGGATAAAATTCTTGCATCAGAACCTGAAGTAAAATCGGTGTTAGGCAAAGCAGGCAGAGTAAACAGTGCAACAGATAATTCACCCATCAGCATGATTGAAACAATTGTTGCATTGAAACCAAGAAGTGAATGGCGCGCCCGTGTAACGAAAGACAGTATCATCAACGAACTAAATGCAAAGTTGCAAATACCCGGTGTAACGAACGGATGGACCCAACCTATCATCAATCGCATCAATATGCTTTCAACAGGCATACGAACCGACGTAGGAATAAAAGTGTATGGACAAAATCTTGACAGCATCTATGCATTTTCTCAAGTGATAAAAAAAGAGCTTGAAGGCATTCCCGGTGTAAAAGATTTGTATGTGGAACCGATAACAGGTGGCAAATACATTGACATCAACCTGAAGCGTGATGAAATTGCCCGCTATAATTTAAGTGTTGATGATGTAAACACTGTTATTGAAACAGCATTAGGCGGAGCACAAATTACAACCACCGTTGAAGGTCGTCAGCGTTTTTCTGTGAATGCAAGATTCGGGCAAGACTATCGCAATAACATTGAAGCGTTGAAACATTTGCAAATTCAAACAACCGGTTTTGGTCCGATTCCTTTAGACGCCGTTGCAGATATAAAAATTACAGAAGGTCCGCCGATGATAAATTCTGAAAATGCTTTGTTGCGCGGTACGGTTTTATTCAACGTGAGAGGAAGGGATTTGGGCAGCACAGTTAAAGAGGCGCAGCAAAAACTTAATAACGCAATTGGCAAAATGCCAAAAGGATTTTTTATTGACTGGAGTGGAGAATACGAAAATCTTATTCGCAGTGAAACAACATTAAAGCTGATTATGCCGGTGGTACTTGTCATCATTTTTATCAGTATGTATTTCGCTTTCCAGTCGGCACGTGAAGCGTTACTAAGTCTCATCACACTTCCATTTGCGCTAATAGGCGGAGCATATATGATTTGGTTTTGGGGCGTGAATTTATCTGTTGCAGTTGCAGTGGGTTTTATTGCATTGTTTGGTCTTGCGGTGGAAACAAATATTGTGATGGTTATTTATCTCAATGATGCAATGCGACAGCTCATTGCAAAAAAAGGCAATTCGAAAAATACCATTACAAAAGATGATTTGCGTGAATACACAATACAAGGCGCTGCAAAAAGATTACGTCCAAAAATTATGACGGTGAGTGTTTCACTCTTTGCACTTGTTCCTATTCTCTGGAGCAGCGGCGTAGGCAGCGATGTTATGAAACCGATTGTATTGCCTATGGTAGGTGGCGTAATCACATCAGCAATTTATATTCTGCTTGTAACACCACTTATCTTTTTAATGAGTAAAGAATATGAGTTGAAAAAATATGGCAGGATTGACATCGCCGAAGTAAAACATTAAATGTGTGAATTAGGATTTATATGATTAATGATTTGAACAGATTTAAAAAATGTAAACAGATGAAAAATCACCAAATATTAAATTTAAAAGTGAAGAAGCTCAAATACAATAAGCTTTTTATTCTTTATATCATCACAATCTTTTTAACTCTTCAAATTCAGACAACGAATGCACAAACCTTAAAACTTGAAAATATTTTGGACAGCGTTCAGCAATCATATCCTTCACTTAAAATGTATGATGCAACAATTGAATCTGAAGATGCTGCTGCAAAAGGTGCACGAAACTGGATGCCACCGCAGGTTTCAACCGGCTTGTGGATGACGCCTTACAATACAAACCTGTGGAAAGGGGGCAAAGAAAATGGTATGAACACAACGGGTATGGGACAGTATATGATTGCTGCTGAACAAATGTTTCCCAATAAAAAATATAATGATGCGAATGAAGCATATATGGAAGCGATGTCATCAGTTACAAAAGAAAATAAAAAGGCAGCTTTAAATGATTTGTTTGCAGCAGCAAAAAAAAATTATTACGACTGGATTATTGCGGAGAAAAAGTTGTCGGTACTGGATGAAAATAAAAAGCTGTTGCAGTTTATGATAACAAATGCGGAAACGAGATATAAAAATGGTTTAGGTAAAATAAGTGCATACTATAAAGCAAAAGCATCATTTGAAAATATAGAAAATATGCGTGTGGTATTGGAGAATGATATAGCTCAAAAACAGATTGCTTTAAATACGTTGATGAACCGCGATAAACGGATTGATTTTTCGGTTGATACCAATTATGTTATTAAAGATTACTCAGCGATGTTATTTGACAGCAGTTTATTTTATAATCAGCGCAGCGATATAAAAGCAATTAATAAAAATATTCAGCTTGAATATTTACAACAGGATGTAGAAAGACAAAGTCTTAAGCCACAGTTTGGAATTCAATATGCGCACATGTTTGGTTTTGGCGGCGCTCCCATGATGTACGACCTGATGGGCATGATAAAAATTCCCATCAACTGGTCAACAAGAACAACCAAAGCAAATATTGAGAGTTTGCATTGGAAAGCCGAGGCGCTTGAAGCACAAAAAGCATCAATGGCAAATGAGTATTCAGGAATGGCTTATCAAATGCAACAGGATATTGCAGCAAAGAAAAAACAGGTTCAGTTGTTCCAGAATAATATTATTCCTGCATTGCGAAAAAACTATGAAAGCATGCTGCTCGGTTACGAACAAAATACAGAAGAACTGTTTGAACTCTACGATGCATGGGAAACACTGAATAGTACGCAGCTTGAATATCTTAATCAATTAGAGGAATTATTAAACATGCAAGCTGAACTTGAAAAAATATTGGAAATAAAATAATTGTTAGAAAACAGATGAAGATGAAAAATTATTTTTTAGGTATTGCCTGTTGCCTGTTGCTTATTCTTTTTTCGTGCAATAGAAAACAAAATAATAAAATACAGAATACATCCTCGCGAGAGTTATACACTTGTTCCATGCATCCGCAGGTGCTGGAACATCATCCGGGCAATTGCCCCATTTGCGGAATGAAACTGATAAAGAAAAATACTGCATCAGTTGCGATGAACAATATTGAATTGGAAAGTTTGCTTAAACCAACCAATGAATTTGTTGTTGCTTCCCTTCCCGTTACAACTCCGCAGCAAGATAGCATCAAGATTCCGGTAAAAGCTTATGGAACTATTGAATCTGACACAAGAGTTGCCGGCGATATTTCAGCAAGAATTTCAGGTCGGATAGAAAAACTGTATTTGCGTTATCGCTTTCAAAAAATAGAAGCAGGTCAAAAAGTAATGGAAATATACAGCCCTGAATTACTAACTGCACAACAAAATTTGTTATTCCTTTTAAAAAACGATGCAGACAACACTTCATTCATTAATGCAGCAAAACAAAAATTGTTATTGCTTGGCATGAGTGAAAATGAATTAAACAAGGTTATTGCAAGCGGAAAACCACTATACAGTGTTAGTGTGTATAGCAATTATAGCGGGCATGTGCATGATGCAGGTATGAACAGTAATCCACCTGCCAACGATATGCAAAGCGATGAAACCGTTACGCAACCGCTGTCATTAAAAGAAGGAATGTATGTGCAAAAAGGGGAAACATTGTTTATGATTATGAACCACCACCAGGTTTGGGCAGCACTGCAAATTTTTCCGAATGACCAGCTGCTTGTAAAAAAAGGTGATGCGGTGCAAATCGTTCCCGAAACAGATACAACAGCCGTTATCAATGGAAAGATTGATTTTATTGAACCATTCTTTCGCACTAACAGTAAAACGCTTACCGCACGTGTTTACTTCCATAATATGAATATGCTTACTGTAGGAAGCCAGGTAACAGCAAACATTTACACAGGCAATACAAAAGGCTTATGGCTTCCGCAAGCATCTGTGCTTTCGCTCGGCATGAATAAGATTGTATTCATTAAATCGGATGGTGGTTTTAAAGCGCATAAAATAACAACGGGCATTCAGGCAGGCAGCAAGATTCAAATACTCGATGGACTAAGCACAACTGATACTGTCGCGGCTAACGCACAGTATTTAGTGGATAGTGAAAGCTTTATAGAAACTGCATCAAAATAAATTATTATGAAGAGACATCATTATATAAATTTTAATTACCTGTCGCGATACTTCGGCAAATCAAGTGACATTGCTGCTGCAATGCTTTCATTGTTTCGCACTCTTGTGCGTTTGGTGTTTTATTCAGCATTTATCATGATTGTTTTATTTGTTTTCAATTCATGCAAAGAAAAAAAGCAAACGAAAATAGTAAGCGCAAAAAAAGATGTGTACTACACGTGCAGCATGCATCCGCAGGTGCATGAGGATAAACCCGGCAATTGCCCCATTTGCGGTATGAAATTAATTGCAGTTTCAAAAACAAGTGCAAGCGAAACAGCCCAGGTGCATTTAAGTGCGCAACAAATTAAACTCGGAAATATTTATGCAGATACTGTTGGCGAAGGAAGTATCGGAGACCAAATGATTCTTACAGGCACATTAAATTTTAATGAGAATAAACTCTCCTCGATAAGCGCAAGGGTGGAAGGAAGAGTTGATAAGCTCTATTTTAAAAACATTGGTGATTTTGTACATAAAGGTGACAAGCTATATGATTTGTATAGTGAGCAGCTTAATAGCGCGAAGCAGGAATACATAACAGCGCTGCAGCAGCAAAACACGCTTGGAAATTCGCTGATAAATTACGGTGCACTCGTTGAAAGCGCCGAACACAAATTAATACTATGGGGAATGACGAATGAACAAATTAACCACCTTAAAAATAGCAAACAGATTTCTGATGAAACTACATTTTACAGTAATGAAACAGGATACATTACCACACTCAATATAAAAGAAGGAGATTATGTAATGGAAGGAAGTACTGTTGTACAACTTGCAAATCTTTCAACACTGTGGGCTGAAGCGCAGGTATATACTACACAAATGTCTTTCATTAATAAAAGTGAAAATGTTTCTGTTCAAATTCCGGATTTAAATAATCAAACCATAAACGGCAAAATTGATTTTGTTAACCCTGAAATCAATCCTGATACGCGTACTAATTTAGTGCGTGTAACTATTTCAAATATCAACAATCAACTACATCCGGGAATGCCGGTGTATATTGTTGCGAAGAGTGCTGCACATAACTCTATTCAATTACCTCTCGATGCAGTATTAACTGATAGCAAAGGTTCCTCCGTTTGGATTGAAACCAAACCAGGTATTTACGAAGTACGCATGATTAAAACAGGAATAACAGATGGCAACATGATTGAAATTGTTTCGGGCTTACAAAATGGAGATATTGTTGTAACAAGCGGTGCATACTTAATTAACAGCGAGTATATTTTTGAACACGGCGCAAACCCGATGGCAGGAATGAACATGAGCAATATGAAAATGTAAATATTATGGAGAAAACATTAGTACTTAGGTCAATTATCACTTGCCCAAATTGTGGTTTTCAAAAAGAAGAAACAATGCCGGTAAATGCCTGCCAATATTTTTATGTGTGTACAAATTGCAAAACAATACTAAAACCCAAGCAGGGAGATTGTTGCATATTCTGCAGTTATGGAACAGTGAAGTGTCCACCAATACAATTGAATGGAGCTTGTTGTGAATGATATTATTTTTAGCAGAATCAACTCCGAAATATAACTGCGAATATTTTTTAATCTTAAAATTTATTTTATGCAAAATGAAAATACAAGCAATCGCGCGACATATAGCCAATGTGAAAGAGAATGAGAACATTGATTAATCATCTTAGAATTTGATACATATTATATAATAAAGGCAAGAATTATATAAAACATTTCCGCAATTGTGAAAGGCTTTTATTATCAGGCTGAATAATTTTATAGTCATTGAATAAGTCATATTCTTAAATAAAAGCCGCATGGTACTCAAACATATTTTACCCGAGCTGCTCAATATGATATGGGATATTTACTGGGCTTTGGCACTCGGCTTTATGCTGTCTGCATTTATCAGGGCGTACGTATCAACCAACACAATATCCGGCAGGTTAGGAAAAAATAATTTAAAAGGATTAGCGCTGTCTTCTTTTTTTGGCGCCGTATCATCTTCGTGTTCTTATGCAGCCGCATCTATGAGCCGCACGTTAATTATAAAAGGCGCGACATGGACAAATGCCGTTGCTTTTTTAATTGCCAGTACCAACCTTGTTTTTGAAATATTTTTAGTGATAGTAACATTACTGGGCTGGGCGTTTTTTGGCGGAGAAATTATTGGCGGATTTTTATTCATTATTGTTGGCGCGATATTAATTAAATGGCTGCTTACAAAACGTTCTATCGAAAAGGCAAAAGAACATATTCAGCAAACAGAAAAATCATTAAGTAAAAATGATCCGCATGCACACCATGCAAGCATGCACATGCATAAAGAAGAACATAACGATGAACATCATCATCACAACGAGTATGAGCACCATTACAATCATAAACCATCCACACACATTACGGATGCTGCAGGTTATTTTTACATGGATGTAATTATGGTCGGAAAAGATATATTAATTGGCGTAATTATTTCAGCAATAATAGCGGTAACAGTTCCTGCACATTTTTGGGAAACTTTGTTTCTAAAAAATGATACACAATTGCCGCAATTCATCGTGATTTTATGGAATGCTGTGATTGGAATCATCGTAGCTGTGTTTGCATTTGTTTGTTCGGTAGGAAATATTTTACTGGCTGCAGTATTATGGCATGGCGGTATAAACTTTGGTGGCGTAATAGCTTTTATCCTTTCTGATTTAATTACTGTTCCTATGCTTATGGTCTACCGCCGTTATTATGGAATAAAAATGATGTGGCGTTTATTCGGGATATTATCACTGTCAATTTTAATTACAGGGCTTGCAGTTGATTATATTTTTCAATGGGCCGGATGGATACCGCATCAACACGGTGAACAAATAGTGATGCAGATGAAGGGCATGCAATGGAACTATACAACTATTTTAAACATTATATTTATTCCGCTTTCATTACCGATATTTTTTAAAGGTAAAAGTGCAATGAAGTGGCAATAGAATTCTTCACTCTTGTTGAAGTTCTTAAATCGTGGTAATTTTTCATGGTGATTATTTTATTGATTAACCACTTTATTGTAAATCTCATGCCAGTATAAAAACATTCTTCCTGTTATTGCCATGAGCCGAAAAGAAATCAAGCTTTTACCAAATTATTTTTCTTGACAAAGGTCTCAGCCACCATGATAAGATTGTAAGCATGCGACCAATCAAATGGTGGTTATCTAATCGCTTTAAATAAGAGTGAAACTTCTGACATAACTCTTTAAAAAAACTCAATTGCTCAAGCTTGCATAACTGTTTTATGGTGAAAGCTTAACAGCTGTAAAATTTATTTTCTGCTCAACAAAAAAATAATTCCCGGTTAACTGAGCTTAACTTAATAAACTGATGCACGGTTTGATTTATACTCTTGCATTCGAACTTTCTTATCGATTCGTCGTTTAAAAGTTAGCGCATTGGACAATCTCCACCATGTAAAACCAAAGCTTATTTTCAAAAAGTGAACCTGCGTTTTTGTTAACTGATTAAACTCAGGTCCGTAAAATGTTTTGATGTGCTTTCTGTAGTATTTTTCAAGACTGTTGTTCATAATGCATAAAGTTTTAGTTATAAATGTTTTTTATAGTTCCAATAAAGCATGATAAAAACAACAACATATAAGCATTGAAATCAAAGGTAGACACCCTGAAATTTGTATAATCTCTTTTATTGCAAACGATTAAGATGTTTCTGTAAACGCTCGGTTTCGGTTGGTCAATTTTTTTTAATTGTGTTTTTATATTAAATGACAAACGGTTTACAAGCTTAGAAATGAAAGGATAATATAATGCTCCTGTCTCACTCAATCACTTCAAATATTTGTGCATGGCTTTCTCTTTTCAGTTTCTACCTGAAGGCTGATTTATTTTTTACTGAAATCTCTTATATTCGGCTTGGTAATTTAATCCGTCCACCTTCAATACCTGTGCCTTATGAAAGATTTATTATTGGT
>Ga0157372_10007036_pt1 | contig 11984 bp, 10 predicted proteins | sample C55metaG_FD_115307 | JGI IMG/M metagenome (GOLD analysis project Ga0157372, IMG submission 115307) | Corn rhizosphere microbial communities from Kellogg Biological Station, Michigan, USA - C5-5 metaG | ecosystem: Host-associated > Plants > Roots > Rhizosphere > Soil | place: USA: Michigan... | reverse complement strand
TTCTGGCCAGTCCCTTACATTGCTCGACCCGCTGTTATCCCGGCTCCTTTCTATTGTTGACCCCAAAATAGAAGTAATGCGTGGTTACCCTGCTAATTGCTCAGTGTGGCTCACTGTTTATTATCAGCGTAAATCGCGTAAGTGGTCTTACGAATGGTACGATCGTGTGGGTTACCACAGGCCGACTGAGCTGGGCAGCTCAATGGAATGTCTGATGCGCGAAGTCAGCGATCGTGGCGCGTCGCATCAGGAGCACCTGATAGCGCGACGGGCGATGGCAGAATCGGTTTTTTTTGAAGCCTGATTTGAAGTCTGAATAGCCTGCTTTGTCCGACAGGCTGAATTCACCGGGCTTTCGCTATATTATCTGCGTAATAAACAGAATCGAACGACGCTGCTGTTGTGCCAGCTGATGGCGAATGCAGTGGATACGCTTATACCGCCGCGACTGCCCTTCCAGCCAGCGTGAGCGGCGGCGATGCACCTGCCGTAACATTCTCCAGCGCGCCACTTCATTTCTGCTTCGTTTCATCACTTCCTCTCTGACGTCATACACACGAGATATACGCGAGGGCATTATAGAGATCTCTGCGGTAATACCAAATCGGATCCTTCATCGAGGATGTCCGGGATAAAGGGTTCCGTTAGCCGTCATCTGCACGTAAACTTGCCGGACGAAAGCGCGAACGGGATGTCCACTTTATGACCACTTTTTATACCCTGATCAGCTGGTTGCTGGTGTTTGGTTACTGGCTGCTGATCGCCGGGGTTACGCTGCGCGTGTTGATGAAGCGACGGGCAGTGACATCCGCGATGGCCTGGCTACTGGTTATCTATATTCTGCCGCTGGTAGGGATTATCGCTTATCTCTCTTTTGGCGAACTCCATCTGGGTAAACGTCGTGCGGAGCGCGCCCGCACCATGTGGCCATCCACTGCCCGCTGGCTTACTGACCTTAAGCAGTGCCGTGAAATTTTTGCCACCGAACACAGCGACGTTGCGCGTTCGCTGTTTGAGCTTTGCTACCATCGTCAGGGCATCGCCGGGGTCAAGGGCAACCAGCTGCAGCTGCTCACCAGCGCCGACGACGTGATGCAGGCGTTGATTCGTGATATCCAGCTGGCCCGCCACAACATTGAGATGGTGTTCTATATATGGCATCCCGGCGGTCTGGCGGATGAAGTGGCGGAATCGCTGATGGCGGCATCACGCCGGGGCGTTCATTGCCGTCTGCTGCTCGACTCTGCGGGCAGTGTTACCTTTTTCCGCAGTCCCTGGGTCGGCATGATGCGCAATGCCGGAATCGATGTGGTGGAAGCGTTGCAGGTCAGCCTGCTGCGCGTCTTCCTGCGACGGATGGATCTGCGTCAGCACCGCAAAATCGTACTCATTGATAACTACATCGCTTATACCGGCAGCATGAACCTGGTCGATCCGCGCTTCTTCAAACAGAGCGCGGGTGTCGGTCAGTGGATTGACCTGATGGCGCGAATGGAAGGCCCGGTTGCCACCGCGATGGGGATTGTTTTCAGCTGCGACTGGGAGATAGAGACCGGCAAACGCATTTTACCGCCGCCGCCCGATCGCAACATTATGCCGTTTGAACAGGAGAGCGGTCACACCGTGCAGGTGATCGCCTCCGGCCCCGGCTTCCCGGAAGATATGATCCATCAGGCGCTGCTGACTGCGGTCTATTCGGCGCGTGAACAGTTGATCATGACCACGCCCTACTTAGTGCCGAGCGACGATCTGCTGCATGCTATCTGTACGGCGGCGCAGCGTGGCGTCAATGTCAGCGTGATTGTGCCTCGTCACAATGACTCGCTGCTGGTTGGCTGGGCCAGCCGCTCCTTCTTCAGTGAGTTGCTGGAAGCGGGCGTGAAAATTTATCAGTTTGAAGATGGCCTGCTGCACACCAAAAGCGTGCTGGTCGACGGACAACTGAGCCTGGTGGGAACCGTGAATCTCGATATGCGCAGTTTATGGCTGAATTTTGAAGTGACGCTGGTGGTTGATGATGCGGGTTTTGGCAGCGATCTCGCCTGTGTGCAGGATGACTATATCGCCCGTTCCCGCCTGCTGGATGGCAAGCGCTGGGCAAAACGTGCCTGGTGGCAACGCATCGTCGAACGACTGTTTTACTTCTTCAGTCCTTTACTGTAAAACGAGCCAGATTGTGTAAATGGCCGCAGGCCGACAGGACAGACTATGGATTTAAATAATCGCCTTACCGAAGATGAAACGCTGGAACAAGCCTACGATATTTTTCTCGAACTGGCAGTCGACAATCTTGATCCGGCAGACGTCATTCTCTTCAATCTGCAGTTCGAAGAGCGCGGTGGCGCAGAGCTGTTCGATCCCTCTGAAGACTGGAAAGATCATGTCGATTTCGATCTGAACCCGGACTTCTTCGCCGAGGTGGTGATTGGGCTGGGTGAAGCGGACGGTGAACCGATCACCGACGTCTTTGCTCGCGTGCTGCTGTGCCGCGAGAAAGACCACAAACTCTGTCATATCCTGTGGCGTGAGTAAGCGTCAGATTTGATAAGAAAACGCCGGGCGATTGCCCGGCGTTTTGCATTATAGCGGGTCGACTTTCAGACAGGAGACCGCGTGATTGAAGCTGCCTTCCAGCAGCGGCCGGGTTTTCGCACACTCCGGACCGGCAATCGGACAACGGGTGCGGAACACGCAGCCTGATGGCGGATTGATCGGCGACGGCAGCTCCCCTTCCAGCAGCTGAATCTGCTTGTTCTTCTCCTTGTCCGGATCGGGAATCGGCACCGCGGACATCAGCGCACGGGTATAAGGATGCTGAGGATTGCTGTAGACCTCTTTGTAGGTGCCCAGCTCCACCGCATGCCCCAGATACATTACCAGCACCCGGTCAGAGATATGTTTCACCACCGCCAGATCGTGCGCAATGAAGATCAGCGATAAGCCCATTTCGCGCTGCAGCTGCTGCAACAGGTTAACCACCTGGGCCTGAATTGAGACGTCCAGTGCGGAGACCGGCTCATCACAGATAATCAGCTTTGGCTCCAGAATCAGCGCGCGGGCGATACCGATACGCTGACACTGACCGCCCGAGAACTCGTGCGGATAGCGGTTAATCAGGTTAGGCAGCAGCCCCACCTTCATCATCATATTTTTAACGCGGTCTTTCACTTCCTGACGCGCCATTTTTGGATGATAGGTACGCAGTGGCTCTGCGATAATATCGCCGATGGTCATACGCGGGTTCAGCGACGCCAGCGGATCCTGGAATATCATCTGGATATCGCTTCGCGCCTTGCGCCACTCCTCTTCACTTTGCCCCAGCAGATCACGGCCTAACCAGGCGACCCGACCTTCGGTCGCCTTCACCAGCCCGATAATGGCGCGCGCCAGGGTCGATTTACCACAGCCAGACTCGCCTACCACGCCCAGGGTTTCCCCCTCATACAGACGCAGGCTGACACCATCGACTGCTTTCAGGGTTTTTGATGGCTGCCAGAACCACTGCCTGCCATCTTTGATGTCGAAATGCACCTTGAGGTCGGCGATTTCCAGTAACACTCTTTTTTCAGCTACGGTGCTCATACTAACTCCTCCACCGGCTTAAAGCAGGCGCGCAGACGGCCTTCGCCAAAGGGTTCCAGCGGTGGTGCCTGGGTGCAGATATCCATAGCGTGCGGACAACGCGGCTGGAACGGGCAGCCCTGCGGCAGACGCAGCAGGTTGGGTGGATTACCCGGTATCGTCGTCAGACTTTCCCCTTCCGCATCCAGACGCGGCACCGCATTAAGCAGACCAATCGAGTAAGGATGTGACGGCTGATAAAAGACATCGCGGGCACGGCCATACTCCATGGTGCGTCCGGCATACATCACCAGCACTTTGTCGCAGATCCCCGCCACCACACCCAGATCGTGGGTGATCATGATAATGGCGGTGTTGAACTCGCGCTTGAGGTCGTTGAGCAGCGTCATAATCTGCGCCTGGACGGTAACATCCAGCGCAGTGGTCGGCTCGTCGGCAATCAGCAGTTTGGGACGGCACAGCAGCGCCATGGCGATCATGACGCGCTGACGCATGCCGCCGGAGAACTCATGCGGGTACATCTTCATCCGCTTGCGCGCTTCCGGCATTTTCACCGCATCCAGCATTCTCACCGACTCTTCAAACGCCTGCGCGTTGTTCATCCCTTTATGCAGCTTAAGCACTTCCATCAGCTGCTCGCCCACCCGCATATAGGGGTTCAGCGAGGTCATCGGGTCCTGGAAGATCATCGCAATCTGTTCGGCGCGCAGTTTATTGAGCTTGTTCTCGGGCAGATTCAGGATCTCTTTGCCATTGAACATCGCCGAACCGCCAATGCGGCCATTTTTCGCCAGCAGCCCCATCAGGGCAAAGGCGGTTTGTGACTTGCCGGAACCGGACTCACCGACAATGCCCAGCGTCTCACCGGCGCGCAGCGAGAAGTTCAGGTCGTTAACGGCGGTAACATCACCATCGTGCGTGCCAAAGGTAACGCGTAAATCTTTGACCGTAAGTAGCTGTTCGCTTCCCGCGCGGGCCGCCATTGCTGGCTGGAATTCATGAATAGTCATCGGGAAACTCCTTAACGATCTTTCGGGTCGAGGGCATCACGCAGGCCATCGCCGATAAAGTTGAAACAGAACAGCGTGACCACCAGGAAGCCTGCCGGCCAGAGCAGCAGCCACGGCGACACTTCCATCGAGTTTGCCCCGTCGCTGAGGAGTGCGCCCCAGCTGCTCAGCGGCTCCTGCGTACCCAGGCCCAGGAAGCTCAGGAAGGATTCAAACAGGATCATGCTCGGCACCAGCAGCGAGGCGTAAACCACCACCACGCCCAGCACGTTCGGCACGATGTGGCGCACCACGATTTTCCAGGTCGATACCCCACCCACATGGGCCGCTTCGATAAACTCTTTGCGCTTCAGGCTCAGCGTCTGGCCGCGCACAATACGCGCCATATCGAGCCACGAAACCATGCCGATGGCGGCAAAAATCAGCAGGATATTGCGACCAAAGAAGGTCACCAGCAGGATCACGAAGAACATAAACGGGAAGGAGTTAAGGATTTCCAGAATACGCATCATCACCGAGTCTGTTTTGCCGCCGAGATAGCCAGCAATCGAGCCATAGAGCGTCCCGACAATCACCGCGATCAGCGCAGAAGCCACGCCCACCATCAGCGAGATCCGGCCACCGATAGCCACACGCACCAGCAGGTCACGACCCGAAGAATCGGTGCCGAACCAGTGACCAGAGGTGGTATCGGGCGGCGAGGACATCATAGCCCAGTCGGTATCGTCGTAAGTGAACTGCGCCAGCATCGGCGCAAAGATCACGAACAGGGTGATCAGGAACAGCACCAGCAGGCTGATGGAGGCAGCGCGGTTATGAATAAAACGACGACGCGCGTCCTGCCAGAGACTACGCCCTTCTACTTCCAGCTTCTCACTGAACGCATCAAGAGCTTCGCTGTTTTTCTTACTTAACATCATGGCGAACTCCGCAATCAGTAACGAATTTTGGGATCGATAACGGCATAGAGCACGTCAACAATCGCGTTGAATACGATGGTCAGCAAACCCACCAGAATGGTCAGGCTCATCACCAGTGAGTAGTCACGGTTCAGCGCGCCGTTCACAAACAGCTGACCGATGCCCGGCAGACCGTAGATCGACTCAATCACCATCGACCCGGTGATGATGCCGACAAATGCCGGTCCCATGTAGGAGATCACCGGCAGCAACGCCGGTTTCAGTGCATGACGCATTACAATGCGGCGCAGCGGTAAGCCTTTGGCGCGCGCGGTGCGGATAAAGTTGGAGTGCATCACTTCAATCATCGATCCACGGGTGATACGCGCGATACTGGCGATGTAAGCCAGCGACAGCGCCACCATCGGCAGCAGCATGTAGTTCCACTGCCCACCATTCCAGCCGCCGCCCGGCAGCCACTTCAGGGTGATGGCGAACAGCAGAACCAGCAACGGCGCGACCACGAAGCTGGGTATCACCACGCCGGTCATTGCCACCCCCATCACCGCAAAATCCCACAAGCTGTTCTGTTTGAGCGCAGCGATAACTCCGGCCGTGACGCCAAGTATCACCGCCAGCAGAAACGCGGCCAGCCCAAGTTTGGCCGAGACCGGGAACGCATGCGCGACCAGGTAGTTGACCGAATAATCTTTGTATTTAAAGGATGGGCCGAAGTCACCGTGCGCCAGCTGCACCAGGTAATCGACATACTGCTTACCGATAGGATCGTTGAGGTGATATTTCGCCTCAATGTTGGCCATCACTTCCGGTGCCAGGGTGCGCTCGCCGGTAAACGGGCTGCCGGGCGCCAGGCGCATCATAAAGAAGGAGATGGTAATCAGGACGAACAGCGTCGGTAGCGCTTCAAGCAAGCGACGCAGGATGAATTTTAACATTGCCGTACCTACCAGGCTGTTGCTTCACAACATATGAAAAAAGTAAAAGGCGGCGCCAGAGGCGCCGCCACTGCTGATAGCCTGAATGCTATTAGTGTTTGATGATGTAGAAGTTTTTATCCAGGGTTTTATCCAGTGGATCTTTACCGGTATAACCGCCGACATAAGGTTTCACCAGACGGGTATTCACGTAGTAGTAAACCGGGACGATGGTGCTGTCTTTATCCATGATCTGCTCGGCCTGCTGATAGTCAGCTGCACGGGCTTTAGCATCCGGGGCCTTAATCGCGTCGCGAATCACTTTGTCAAACGCATCGCTCTTATAGTGCGAGGTGTTACTGCTGCTGTTGGACAGCATGGTGTTCAGGAAGGAAGTCGGTTCATTGTAGTCCGCACACCATGCCGCACGGGAAACATCGTAGTTACCCTGATGACGGGTATCCAGGAAGGTTTTCCACTCCTGGTTTTCCAGCTTGATGTTCACGCCGATATTTTTCTTCCAGATCGACGAGGCGGCAATTGCCAGCTTCTTGTGCAGATCGGAGGTGTTATAGAGCAGGTTAAAGGTCAGCGGTTTGTCGGCGGTGTAGCCCGCTTCAGCCAGCAGCTTTTTCGCCTCGGCATTACGCTTGTCCTGTGACCATTTGAACCAGTCTGGCGGCAGAATGTCCATGCCGTCGGTCGCTGGTGGCGTGTAGCTATAGGCAGGTTTCTGGCCCTGCGCCAGCACTTTATTCACCATGATGTCACGATCCAGGCCCAGCTTCAGGGCAGCGCGCACGCGCGGATCGGTGAATGGCGCTTTCTGGTTGTTGATTTCGTAATAATAGGTGCAGAGATATGGATCGACGTGCAGCTCTTTACCGTTGTCACGTTGCAGCTTTTTAAACAGCTCAATCGGCAGGTTGTTATAGGTCATGTCGCTGCCGTTCTCGGAGAAGTAGCGGTTAACGTCACTGACTTCTGAACTGATCGGCAGGAAGGTGACTTTGTTCAGCACCGTATGCTCATTGTCCCAGTAGTTCGGGTTACGCACCAGGGTGATACGTTCGTTAATCACGTGCGCTTCAAGCTTAAAGGCACCGTTGCCGACCCAGTTCTGCGGCTGCGTCCACTGATCGCCAAATTTCTCAATAGCCGGTTTGTAAACCGGTGACATGACGGAGTTAATCAGCAGCTTATCAAAATAGGGAACCGGCTCACTCAGGGTGACTTCCAGCGTGTGGTCATCAATAGCTTTTACGCCCAGATCGGTAACTGGTTTTTTACCGGCGATGATGTCATCGACGTTCAGGATATGACCATACTGCGGATAGCTGGCGTAAGGTGACGCGGTTTTAGGATCGACCAGACGCTCCCAGCTGTAGACGAAGTCCTGCGCGGTGACCGGCTCGCCATTGGACCATTTGGCATTTTTACGTAAGTGGAAAGTCCACACTTTGAAATCTTTATTTTCATAGCTTTCCGCTACGGCCGGGATCGGTTTACCGTTGCTGTCATTGACCAGCAGACCTTCGTAAAGATCACGCGCTACGTTGTCTTCCGGCACACCTTCAATTTTGTGCGGATCGAGCGACTGCACTTCATCGCCATTGCCGCGAACCAGCTCCTGTTTTGCGGCCAGCTCAACGCCCGCAGGCACCGTTGCTGCGAAAGCCGCATTCCCTGCCAGGGCACTCACTGCGGCGAAAACGCCCGCTGCAATCAGGCTTTTTTTCGTGATGTTGTTCATTATTACACTCCAGTTTTATTATCGTCACCGTGGCGATGCGCTGCCCCGGCGTCCCCCGTCTCCGGGCTCCCTGGCCTGTTACCAGGGAGATTGACCCCAAAATGGTCTGTACGTTGATGCGTTCCCGACTGTCTCGCCGTACGGGCAATCAGATCAGTGTTGTTTGATGAAATAGTACTTCAGGTCTGTCATGTCCTGCGGGTCTTTGCCCGTAAAGCCGCCAACCCAGGGCTTTACCAGGCGCACACTTACGCGGTAGTAAACTGGCACAATTGGTGAGTCTTTGTCGAGTTGTGTTTCAGCCTGCTGATACAGGTCGGCGCGCTGCGCCTCACTGCCCGCCGTCAGCGTTTCCTTCATCAGACGATCGAAGGTCGCGCTGCTGTAAAACGCGGTGTTGATCGAGGCGTTGCTGATTAGCATATTCAGGAAGGTTGAGGGTTCGTTGTAATCGGCACACCAGGTAGCACGGACCACGTCATACTGCGCCTGATGGCGGGTCTCCAGCATGGTTTTCCATTCCTGATTCTGCAGTGTCACTTTCGCGCCAAGGTTTTTCTGCCACATCGAGGCAGCTGCAATCGCCTGCCGTTTGTTCTGATCTGAGGTGTTATAGAGCAGCGTAAAGGTCAGCGGATGGGCAGCATCGAAGCCTGCCTCGGCCAGCAGCTTCTTCGCGGCGTCATTACGCTGCGCCTGCGTCCAGGTGAACCAGGCAGGCGGCGTGAGTTTGATACCGGCGGTGAAAGGCGGTGTCAGGCTATAGGCGGGAATTTGTCCCTGGGCCATGATCTTATTGGCAATCACTTCGCGATCGAGGGTCATTTTCAGCGCGGCACGAACCCGTGCATCGGTGAACGGCGCCTTTTTATTGTTAATTTCGTAGTAGAACGTACAGAGCAATGGACTGACTTTCACTTCGTCGCCCAGCTCTTTGCGTAGTTTGCCAAACATCTCCGGCGGCACCGCACTGTTGGTCATATCCGTGCCGCCGCTGCGGTAGCGATTGATATCACTGTTTTCAGAGGCGATAGGCAGAAATGTCCCCTGCTCAATGACCGTATGGGCATTGTCCCAGTATTGTGGATTGCGTTTCAGGACGATTTTTTCATTGACGATCCAGTCGTCCAGCGTATAAGCGCCGTTACCAATGTAATGACCCGGACGCGTCCAGGCTTCACCCCACTGCTTAATGGCCGGTTCATAAACCGGCTTCATCGCGGTATGCGCCAGCATCGCGACCAGGTAAGGCACTGGTTCACTCAGGGTAATCTGCAGACGATGGGCATCCAGCGCTTTCACACCCAGTTGATCAGGTGACGCTTTACCGGCAAGGATGGCATCGATATTGGCAAAATGGGCTGCCTGCGGATAGCTTGAATAAGGCGACGCCGTTTTCGGGTCCACCAGGCGACGCCAGCTGTAGACGAAATCATTCGCGGTCACCGGCTCACCATTGCTCCACTTTGCATCACCCCGCAGATTAAAAATCCAGACGGTAGGTTGCGGATTCTCCCAGCTTTTGGCGACGCCTGGCACGACCTGACCGCTGTTGTCAGTATTGACCAGTCCGTCCAGCAGATTTTGAATAATATTGGACTCCGGCACGCCTTCAGTTTTATGCGGATCCAGTGAAGAGACTTCGCTTCCGTTATTAATCACCATCTGCTGTTGCGCAGCCAGTGCCGTTTCCGGCGGAACGGTGGCGGCATAGGCCGGTGAAAACGCCAGTAACAGAACACCTGCGAGTGAGGACCGCTTTTGCTGCAAGTTCTTTATCCCAATCATCCGAAACGCCAACCTTATTTAAGTATCCCGATAGGCTTAAGCAAAAAGCGTTCTCACTTTGGGCTTTCAGAGAAAAAATTCACGTTAAGCCAAAAATTATCAGAAGGCGTTAAGGGGCGCCAAAGCAAAATAACGAAAATGTTAACTAATTCTCTTTTATCATGAGATGTCACGAAGCGGAAGTGTTAATTTTCGTTCTGAAAATTTCATATCAATATGAAAAATAGGCGTTTTAGCCGGAAAGCTCTTTGCGAAGCAGGATCAGGTGACAAATTGTGCCTGTTTTGGCATTCATACTGATAAATCCGGCTTCAGCATGATGAAATTCAGGCTTACCGTAATATTGTGGCGGATTATGAGGCAGAGTTAAAAGTGCAGAGGAGAATATCGTGTGAAAATAGTGACATTATTTCCCACGAAAAAGTCTGTGAGCAAACACGCAGTAATGAAATTTATAATCGTGCCTCTATTTTAAGTATCGCGAATAATTGCATCGTAATAGTGCAATGAAAGGCCATTTTGCACCATTACGGATCATTACTTCATTTCATTGCCTGAAATAAGTGAGGGTTTAATTCAGCAGACCGGGAAAAATAGACTTCATACCGGTTACAACAAATTCAATGCCCAGTGCCATCAGTAACAAACCCATGATACGGGTAATGACGTTGATGCCGGTCTGGCCGAGAATACGCACCATTAATGGTGCAGCCCTGAACAGTAACCAGCAACAGAAGGCAAAGATAGCAATTGCCAGGGTAAACCCCATCAGGTTCAGCCAGCTGTGATAACGGGTACTCCAGACGATTGTCGAGCTGATAGCACCTGGCCCCGCCATCAGTGGCAGCGCCAGAGGCACAACGCCCACGCTTTCACGGATCGCCGTTTCTGACTTTTCCTGCTTGTTCTGCTTATCCTCACCCAGCTTGCCGCTGATCATCGACATCGCAATGGTGACGACCAGAATCCCACCCGCAATGCGGAAAGAGTCAATCGAAATACCGAACACATGCAGAATCGCATCGCCCAGAAAAAGTGACGTCCAGAGAATGATGGCCACCGCAAGATTAGCGGTAAGGTTAGTTTTATTACGCTCAGCCACGCCCTGATATCGGGTCATGCTGATGAACACCGGAATAATGCCCACTGGATTGACCAGCGCAAAGAGCCCGACAAAAAATTTTATATAGCCTGATAAATCTAACAGCGCAGGGTTCACGACTTTAACTCCGTACCACAGGGGGGAAACGCGCCTAATGTATGTGAAAACAGACCCGTACACCAGATGCTGAGCCAGCTATTTATATAGATGAATGAACGCTCCTTTAGCGCTTTACACCAGAGATTAAAAAGTGACTGGATTTAGACGCTACCAGGCTGACTGCCAGCATGTGAAAGTCCATTTGAGCTGATAAAGGATCAGCCCCGTGCTGAAAGGTGTCAGCCTGCGGTTAAATTGATCTGCATCAAAATTGACCTACCCCAAACCAGGTAATATTTTCACAACGGAAGTATTAGCGGCATCAATGAAAACGTCTTCACAGACAACGCAAGACTTATTCAGTAAGCAGTTGAAAATCCTGTCATTACATCCTGATATAGCGCATTTTTTGAGCATAGCTATACTCAGGGCGCAGGATTGTTTACTAAAAAAGTTTAACTTCCTTCAGGAGAACACCATGGCCGTAACCAATGTCGCTGAACTCAATGCACTGGTTGAACGTGTAAAAAAAGCCCAGCGTGAATATGCCAATTTTTCTCAGGAACAGGTCGACGCCATATTTCGTGCCGCCGCCCTCGCTGCCGCAGATGCCCGCATCCCCCTTGCTAAGATGGCTGTTGCCGAATCCGGTATGGGCATCGTCGAAGACAAAGTCATTAAAAACCATTTTGCTTCAGAATATATCTACAACGCCTATAAAGATGAAAAGACCTGCGGTGTGTTAGCCACCGACGATACTTTCGGCACCATCACCATCGCCGAGCCGATTGGCCTGATTTGCGGTATCGTCCCGAC
>Ga0157372_10007033_pt1 | contig 11985 bp, 10 predicted proteins | sample C55metaG_FD_115307 | JGI IMG/M metagenome (GOLD analysis project Ga0157372, IMG submission 115307) | Corn rhizosphere microbial communities from Kellogg Biological Station, Michigan, USA - C5-5 metaG | ecosystem: Host-associated > Plants > Roots > Rhizosphere > Soil | place: USA: Michigan... | reverse complement strand
TCAAGATTCCGACGCTGCTGACCTGGAAATCGATGGATATGCTGCCCGAAGAACATCCTTACTTTGCAGGCAGGCCGGGATCGGTGGCAACGCGAGCATCGAATTTCACGCAACAGAATTCAGATTGCATCGTCGTGATCGGCGCGAGACTCGACATGCCGCAGGTTGCGTTCAGTCACCGTAACTTTGCACGTGGAGCACGGAAGATCGTGGTCGACATTGATTCCCACGAGCTTTCGAAATTTGACATGCCCGTGGATCTGGCGGTGAATTTTGACGCACGGGAATTTATCGCGGAATTGTTGCGACAGCTTGAGGGTGTGACGCTGCCCGACATTGGCGGCTGGATGGACCGGACAAAGAGATGGAAGCAGAAGTATCCGGCAATCTTACCGGAGTACTGGCAGGAAACAGAGTACGTGAACACGTACGTCCTGGTAGACGTTCTTTCCGACCTCTGCGAACCGGAGCATGTGCTTGCGCCCGGTAGTTCGGGTGCGTGCAGCGACATTTTTCTGCAATGCTTTCGACTGAAGAAGGGTCAGCGGGTGGTGAATTCCCCGACACTCGGTGCTATGGGAACTGGACTCCCGGGGACGATTGGAACCTGTCTCGGGAGTGGTGGGCGGCGTACCGTGTGCGTAAACGGGGATGGAGGATTCCAGCTGAATATCCAGGAATTGGAGACGGTGCGCCGGCTGAAGCTGCCAATCAAGTACTTCATCCTGTGCAATGGGAACTACGCCTCAATCATCGCTTCGCAGAAGACGCACTTCCAAGGCAGGCTGGTGGGAAGCGACCCGTCCAGTCATTTGACACTTCCTGACATTCGGAAAGTGGCAGAGGCATATGGGATTGCGAGTTGGGAGATCAGGAACCATGAGGGCATCCGGGAGAAAGTACGCGAGGTGCTGGAGTCAGAGGGGCCGATGGTGTGCGCGGTGAATGTTTCTGCGGACCAGGTGACGGCACCACGTGCGACTTCGATGATCCGGCCCGATGGGCAGATTGTCAGTTTGCCGATGGAGGATATGGCGCCACGGCTGCCGCGGGATCAGTTCCTGGCGGAGATGATCATTCCACCGCTGGAGGACTGAGCCGACAGCTTGGGCAGAGCGGGGAGGACGCTTGAAGACGAAGAGACATTGGGTCGTCGAAGAGGATCTGAAGAGGATCGCCGGAAACGATCTGCCCTGGGAGCGGTTCTTCGGCAAAACCGTACTCATCAGCGGAGCAAACGGATTTGTTCCGGCGTACATGCTGGAGACGCTGCTTTATCTTAATGAAAGTTCCAACACGGGCATTCGCGTTGTCGCAATGGTTCGGAATCGCGAGAAGGCGATGCGAAGGTTTGCACATCTTGATGGACGGCCGGACCTTACGGTACATGTTCAAGACGTGCGCGACCCGTATGCGGGTCCGACTTCCGTAGACTTTGTGATTCATGCTGCGAGCCAGGCTAGTCCGAAGTTTTTTGGGGTCGATCCGGTGGGAACGTTCGAGGCGAACGTGATCGGGACTCAACACATGCTTCGACTTGCGCAAGAAGCGGGCAGCGAAGGATTCCTGTTCTTCAGCAGTGGAGAGGTGTACGGGCAGCCGGCGAATACATCGGTAAAGGTGGGGGAAGAGGATTACGGATATCTCGATCCGCTGGAGGTGCGGTCTTGTTATTCAGAGGGGAAGCGGGCGGGGGAGACGCTGTGCGCCTGCTGGCATGCGCAGTTTGGTGTGCCGGCGAAGATTGTGCGGCTATCGCATACCTATGGGCCGGGAATGGAACTGAATGACGGGAGGGTGTTCGCGGACTTTGTCGCGGATATCGTTGAGGGGCGCGACATCGTGCTGAAGAGCGATGGAAGCGCACTGCGGCCCTTCTGCTACTTGGCGGACGCTACGCTGGCGTTCTTTAGGGTTCTGCTTTTGGGGACTGCCGGAGAGGCCTATAACGTGGGGAGCGGGATGCAGTGCTCGATTCTGGAACTGGCGGAAACGCTATGCCGGCTTTTCCCGGAGAGGGGTTGCGAGGTGGTCAGGCATACACGGGGCAAGGATGATCGGTATGTACCTAGTCCGGTGCAGGGGTTTGAGCTGGATCTATCGAAGATACGGGCGCTGGGGTGGGAGGCGACTACCAGCATCGAAGAGGGGTTCAGGAAGACGGTGGAGAGCTATCGGTAGCTCATGGCGGGAGCGTACCTTTAGCGGACCCCGTTGATGATTGGATTCCGCCTGATCCCGACAGAAATGGTCAAATACCCTGCAAATGCGGCCAACTATTTCCTGGCCGACCAGCCCTCGCGGAAGGAGACGTTTCTGTGGCCGAAGAAGCTGAAGACAACCGTGACGCCAGTCATGATGGCGCCGGCGATGTAGGAAGCCCGTTCGGGGCGGCTGAGGATGTTGCGGAGCAAGGGAACGAGGATCGGCATGCCAGCTAGGCCGATCAGCATGGTGGTGCCGTAAATCCCGACGCAGCGGATCCATTCAGCCAGGTAGTTGCCATGGGTGCGGAAGACGAACCACTTGTATCCGAGGAAGGAGACAGTGATGGCAATCAGGCTTGAGAGGAAGATCGCATACATGTAGCTGTAGCGTCCCATCCCGGTGAAGAGCCAGTTCAAGAGGGCGAAGATGCCGTAGCCGAAAACAGTGTTGAAGCCGCCGACGATCAGATACCGGACGACTTCATGGAACGATTTTTGACGTGTTGAACTCACTGGGCAGGGGGCTGAATGGAGGGCGCCGGAGCCAGCGGGTTCGTTGCTGTCCCGAGGCTCGTCGAGGTTGATGACCTCGTTTTCGATGACCAGAGGTCGCTTGAGCACGAGGACATAGAGACGGGGATATTGGTTCGAATTGCATACATCAGACACATCTTTTCGCTCGGTGTCATTATCGCTGTGACGATCTGGACAATCAGAATCGGTGACGCGAGCAGTAAGTAGATTTGCTTCCTCATCATTCTAGAGACCGACGAAAGCATAGCAGGTCACGATTGTTCTCGAATGTCCGCGATTCGGAATGCGGAACAAATTCAGAATCTGAAAAAAAAGAGGCTGACCGGGTGGTCAGCCTCTTTGAGTGTTTGCGGAGCGGCCTATTGAGCCCGTTCCGGCTGGGTTGTGGGTTACTTCTTTTTCGGAGCGGCCTTTGTTCCCCTCTTGCCGCCGGTGGCGGGCTTGGAGACGGAGAGGAGGGTGGCGGCATCCTTGGCGTTGAACGGATAGAGTTGGACCGACTGCTGACCGGTGTTGGTCAGAGTGAGGTCAACGCGGCGGTTCTGGGCCAGGTAGATGACGTTGATGCGACGGATGGTGCTCGCCTTCTCCTTGTCCGTGAGCTCAGTGTTCTGCTGAACCAGATCCTTGACCTGATCCTTAGAGAGCACCTGGCTCTCGCCGACAGCAGTGGTGGTGATTGCACTGTCGGGAATGCCCTGCTCAACCAGATACTGCTTGACGCGATTGACGCGGCGTTCCGAGAGCGCCTGGTTGAACTCATCCGATCCGCGCGGATCCGCGTGGCCAGTGAGGGTGATGTGCGCATCGGGCTTGATCTGGAGATAGGCCTTCAAATCCGTCGCGAGGGTCTGCAGAGTTGCCTGCTGGCTGTCGACCAGGCCGCCTTCCGGATGCTTTGCCGTGGGCAGAGCGGTTGGGAAGAAGACGCTGTGCAGAGCCAGGCGAGCTTCGAGACGCAGCTGCTCAGGCGACGGTCCCGGGGGCGGTGGCGGCGGCTGGATGTTGAGGCTGGTATTTGCCGTCGCGGTGTGTCCCTTGTCATCCGCAACGTTGCAGGTGATCTGCACCGGTCCGGACTGAGCGCCTGCCGAGGAATAGGTGGCGGTGGTTCCGCTGCCGCTGATGGTGCCGGCCGAAGCCTGATAGGTGTAGGTCAGCGGGCGGTTCTGCGGGCTGACGCCCTGAGAGGTGATGGTCGCCGAATCACCCGGCTTGAGATCTGTCGGGTTGGCCGAGCAGCTGAGTGTGGGCGGCTCGTATTCCTTCACCGTAAAGGTCGCGGTGCCATTGGCGCTCTCCCACGGCTTGAGGCCTTCCTTGCCGGGTTTGCCTTCCTTGACGCCGCAATTGACGGTGTAGTTGCCGGGAGCAAGGTTGGTTGTGTCGACCTTGGCTGTGGTATCGGTTCCGGTGACACCTTGTCCGGACCAGTTGTAGATGACATGGTCTTTGGGAAGAAGCTGTCCTGCAGTTGCAGTGACGGTGACCGGCTCACCCGGGAAGACTGATGTCGGCTGCGCTGCGCAGGAGATGGTGGCAGTTGGAGGAGGCGCAATGGTACCTAAGCTGAGCACAAGACCGGTGCTCAGGCGCGCCATATTGAAGTTGCCGCGACCGATTGGATAGAAGTTTTCGTGCGTGTACTGATAGTCCGCCTGGAATACACGAATGGAGAGACGATGATCGAGGAAGGGTGTGGCGTAATCAACGCCGCCGCCTGCCGTGAGCACAACGCCCCACTTGTTGCTGGGGTAGTAGGTGCTGGATACGCTCTCGCCACCGATGAGGGCATGGACGAAGGGGGTAATGTCCTCGGTTGGGAAGCGCGCAATCAAGCCGCCGGAACCGCCGGAAAAGGTATTGTGCACAACAGCAACGTGGTTTCCGCCGTTCTTATGAAGATCGCCTTCGGCCTGAACGCCGAAATACTTATTGAAGTAGCGCGCGATGCTGACATCGGCGCAGCACGTGATCGACTTCGCGGAATCCTGCTGGGTGCCGTTGTTGATGAGATTTCCCTTGGGCGCCAGATAGCTAAAGCCGGCGAAGATGTCCCACCTGGATGGAGCATCAGCTGAGGGGCCCGACGAGGCGGGCGCGGCTGGCTTGGCAGTATCCTGGGCGGTTAAGGCAATGGGAATCAAGCCAGAACATGCCAACGCCAACGCCAGGCGGGCAATTTTTGAAACTCGCAAGTGCATGCGTTTCTCCTCCGCAATTGAAAACTGGAATTCAGTTTGGAAACGGCTCCTTTTGCGGACCATTTTCCGGTTGAAGTGATTTGGCTCCCTACAGATGATTGTTCGGCCAATCCGAGCACACCACCAATAAACGTAACATAGGAAGTATGGGCTACAGACTACTTTCTGAACGGGTTTACCAACTGGTATCCCTTGTATCAGGCGGTAACTCAATTGCTAGATGGGGGTGAATCCAGGGCCGCAGCTACTCGGCATTAAGGGTCTTCAGCAGGCTGCGAGGCTCACGCTGAATCTTCTCCTGCAGCAGGGTGATGGCGTACAGAAGTTGTTCGGGGCGGGGTGGACATCCTGGAACATAGACATCGACCGGGATAACCTGGTTCACACCCTGCACGATGGCATAGTTCTGGAAAACGCCGCCCGACGTTGCGCACGCACCCATGGAGATAACCCATTTAGGCTCCGGCATCTGGTCGTAGAGGCGCCGGATGACGGGCGCCATTTTCTGCGCAACGCGCCCAGCGATGATCATCAGGTCTGATTGCCGGGGAGACGGCCGGAACACTTCGGCTCCGAAGCGGGCGATGTCGAAACGGGAGGCACCCATGGACATCATCTCGATGGCGCAGCAGGCGAGCCCGAATGTGACGGGCCAGACGGAGCTTTTGCGCACCCAGTTGACGGCGAAATCGAGCGTGGTGAGGAATACACCCTCGGGCTGCTCGAATCCGTAGTTGACTTCCTGAAGCTTGGCGCGATTCTTGGCGCTGCTGTCGAGCGCTCCAAAAAGATAGCGATCGCGTTCCTGGATAGTCCCCATGACTGTATTTTACCCTTTCGGCTTTCCGTGTGTAGATGGATGAATCGATCGGATGGCGGGTGGCTTCCAGGAGGGGTGATCGAAAGAACCGGTATTCCGGGGATGGCATGAGGAATTCATGAATTTCTTTATGCCATCTTTATAGGTTCTGGAGCGTGCTGTGAGATATCTTCAAGGTCTGCGGTACAAATTGCGCATGAATTTTGGGGCGAGTGCTGCTGGCCTGCGCGTGCAAGTGTATCGATGGTTCAATTCCACAGGCGCAAAGCTGTTTCGGAGTAGACATGTTCAGTATTCGATTCCGGGCTGTCGTTGCCGGGCTGTTCCTTCTGTTCCCTTCCTTCGCTCTCGCACAGGGCTCCGCTGTGACCCAAGCCGATTTGAAAGCTGTTCAGGATTCGATTCGCGCTGCGCAGATGAACGCGGATAACGCGTGGATGCTGGTTTCATCTGCGCTGGTCTTGCTCATGACCGGGCCGGGACTGGCGCTGTTCTACGGTGGGCTGGTTCGCCGGAAGAACATTCTGGGCACGATGATGCAGAGCTTCGCCATGATGGGCCTGGTTACGATCATTTGGGCGGTGGTGGGATACTCGCTTGCGTTCGCGCACGGCACAAGCTTTATTGGCGGTTTTGAACATGTATTCTTGCGCGGCGTGGGACTGGCGCCAAATGCCGACTATGCGGCGACGATTCCCGAGCAGACTTTCATGGTGTACCAGCTCATGTTCGCCATCATTACTCCGGCGCTGATTACGGGAGCGTTTGCGGAACGCATGAAGTTCAGCGGCATGGCGGTTTTTCTCTCGCTGTGGTCGCTGATCGTTTACAGCCCGATGGCGCACATGGTGTGGGGCGTTGGAGGACTGCTGAATGCAACCGGCAATCACATTCCCAGTCTCGATTTTGCGGGCGGGACAGTGGTGCATGTGACGTCGGGTGTTTCGGCGTTGGTGACAGCGCTTTACCTGGGCAAACGGATCGGGTACCCGCACACGGCAATGCCTCCGCACTCGATGGTGCTGAGTTTCATCGGGGCTTGTCTGCTGTGGGTGGGGTGGTTCGGGTTCAACGCAGGCAGCGCACTCGGTTCGGGACCGCTGGCGACGAGCGCTTTCGTCAGTACGCATTTTGCGGCGGCCTCAGCGGCATTGGGATGGACGATTTTCGAGTGGTTCCACAATGGCAAACCGACGGCGCTGGGTGCGATATCGGGTGCGGTTGCCGGGTTGGTGGCGATTACGCCGGCATCGGGATTCGTTCAGCCGTTTCCTGCGCTGCTCATCGGACTGGTTGCAGGTCTGTTCTGCTCCCTGATGGTATTCAAGGTGAAGGCTTGGTTCCGGTATGACGATTCACTCGATGCGTTTGGAGTGCATGGGGCCGGTGGAACCCTGGGAGCGTTGCTGACGGGGCTCTTTGCTACGAAGCTTATTAACCCGATATTCGGCACCAATGTGGCAACGGGGGCAATCGATGGACACTGGGGGCAGGTGCTGAACCAGGCGACTGGGGTTGCGATTGCATGGGGTCTTTCGGCTGTCGGTACTCTGATTTTGCTGGTGCTGGTCGACAAGACGATTGGGTTGCGCGTTTCCGCGGAGGAGGAGTCAACCGGGCTGGATCTGTCGCAACACGGTGAAGAAGGTTACGACCTGAATTCCTGATGAAAAGATACGGCTGCAGATAGCGCAGTCGAGTGTTCAGCCTGATAGGCTACCAATGGCAATTTCTGAGCAAGTATGTTCCCACCGGATTTAGCACGAGGTCGCCGCTCCCTGATGGTCGCGCCGACTCTAACGCAACAGCTTTCAAATACCGCAACTCAGAAATTGCGGCACGAGGCAATCAAGCATGCTCAAGATTGAGGCGATTATCCAGCCATCCAAACTCGATGCAGTGAAGGACGCTCTGCTCGAAGTTGGAATTGAAGGGATGACAATTCTCGAGGCGCGCGGACATGGGCGCCAGAAGGGTCACACGGAGTTCTATCGCGGCCGCGAATACACGGTTGACCTTTTGCCAAAAGTGAAGATCGAGATGGTCGTCCTGGACGAGATGAAAGAGAAAGCCATTGCGGCGATCGGATCAGCGGCGCGCACCGGCCGAATTGGCGACGGCAAGATCTTTGTGAGCCGCGTTGAAGACGCCATTCGAATCCGGAATGACGAGCGCGGGGAAACTGCGCTCTAGCTGGTCCTAACACGTTACGATCACCGGCCGCTTCCGCCGTGGAGCGGCCGTTGCATTTCAGGAGCAGGTCCGTCCTCACCCTGAGCAGCTAGCGGATTATGCCTCATTCGCCTGCCAGCTGATTGGGCACATGTCAGGGACCTCCCCACGCTTCTTTGGACCAAGAGGGAGCTATCGTCGGAAGCGAGCGCATTTCCAAACAGGGGTTGCTACACTGCTCAAGTCATGAGATCGATCCTCTTCATCATGTTGGTAGCGTCAGCTGCTCTTGCTCAAGGTCGGGCAACCGATGGTCAGCCGGTTCACAACATCAAGTTGACGGAGCCGCGCGATATTGCGGATACGGCGGATGTCAGTGGCGCGATCAGCATCTTGGTCAAGGACACTTCGCACTGTCCCGCAGGAACATCAAAGGACCGTCAAGCATGTGCCTGCAGTTTCACCCATGACTTGAAGAAACTCAAATCAGCTTATGCCGCCGCGGTGGCGAAGCATCCGGGATGGAATGAAGAACATGCGATCGTAGCTTACCGGAACGCTACGAACGGCAATTCGGTGATCCTCAATTTCCCGGCTGTAAAGCGGCAGCTTGCTGCATGTGCCCAACCCCAGCGATGAATCGCTTTCGTCTACGCGACGAGCATTTTCATGTTCTCTGCAACTCGGAAACACAACTGCCATTCCGCACTCGCTTCCCAACCACACAGTCGAGTTCCAACGGATTATGCGTGATTTTGCCGGCAGCTGATCGGAGATTCCAAATCAGTTTCGACGCGAGTGAGTCACCGGAACCTGAAGTTGCACGATTTTTAATACGTCCTGTTTGGGGCTGTTCGACCGAGTACTCTAAATGTCATATGCAGGGCCTAACCTGCTGAGAGCACTCCATTATGGGCAGCACAACAACATGATGCGTCGGGTAATTGTTTCTGCATCAGCGGTGCTGCTGGTCCTTATCGGCGCGGTGGCGGTTGCCATGTGGGCAAATGACGTGCGACAGGACCGCCAGCATACTGTAACGGTGGATGAACCGACAGCCCTTTTCGAAGGCGCTGGAACAGGTTGTGAAACGCGCCAGCAGATCGCAGTTGTGCAGCGAGGTGCGGCGTTCCTGGTTCGGCGGATCAGGTATTGGAAAGATTGTGCGACGCTTGATGTAAGTGCGCCAGACGGCCGATTGAGCCACTTCGTGCTCGGCGTCGGCGGCGTCAAAGTGAAACCACCTCTCCCTTAACTGGTGAGTGACCCGGTGCTCGGACGTAACCCGATTTTTGGATTGGGGAAGGATCGCGGACCACTCACTCGGAATCATATTTGACGAATAGAACGGCTTGCGCCGCCTTGTCGTCGTACACGGCATCTGCAACTCCCCAAGGGAAGCGTCCTCGCCTGCCAAGTTGGGATACAATTTCGCCCTGGTATTCCTCGGCCTTGGCTAATTCGCGGCCCTCAGTCCAGCCTGACCAGCCGAATTCGCGCTCTGAACCATAGCTAATGTGGACTCTCGCGATGCAGGAATTGAAGAAATAGAGGGAGACTCCCAGCACTCGGCCATCTCCTAGATGATGTCCAAGGTGATAACGCTGCCACCCTTTGTCGCCACCTAAATTTTGGGCACGCGCTCCCGCGTCCGTGGTTAGAAAGGCTGAAACTGACTGTTTCGGTGCAAGCGTCAGTGGGATTTGTGCGAACTTGAGCACACCGCTGTCGAGATCGATTTCAAATGGCGCGTCCAAGTGGAAGGTCACCGGGATAGTGGAATTGGGGGCTTGTTTCCTATTACAGTCGAATGCCTAGTAGCATTTATCAATTCCGAAGGCGCCGTTCCGAACGCATCACTGCGCACACTGACGTAATCCGGTTTTGGGCTTGTAGAACAGTTGCGAACCGCTCGCCCACAATCATCGACAATGGCAGCAAAGGACCGGGAGGCTCGGAAGATGTTCATGCTGACAAGTTGTGCTTCGGCGGTTCGTAGATGCAGAGAAATCCTGTTGACCGAAACGACGAGAACAGGTGCGAAGTTCGCAGCGAATCTGTCAAAGGCGGTTCTCTGTGCAGTGCTCTTGTGCTGCTCAGCATGCTTTCACCACACAATTGTGATTGAAAATGGTTTCCGTCTCAGTGAGAACAGCGGCGCTCCAATGCTGGTCCCAACCAGCGGCCAAACTTCCGATGGTGGTAATTTCCAGACATCGACGCTCGTTCTTCCGGGTGGCTCCGCCAGCCTCAAGCATCAAGTTAGCAACCAGTGCACGATCAATGGTGAAGTCTTCTCTCTTCGCTCGGCGTCCCCCTTGGATTCGAAGCACTGGATCGTTCGGAGCCCGAGCATTTCTGGATGGGATACGCTTGCCGGCAAAATAGATATCTATTCGCAATGGAAGATCTTTACGCGAGACCTTGCGCGCATGAATGAAAATGGCTGTTTCCCCACGGGCCTTACCCCTTTGGAGATTCGAGCGGCAATCGCACAAAGAATTCCATTGCCGGCGGAGGAGGTCCCGTCGTTTTTCTATTCCGACCAGGGGACAGGGTTTACGGACCTGGCGCCCGGAATGGAAGTCGAACTCCAGAAGTTCCTGCCTGCAGGAAAATCGATCAGCGCGCGATCAGATGGTCCACCTGGGATGTGGGCTGCGAATTATGAGGTGATCCCTCGCCACGGCGGAGGTGTCCGGCTAAAACTTACAAGGAAAGTTCAGAGGGGTCCGAACAGCGGCTCGGGATCAGAAGAGAAGGAGCTTTTGTCGCTCTCACATCGATTCGCGCAGACACCGGTATTACGGCTCTTTCTGGAGGGAGTGTATGGAAAAGGTCAGGTTTCTAATGGAGTCCTCATCGGTGCGTCCAGGCAGAGCCAACTCGATGCCCTAACAGATCTCATCCATCAAAGTGATCCAGCGAAATGCATGAATTACCAGGGGACCGTTTGCACAGAGTTTCCTCTTGGCGCACTCAGTCTTGTTTCTACCGTTTGGGTAAATGGGCATCGGACTTCCTGCCTGCTTGGGACTTCGCTTGCGAATCTCTTGAGATCTCCATCTCGGCCGGAGCGGACGATGGCACTGGAGTCGGTTCACGTATTTCGACGGCTGAATTTCGATCACTATGCGGAGATAGATTTCCCGCACACTGAGAGTGGTGCCGACCAGCTGCGTCTACTTCCTGGAGACAGGATCGAATGGCACCTTTAAGCGGGGCGGATGTTGACGTTGGCGTGGAAGAGGTTTCCGGGATCGTATTTGGCCTTGAGCTGCCGCAGGCGGCCGTAGTTGGGCCCGTAGGCAGCGGATGCCGGATCCCCCTCTTCATCGTGATCGAGATAGTTCACGTAGCGCGCGGCGGCGAAAAACGGCTTCAATTCACCAAATGTCCCGCGACACCAGGCAATGCACGCATCGTTCTGGCGAGGATCCATCCACTGGGAAACGATGCCGACGTTGAAGCCGGATAGGCGCATTGCGAATGCGGTTGCGGGTACCGGTACTCTGCTGGCCGCGCCATGAAAATGCTCGACGAAGATCTGACTCATCGGCGATTCACATGATTTGAAGCACTCTACCAGAACACGAATCGCCTCGTCACTCAGGCCAGCGAGAAACTGTGACTTCCAGTAGTTGAGCGCTCCTCTGGGTAAGCCCGCGTCGAAGAGAGTGTTCAACGCGCAGTAAGAGATCGGGCCCATCGCGTCCATGATCGGCGGCCCGAATGCCTTGATGGGCCGAAGCGCCTGCTCTCCCTCGGAAAGGGACCCACTGTGTGCAGCCACAATTGCGACGAGTTTCTCGCCCGATCCATCGGGAGCGTGAAGGAGTCCCGCAAGTAACATGAGCTCGTCTGGCGCGGACGCGCACTGCTCGCGGAAGAACTTGAAGACCTCCACCGCCTTGGAAATCGGGTATGCCACGAGCCCGCCGGCCATCAGGGGCCCGACCGGATGGAGCGCGTATTCAAACGATGTCGCAATTCCGAAGTTGCCGCCGCCTCCGCGAATGGCCCAAAACAGATCCGTATTCTCGTCTTC
>Ga0157372_10007031_pt1 | contig 11985 bp, 16 predicted proteins | sample C55metaG_FD_115307 | JGI IMG/M metagenome (GOLD analysis project Ga0157372, IMG submission 115307) | Corn rhizosphere microbial communities from Kellogg Biological Station, Michigan, USA - C5-5 metaG | ecosystem: Host-associated > Plants > Roots > Rhizosphere > Soil | place: USA: Michigan... | reverse complement strand
TGGCCGTCACGACCGAGGCGGTGCAGATCCTCGGCGGCTACGGCTACATCAGGGAGTATCCGGTCGAGCGCTTCATGCGGGACGCGAAGATCACCCAGATCTACGAGGGAACGCAGGAGATCCAGCGCCTCGTGATCGCGCGCGAGATGCTGAAGGAGTCGCGCGCCTTCCTGCTGGCCGGCGTTGGCTGAACTCTGGCGCGAATCCGAGCACGAGCCGCTCGCGGGCGGGGAGTGGGACGAGTCGCGCGCCGAGGAGGCGATCGCCGCGATCGTCGCCGACGCCGAGGCGGGGTTCGACGGCGAGCGGTGGCCTTGGCACCCGCGCGACGGGGAGGAGTGGGGTTTCTCGGACGTCTACATCGGCGGCGCAGGGGTCATCTGGGCGCTCGACGAGCTCGGCTCGACCGGCTGGGAGGACGCAGCCGTCTCGTTCATCGACCACTACCGCGCGCGCCCCACACCGTGGGACGAGGAGCCCGTCGAGACGAGCTACCACTTCGGAGAGGCGGGGATCGCGCTCGTCGCGTTCCGGGTGACCGGCGACGCCGGCATCGCGGACCGCATCCACGAGCTCGTCCTCGCCGGCCTCGATTCCGGGGCGAACGAAGTGATGTACGGGACGCCCGGTTCCATGCTCATCGACGAGGCGATGCTCGCCTGGACGGGCGAGCCGCGGTGGGACGAGGCCTGGCGGTCGGCCGCGGAGCGGGTCGAGGCGGCCCGCGATCCCGACCGCCTCTGGACAGCGCGCGTCGACGGCCACGTCTTCCGCGACGTCGGCCCTGGGCATGGCTACGCCGGAAACATGCGGGCGTTCGCGAACCGCGGTGCCGTGCCGCCCCTCGTCGACCTGTCGCCGTACGTGCTGCGAGCGGACGGCCTCGCCAACTGGGTGCCGATGGAGGGAGCGCAGCCAGACCAGATCCGCGTCCAGTGGTGCCACGGCGCGCCGGGCATGGTCGCGACGCTGGGCGACCTGCTCGAGCTCGAGCTCGCCGTCGCCGGCGGCGAGCTGACGTGGCGCGCCGGCCCGCTCGCCAAGGGGCCCGGCCTCTGTCACGGCACCGCCGGCAACGCGTACGCGTTCCTCGTGCTCCACCAACGGACGGGTGACGAGCTCTGGCTCGACCGTGCGCGTGCGTTCGGAATGCACGCCATCGGCCAGGTCGAGCGCGAGCGCGCGGCAGTCGGCCGGGGCCGCTACTCGCTCTTCGCGGGCGACCTCGGCGTCGCCCTGTTCCTCCGTCACCTGCTCGACGGGGAACACCGCTTTCCGACGATGGGCCCATTTCAGCGGTAGCCCGAGCCCGGAGCTCTACGGCGTCGGCTCGCCGGACCAGTAATCGACGCCGCTCGTTCGATTGACGATCAGGTCGTCCTCGCGGTTGCCCGTCCAGATTGCGATCTTGTCGCTGTCGGGATAGACGGTCGCAGCCGGGTGCTTGACGGTCGAGTACATGAGCACGCGCACCGTTTCGTCCGTGTCGTTGCGGACCTGGTGTGCTCCGGCCGGACCCCGCGGGAAGCAGACGGCATCCCACGGCTCGAGCCGGTCGGTTCCGTCCGCATGGCGCAGCGTGGGCGAACCGGCGAGGACGAGGAGCCACTCCTCCTCTGCGTATTCGTAGTGATAGGGACAGATCGACTGGCCGGGCCGGAGCTCGTAGACGCTGGTGCCGAGCTCCTGGGCATCGACCAGCGGCCCGAAGCGGAACAAACCGGAGCGGAAGCCTTCCGGGTCTTCCGGGTCGTAGGTGAACGAAGGCTCGGCGATGTTGACGCGCTTCACAGCCCGAATCTATGTGGTAAGCACTGGGCGTGCCGGGCGAGATCGTCTTCCGCTTCGCCGACGAGGGGGTTGCCGCGTCCGCGCGGCTACTCGCAGAGGCACCTGAAACAGGCCGCGCAGTCCTCGAGGCGCTGCCTGTCTCGGGCCTCGCGCGCCACGGGATCTACTCGGGTAGCGAGGTCTATGTGGTGCTCCCCGAGCTGCTCACGCCGTCGCGCGAGCACGCGACGACGAGCGTCCGACCGGGCGACGTCGGATTCCTCACCGTGGAAGGGGGCTCGGCGTACGGCATCGAGGAGAGTTACTCCGAGATCTGCTGGTTCTACGACCTCGACGCGACGCCCTCGATGCCCGAAGGGCCGATTGCCGTGAACGTCTTGGCCCGGCTCGACGACGCCGACGCGTTCTTCGCCGTTTGCCGGCGCATGCGGCTCGAGGGCGCGAAGCGGATCGAGATCGCCTCCGCCGAGTAGCCTGTGCGCCGTGGAAGCCGACGACACGGTTGTCTTGACGGTGGTGTCTAGCGAATCCGAGGCCGAGGTCGTGTGCGGCCTGCTCCGGACTGCGGGCATCGAATGCGCGTACCGGGACACCGAGGAGATCGATTCGCCGCTCGAGGACTTCATCGCGGCAGGGTCACAGGAGATCCTCGTGCACGCGATCGAGCGCGAAGCCGCGAAGGAGCTGCTCGCGGCCCAGCAGGGTTGACCGCCGAGCGTTGGTGGCACACCGTCGAGTTCCCCGACGGGAGCGTCACGGACGCCTGGTGGGACTTCCGGCCGCTCGCGCCGAAGCTCCCGTGGCCCGACGTCCACGGCAAGCGCTGCCTCGACATCGGGACTGCCGACGGCTTCTGGGCCTTCGAGCTCGAGCGGCGCGGTGCAGCGGAGGTCGTCGCTCTCGACCGGCCGTCGTATTTCCAGTCGAAGTGCCGCGCGCGGTTCGAGGAGGCGCACTCGAAGCTCGGCTCGCGGGTGCGCTACGAGGAGGGCGACGTCTACGAGCTCGAGGGCGAGTTCGACCTTGCGTTCGTGGGCTACGTCCTGCAGGTCGTGACCGATCCGCTCGGTGCGCTCGAGTCCCTGCGCCGCGCGAGCAAGGAGCTGCTCCTGCTCGACACGGTCTCGGTGCCGCTGTCCTACCTGCCCTCGCCCCTCGCGCGGCTCGACGCGCGCCGCGACGGCGGCGAGTGGTTCGTCTTCAACCCGCGCGGGCTCCGGAAAGCGGTCGAGATGTCCGGCTGGACGGTTGAAGCACAGACCGGCATCATCGCCGACAAGACCCGGCACGACTGGAAGCACCGCGTCGGCCTACGCGGGCGCGCGTGTGCAATCCTCGCGAGAGCATGAGGCTCGACGGCATCCACCACGTGACGTGCATCACGGGCGACGCGCCGGGCAACGTCGACTTCTACACGCGCGTTCTCGGCCTGCGGCTCGTCAAGAAGTCCGTGAACCAGGACGACCCGACCGTCTACCACCTCTTCTACGCCGACGAGGAGGGGCACGCGGGCTCGGACATCACGTTCTTCGAGTACCCGAACGCGCGGCCCGGCCAGGCAGGAGACGGGATGGTGCACACCGTCGTCTGGCGCGTCGGCTCGCCGGACGCGCTCGAGTTCTGGGCCGAGCGGCTGAGCGCCGAAGGCCACGAGGTTGAGGCCGACGGCGACTCAATCCGCTTCGTCAACCCGGAGGGGCTCACGCACGAGCTCGTCGTCTCGCAGGTCGCAGACGAGCCGCTCGTCGCGCGCCATCCCGAGATCCCGCGGGAGATGGCGCTGCTGGGCTTCGAGGGCGTCCGCGCCTACGGCCGGACGAGCGCCGAGTTCCTGACGGCGATCGGCTTCGAGCAGGAGGACGGCCGCTGGGACACACGCGCCGACACGCGCGGTGGCTGGATCGAGTACGGAGACGCGCCCGAGGCACCGGGCGTCGGCGGAGCCGGAACCGTTCACCACGTCGCATGGGCGTCGCAGATGGACGACCAGCAGGCGTGGCACGACCGTGTCGCCGAGGCCGGCGGCCACCCGACGGAGATCATCGACCGCTTCTGGTTCCGCTCGATCTACTTCCGCGAGCCGGGCGGCGTCCTCTTCGAGATCGCCACACTGGGGCCCGGCTTCGCGACGGACGAGGATCCCGCCCATCTCGGCGAGAAGCTGATCCTGCCGCCCGACTTCGAGCACCTGCGCGACCGCGTCGAGCCGCTGCTCACGCCGCTGCCGGATCCACGCGCGGACTGGTCCCGGACTTGAGATGAGCCTGCAGGTACGGGAACGTCCAGCCGCAGGGGAGGCGGCCGGCGCGCTCGTCCTGCTGCACGGTCGCGGCGCCGACGAGAACGACCTCTTTCCGCTGCTCGACGAGCTCGACCCGGAGCGCCGCCTGCACGGGTACACACCGCGTGGGCTGCTCTCCCTGCCGCCCGGCGGCGCGCACTGGTACGTGCTCGGCGGGATCGGGACACCCGAACGCGAGACGTTCTCGGCGAGTTACTCGGCGCTCGCCGAGTTTCTCGACGGGCTGCCGTACGAGCGGATCGTGCTCGGCGGCTTCTCGCAGGGCTGCGCGATGGCCTACGCGCTTGCGCTCTACCGGGGGCGGCCACGACCGGACGCGCTGCTCGCGATGAGCGGCTTCATCCCGAGCGTCGACGGCTACGAGCTCGATCTCGACCCGCCGTTCCCGCGCCTCGCGATCGTGCACGGCGTCTTCGACCAGACGATTCCTGTCCAGTGGGGGAGGGCCGCCCGCGACACGTTGGAGGAGGCGGGGGCGGACGTTCTCTACCGCGAGTCGCCGATCGAGCACTGGATCGACCCGGACGTGCTTCCGCTGCTGCGTGAGGTCGCCGCCTCCTAGCGCGGCTGGGAGAGCGACGAGGTGTCGACGACCTCGAAGTCGGTTCCGGTGAGCCGGCCGAGGGAGTGGAGGTCGTCGTTCGACCACCGCCGGTTCGGCGCGCCCGAGACGTACCAGGGCGAGCCGTTGTCGGCGAGGATCATCCCGTAGCGTTGCAGGGCGCGGAGCACGACGCGCGCCTGGCGCGGGAACGACGCGACGTTCACGCTCGCCTTCAGCCGCACGCGCAGCCCCATCGGCGGCAGCGCCGGGTCGTTCGAGCTCGATGCGTAGTGGCGCGCGGGATAGACGTAGGCGCGACGAGTCCTCGGCGCGGTGAAGCGCAGCGCGTGGTCGATCACGCCGCGCGCGACCTCGTCCCAGCGGGCGAGGCCGGGAAAGATCGAAAGCCCCGCGGCGTCCGCGGACGTCCAGCCGGCCGGCCGGAGGTGGTTCGAGCGAAGGCTCCACACGGCGCCGGAGCCTGCCGTCCAGCCGCGCGCCGAGTGGCGCAGGTCGTACAGCTCGTAGAGCCGGCACGAACCCTTGTCGACGAGGATCGCGTGCCGGTCGCCCGTCGCGTGTGGCCCTCCCTCGATGTGGACGTGGCGCGGGATCGGGTAGCGGACGCGGTCGGACTCGTCGGCGTACTGAAACGACACGCGAGAGCGCGGCGTCCTGCTCGAGACGACGTCGAATGGGATCCCGATCGGACCGCCGTCCCACGTGCCCGAGCCGAAGTCCGCGTGCACGGGGGAATCGAGCCCGATCGAGGCAATCAGCTGCGCCGAATCGGAGGCCACCGGAAGCGTGTCCACGCGCTGGTTCCACGCGTTGCTCAACGGAAAGACGGGGCAGTGCCGCGCCGCGGGCAGGCGGAGGGCCTCGGCCGACGACCCGGTCAGGAGTACTGCGGCTACCGCCGCTGCGAAGGCCAGACGCGCCACGTCCCCTTCTCATCGACCGATGCGTGACAGATACTGAGTCCACCATGGAGAAGGCACCTTCGCGGGGGGTGCTGGTAGTCGACGACGACGACGACATCCGCTTGCTGCTCGAGGAGCTCTTGCGGGGAGCCGGTTACGCCGTCAAGACCGCACAGGACGGACGCGTTGCGCTGCGCGTCTTCCACGAGAACCCGACCGACCTCGTCATCCTCGACCTCTCGATGCCGGAGCTGGACGGCTTCGAGACACTCGAGCGTCTGCGCGATCTGAGCGACGTGCCGGTGATCCTCCTCACCGCTCGCAGCGGCGAGATCGACAAGGTGCGAGGGTTTCGGGCCGGCGCCGACGACTACGTCGTCAAGCCCTTCGGACGCCAGGAGCTGCTCGCGAGGATCGAGGCGCTGCTGCGCCGCGCTCCGCAAGCGACGCATGTCCAGCACTACGAGGACGGAGCGCTCTCGATCGACTACGCGAGGCGGTTCGTCCTTTGCCGCGGCCTCCCCGTGCGCCTCACGCCGCTCGAGTTTCGATTGCTCGCCGCCTTTGTCGAGCACGCGGGACTCGTGCTCTCGGCCGATCAGCTCGTCGAGCACGTCTGGGGGCATGCGGCCGGCGTGTCGCGCGACCAGGTGAAGCTCTACGTCTCGTACCTGCGCAAGAAGCTCGGGCAGGTGGCGAACGGCTTCGAGCCGATCGAGACGGTACGCGGCTTCGGCTACCGCTACGTGCCGCCGCCGAGCGAGCCGGCGACCTGACGCACGGGGAGCGAGACCGTGACTCTCGTCCCTTCGTCCTCGCGGCTCTCGAGCGAGATCGTGCCGTCGTGCCTCTCGACGATCGCGCGCGCGATCACGAGTCCGAGGCCCGTGCCGGGAATCGCGCGCCGGGTCGCAGTCGAGGCGCGGTAGAAGCGCGAGAACAGCTGGCCGATCTCGTCGCGGGGGATGCCGATGCCCGTGTCGGCGACCTCGACGCGCACGCGGTCTCCGCCGTTCGAGGCCGACAGCACCACCGAGCCGCCCTCGGGCGTGAACTTGAGCGCGTTCGAGACGAGGTTGTCGAGCACCTGCCGGAGGCGTCCGGCGTCGGCGTCGAGCGGGATGTGGTTCGCGACGTCGAGCGAAAGCTCGATCCCCTGCTCCGCCGCGGCCGGCCGAGCATCCTCGAGGGTCGCCGCCGCCAGCTCGGCGACGTCGAGTGGCGCGTAGTCGAGCTCGAGCCGATTCGCCTCGATCTGAGCGACCAGAAGGAGGTCCTCGACGATGCGCTGGAGGCGGCTGGCGCTGCGCCTGAGCGCTCTCAGGTACGTCCGGCCCGAGGTGGTGAGCCCTCCCTCCTCGTCGCCGAGCATCTCGAGGAAGCCCGAGATCGACGTGAGCGGCGTGCGCAGCTCGTGCGAGACCGCGCCGACGAACGCGTCGCGGAGCCGCTCGAGGTGGCGGTCGGCCGTTACCTCCCGTAGCGTCCAGATCCGCGCGACGACGGTACCGTTCGGCCGCGTGACCGGCGCCGTGTAGCCGCGGAAGACACGGCGGCTCTCGGTGAGCTCGAACTCGTCCGTGCTCGCCGCCAGCTCGCGTCCGAGTGCCTCCATGCGCTCGCGGAAGCGAGCCGGCTCGGTCGTCCGGTCAGCGAGCACGAGCAGCCGGTCCTGGATCGCGCCGTTCGCCGGGAGCCCGAGCTCGAGGGCGAGGCGCTGCAGGGGCGCGTTCGCAAGAACGAGGTTCCCGACCAGGTCGGTGAGGCAGATGCCGTCCACGGTCGAGTCAAGCAGCGCACGTTGCATTGCGTTCGTCGCCTGCAGCTCCAGCGCGTCCGACGAGATGCGGCGCGAGGAGAAGCCGGCGGCGATCCCGACTCCCACGAGCGGCGCGAGACGGAGCGTCACCGCCACGGGGTCGTGGGGCAACCCGTCGGTCTCCGCGGCTACGAAGTAGAGAGCGGTCGCCGCGGCTCCGGTGATGCCGCCGGCGGTGGGGCCCAGCTCGCTGGCAAGGAGCGCCACCCAGGGGACGAACATGATCGTTCCGATCGGCCCGGAAGGCCCGCCCGCCAGCATCCCCGCGAACGTGGCGAGCAGCCCGGCGATCGCAGCTGCGATCAGAAGCGTGCGGTTCCGCATCAGTCCCACGAGCCGGACTCCTCTACGGGGGCGGCGCCGACGTCGTCATCGTCGCTCTCGCCGCCGCCGCCGCCGAGCACGATCAAGAAGAAGGCTGCGAAGCCGGCGAACAGCCCAAGCATGAGTGGCATATGGAGGAGGCGAAGGACGAACCACGCGTGGGGGATCCGCAGCAGCTTGCTGCCGATCACGTCGTGGTCGGTCGGATGCCAGAGGTCCGGCGCGGTGCGGTTGTCGCCCTTCATCCTCCAGCCGGTCCGGCCGTTACCGCCGATGATCCGGTGGATCACGACGTAGCCGGCGCCGACCTGTCCCTTCGGCACGCGGTAAGCCACGACCTCGCCGACGTGGTAGCTCGCCTGGTGCTCGACGAGGACGAGATCTCCGGTGTGGAAGCGGGGCAGCATGCTCGTTCCGCTCACCATCACCCAGGCGGCGCGGCCGCCGAGGCGCTGCGGCAGGCAGTACCAACCGAGCGCGGCGACGAGCGCGAGCTGCACGACGATGAGCACGGCGGCTCGCGCGTATCTGCGCTGCGGCCGGACCCCGGCCTCGTGTGGAAGGGCGACGCTACTTCTCATAGCTGAGGGTCATCGAGGGTCGGTTGGCGGCGGTCACGTTCTCGGCTGCACCGACGGCGACGCTCGCGACGCCGCTGGTCGCGCGTAGCTCCCAGCCCCAGAGATTGCCCGCCTTGATCGCGTTGTCGACGTCCGCGGTCACGGTCACGGTCTTCGCTCCGGTCGACGAGGCGGAGAACGTCCCCGTCGCCGTCGGGCCGATCGTGAGGCCGCTGACGCCGTTCCACGTCAGGGTCGACGAGCTCCAGCTCGATGTGACGGGGAAGAGCGAGATGGTGTCCGCCCCGGCAGTCCTCACGTTGACCGTGAGCACCGCGCTGTCGGCGCCGCCTGTGGTCGGGATGCTGCAGCCGCTCAGGTTGAAGCGGATGAAGGCGTAGTCCTGCGTGGCCGCGATCGGACTGATCGTCAGGGTCGTCGCGGTGCCGCCGGCCGTGCTCGTCGGGTTCAGTTGCTGGACGTAGGTGTCGTCGGCGGTCGTGGAGGTCTGGTTGCAGGTCCCCTTCGTCAGGGTCTGGCTCCAGGCAAAGAGCTTGTTCGTGCTGAAGCCGAGGCTGGCGGCATAGCCGACGCCGCCGAACGAGAGCGTCCCGATCGCAGCTGCAGCGACGAGGCGGAGAGGCGGCTTGATGCGGAAGCGGCGCATTGTCGGCTACTGCGTGAGCGAGAGGGCGTAGGCGGTGACACTCGCGGCGGACACGGTCCCGAAGCCGGTGACCGTCACCGTGCAGCCTCCCGTGCAGGTGCCTACGGTGGTCGACGCGGCGCCGAGGCTCACGTGGGAGCTGTTCTCCAAGGTCACCGCGAGGGTCTCGCTGGCACATGCTTGCGGGACGCTGAGGACGTTGACCTGCGTGACGTTGCCGCTCGAGTTGACGTTGCGGGTCGCGGTGAGCGACGACGCTGTGCAGCCGCTCACCGCGGCGCTGCCCGCCCCTAGTTGCCCGCTGGTGAGCCCGAGACTCGCGGCCGCGGCGACGCCCACGAAGAGGAACAGTCCGACGAGGGCGAGTCCGAATATGTTGCTCAGCCACTTCACGCGAGTCCTCCCGGAAATGGGACGAGCGGGGCGCCGCATACCCCGCTCACTGTCCCGCCGGTACGCCAGCCTGTGATCTAGGAGAAGACGACCGCAACGCCGGTGACGAGGCTCGCGTCAGGGTTGCCCGACGTGGCGATCGTCGCCGTCGTACCCGATGCGGGCAGCGAGCCCGACATCGCGGAGCCGACCGTTGCGCCGGCCGCGCCCGTGAGCTGGATGTTGTACGACTTGCTCAAGCAGGTGGCGGGGATGCTGGCTAGGTTCACCTGGCTCACCGAGTAACCCGAGATCGCCGCTGTGTATGCCGTCGTGTACGACACCGTGGTTCCCGAGCCGCAGGCGGCCACCACTGCGCTGCCGGCGCCGAGGCCGGACGTCGTGATACCGAGCGAGGCGGCGAAACCGTAGACGCCTCCGAAGGCGAGAAGGGCTACCGCGGTGGCGAGGAGCAGCTTGGTCGCCGTCCTCGCAGTCCGAAACTTCCGAATCATCTGATTGCTCCTCTGCTCTGGTCTGTACCGGCCGGGCGTGTCGCCCGTTGACCAGACAGTCGGCGGAGCGTCTATGAATCCGGGTGGGACGGAGGTATGTGCTTCGTATCAGCCGGAATCCCCCGGACAGGGGAGGGCTGGGGATCGACGTGAACCGCGGGATAGCGCGCGCGGATCTGGTCGATGAAGGCGGCGCACTGCTCGGCGATCTGCGGATCCCGGAGCTCCAGCACGTTCTCGGCGTTCATCTCGCCCGAGTGCGAGAGGTTGAAGCTGCCGACGAAGACGGTGTCGTCGGCGACCGTGACCTTCGCGTGCATGTAGTCGTGCACCGAGTCGGGCGTGTAGGGCGTCGAGCGCTTGCCCGAGAACGGCGCTCGGGTGAGCGTCGTGCGGAGCAGCGGCGACTTCCACTCCACGTTCCCGTTCTCGCGCCACTGCTCGAACACCTCCGCGACCTGGGTCGCGTCGACGACGCCGGCGAGATCGACCTTCCCGTCGCAGGCCACCTGCGCGAGCGTGGCGAGGATCGGCGCCGAGCTGATGACCGGCGAGGCGATCCGGATGCGATGCTGTGCGGCGCCGATCGCCTTCGCGATCCGGTGCGCGAGCTTCTCGCCGCGGCCCGGGCAGAACCAGGCGCGCATCCCGTCGACCGGCGCCGTGTCGACCTTGCCGGTGCGGGCGACGTCGCGCGTCGTCCAGAGCTGCTCGAAGTCGCCTAGGTAGCGGGCGGCGACGGCGGGCGAGTCGACCGTGATGACGACGTTCTCCTCCCGCGTCCAGGAGTCGGCTGTCCAGTTGAGCGATCCGGTCCAGACCGAGGCGCTGTCACGGACGACGTACTTGTGGTGCATGAGGTCCGGGACGCCCGGAATCGCCGCGGTGGGGAAGGGGTCGGCCTCGATCGCGTCGGGGTTCGTGCTCGGCGGCGGAGGAACCGGCACCTCCTTCGCATGGTCGAGGTTGTACGCGAGGCGGATCGCGACGCCGCGTTTCTGGGCGTCGACGAGCGCGCCGCGCACGGTCTCGTCGAGCTCAGGCGGCAGGCGGTAGTCGTAGACCGCGATCTCGAGCGTCTGCTTCGCGGCGGCGAAGAAGTCGGCGAGGGCGTGCGCGGTCTCCTCGGCCGGCTGCCCGCCGTCGGTCAGTGTGCGGACTTCGACGCCAGCCACTCGGCCTTGTGTGCCTTCTTTGCGGCCTGGTAGTCGGTGAGCGCTTGCGCCGAGTCGACGTCTCCGAGCGTCGGATGGCCGGGCACGAGATCCTGCGCTACGGGCACTTCGAAGCGCTTCGCGAGCACCGAGCCTAGAGCTTTCACCTTCATCTCGCCGAAGCCGGGCAGTGCCGAGATGCGCTCGCGGAGGTCGGCGCCGTCGGCGGCTTCCGTCCAGAGGCGGGACGCGTCGCCGGCGTACTCCTCCGCGACCGTGGCCGCGAGCTCGCCGACGCGCCGAGCCATGTTGCCGGGGAAGCGGTGGATGGCCGGCTTCTCGCGGAAGATCGGTTCGAGATCGGCCTTCGCCACGGCGGCGGGCTCGAGCGTGCCGAGCCGCTCCTTCAGCCGGAGGGGGCCGAGGAACGCCTGCTGGACGGTGACCTGCTGGTCGAGGGCGAAGCCCACGAGGAGCGCGAAGGGATCCTCCGCGAGCAGGCGGTTGGCTTCCTCGTCCTCCGTGAAGTACAGCGCCTCGGGCACGGCTTGATCCTACGCAGAAGCCTGCATCAGAGCGCGGCACCGCTGGACGTACGGGGTGGCCTGCTGCTCCTCGAAGTAGGCGAGCGCGGCGTCGAGACGCGAGGTGTCGCCGCGCTCTGCCGCCAGGAGCGCCGCCCAGGCTTCGGGTACTCGCGCCCCGAACGAGCCGTAGATCTCGGACGCCCGTGCCAGCTCGCCGGCCGCGGCCGCTCGCCCGGCCTCGAGCCAGATACGGGCGGGAACTCCCTCCATCAGCGCGAGGTACTCCTCGCCGCGGCCCAGTTCCACGAGGTGGAGCGGCAGGTGGTACAGGAGCTGATCCGAGTGGACGGTGAGCGCCTCGGCGAGAGCTGCGTCCGCCTCTTGCTCGCGGCCGGCCGCACGGAAGCAACGTGCCGCGACCACGAGAACGAACGCAGAGACCTGCGCGTCCGCACCGCTCTCGCGGTGCCCGGCCAGCGCCTCCTCC
>Ga0157372_10007030_pt1 | contig 11988 bp, 11 predicted proteins | sample C55metaG_FD_115307 | JGI IMG/M metagenome (GOLD analysis project Ga0157372, IMG submission 115307) | Corn rhizosphere microbial communities from Kellogg Biological Station, Michigan, USA - C5-5 metaG | ecosystem: Host-associated > Plants > Roots > Rhizosphere > Soil | place: USA: Michigan... | reverse complement strand
TACCAGGAATTGCACCAGCGCTACAACGAGCTCGAGCAAAAAGGTTAGCTCGTTAGGCTAGCAGGTATAACTCGAGGAATCGAAACAGAGCTCTCTAGCATGTCATCCTGAGGCTGGCGAAGCGCGCCGAAGGATCTCTCATCCAGAGCTTGGACCACGCAAGGTACTCAAGGAGTGAGCAGGATGGTTGGTAACGACTGGCGTAAGGCGATCACATCCGGCTTCCGCTCACACACAGCGTTTCGTTAGACACTCACTCCGTCAGGAGATCCTTCAGCGTCTGCGCGCATCAGGACGGCAGGGACAGAGCGTAGCGCCGCTTTGGAGCCTGGGATCTTGAGATTTCCTTGGTGCTTGGAATTTGGACCTTCCAGCCCAAAGGACCGGCTTTACGTCGGCTGAATTTCTTCGAGCTCCGTCGGCACCGGCCGATCGTCTTCAACTGGGACGCCGCCTAACCGGATGGCCCGCTCCTCCGAACCTTCGAGCAGGCTCTGCTGGCATAGCCGCGCGTATTTTCCGCCGGCAGCGATCAATTCCTCATGCTTTCCGCGCTCAATGATTCGACCGCGATCCAAAACCAGGATCTGGTCCGCCTTCACAATGGTCGAAAGCCGATGCGCAATCACGATCGAGGTTCGATGCGACATCAGATTATCGAGCGCTTCCTGGATGAGCCGCTCCGTCGCCGTGTCGACACTGGCAGTGGCTTCATCGAGGACAAGAATCGGAGGATCCTTCAAGAGCGCCCTGGCAATCGAGACGCGTTGCTTTTCCCCCACACTAAGCTTGACGCCACGTTCCCCGACAACACTCTCCAATCCGTTAGGCAATCGCTCGATGAAGGCGCGCGCATTGGCCGCGTCGATCGCCCGCCACAGGTCGGCGTCGCTCGCGCCCGGTTTTCCCATGAGCAGATTTTCGCGGATCGAACCGTTAAAAAGAAAACTTTCCTGCGTCACCACCCCGATCGTTTCCCGTAAAGTGCGCAGCCCGTACTCACGAATTGATTTTCCGTCGATGTAAATCTGGCCGCTGGTGAACTCGTAAAAACGAGGGAGCAAATTGACGAGAGTCGATTTGCCGGCGCCGGTCGCGCCGACGAGCGCGATGGTTTCGCCCGGCCGTGCATGCAACGAAATTCGGTCGAGAGCGATCAACCCTTCCGCATAGCTGAACGAAACATTGTCGTAGCGAATGTCTCCCGCGACGCGGCCCGTGTGTTGCCCGTCGCTCCAACCAGGTTCGATCGGCGTATCGATGATCTCGAAGACACGCTCGCCCGCAGCGCGCCCTGACTGAAGAAGTTGATTGAGCTGATGCAGGCTGCCGACGGGTTCGTAAAGGTAGTAGGACAAAATGGTGAACTGAATAAATCCGCCGAATGGCATTGTTCCCGCCAGAACGAATTGCGTTCCGAGCGCGACTAATGCCACAAGACCGAGCGAGCCGAAAACATACATCGATGGGTTGTAGATTGCCCAAACACGCATGACCACAAGGGTGGCGCGGCTCAGCTCGTTGCTCGCTTTGTTGAAACGCTCGTGTTCGTTTTCTTCGCGCGCGAAACTTTTGATCTGGCGAATCCCCGCGAGGTTGTCGTGCAGAAGCGAATTCATGGCCGAGGCCGCTCGTCGTTGTAGGCGATAGCGGCGGTGAGCAGTCAGCGTGTACCACAAGGCGCCGCCGGCCAGGAACGGAACCGGCGCCAGGGCCACGAGCGTGAGCTTCCAGCTGAGATAAAACATGTAGCCCAGGACAATCAGGATCTGGAGGACAGCGACTGATCCCTGTTCGATGCCGTCGATCAACACACGCTCGACCGAGGTAACGTCTTCCAGCACTCGTGTCATCAAATCGCCCGTGGCACGATTGTCGAACCAGCGCAGTGGCAGAAGTTGGATGTGAGAATAAAGGTCGCTGCGCAGGTCAAAGATCACCTTCTGCTCAAAAGTGTTATTAAGGAGAATGCGCAGCGAGTTCAGAGCCTGCTGCAAAAGAAGGGCCAGAGCAGCCAGGCCGGCCAGATACATCAGTTTTTCGGGATGATGTTTCTCGATCACCTGGTCAACCACTTGTTTGGTCAGATAGGGGGGAACGAGCACCATCGCCGTTCCCACGATGGCGCACGTCATCATGCCCGTGGCCAGCCATGGATATCGCTTCAGATAGGCAAAGACGCGCCAGACCGTTCCCATTGAAGGATTACAGTCGATGCGGTTGCGGGGCCGTTCAAGGCGACGGAATCTCACGCACGCGCGCGCCCACGCGGATTTCTGTCATCCTGAGCGAAGAGTCCGCACTTACGCGCAAGGTCAACAGGGCCCAGACGTTTAGTGTGCGGGCGATCCCTGTATCGCCTCAGACGTGATCGCCCGAATGTTTGTGGCGATCCTTGAAGGTCAGTTCAGCGATCCCGGATTTATCAAGCTCGCCCAGGCCTTCCGCGATCATGCGGTCGTACTGTTCCTTGGTCGCGCGCGCCAGCGGCAGCTCGAGACCAAGTTGTCGCGCCAGCCGCAGCGCGATGCCGTTGTCCTTGGCGGCGTGCGCCGCCGAAAAGAAACAACTGTGCTCACGGTTCTGCATGTCTTCCCCGTCGGTCTGCAAAACGCGCGAAGCGGCCCCCGTTTGTGAAAAGACTTCGCGCAACATCGTCAAGTCGAGACCAAGCGCGTGGCCGAGCCCAAGTCCTTCAGCCAGGCCGGCCGTGTTGATGTTCATCACCATGTTCACCAGCGCCTTCACCTTGCCGGCTTCGCCCGCCTTGCCGATGAACCGAATATTACTACCCAGCTCTTTCAGAACCGGCCCGGCTTTCTCGAAAGCCGGTTTTTCACCGGCGCACATCAAGTAAAGCGAGCCTTCGCGCGCCTGCGTGATGCTCGAAGCCATACAAGCCTCGAGGCTTTGCGCGCCCGCGGCGTTCGCTCGTTTCTCCACTTCCACATGCACTTGCGGCGAAACGGTTGCGCAGTTGATAAACAATTTGCCGCGCGCGTTGACCAATAGGCTGTCGCCTTCACCGCTAAAAATCTTGTCCATCGCGGAATCATCCGAAACCACAGTGATAATCACGTCGGCGCTCGAGGTAACCTCGGAGAGATCCTGACTGGCAGCCGCTCCCAGCTCGCTCGCCAACGCCGTGGCGTGCGCGCGACTCTGATCAAAAACCGCGGTGACATGAAATCCACGATCCTTCAATCGCCGAGCCATGTTCGCACCCATTCGGCCAACGCCTACGAAACCGATGTTCATTATTTAAGATGTTTGATTGAAGATGTTGGATGTTTCTTTCTTGAGCGAAGACTTTCGGCCAGTCGCAACAATTGCAGTGAGTTCATTAGCTTCGCGAAGCAGAAGGGCCAACTTCGCCTCGGGAAGGATTCCACTGTCGCGGATCAACTCGAGCCAATAAAGGCTCTCGTCCGCTTCTTCCAAGACAATCCCCAGTTTCGCAGCGAACTCAGCACGCGACCTGGCGCGACAAGCAGCACGATAATTCGCGCCGACTGATGTAGCGCTTCGAATGAGTTGATGCGAAATCGCGCGGCCCGCGGCGGTTTGAGGAAGCGCATCGACCAATTTCAGAATTCTGAGAGCAAACTCTTTCGCGCGAGCCTGAAGTTCCTGCTTGTCCACGTCGAGAGTCTACATCTCACATCTTACATCAAACATCTTCCATTCTAGACTTGTCCGGCGAAAAACGGATTGTGCAGCTTCTCCTCGCCTACGGTCGTCATCGGCCCGTGCCCGGGACAAATAATGGTGTCGTCCGGCAGCGTGAGAATCTTTTCAAGATTGTTCCGCAACGCGTCCTCGTAGGAAACGCTGCCGCCGCCCATCGACCCGGCGAAGAGTGAATCGCCCACGACGGCGACGCGATGCTTGAGGCCCTCGACTACGAATGTCATTCCGCCCCGCGAATGACCCCACGTCAGTCGCGATGTGATGTGGAGTTTCCCAACACGGAAGTCCTTGCCCTCTTCAATCGGTGTTGCGCCATCGGCGGCTTCGCGCGAGGAAATGTAAACCGGCGCGCCGGTCTTCTTCTGCAGACGATCGAGGTCGGCAACGTGATCCGGGTGCGCGTGCGTGAGCAGAATCATTTTCACTGTCAATTTGCTCTTCGCGACCAGATCAAGCATCGGCTGAGAATCGGCGCCGGTGTCGAACGCAATCGCCTCTTTCGAAGATGGCGACCAGACGAGATACGCGTTCACGAGCATATCGTGGTAGTGCGTCGAAATCTGCCCGAGCCCGTCCATCTCCACTTTCTCCGGACGCCATTCACCCGTGGCGAGCTCGCAAAGCGGCCGCGCAGCCAGTCCCAAAACTCCGGCTACGCGCAGCAGAGCAAGCTCGTCGAATTCTCCCTCGCGCAAGCTTCGAACTTTCTGCGAGCTGACGCGTGCTTTCTCGGCCAGTTGGGTATCGGACAAACCAAGGCCGCGCTGGGCTTTTCCGAGCACGTCGGCAAAATTATCCTCCAAAGCAATCATGCGTTAGGTGCGACGCTCGCTTCGGAGCGCGCGGCGAGGGCTTCCAGGCTCTCGCCAGCCATTTTCTCAAAATCTTTTGCCACGTCGATAACAGAAATTTCGCGCCTGGTTTCTTTTTCGATCGAGGTCATCTCGACGCCGGAGATACCGCAGGGAACGATGCTCGTGAAGGGCTTAAGATCGCCGCAAACATTCAGCGCAAACCCGTGCATGGTAATCCAGTGGCGCACGCCGACGCCGATGGACGCTATCTTCCGCTGCTCGACCCAAACACCCGTTAGTCCTTCGCGAGTGTCAGCCTCAATTTCGTAGGTCGCCAACAATTCGATCAGCACGTCTTCGATCCAGCGCAGGTATCGGTGCAGATCCTGGCCGTACCGCTTTAGATTGAGAATCGGATAGCCGACGAGCTGTCCCGGGCCATGATAAGTCGCCTGGCCGCCGCGATTGATCGCAAAGAGCGGGTAGGGCAGCGAATTTTCGCTTACCAGGCTGGACCGATCGGGCGTCCGGCCAATGGTATAAACCGGTTCGTGTTCAAGGAGAAGAATCTCATCGGTGACGTCGCTATTTGCGCGGCGCGCGGCCACGGCTTGTTCCTGCAACTGGAGCGCGTCGGCGAAGGCAATCCGCCCGAGCCACCGAAATTTCGGTGCGGCAGTCATATCCGAGTGGGCCCGGGCAACCCGGCGCGCTGACTCTCCTGCGCGCGCAGGTGCGTCAATCCAATGGCGAGCGCGTCGGCCGCGTCAGCGTCGGGTGTTTCGGTCAGGCCGAGAAGCGCGCGCACCATGAACGCCACCTGGTTCTTGGCCGCTCCACCCTGGCCGACGGTTGCCTGCTTGATTCGCTTCGGCGCATACTCGAAAACCGGCAAACCCATTTCAGCAGCCGCAAGAATCGCCGCGCCCCGCGCGGCTCCGAGTTGGATCGCGGTGCGATAGCTCTGCACGTAGATGACCGACTCAAGAGCGCAGCTTTCAGGCTCATGTTCGCGAATTAATTCGGCCAATCGATCGCGGATCGCGACCAAACAGGATGACGAAACCAGTGTCGCCTTGTTGTGAATCGTTCCGTAGTAAAGCGCGCGTGGCTTCCCGTTATTCCCGTCCAGAATCGCTACACCCGTGTTCCGGAGCGACGCGTCAATCCCCAGAACACGCATGTCTTATTGCGTCAGAAATCCCAGCACCAGGAAAACGCAACCGGCCGCGCCGAACCCCAGACTAACGAACCAGAATCGGCGCTTGGAAGTGAGTGCTGAGATAGCCGCCACCGCAATGGCGATCTGGAACATGGTCACGCCGCGCGAGAAAACTTCGTGCTGATGAAAATTCGCTTTCGCTTCCGTTTCTTTTTCCTTCGCTTCCTTCTGGATATCGCTCTGCTCTTCCTGGTAGCGCTCCGCCTTGGCATGATCCTGTTCGTTAGCCTGTCCGCTGAGACTCATCTTCGCGTCCAGGACTGACGCCTTGATTCCCTTGGCCTGGTAGTAGGCCCACTGATCGGATGCCTCGATCTGCTTCATCATCGCTTCATTGACCCGCGCGCCCGACAAAAGACCGGTGATGGCCGCCAGGACTGCCAGGACAGCCGTGCTCAACGCCACCCAGGAAACCCATGAAGCGCCATGCTCGGCGCTGTGATGAATGTGTTCGTTCAAATCTTCGAGTGGGACTTCGGCTTCTTCCATAGTTTCAAGATGTTAAGGTCGCCGCCGGACGGTTCAAGGTTGAACGCGGCTCACTGGTTTTCACCGAGCACGCAGCGAAAACCGTAAATGACATCGCGTTCGCTGCGATCGACCACATTACGATAGGAGGACTGGCACTCGCTGCGCATGCTCGTGGCCCAGGAGCCGCCACGCAGCACACCCCAGTCGCGCCCGGCTCCGGTGCTGTCGCCTTTGTAACCTTCAAAGCACCATTCCCAGACGTTTCCGCCCAGATCGTAAATCCCAAGCGTGTTTGCTTTGAAACTACCCGCCGGCGATGTCTGCGCGAAGCCGTCGGAATAATTGTCGATCACGCCGCCCTTCGCTCGCTGGGCGCCCCGATCGGCGTAGTTCCCGGCACCGGCTGGCGGCGGCCACTGTTTGCCCCAGGGGAATTCATTGCGAATTTTCCCATCGCGCGCCTCCGGCGTGTTGCCTCCTTCGGCTTTCAGCCCGACGGCCATGCTCCACTCGGCATCGGTCGGCAAACGGTAACCCTGGCGTGACTCAAGCAGGTTCTCGTCGTGTTCCTTATCCGTTAGCCATTTGCAGAATGCGACCGCGTCGAACCAATTCACTTTCACCACCGGATGTGTCGGGCCCTGTGCAAAATCCGCCGCTTCCCGATGGCGCCCGGTGGCTGTGCAGAAGGCGTCGTAATCCTGGACACGCGTCTCCCAGATTGAGAAACGCACTGCACCCACCGGAACAAATCTCATCCCGAGCGAGTTCGTCCATGGCTGCCCCGGTTCCGGGCTAAGACTTCGTTCGAGACGCGCAGCGAGAAAAGCCTGTTGCTGTGGCTCGACCTGGGTCTTGACCGTGGTCGGCTTATATCCGGCCATGCGCAGTTCATAGGAGACTTCGCCAGGTTTCACATCCTCGATCACGAGCGGCGTTCGGCCTTTCTCCTGCCCGTCGGCGAATACAGTCGCGCCGCCAGGCGCGCTTGAAATTTTTACGCTCCCATTGGCGAAGATAAAACTGGATTCGTTTTTCCGGTCAGGCTGAACGTCAAACGATTGCCGCTGATCGCGCCACCCATCGAGGTGAGCAACCAAATCGTGTGAACGCGCCGGCAAATCGATTTGCAAAGGCGTTTTACCACGCGGACGCCCGTCGATCGTAATTTGTGCGCCGGTCGGGTCACTCGTGATAACGGCGGCGGCGGTCGCGAATGCGAACGTCTTGCGTGTGGTCTCGCCGCGTTTCACTTCAATCGAATCCGTGATGGTCCAGTCCTGATGCTTCGCGACCAGGGAATATCTCCCTGTGGGAATGTTAAGGAGATGAGCCGGCAAAGTTCCGGTGCGCGAAACTGAGCCATCTTCGTTTTGCGCGATGTATTCAACCCCGCCTAACGACGAGTCGATCTCCAGTGAACCTCTGCTTCGCGTGAGCTGAAACTTCCGGTGATCGAGACTTTTTCCGCCGCTCAGATCGACCAGCGCCTCGAGCGGATCATAACCCGGTTGCATGACCCGAATCGGATAACGCCGCGCCTCCAACTCCTTGAAGGTTGCCGGGGTATGCTCGTAATGACCATCGAGCACCACCTGCGCGCCGGTCGGTTCGCTCTCGATGGTCGCCTGAAGATTCTGCAACACCGCCGGGGGCATCGTCACCGACCTGTGCCAGAAGAAAACTCCGGCAATGACAGCCAGAGCCAGGATGGGTGCGATCAACAACCGTTTGAGCGAAATTGGACGCCGTTTTGGACGGCTCCCAGCCGCAAGGCGGCGGAGATCTTCGTTCATCGCCGCGGCCGACGGATAACGCTTCTTCGGATCGCCGGCGCAGGCGCGAATGAGCACTTCGTTGAGCAGCAAGGCTTCTTCCTTATCCGACCGACTCGTTAGTTCGGAATCAACCTCCGGAAAATCGAGCCGATCCTTGCCCGTGCTGACCTCATAGATGACCTTGCCCAGACTGAAAACATCGGCCTGCGCCGTGCCCGGACCTTCCGGCGGAACATATCCTTCCGTGCCGACGAAAGAGTTTTGTCCGGTGGCCGCAACGAGCCCGATATCAGCCAGCTTGGGGACGCCATCTATAAAGATGATGTTCGACGGTTTGATGTCGCGATGGGTCAGGCCGTGTTGATGCAAGGCCTGCAACCCTTCGGTTAAGGAAATGCCCAGCTTGATTGAATCGCAGGCCGACAGACGCCGGTGGCGATCGAGGTCGGCTTTCAAGGTGCGCGGGACGTACGATTCCGGGACAACACTGCGGCCGGCGGCATGATCGTCCGCCAGTTCCATGATGTAATACAGATAATCGCGCGTCCGGCCGACGTGCAGGATGTCGACAAATCCCGGATGCGCGCGCGAGATCGGTTCAAAGCTCGACATTCCCTGGAACTCCCGCTGAAAGGCGCGTTCGCTTTCGAAGGTTGTTCGAAAGACCACTTTGACCGCCCGCCATGCTCCGGTCAGCCCGCGAGCCAGCCAGATTTCTCCATAGGCGCCGCGCCCGATCACGCGAAGAACTTCGTGATCGGGAACAACGGGAACCGACGCAGAAGGAGACACTTCCGGCGGGGAATCTTTCACAGGGTCAGCGATGCCGCCGATCTTACACAAGGCGACCGGGAGAGGCAACGCCGCTACAAGCGGCGCCGGCACGGAATTTCGCCCCCGCAGGCTCTAAAAACTTGACTGCTTTAAGCAGTCAAATTCCCAAAGGTTTTCTTTTTGGGTTCCTTGATTGAGAGGAACCGAGGTGGGGCGAAAGCGTGGATGGCTAGGCGCGTTTGCCGGTGACTTTCGCGCTGCCGGAGAAACTCGCGTCCTCGCTCAAGGCGAGGCGAGGCGATTCAACATCGCCGCGCAGGGTGCCGCCGGCTTCGACAGCGCAGCGTTCCGAGGCAAAAACGTCGCCATCGACCGTGCCGTGGATTGTGACCGAGCCGACGTGGATCTCGGCCTTGATTCGGCCATGCTCGCCAACGGTGAGCTCGCCGGTAGACGTGATCTTTCCAGTGACCTTGCCATCAATCAGGAGCTGGCTCCCGAATTTGACGTCGCCGTCAATGGTTACGCCTTGAGACAACAAGGCCCCGGTTTTCACCGGCGCTTGCGGTTCGATTCGAGGCTGGGACGTGACGGTGGGTCGTGGCGCCGGGGCCGGCGCCGCGGTTGGCGCAGAAGGAGTCGGTTTTGATCCAAACACGCCGTACCTATAGCACGACGCGTGCAACAAGCGAAAGGGGCTGCGGATTCGCTACCAAAATCGAGCGAGACCACACCCGTTCTGTCATCCCGAAGCAGCGGAGACGCTGAGGGATCCCTCAACCGGAGCATGTGTTACACGACGACGCCGAGGCGCGTGGTCAGGATGATTGCCTGCCGAAAACCCGCACGACTGGATTGTCGATCACGCACCCAATCAATCGTGTGAATCGGTGTGCGCATGGGGGATCCCTCTCCGTCTACGGGGCTCGGGATGACAAGCTTGAGCTCAGCGCGCCTCTTTTTGCAGTGCCCGGATCTCCTTTTTCAAGAGCGCGGTTACCCGATGGCGCGCCAGATACACCTGCCCCATGCTCACCCCAAGTTCGGTCGCGACTTTTTGCGCCGGCCATTCCTTGCGAACGTAACAGTCGAAAATCTGAAACTGTTTCGCGTCGATTCGCTTCTTCAGCCGCTGCATCGCCGCCGCCAGAAGGTTCTCCTGCCATTCGCGCTCCCAGAAATCGTCCAGCTCTTCCGCTTTCGGATCGGCCACGCGCTCGATCGTCGCCGTCAGGCGCGTGTCGCTCGACGCGCGTTTTTGACTATCACCCGGACGGCGTTTACGAAACTGGTCCGCGATCCGCCACCGCGTGATGTGCAGAAGCCAGCCTTTGAACGAACCGCGCGCGGGATCGTAACGCAGTTGCCCGATTTTTTTCGCGACCGTGATGATCGTTTCCTGAACCACTTCCTGCGCTTCGGTCTCCGTCAGGCCCGATTTCAGCGCCGCTGAGAAGATGAGCTTTCCGTAGGTATCGAAGAATTCCTGCCAATGTTTACGGTCCTCCCAGTCATGTAACCGGTCCACCAAACTTCGGCGCGTGGCTATGAGTGCAGCTCTACTCACAGGCCGGTTTTAACTGAGGCAACGTCAGAGGCAAAGCTTTCCAACGTTTAGCCAATGTCCCGCGCCAGCCGAGAGGCGCGGAAAGGATTAAATCGTGAAAGAACGCCCCTGGCCCGACGTATTCCGCCCTATGAAAGAAAGCGTCGCCAAACTCAACCAATGGGCGTCAACCAAGTGCAACAATTTTCTGGGTCGAACGGGGGGCGCAATCCGTTCAGCTTTTGGCCAGGTATCGTGGAATCCTCCCGGATGGCTCAGTCGCGGAGCCGGACGCTGGCGCGACTTCTCAAACGCCAGGCCTGCGCTGGCCACGTCGTGGATCCTCGGCGTTTTTGCGCTGTCGTGCGCGAGCGCCTGGGGCTGGCACTACTACAAGAATCTGCCGCAACCGCACCGTGTCACCGCAAGCATCAGCCCGATCCCGGTGACTGCACTCGAAAAAGATCTGAAGTTTCCGGCGTTACTCATCACTTTCAGCGAATCGGCCGCGAAGCTCGAGGACCTGAAAAAGAAATCGTTAGGGGACGGCGTTCGCCTTGAACCGCCGATTCCCGGAACCTGGCATTGGGACGACGACAAACACCTGATCTTTCAACCCCTCCAGGATTGGCCGGCGGATACCAAATACCGCGTCAATTTCGCGCGCACATTTTTCCCGAAGCATGTGATCATGGAACGTCTCGCCTACGACGTTCAAACGCCGCCGTTTAACATCGCGATCAAGGACCTGAAGCTCTACCAGGATCCGACCAATCCTTCGCAGCGCCAGTTGAGCGCCACTTTCGAGCTGACCCATCCGATTGAGCCGGGTGAATTGGAACATCACGCGCGACTCGTGATGCTCGGCCAGTCGCAGATCTTTCCCGCGGGCGACGCAGAACCCCATTTCACGATCACCTACGGAATGCATCACCGGCTGGCCTACGTGCACAGCTCCAACGTGGTCCTTCCCGACAAAGAAGATTTCGTGAAGCTCGTTCTGTCCAAAGGAATACGGACATCGCTCGGAGGGGCTCTGACTCAGAAGGATGTTGAAGAAAAACTTCGCATCCCATCGGTCGCAACCGTCTTCCGGATCGATTCGAGCGAGGGAGTCATCGCCCAAAATAAGAACGGCGAGCCCGAACAAGTTCTCGTGCTCGAGACGACGACGGACATTAGCACCAAAGAACTCGCAAGCGCACTCGAGGTCAGGCTGTTGCCGAAGAAAGCAGCGCCGGCGGCTGAAGAAGAATCATCGGACGACGAGGCCGCCGATGAGAATGCCAGCAGCGATAATGAACAGGCCGCGACGCAAAACAGCGACGAAGAGGACGGCACCGACGGGCACGAACAAGATGATTCTTCGAAAAAGGAAGATGAGCAATGGAGGAGCCCGGCGGATGTGCCTGATGAAATCCTCGACCAGGCGAAAAAGATCGAGTTCACCGCGCTGCCGTCCGAAAGACCGCAAGATCATCAGCATTCGTTCCGGATTCGGGTTGAGACCGCCGGCGAACTTTATGTCAGGATCAAGAAAGGCATTCGCGCCCCTGGCAATTATCCGCTGGTCGAAGACTACAACGCCGTCCTCGACGTCCCGGCGCTACCGCGCGAAGTAAAAATCGAGGGCGACGGCGGTCTGCTCGCGCTGAGCGGCGAGAGAAAACTCTCCGTCCGATCCCGAGGCTTGAGCGCAATTGAATACGAAGT
>Ga0157372_10007028_pt1 | contig 11989 bp, 10 predicted proteins | sample C55metaG_FD_115307 | JGI IMG/M metagenome (GOLD analysis project Ga0157372, IMG submission 115307) | Corn rhizosphere microbial communities from Kellogg Biological Station, Michigan, USA - C5-5 metaG | ecosystem: Host-associated > Plants > Roots > Rhizosphere > Soil | place: USA: Michigan... | reverse complement strand
CGTTGCCCAGATCAACGGCGGGGCGTCCACCGAGGCCGAGTTGAAGGAGAAGAAGGCCCGCATCGAAGACGCCTTGCACGCCACCCGCGCCGCCATTGATGAGGGTATCGTCCCCGGAGGCGGCGTGGCCCTGGTACGCGCCATACCCTCCGTCGATGCGCTCATCAAGACGCTTGATGGCGACGAGAAAATCGGCGCCCAGATCGTCCGCCGCTCTCTCGAAGAGCCTTTGCGCCAGATCGTCGCGAATACCGGCGAAGAAGGCGCGGTGGTGGTGGCCAAGGTGATCGCATCCAAAGACCAGAACTTCGGCTACAACGCCTTGACCGCAGAGTATGAAGACCTAGTCAAAGCCGGGGTACTCGATCCGACCAAGGTAGTGCGAACTGCTCTCACCAATGCTGGATCTATCGCAGCGCTGATGCTGACCACAGAAGCTCTAGTTGCCGACATCAAGGAAGAAGCAACAGGCGTCCCGGGCGGTGGCCGTAGTGGGATGGGAGATGGGTACTAAGAAGTAGACCCGACATCCACAAGTGGCTGGGTTAGGCTCTGGAAGTCGGTCGAAGGAACGACTCCGAAGCGCCCCGGGCAGGATTGGAAGGGCCCACTTTTAAAAATTAATTGCGGCCCACCACGCTCGGTTTCCCGGATTAACCACTCCATGATCACTACCTCCTCAATTCGCGTCCAGCGCACATCCACGATCCTACGCCCATGCTGAAAGACATCGTAATTGCTTAGCCCCGACTCGTTGCCCGGTTCCTAAGCAGCGTTCCGTTGGATGTGGGGCAGTGGGAATGGGGGAGGCTAAACTTTCGACTCTACTGTATTTGGTTCAGCTTTTGGTAAATCAACATCGCCACGAGCACAAGCAGAAATACCCCAGACCCCATACCGAACACGCGCACCGGGAGGATAAGGCGACTCACCTTGGCCAACAGTTCTGTCTGCTCATCGTGCATGTGCGAAGTCGCGTCATCCAGAAACAACTGGTCGTCCCGGTGCATGGTAAGTGTGCTCTTGTAGATCAGAAGGACGATCAGACCAACTGCGAAAACTCCGAAGATCACAGCCACAACAGTCAGTGTCATAAACCACCTCGTTCCGATTCCAACTAAAACTCAGGCGATTTTCCCGCCCGAACAGATATGATTGCGCTTCTTACAGTGTGCCTCTACTGCGAATCTATTACTGGTCAGTTTTGACCAAAGTTGGCCTTCGCCAATCCCCTGAAAGAGTTAGGGAGATGGCCCGTCAGGAGTGCATACGTTGTCAAAGTGGTCGCTTCTGAGCATACATCACTAGAGATACCGCGTAAGGTGAAGGGACACGCAACCGTCAGGTCGCATCTCGGATGCGATTCACTGCAAACTGGAGGAACTGGAAAAATGGCGACTCAACTATGTCAAAAATGCAAACAATCCCATCCCGGTCGAGTTTGTGATTACGATGATAAAGCTGAATGCGCCGAGACGATTGCCGTAGATGAGGTCGCGGTCCAACCGCGTAACGAGTCATCAAAAGAAGAGAAAGATTGAGGGGCATTTTGATCCGAAGCAACCTGAGCGCCCCATGTGATGGCGGTCTTGGCCGCTGGCCAGTAAGTCCTGACAGCAAAGCACATGATTCAAAGCGGGGGGGGTCGCTGAAGCGTCTGCCTGAGAAGAATTGGTTCACCATCGATTCACCATGTAGGCAGTATTCCATCGTCTTGGGATAAACAAAGTAGGCGCAAAACCGTCATCCGCCTGGGGGGGAGGCGGATCTGTAACAAAGTTAATCCGGTCTACGTGCTAGTAGTGGCAGGCTTTCTCGGATTGATACTCGGAACGCACATCGGCGGAGGCGATCCTTGCATCAGTTCCTGTGGACCACGAAGCAGACAAAGTTCAGAAGGATTTGGGTACAGTTGCGTTCTTGTGGCCGGCGTCGTTTCCGGTGACCGCCACTGGCGAGAGTCTCCGCCACGTCTTGACGATCGGGATGGTGTTTTTCGGTGGAGGATCCGTCCTAGTACTCGTTACCAGCTGCTTCTCGAAACCCACCTGTCCCTTAGCTGTCCAATAATGATTCCCCAGCGTTCCTTACAGGGTGATCAAGGAGCCACCCGCGTCGTGTAAGTTGTGGAAATTCCGATTCACGGGCTCGTAACTTCCTGCGGTTGACTCCCGCCGACGACGAGCCACATACGCGCCGTTTCGCCAAAAGCGTTCGAGCGATTACCAACCCATTTGGCGCATCCGCTCAAGGATGAGCACGCTGTAGTTATTCATGCGCTCGGGCCGGCGCTTGAGGGGAGCTGGCAGAATCGCAGCGAGCCGCGCCGCCTGTTCCCGACTGACGCTCCGAGCAGCGGTACCATCGTAGTAATGACACGCCGACTCTGCACCATAAATACCAGGACCCCATTCGACCACATTGAGGTAGATCTCTAGAATGCGCTTCTTGCCAAGGACGAGTTCGGCCACCGGTACCAGTGTGAACTCCGCTCCCTTGCGGAGCATTGAGCGGCCCGTTCCGAAGAATAGGTTCTTTACGAGCTGCTGGGTAATGGTGGAAGCTCCGCGAATGCGATCGCCTTCGAAATCGTCTTCAGCAGCGATTTGGACTTCGTGCCAATCGAACCCGTGGTGCTGGTAGAATCGCGCATCCTCCGCGGCGACTACAGCGTGCTGAAGATCGCGCGAGATTTGACCGAGTGGAATGAATTTGTAGCGTTCGTGATACGGAGCGTGCTGAATCCAAGCCTGGTAGTGGCGCTGGATGTGCACCGCGGTTGATGGTGGATCGATCCACCGGGGCCCCCACAAGGATCAGCGCGGCAAGCGACCAAAGAGCCACCACGCCGATGGCAAGCCATCGAACAAACGATCGCAGAAAGCTGCGAAGCGGGGTCTTGGGATCTGTCCCTGGTTTTTTAATCACATTTCAGGATAATAGCTTGGGCTGGGGTGGCCGCTTATGGCTGATGTTAACCCATAGGTGGGCGGATTAAAACCACTCCACAACCATGAACGCCACCGCAGAGCTGCATTGGCGTTCGCCCTTTCAATCTGGGTTCATTCCGACGCTTGTCGCAACGAGTCAGGGTGTACGCCTGACTGTGCAATGTTGACCAGTTTTGCCGTCGTGTATCGTCGATCATGGTCTTGTCGGCCCTCTTGCTGTTGTTTCAGACATCAGCTGACACTTCGTACTTCAGGGCTAGTGGTTAGCCCTTAGAGGCGCACGGGGAGAAGGTTTTCATCATGGCTACGAATCTCAGCACTTGCCATCCCGGAGATGGCATCGAAGCATTGAATCGATTGCCCAGGTTGGCCGAACCTATGCTGCAAATCGATTTGGACCAAGAGTTGCGGCAACTGCGGCGAGAAGAGTCCTGGCGGCGGGAGACTGGCCGAAGCTCCAAAACCCTCGCGAAATATCCGGACTTTCGAATCGTTCTGATTCTGATGAAGAGCGGCACGAGAATGCGGCAGCATAAAGCAGAGGGAAGAATCTCGATCCAGCAACTGAAGGGGAAGGTCTGTATCCACCTGGCCGAGCGAAAGGTGACGGCGTCGGCCGGTCACCTGTTGGTGCTGGACTGCGGCGTGTTGCACGACGTCGAAGCGCTGGAAGAGAGCGCCTTATTGCTGACCATCTCTTGGCGAAGAGAGAAGAGTGACACAACAGAACCGTTTTCGTCCGCTCAGCGGCACCTCGATGAACAAGCTGTGTCACGAATGGATGATGAAGGTGGCACCCATGGCGCCACCGATAGCCCTGCTGCTGCGGAACAGAAAGCCGGCCCCGGCAACTAGACGTTTGTTAAGAAGCTTCCCGCAACCCTGCTGCAAGAGTGGCTGTAACCGCACACGATTTATCGACTCTATTCTATTAAAGGAGGTAGCCATGGTGACCGAGGCGGTCCTGACTGCAGTTCAAATGGCAAGTCAAACGTCCAAGCTGTTGCGTCGCGAGGAAGTTGCGGAAGGTACGATGGCCTTCCACTTCGAGAAGCCGTCCGGATTCAAGTTCAAAGCAGGGCAGTTCGTCGATGTGACACTCATCGAGCCGACAGAAACTGATGCTGAGGGAAACACCCGCACTTTTTCCATCGCAAGTCCTCCGTTCGAAAACCAGTTAGTGTTCACTACCCGCATGCGGGATACTGCTTTCAAGCGCTCATTGAAGAAAGTGCCGCTGGCAACGGAAGTGAAAATAGGCTCAGCCGCGGGATCCTTCACCCTGCACAGGAATCGTGCAAATCCGGCCGTGTTTCTCGCAGGCGGAATCGGAATCACGCCTTTTCTCAGCATCGTACGGCAAGCGCATCACGACCGGCTGCCGCAAAAGTTGTATCTTTTCTATTCCAATCGGCGGCCCGAAGACGCACCGTTTTTGGACACTCTGCAGAGCCTGGAGAAGACGAATCCCAACTTCCACTTGATCTGCACAATGACAGAAATGTCGAAATCCAAGAAGGAATGGAATGGCGAGGTAGTTCCGATAGACCGAGAGATGCTGTCCAGGAATCTGACGACACTGCAAGGCCACATCTATTACAGTGCCGGACCGCCCGCCATGGTATCTGGCATGAAAGACATGCTTGCGAGTGCGGGCATTAACGAAGACGACATTCGAACGGAAGACTTTGCGGGATACTGAACCTTGTCCGGGCTGCGGACGACTGCGGTCGGGCCGGGCAAGACAAACCGTCTCCTGGAGGTGCACAGCTTGCTGACAAATAGGCCTAAGACAAAACTTCTTGTAGACGGTGGAGACCCCGAAGACACTCTCCGGATTAAGAACTTGATTGGGTTTGTTGATGGGCAGACCACCAATCCATCTCTGATCGCAAAAAACCCGGATATTCAAAGACGTCTCGCATCCGGTCAACGATTGAGTGAGCAAGAAGAAAAAGACGCATACAAGAAAATTGTGCAAAGCATCTCGCAACTCGTGGGAGACGCAGGCGTGTCCATTGAGGTATTCGCAGATCTTGATAGCCGGGCCGAGGAGATGCTCGCCCAGGGCCACGAAATGTTTACCTGGATTCCCAATGCCTATGTGAAATATCCGTGCACCCACGAGGCTTTGCGAGCCGCAGAGATGTCGGTGCAAAAGAGTATTCGGGTCAACATGACTCTGTGCTTTTCGCAGGCACAAGCCGCTGCCGTATATGCTGCAACACGGGGATCCAAGGAGCCGGTGTACGTATCACCGTTTGTCGGACGGCTCGATGATCAAGGCGAAGACGGGATGGACCTTGTCCGAAATATCAAGAAAATGTACGAACGCAGCGATGGCCATGTGCATGTGCTGGCCGCAAGCATACGCACCATCAACCATTTGCTTTGTTCCTTCTTTCTAGGTGCTGAGCTGGCAACCGCGCCAAGCAAGGTTTTACAGGAATGGGCAGCAGCCGGGTTTCCTATGCCGGACCCGGATTTCAAGTACAAAGCGGTCGACGCGAAGGGCAAGGCCGTGAAACCGATCCCGTACCAAGAACTGGATTTGGACCAGCCGTGGGAGAGCTTCGACCTTGCACACGAACTCACAACCAAGGGCATTCAGAAATTTGTGGCTGATTATAGGAGCACCCTGAAACGGTCGGCATAGTAGTCTACAGACGGTCGTAGCTATCGCTGTTTGCGACGACGAATTGGGTGCGCTGTCTTACGCGGTCTGCAATCATGGGCTGAGCTCTCTTTATCTTCTTCGCGATTGTGCCAGCCGCCCACGTCCAGAGCCAAGCGGTACGCTTCTTTAAGTTTAATCGGGCAGTTCGCGGAGGGAATATTGATCTCGTTCGATCCGGCACACAGAGCGGTCCACTACCCGCCTGATCGCCGATTTCGTATCTGGATTCGACCGTCCATCCTGATCGGAATCGGTATCGCGATCCTGTCTGTAATCGCGGCGTCTTGGATAGAAGTCGCTGTGGCCGGGCTGCCTCATGTTCCAGCCGTTCCTCAGATATATCCCGACAACTTCGCAGGGCCGCGCGGGTTTCCGGTTTGGGTTCGTTACTGCCACTTCTTCAATTTCCTTTTTGTGATGATGCTGATTCGCAGCGGTCTGTCCATCCTGATGGATCATCCTCGTTTGTATTTCAACGATGGCTGCACGCCGGGCAGCGAATGGATTAGGCTTACACCGATAAAAGTCCCACGCGATCGCATCTGGACCGCGAAAGACGACGCCCGTTATATTTCGCCGATGGTGGGGACGCCGGGCTACCGACACACAATTGGTATTGCGCGGGTTTGGCACTTCATCGACGTTCACGGCTTCATCATCACCGGCATTCTCTTCGTCATCATGCTCTTCGATACTGAGCAGTGGCGGCGTATTTTGCCAACGTCGCCCCTCGTCCTCGTACAGGCCTGGAACACGTGGGTGCACTACGCAACGTTTCACCTGCCGCCGGAGCCAAACGGGTTTTATGGCTACAACGCACTGCAGCAGATTGCCTATTTTACCGTCGTCTTTGTCTTCGGCCCTATGGCGATTCTTACAGGGATCGCCATGTCGCCGGCCGTGGTGAATCGATTCCCCTGGTACGCACGGATCTTTGGTGGGAGGCAATCGGCCCGGTCGATTCACTTCCTTACTATGTTCAGCTTCCTTGCATTCCTTGTCGTGCACGTCACTTTGATCGTGATGACCGGATTTGCGCGGAATATGAACCACATTGTGTTGGGCACAGATGATCAGACGCTTCTGGGGATGTATCTCGGGTTTGTGGGCATAGGCGTAGTTGTCCTTTCGTGGATCGTGGCGCACTACATCTCATGGAACCACCCGCGCGGATTGCAGCATGCGCTCAAGTCGGTGACATATCCGATGCAGCTTCTTACGTTGAATCGATTGACTCCGCAGCAGAGGTATGCCGAACAGGAAATCTCGCCCTACTTCTGGCCCAACGGCAAAATGCCAATCCGGGATGATTGGAAGCTCCTAGCTGAAACGGGGTTCGAGCATTTCCGCCTCAAGGTGGGAGGCCTTGTCGAAAAGCCCGTCGAGCTTTCTCTTGCTGACCTGCAGAAGTTGGGTGAGACCGAACAAATCACCATGCATCATTGCATCCAGGGATGGAGCGGAATCGCCAAGTGGAGCGGCATTCCCATGAAGGCGCTCATCGAATTAGTGCAGCCTAAACCGGAAGCCAGGGTTGTCGCCTTTTTTTCCTTCGGCGAAGCGCTCTACGGTGGCCCCTATTACGACACCCAAACCCTGGAGAATGTGCTCAAGCCGCAATGTCTCCTCGCATCGCGAATGAACGGACTACCGCTTCAGCAGGTATATGGAGCGCCCCTGCGACTGCGAGTGGAGAACCAACTTGGCTACAAGATGGTCAAATGGATCGAGCGTATTGAGTTTATCGAGTCGGAGAAAAGGCTTGGCAAAGGCGAGGGCGGCAAAAACGAGGACGACGAATATTTCGACCTGCTGCCCAACATCTGATGCGCGTCGAACAACTACCATCGATGGAGCCGCCCAGCGCCTGTCACGGGCTTCCCTTCAGCCAGTCCTGTGTGGGAGTGCTTGGTGCAGGTAAACCATCACCACACCGGTGCCGACTGCGATCCTAGGAGTGCAATGTACCCCACCCAGAGGGCCACGCCGAAGTTGTATCCCAGCCCTCACTCAAGGAGGAGCCCGCCAGGCTTGGCGTAGAGAGTGTCGGGAAGATCAGGAGCGGCCTCAGTGGCAGACTTAAGAACGATGCAGAGAGGCGATAAGATAACAAGAAAAACGGTGGCAGGATGATCTCCAACCGCTCTTTGGCACAGTGCACGTAGGCGGACGGACCACGCTGCCGTAACACAGGGGTCGCCAAGTCCCCATCGATACGCGATTTCGTTATTCAACCGAGCGCTTTCGGTCTAATAACAATCGCGGAGCGCAAGTTGTCACTCCGCCGGCGCGTAAACCGATCGGCTATGCGCATTTTCTTTCCGCATTACCTTTGGCAACTCGACGGTTTTGATCTGCTTGGCGAGGCCGAGCATTTTGAGAGCCCAGATTCCGTACCAATTCATGTCGACTTCGTACCACTTCAAGCCGTGACGGGACGAAGTGGGATTCGCATGGTGATTGTTGTGCCAGCCTTCGCCGAATGTCAGTAGCGCCACGAGCCAATTGTTAGTGGACATGTCACGGGTTGAGAAACGCCGGGAGCCCCACTTGTGCGTAGCCGAATTCACGAGCCAGGTTGCATGCAAGCCGAACACCGTGCGGGCAAAAATTCCCCACATCAGGAACGGCAGACCACCGATCGCAAGCAGTACGATCCCGAGCACGACCAGCGGCACGTAGTGGTACTTCGTGATCCACACGTGGAATTTGTCTTTTGCAAGATCGGGCACGTAGTGCACGAGGGTCGTAGTATCGTGATGCATGGACTTTCCCGTCAGGATCCAGCCCATATGCGCCCACCACGTACCATTCTGCGGGGAATGTGGATCGCCTTCTCTGTCAGAGTACTTGTGATGGATACGATGCGTGGCTACCCAAAAAATCGGCCCGCCCTGAAGCGTCAGAGTCGCGCAGAGGGTGAGAAGGTATTCCACCCATTTGGGTGTCTTGTAGCCACGATGCGTGAGCAGGCGATGATAACCCATGCCGATGCCTAGGCTTCCGGAGACCCACCACAAGAAAGCCGCAACCAACAGTGCCTTCCAGGTAAAGAAGAACAAGGCCGCGATTGCCCCTATGTGGAAAACAGCCATAAAGAAAGCTGTAACCCAGTTGACTTGGTTGTCGTTTGACAGCTCTTTGGCGATCGTCTCGATCTTCATGATGTCTTTCACTACTTCATTAGATTGGCGCGGCGATTGGGGTGACGGGCCCTGGTGTGTAATATTTCCGTAATCGGAGAGTGGGTTTGGACATGACGTACAGAAGCCCGAAGGCATCGACAAACTCACTCAGCACCCGAGGATTTGCAAGGAAGCGCCAAAGCTATATTTGCTGCCGATACCTCTCGGTGATGATGCCGGAGCCGGCGACGCCCGTCTCTGAACTTGGGGTTTTCCGCATGCAGAGCTTCGCCAGGTCCAATGAGCCTGCACACCGGTTCAGAAGTTATAGCCGATAATCACGCGCAGTTTCGGTGCCGGCCCTGAGTACAAGCTGGTTTTCAGTTCCACAAAGGTGCCTTTACGGGATTGCGCGCCTGCTAGTACATTCAGGCCGGTTTCGTAATCGAAGTTACCAAAGTCAATTTGTCGCCCTGACTGGAAATTCTGGTGGATGAAAATCATGGCCGGTCCGGCGCCGACGTAGGGGGTCCAATTCCCCGTTCGATTCGCGGCCGAGAATCGATATACACCCTCGAAGTTCAAAGCTATCAGGTCCGTGACTTCTCCGAATGCGAACTCCGCATTGGGCCGGAACAATACTCTTGGATGCAAAATTGGCCCTATCTGCGATTGAACGCCAACGGTAAAGAGTTCGGGGTCAAATGCGGCACCCGCGCGAACGCCTATGCGCCAGCGCCGGCTTTCGCGTTTGATGTCGCTCTCAATCTCGCGAACCTTCTCGGGCACGGGAGCAGCCTGAGCGCCCTTGTCGACTGACGCACCGGACGGCGCTGGCGCCGACACCAATGTGACGTTGCTGGCGACTCTGGTGCCATTTTCGTCCGCAGGCCCTGCCGTAACCCGGGCGCGCGCACCGGGCGCGAGCGAAGTGGGCCGTCCTGCGTTACGATCGTATGTGAATAACTGATATAGGTTGTCGTCGGTGCGCACGACTAAAGTATTTCGCGTCGAGGACACGACAGTGCCTTCTACGGCATCGTTATTGGCAGGCTGAGAAGATGAAGTATTTTCCTGGCATTCAGCTGAAACCACGACGAAGGTTGAGACAAAAAGTAGGGAGCAGGCCAGAATCAGCACGCGCATGTTTATCCTCTCACCGCTGGCCCGCTTGCTAAGGATCAATCCTGGCGGACTTGCCGATCGTAGAAGACTAGCGGGTGCCCGCGTTTTGAGTCGATACGGTGCCCACCCGATTTTTGCACTATCCCAAGGGTAGATTGGCCATCACGTGAAGCAGAGGTGCAGGTGGGGAGGTGCTGCGAGCCTCAATTTATGCTGTGCTCGTCTTGGTGTCTATTACGCCGTGAGAGGCCGACGAGCGCGAGAGTAGAAACAGGCGGAACGAGTCTCCGGAGTCATCCCTGCCCCGACTACGCTGGCCGGACTTGGGCTCGCACCAGGGTCTTTTGACTGTTCACTCCGTCGCAGCGCGGATATCTGTCCCGGGGGCCTGTTCTGCGCGGGCTGCTGTTCTTGTTTTGTTCTAGCATCGCCAAATCCGATTGTTGTCAGAAGAATGATCATTTCTTCTTCTGTAAATGCTGGTTTCGCAATAAGTTGCCAAAATCCATCTGTCGCCCTGACTGGAAACTCCGGGGGTTGAAAACCGCAAGAACATTCGCTTCGTGCCGGTCAAGACGGACGATCAGCTAGACCTGCAGGGGTAAGTCCCTCCCATTGGTTTCCGTGCTTTAATGCTTCGCGGTCTGCTCGATCTTGGATACGAGTGCCTGTATTTCTGAAAGTGCAGCGGCGTCTCCCTTAGCCAGATCCGCTGTGATCTGATCGCGGGTTGCCAAAGTGTCATGAAGCAAGTTGCGAAGTGCGGGATCTTCCGTGCTGCTCTGAATTCGCTGCGCCTGATCGAAGAACTCTTTCGAGTCCTCCCCTGCTTTTCCGTAGTTCTTTTGCACGGCCTGTAGAAACATTGCTGTCGCTGTGTCGCGAAGCTGCGATAATTGTTCTCCGGCCTGACAGGAGCCCAATTGTTTTGTCGAGGCAGACAATTCATGCTGTGCCTGCTGCAGTCTGGCATATTGCAGGATGAATCCAGCAAGAAATCCAACAATCAACAACACAAACCAAAGAACGAGTCTACGTTGCATTGATCTTCCCTCCGCGCCCTTCAATCTGAACCAGGTCACTTTGTGCGACTAGTTTTATCCTGGGCTGCTTCTTATGTTTTGCCCTTCGCTTTCGGTTTATGTGAGTGCTCTTCATTATTGCCGAATCGCTTCAAATGTTCCGGAATGCCGGTGATAAGGCCTTGATAATCCATGAGACGGTCACCCATGATGACCACGCCCTTGGAAGTGATTTCATACTCCCGGATATCCTTGCTATGGTTTCCACCGCGCATCTTGATAATGACCATGATCTTGCGAAGCTGGCCGTGGATGCAGACGTACCGAAGCCGGATAATGTCATCCGTGAGAAAGGAAATCGAGTAGGTACTGAACGGGAACTCCGTGAAAGACTCGTTCACCTCAACCGTGCTTAGAATCGTCACTCCGACTCCGGTCAAAGCGGTAATCATCCGATAGAGCGACTCGCGAAAGTCGGCGCGGAAGCCGGGTGCCAGCGCCATCTCAAAGCCCGCCAGCGAATCAATCACCAGGCGCTTGGCCCCAATCTCTTGGACCGCGTCGAGAATCTCGTGCATGGTTTCATCCACCGACAGATCCAGCGGTCGGAGGTAGAGAATTTCGAGCTTCTTCTCCTGTCGCGGTGTTTTCAAATCCAGACCAAAGCTGCTGGCACGCTCCGCATACTCTTGCGGTCGTTCCTCGAAGACCACCACAATTCCCGGATCCCCCTGACGTATGCCCTCAGCAATGAATTGGGTCGCCAAGACTGATTTTCCCGTTCCCGAAGCCCCCGCTACCAGAACACTGTCTCCTTCGGGAATGCCGCCCCCGAGCATCTTGTCCAATTCCGGAATACCAACGGAAAGACGCCGTGTACTGGGTATCTTCCTTGTTTGTCCGGCCAGCCCAAGAGTACGCGAGAAGGCTTGCAGCCCAGCATGGGTAATGCGGAAGGTGTGCAGTCCGGGCACGGAAGCCTGCCCGCGCAGTTTCACGATCTGGAGTTTCCGCACGATGGAACTTCGCTCCGATGTTTGGTACAGCCAAAAGAGACCATCGGAGACCGTGAATACGGGATTGTCTCGG
>Ga0157372_10007024_pt1 | contig 11991 bp, 11 predicted proteins | sample C55metaG_FD_115307 | JGI IMG/M metagenome (GOLD analysis project Ga0157372, IMG submission 115307) | Corn rhizosphere microbial communities from Kellogg Biological Station, Michigan, USA - C5-5 metaG | ecosystem: Host-associated > Plants > Roots > Rhizosphere > Soil | place: USA: Michigan... | reverse complement strand
TGCACCTGCGCGTCGAACAGCGGCCGGCCGGCGATGAGGTGGTACATGACGGCGCCGAGCGAATAGATGTCGGCGCGGCAGTCGATCGTGCCACCGTCGAGCTGCTCGGGCGACATGTACGCGAGCGAGCCGACGCGGTGGATCTGCGTCACGTCCGAGCCGAGGTTCAGCACGCTGCCGAAGTCGGAGATCTTGACGTCGGTGATGATCCCGTTGGTCTGCACCGCGAGCAGGTTCGCCGGCTTGACGTCGCGGTGGATGAGCCCCTGGCGGTAGACGTAGCCGAGCGCCATCGCGCACTTGAAGCCGATCTCGACGATCAGCTCGAGCGAGAGCAGCTGGTCGGCGCGGCAGTAGGGCCTGAGCGTGGTCCCGGCGACGTACTCCATGACGAGGTACGGCCCGGCAGGGTCGGGAACGGCGTCGAAGATCTGGACGACATTCGGGTGCTGCAGACGGCCGACCAGGGCGGCCTCGGCGGCGAAGAACCGCTCGGAATAGTGGCCGTCGATCGGATCGCCGCCGATCGGCGAGCGCACCCGCTTGATCGCGACGTTGCGGCGCTGGAAGTCGTCCCAGCCGAGGAAGACCTCGCTCGTCGCGCCGTCGCCGAGCCGCCCGAGGATGCGGTACTTGCCGATCTGCGACGGCAGCGCAGCATCGCCGGCCGATGCTTCGGCCTGGGCGGCGGTGGCGGTCGCGGCGGCGGACATCGTGCGCGCAGATGTGGCGGGGCATTCTTGCATCCGCGCCCTTCGCGCGGCGCGCCCGCGCACGCACCGACCTTGCCTTATTCACGCTTGCGAGTGACTTCTCGTTACGCGGGCCGCTCACGAGACACGCCTCGTAGAATTGAGTCGATGATCGCGGCCCGTGAAGAACTGCTCGATGCGCTGCGCGCCGCGATCGCCGAAGTCAGCCCCGGCCATCCGCTTCCCGCTGCGTTCGAAACGCCGCGCCAGGCCGAGCACGGCGATCTCGCCGTCACCGCGGCGATGCCGCTCGCCAAGGCGCAGCGCCGCAATCCGCGCGACGTCGCCGCCGAGCTGATCGCCGCGCTGCGCGCGAAGACCGCGGTCGATCGGTGGGTCGAGTCGATCGCCGTCGCCGGACCCGGCTTCATCAACCTGCATCTGCGCGCCGCCGCGCGCCAGCAGGTCGTCGCCGAGGTGCTCGCCGATGGTGTCGAGTTCGGCAAGCGCGCGGCGAACGGCGAGCCGGTCCTCGTCGAGTTCGTCTCGGCCAACCCGACCGGGCCGCTGCACGTGGGGCACGCCCGCCAGGCGGCGCTCGGCGACGCGATCTGCAACCTGCTCGAGACACAGGGGCGGCGCGTCGTCCGCGAGTTCTATTACAACGACGCGGGGGTGCAGATCGCGACGCTCGCCCAGTCGGTGAAGGCGCGCCTCGACGGCCTCGCCCCCGGCGACCCCGGATGGCCCGACGCTGCGTACAACGGCGACTATGTCAGCGACATCGCCGCCGATTTCGCCGCCGGCAAGACCGTGCGCGCCGACGACCGCACGTACACCGCGTCGGGCGACCGCAACGACCTCGACGCGATCCGCCAGTTCGCGGTCGCCTACCTGCGCCACGAGCAGGACCTCGACCTGGAGGCATTCGGCGTCCGCTTCGACAACTACTACCTCGAGTCGAGCCTGTACGCGAGCGGCCGCGTCGAGGCGACGGTCGCGCGCATCGTCGCCGCCGGCAAGACGTACGACGAAGGCGGCGCGCTCTGGCTGCGCACCACCGAGTACGGCGACGACAAGGACCGCGTGATGCGCAAGTCCGACGGCAGCTACACGTACTTCGTGCCCGACGTCGCATATCACCTCGCCAAGTTCGAGCGCGGTTTCAGGAAGGCGATCAACATCCAGGGCACCGATCACCACGGCACAATCGCGCGCGTTCGCGCCGGGTTGCAGGCGGCCGGCGCCGGAGTGCCGCGCGACTATCCGGACTACGTCCTCAACACGATGGTGCGCGTCGAGCGCGGCGGCCAGGAAGTCAAGATTTCGAAGCGCGCCGGCCAGTACGTGACGTTGCGCGACCTGATCGACTGGACGAGCCGCGACGCGGTGCGCTTCTTCATGCTGAGCAGGAAGGCCGACACCGAGTTCACCTTCGATGTCGATCTCGCGCTCAAGCAGAACGACGAGAACCCGGCCTTCTACGTCCAGTACGCGCACGCCCGGATCTGCTCGGTCGTCGAGCAGTTCAAGGGGCAGGGCGGCGACGCGACGGCGCTCGCCGACGCCGACCTCGGACTGCTGACGGCGCCGAGCGAGACGGGGCTCCTGCGCAAGCTCGCCGACTACCCTGCGATGCTCGCCGGCGCCGCGGCGACGCTCGCGCCGCACGAGGTGACGTTCTACCTGCGCGAGCTTGCGGCGACGTTCCACAGCTACTACGCCGCCGAGCGCTTCCTCGTCGACGATCCGGCGCTGGCGCGGGCGCGGCTCGCCCTGCTCGCGGCGACGCGGCAGATCCTGAAGAACGGGCTGGCGGTGCTCGGCGTCGACGCGCCCGAGCGGATGCAACGAGAGACCACAGACGCATGAAGGCACACGGTTCGCGGTCCTCCCAGCGCGGAGGCTTCCTCATCGGCTTCGTCGTCGGCATCCTGATCGGGCTCGCCGCGGCGCTCGCCGTCGCTCTCTACGTCACCAAGGCGCCCGTGCCGTTCATCAACAAGGTGCCGATGCGCTCGCCCGCGCAGGACGCCGCCGAGGCCGAGCGCAACCGCAACTGGGATCCGAACAGCGCGCTCGCCGGCAAGAACCCGGCGCCGGGAACATCGGCGTCGGGGGTCATCTCGGGGACCGAGCCGCCGGGGCGGCCTGCGGTCGCGCCGGTCGAGCCGCCGGCTCCGCCCGTCGTCGCGTCGCAGCCGCGAACGGCACGTGCTTCGGCGAGCGGCGCGCTCACCGCTTCGCCGCGCGCATCGCAGGCGACCGCAGGCGTCGGCGGCGCCTTCACGTATTTCGTGCAAGCCGGCGCTTACTCGCGGAGCGAAGACGCCGAGCAGCAACGCGCCAAGCTCGCGATGCTCGGGATGGACAGCCGCCTCACCGAGCGCGAGCAGGGCGGCAAGATGGTCTACCGCGTCCGCGTCGGGCCGTTCGAGCGGCGCGAGGACGCCGAGTCGACCAAGGAGAAGCTGACCGACTCCGGAGTCGACGCCGCGCTCGTCGCCGTGCAGAAGTAGCCGCATCGGATCGCTCGCGACGCCCCGATCCGGTCACACTGGAAGCGCCATGCAACGCCGCGACTTTTCCCGCCTGCTCTCGGCCGGCATCGCCGGCGCTGCGCTGCCGCTCGCGTCGGCGCAACCGAAGCCGCAGCCGAAGGCCCCGGTCGAGGGCGTCCACTACGTCCGCCTCGCCGAGCCGGCGCCGGCCGGCTCGCCCGGCAAGATCGAGGTGATCGAGTTCTTCTGGTACGAGTGCCCGCACTGCAACGCCTTCGAGCCGGCGCTCGAGGCGTGGACGAAGCAGCAGGGCGACGACGTCGCCTTCAGGCGCGTCCCGGTCTGGTTCCGCGAGGAGCCGTTCACCGCCCAGCAGCGACTCTTCTATGCGCTCGAAGCGCTCGGGGCGTTGCCGACCCTGCACCGCAAGGTCTTCTATGCGATCCACGGCGAGCGCTTCCGGATGCGCACTCCCGAGGACTTCTCGGCGTTCGCGCTGAAGAACGGGATCGATCCGCTCAAGTTCATCGCCGCCTACAACTCGTTCGGCGTGCAGTCGAAGGCGCAGCAGGCGCGGCAGACGGCGTCGGCGTACAAGATCGACGCCGTTCCGGCGATGGGCGTTCAGGGCCGGTACTACACCAACGGGACGCTCGCCAACACCGGCGCGAGCTCCGGCGGCTCGGTCGATCGCATGCTCGGCGTCGTCGACCTCCTCGTCGCACGCATCCGCCAGGGCAGCCGCGCCTAGATCGGGCGGCGCTCGGGCGCCGCTTCCGACCACCGCACGGCCCGGTGCGCAAGGAATTCACGGCGACTTTCTCGCCGTAGCGCCAAGCCCCTGGCATAGAATGCCTGCAAGATTCATGCCGCTATGCGGAACTGCGCTCTCCTCGTGCCGACCCACTGTTCCCGCCGACGGCGCGCCGCCGTCACCGCCGTCGTTGCCGCGCTCGCCGCGGTGCCCGCCTCGCACGCCGAGAAGGCGGATCGCTTCAAGCCGCTCAACGTCGAGGCCGACCTGCCAGGCAAGATCGACCTGCTCCACCAGTTCGTCGTCTTCAACGGCAACGTCGTCGTCACCAAGGGGACGATGACGATCCGCGCCGACCGGATCGAGGTGCGCGAGCTTCCCGACGGCTATCACACCGCGGTCGCGTTCGGCTCGCCCGGCAAGCACGCGACGTTCCGCCAGAAGCGCGACGTTCCCGACGAGTACATCGCCGGCGACGCCGAACGGCTCGAGTACGACGGCAAGTCCGACGTCATCCGCTTCGTCAACAACGCGTCGGTCCGACGGCTGCGCGGCGGCGAGACGGCCGACGAGGTCTCGGGCAACCTCGTCACCTACGACAGCACGACCGAAGTGTTCAGCGTCAGCGGCGGCGCGACGCCGACGGCGACGAACCCCGGCGGACGAATCCGCGTGACGCTGATGCCCAAGGAAGGCACCGCAGCAGCAGCCGAAGCCGCCCGGGCGGCGAGCGCCGCCGCAAGCGCGCCGCCTCAGCTGCGCACCGCGCCCGCGCTCGGGGGGCAGCGATGAGCACGGCCGCTGCTGCCGACGCCGGCGCGCATCGCCTCGAAGCGCGCGGGCTGCGCAAGTCGTACGGCTCGCGCAAGGTCGTCGACGGCGTCCGCCTGAGCGTGCGAAGCGGCGAGGTCGTCGGCCTCCTGGGCCCGAACGGCGCCGGCAAGACCACGAGCTTCTACATGATCGTCGGCTTGATCCGCCCGGACGGCGGCGAGATCACGATCGAAGGCCGGCGGGTTGAGCGGATGCCGATCCACCAGCGTTCTCGGCTCGGCCTCTCCTACCTGCCGCAGGAGCCGTCGATCTTCCGCAAGCTCGACGTCGAAGAAAACATCCGCGCCGTCCTCGAGCTGCAGCTCGACCGCGACGGCAGGCCGCTCGGCAGGGGCGCCATCGAGGAGATGCTAGAACGGCTGCTGCACGACCTCTCGATCGAGAAGCTGCGCGCGTCGGCAGCGCCCGCGCTCTCGGGCGGCGAGCGCCGCCGCGTCGAGATCGCGCGCGCACTCGCGACGCAGCCTCGCTTCATCCTGCTCGACGAACCGTTCGCAGGAATCGATCCGATCGCGGTGATCGAGATCCAGCGAATCATCGGTTTCCTCAAGGAGCGCGGCATCGGCGTGCTCATCACCGATCACAACGTGCGCGAGACGCTCGGCATCTGCGATCGCGCCTACATCATCAGCGAAGGTCGCGTGCTCGCCGAAGGCACGCCAGCGGAGATCGTCGTCAACGCCGATGTCCGCAAGGTCTACCTCGGCGAGCACTTCCGCATGTAGCCCTGGCCGCGGTCATGAAACAGACGCTCCAGGTCCGCCTTTCGCAGCATCTCGCGCTGACGCCGCAGCTGCAGCAGTCGATCCGGCTGCTGCAGCTGTCGACGCTCGAGCTGCACGAGGAAGTCGAGCAGATGCTCGAGCAGAACCCGTTCCTCGAAGTGGAGGAGGACTCTGCGCCGGCGTTCGACCCGCTCGCCGAGCCGATCCTGCCTGCCGAGCGCGCCGGCGAGCGCGAGTCGGAACGTGCCGCGGAGCCGGGCGGCGACGGGCCCGACGCCGGCGAGCCGACCGCGCTCGACGCTGCCGCCGAGTTCGGCGGCAGCGATCGCGAAGACTGGGAAAACGGCACCGAGCACGAAGACTTCGACGGCATCCGCGAGACGCCGTCGGCGGCGCGAGCCAGCGGCGATTTCGACGACGACGGCGACGGCGACCGCGACCGCGACACCGTCGCGCAGACCTTGCAGGACCACCTGCGCAACCAGCTCGCCGGCATGCGGCTCGCGCCTGCCGATGCTGCGGCGGTGCTCGTGCTGATCGACTCGCTCGACGACGACGGCTATCTCGCCGATTCCCTCGAGGACATCGCGACGAGGCTCGTCGAGAGCGGTCTCGTTTCCGATCTCGGGCAAGGCGACGAGGACGACGGCGGTCCGATCGAGCCCGTCATCGCGCAGCTGCGCTGCGCGCTGCGCTACCTGCAAAGCATGGAGCCGACCGGCGTCGGCGCGCGCGACCTCGCCGAGTGCCTGACGCTGCAGCTGCGCATGCACGAGCGCTCGGAAGCGCAGGCGGTCGCGATCATCGTCTGCAAGAGCCACCTGCCGCTGCTCGCCAGGCGCGACCTGAAGAAGCTGATGGCGGTGACGGGTGGCGACGAGACGCTGCTGCGCGAGGCGCAGGCGATGATCGTCGCGCTCGAGCCGAAGCCGGCACGGCCGTTCGCGCGCGCCGAGGCCAACATCGTCGTCCCCGACGTCATCGTGCAGCGCTCGGGACGCAGCTGGAAGGTCCAGCTCAACCCGGACGTGATGCCCAAGCTTCGCATCAACGACCTCTACGCGAGCGCGATCCGGCAGCACCGCGGCTCGGGGGCGCTGAACGGTGCCGGGCCTTCGCTCAACTCGCGCCTGCAGGAAGCGCGCTGGTTCGTCAAGAACATCCTGCAGCGCTTCGACACCATCCAGCGCGTCTCGCAGGCGATCGTCGAGCGCCAGAAGAGCTTCTTCACGCACGGCGCGATCGCGATGAAGCCGCTCGTGCTGCGCGAGATCGCCGACGAGCTCGGCCTGCACGAGTCGACGATCTCGCGCGTCACGACCGCCAAGTACATGGCGACGCCGTTCGGCACGTTCGAGCTCAAGTACTTCTTCGGCTCGTCGCTCGGCACCGACGCCGGCGGCGCCGCGTCGAGCACCGCAGTGCGCGCGCTGATCCGACAGATCGTCGCCGCCGAGGACCCGAACAAGCCGCTCTCGGACAGCCAGATCTCGCAGATGCTCGACGAGCAGGGCATCCACGTCGCCCGCCGCACGGTGGCGAAGTACCGCGAAGCGCTGAAGATCGCGCCGACGCAACTGCGCAAGGCGATGTAGGCGCCGCAGCGCGACCGGGAAGATCAGCGCGCAGGCTCGGTGCGCGCGAACGGGATCGTCGTCGAATCGACGTCGATCAGTGGCCCGAGCTCCCAGACATTGCGGTAGCCGTAGTCGTAGAGCGCGACGAAGGTCGAGAGGTTGAGCGAAGCGCTCGCGAGCTTCCTCGGGAACGGGCTCTCCGCACCGCGGAAGTTGTTGTTGCAGTAGATCAGGATGCGCACGTCCCTGTCGGGCAGCAGCGCGGCGAGCGACTCGATCGCGATGTCGGAAAAGCTCAGATGCATCGCGCCGTCGACGTGCAGCTCGTCGTACTTCTCCTTGCTGCGCGCGTCGAGCACGACCGTTCCCGGCTCGCGACTCATGCGCACGAACTCGGCCTCGGAGATGCGATGCTGCTCGCGCTCGGCGAGCGCGGCGCCGGCGACGCGGAGGAACGCGGCCGGATCGATCGCAGGGTTGACAATCGCCGGGGCCGTGTCGGGGCTCTGCGCGGCGGCCGCGAAGCTCGCGAAGAGGATGATCGTCAAGACGATCAGCTTCGTCATCACCGGACGTGCCATGCGCTGCCCTCGTTCGCCGTTGCGGCGGTTCCCCATTGAACGTCGCCGACGTCGCGGCTGTTGACCCGCCGGTTCGCCGCTTGCCCATCTCGATTCGATGCCTCTGCCCTTGTTCCTCCCCTGCGCCGCCGGCGTCGAAGCGCTGCTCGAGGCCGAGGTCCGCGCCCTGCTGCCGGATGGCGACGTGCGCGCCGCGCGCGGCGGCGTCGCGCTCGCGGGCGATCCGCACGAGGTGATGGTGCTCAATCTCGAGAGCCGGCTGGCGCAGCGGGTCCTGATCGAGGTCGCCGAGGGCGCCTACCGCGACGAACGCGACCTGTACGAGCTCGCCCGCGCGGTCGCCTGGTCGGACTGGATCACTCCGCAGCAGACGCTGCGCGTCGACAGCACTGCGCAGCGCAGCCCACTGCGCAGCCTCAACTTCGCCGCGTTGCGCATCAAGGACGCCGTCTGCGACCGCATGCGCGACGAGCACGGCGTGCGGCCGAACGTCGACACCGCGCGGCCCGACCTCGCGATCGTCCTCCATGCCGGCGCCGAGCGCGCGGCGGTGTACGTCGACAGCTCGGGCGAGTCGCTGTTCAAGCGCGGCTGGCGCGAGGACCAGGGCGACGCACCGCTCAAGGAGACGCTCGCCGCCGCGATGCTCGCCGCCGCCGGCTGGCGTGGCACGCCCGACTGCGGCGGCGCGCTGCACGACCCGTGCTGCGGCTCGGGAACGATCGCGATCGAAGCGGCGCAGCTCGCGATGGGGATGGCGCCCGGGCGGTTGCGCCGCTTCGCGTTCGAGCGGCTGCTGCCGTTCGCCGACCGCGAGCGGCGCGCCGACTGGCAGCGGCTGAAGTCGAACGCCGCGGCGCGCGTGCGCGCAGCGGCGGTGCCGATCGTCGCGAGCGACGTCTCGTTCCGCATGGTCGACTTCGCCCGGCGCAACGCCGCGCGCGCCGGCGTTGCGGAGGCGATCGAGTTCCACGGCGGCGATGCGCTCGAACGGCCGGCGCCGGCGCTGCCGGCCGATCTCCCGGGCACGCTGATGGTCAACCCGCCGTACGGCGAGCGGATCGAGGTCGCGGGCAAGGCAGCGAGCGCGCGGCGGCCCACGCAGTCGATCGAGCGCGATGCGCCCGACGATTTCTTCGCCCGTCTCGCCGCCCACTGGAAGCGCGCGTACACGGCGCACCCGGCCGGCTGGACAGCGTGGATCCTGAGTCCCGATCCGAAGCTGCCGAGCGCGATGCGCCTGAAGGAGTCGCGCCGCGTGCCGATGTGGAACGGGCCGATCGAGTGCCGCCTGTTCCGCTTCGATCTCGTCGCCGGCTCGGCACGAACGGCTAGGAAGCCTGCCTGAGCTCGCGGCGGCGGCGCGCGGCGAACCAGGCGAGCGCCGTCGCGGCGAGCAGCACGGGAACGATCGAGCCGATGTTGATCCACGTCCAGCCCTGCGTGGTCACGAGCGCGCCGGAGCTGAACGAGGTCACCGTCATCGTCGCGAAGATCGTCGTGTCCATCGCCGCCTGCGCGGTCGTCTTCTCCTCGGGACGGTAAGCGGTCGTGACGAGCGCGGTGCCGCCGATGAAGAGGAAGTTCCAGCCGACGCCGAGCGTGAGCAGCGCGACGACGAAATGCGCGAGATCGATTCCCGACAGCGCGACTGCGATGCAGACCGCGTTGAGAACGACGCCGATCGCCATGATCGGCAGCGCGCCGAAGCGCTTGACGAGACTGCCGGTGAAGAAGCTCGGCACGAACATGCCGAGCACGTGCCACTCGAGGACGAGCGCGGTGTTGGCGAACGGGTGCGAGCACATCGCCATCGCGATCGGCGTCGCCGCCATCAGCAGGTTCATGACGCCGTAGCCGAACGCGCACGCGACGGCGGCGACGATGAACACCGGCTGCGCGACGATCTGCGCGAGCGGGCGGCCCGGCGCCGCAGCGGTGCGCGCCGGCAGCGGCGGGAAGCGGATCGCCGAGACTGTCGCCAGCGAGCAGAGCGCGACCAGCGCGAGCGCAGCGTAAGCACCGGCGAACTCGGTCGGCAGCAGGTTTCGCGTCAGGCGCGCGAGATTCGGCCCGGCGACGGCGCCGAGGATGCCGCCGGCGAGCACCCACGAGATCGCACGCTCCTTGAACTCGGGCGCGACGATCTCGGTCGCGGCGAACCGATAGAGCCCTGCGTTGGCGTTGTAGTAGCCGGCGAGCATCGTCCCGGCGACGACCAGCCAGAAGTGGTGGTGCACCGCCGACCACGCGCACAGCGCGGTCGACGCGATCGCGACGGCGAGACCGACCTGGAAGGCACGCCGGCGCCCCCACGCACGCTGATGGCGAGCGACGAGCCCGGCGAAGAGCGCACCGCCGGCGACATACGCCGTCACCGGCAGCGTCGCCAGCCACGCGCTCGGCGCGAGGGCGAGACCGACGAGGCCGTTGACCGCGATGAAGGCGACGTTGTTGGTGAGAAAGAAGCCCTGACAGAGCGTCAGCAGCAGCAGCGCGCGGTTCATCGCCGATCGCCCGTCGTGCCGAGCGAACGCACCGCGAGCCACGCGAGCCATGCGAGCGGAGCGGTGTCGGCGCGCAGCACGCGCGGGCCGAGGCCGACGCGGACGAACCCTTGCGCCAGCGCCGCCTCCTCTTCGGCGGGCGCGAGCCCGCCCTCGGGGCCGCTCAGGACGACGATGCGCGGCGGCAGCATCGCTTCGGACGCGGCGCCCGCGAGGACGACGCGCTCGGGGTCGACCGCCGATGGATCGAAGCTCAGGACCAGCCGCATGCCGGCGCGCGCGTCGTCGCTCGCGGCGAGCCAGTGCGCGAGCGGCGCGATCGGCAGCACGGTCGCGACGCGCGCGCGCCCGCACTGCTCGCTCGCCGACGCCGCGACCGACTGCCAGTGGCTCCGACGCAGCTCGGCACGCTCGCCGGCGAGGCGGAGCACCGAGCGCGCGCAGACGAGCGGCTGGATCGCGGCGGCGCCGAGCTCGCCGGCCTTCTCGACGAGCGCGTCCATGCGGTCGTTCGCCGGCATGCCGATCGCGAGCGTTACCGCGCAACCGAGCTCGCGCTTCACCGCGACCGGCGTGCCGACGCGAACGACGGCGCGGCTGCGGCCGACCTCGACGAGCTCGCCGGGCCAGTCGGCATCGTCGCTGCCATTGAAGAGGACGAGCGCGTCGCCGCGCGCGAGGCGCAGTGCGTGGACATGGCGCAGCGCCGGCGCCGGCAGCACGACGGCGTCGCCGACGGCGAACACTGCGGCGACGTAGATGCGCGGCCTCATGGGCTGCTCACGACCGCGTGCCGACGTCGCGAACGCGGCCGAGCCAGCGCCGCGCGACGCGGCGAAACGCGCGCGCGATTCGCCAGACGAACGAACGGCGCAGCGTCGCCATGACGCGCTCGCGCGTATCGCGCCACCAGTACACGGTGCGCGCAAACCACGGGAACGTCATCAGCTGCGCCTCGACGAGGATGAAGAGGCGGCCGACGAACGCCGTGCCGACGATCTTGGCGGCGACGATGACCGAGATGCCGAGCGTCGCGCGTCCCTCCTGGATCAACCACAGCGCGACCAGCTTGACGGGAAAGAGGAGCACCGCGGGAACAAGAAAGAGCGCGAGCGCGACGCGCCGGGGCGCGTTGCGGATCGCCTGCTCGAGCGCGGCCAGTGGCGGCCAGCGCGCGATCGCGGCGGCGAGCGCCGCGAGCGGCCGCCAACCCCACTCCTCGATGAAGATGACGACGACGAGGAGCAGGAGGAGGACGAACCGAAACGGCCGCCACAGCCAGTGCGCGACCTTGCGGACGCCTCGGTGCGCAGGCCGCACCGTCTCGCGATCAACCGCCGTAGAGCGTCCTTTTCGCCTCGGCGGCGGCGCCCTCGCCCTTGCGGTCGCGAATCTGCTCGATCACGCGCTGCGCGACGTCGCGCAGCTCCTCGATCGTCGACGCCTTGTCGACCGCGAGCGTCAGCGTGAACCCGCGCAGGCCGAGCTGGCTCGAGATCAGCTTGGTCAGCGCCGCGGTGAACTCGCTGTAGTCGAGCGCCTTCGTCTCGAGCGGCAGCGGCATCGTCGGGCGCGTCGTCTCGAAAGCGGTAGCGCGCGCCGGGTTTCCCGTCGTCACCGCGCCCGAGGCCGGGGCGATCAGATCGAGCTTGCGCAGCTCCTGGAAGTCGTTGGCGGTGATGCCGGCGAGGTTGGCGAGGAGCATCTCCTCGGACTTCACGCCGTCGATGAGGAGCAGCAGGTTGCGGCGCGCGCGTTCCTTGACGAGCGCCCTGTTCTGCATCTCGGCGCGCCCCGCGTCGGTCTTGACCCAGATCACC
>Ga0157372_10007023_pt1 | contig 11992 bp, 10 predicted proteins | sample C55metaG_FD_115307 | JGI IMG/M metagenome (GOLD analysis project Ga0157372, IMG submission 115307) | Corn rhizosphere microbial communities from Kellogg Biological Station, Michigan, USA - C5-5 metaG | ecosystem: Host-associated > Plants > Roots > Rhizosphere > Soil | place: USA: Michigan... | reverse complement strand
TTCTTGGACGCGCCGGGAAAGTGCTGGGCTGGGCATCGTTGGCAACGCTATTCGGCGAAGAGAGCTTTCGCCGTGTTGCTTTTGCATCGGGTAGCAGTGCGCAGACGGGATTTGCGGGCAACAGTCTCGGACTCCCGCATTTCGCACCCAAAGCTAAGCGCGCAATTTATCTCTTCATGTCTGGCGCTCCGCCGCAGGTGGATCTTTTTGATTACAAACCAAACCTCGCGCAGCAATTCGACAAAGACATGCCTGCCTCGGTTCGAGGCAACCAGCAACTGACCGGAATGACCGCCGGGCAGGCCCGTTTCCCGGTAGCTCCCGCACATTGGCCCTTCAATCAACAGGGGAAAACCGGAACGTGGATCAGCGATTTGCTTCCATACACCGCACGCATGGTGGACGATCTCACCTTTATCAAGTCCACCAACACCGATGCGATCAATCATGAACCGGCGATCATGCTCATGAATACGGGCAACATGAATGCGGGCAAGCCGTGCCTCGGCGCCTGGCTGGCGTATGGCCTTGGCAGCATGAACGATAACTTGCCGACTTTCGTTGTTCTTCAGACGAAGACTAATCCCAAGGAAAACAATCAACCGGTGTCTTCGCGTCTGTGGAGCAGCGGTTTTCTTTCATCCGAATTCTCGGGCGTAGGTCTGCGATCGGTTGGCGATCCGGTGCTTTACCTGGAAGATCCCGCCGGCGTAGATCGCGATACTCGGCGCAAGATGTTGGACGCGGTAGAAGAGATCAATCGGCAGACTCTCGCCGAAGTAGGCGACCCCGAGACCAACTCGCGCATCGCACAATGCGAGATGGCGTTTCGCATGCAGTCTTCTGTGCCCGAGCTCACGGATTTGAGTAAAGAACCGGAGTCAACCTGGGAGCTTTACGGTCCGGAAGCCAAACAGCCAGGCACGTTCGCCTACAACTGCTTGCTGGCACGGCGCATGGCCGAGCGCGGTGTCCGATTCACTCAGGTTTATAAGCGAGGCTGGGATGTTCACGATAATGTCGTCGGAAATCTGCCGATACTTTGCAAGGAGACTGACCAAGGATGTTACGCGCTGGTCACCGATCTCAAGCGCCGCGGCTTACTCGACGACACGCTCGTCATCTGGGCGGGCGAATTCGGGCGTACTGTATACAGCCAGGGCGGGTTGAGCCAGGAAAACTATGGCCGCGACCATCACCCGCGCTGCTTCACCGTCTGGATGGCCGGCGCTGGCGTGCGTCCCGGAGTCACGTATGGCGAAACCGACGATTACAGCTACAACGTAGTAAAGGATCCGGTGCACGTGCGCGATTTCAACGCCACCATTCTTCATTGCCTGGGTATAGACCACAACAGATTTACCTATGAGTTCCAGGGCTTGAACCAAAAGCTCACTAGTCCCGTGCCGGCATCTGTGGTGCAAGGAATATTGGCGTGAGCTTCGCGGCGAAGGTTGTGGATGCCGCCGGTAATGTTCTGCGAAGAGCGCCCGCAATTCCCAGGGTGTGGATAGGCAGCATCTGTGCGGGCACGATCATTGCGCTGTTGCCGCTCTTTTTCCCTCTGGACGGCAAGCCCCACGCTGACTGGTTGCAATTCCTCGGCCGCTTCCATCCATTGCTGGTGCATCTTCCTATCGGATTGATTGTGCTTCTGCCGCTGCTCGAGTTCGCGGGGACGAGACGTCAATCGTTGCGCGAGGCAGCAGGTTTCGTACTACAGATATCTCTGGCAACCTGCGTTCTAGCCATTATTTTTGGACTTCTTCTCGCATACGGCAGCGGGGAAATCGGGACCACGGTTACCCGTCACATGCGCGGTGGGATCGTGCTGGCAATTGAGTTGTTGTTGTGCCGTGCCGTCCGCCGCTCATGGCTTATGGCACAGCCACGCTTGTATTTCACTCTACTTACTGCAGTTCTCGTTACTCTTGCTTGGACCGCTCATCACGGCGGCTCGCTTACTCATGGAAGCGATTATTTAACCCGGTACATGCCACTGACGCTGAAAAGATTTGTCGCCCCGAGCGCAGTCTCATCTCATCCGAATTCTTTTTTCGCCCGACATGTCTATACAGTTCTCGACACCAAGTGTGTTACATGCCATGGCACGAATAAGGAGCAAGGCGGCCTGCGATTAGATTCCTATGAGTCACTTATGGCCGGGGGCAAAGACGGTATCGTGATCGCTCCCCGCAACCCCGATGGCAGTCTGCTCTTAAAGAAGGTAACGCTTCCTCCAAATGATCCTCACTTCATGCCTGCCGAAGGCCGCGCCCCGCTCACGCCCGACGAAATTGTGAGAATACGCGCATGGGTGCTACAGGGCGCTTCGCCTGATGCGACTAGCATCCCCGGGATTTTTATTGCCGAGGATCAGGACGAGGCACCGCCACCGGTTGGCGATTACAGCGCCTTAATGGGTGAGATTCGGCGAATGCAGCAATCACAAGGAGCCAAGCTGGTGACGGTCTCTGCGAATCCGTCAGATGGCCTTATTCTTCGAACGATCGACGTCGCCAGTAATTTCGACGATGCGCAGCTGGCACAATTTCAACGTTTCGCACCATTTATTGTAGAAGCGGAACTGGGACGAACCGCGGTCACGGATGCCGGCATCGAAACTGTGAGGCAGTTCAAGAATCTTCGGGCGCTTCATTTGGAAGGAACGGCAGTCACCGGACGCACCCTTGCCGAGCTTTCATCATTGTCGCAACTCACCTATTTGAATCTGAGCGGAACAAAAGTGACCAGCGACGCGCTATCGCCCTTGAAAAGCATGCCTAATTTACGTCACCTGTTCCTTTTTAATACACCAGCCGAACCGGCATCGGTGGCGGACAGCAGTGTCAGGAGTACACAATGACAAACCTCGATCGGCGCGGGTTCCTTTTCAGGTGGAGAAGGATTAGTGGAGCACTCAAATGCCTGGGACTGATCTCAATCTTATCGGCATGCATCTGGGCGCCGGTTCGGGCTCAGTCCGGTTCCCCGGCCCCGGTCCCGCAACGCAAGACTAGTACTCCCTACACTGGCGATCTTTCGATCTTCGAATCTCCGGGACGCGACGATCGCCTACAGATCAACCGTGTAATGGACATGCTTGGCATTGATCCCGGCAAAACCGTTGCGGACATCGGTGCGGGATCGGGCTGGTTTACCGTGCGCGCGGCTCGCCGCGTAACCGCCTCGGGCACAGTCTATGCAGTGGACATCAACCCCGAAGCAGTTAAATATATAAATGGACGCGCAAAAAAAGAACAGCTGCAGAACATCAAAACGATCCTCAGCAAACCTGACGATCCACAGCTCCCTGCTCACAGTCTTGACTCCGTGCTGATGCTGAAAACCTACCACGAAGTCGCGCGGCCAGTTGTTCTACTCAAGAACCTGCACTCATCGCTTAAACCGGAAGCCACAGTTGGCATTATTGATCGAAACGGCAACGGAACAGATCACGGCGTCAGCAAGAACGTCGTCATTCGCGAAGCCGCCGAGGCAGGCTATGAGCTGCGGGACTCACAGGATTTCGTAAAGGGCGATGGCATGGATTATTTCCTCGTCTTCACTGCCAAGCCAAATTAGATTCGGCGTTTTCCATTCATATTCATCGCAGGCTGGACCTATGTCGCTATCTCTACCTGGTAGAACGCGCTTACCAGGGAGTCTTGGCTGGCCTGGACATCTGATTTTTGATTGAGGGTCTGCCGACAGCCTGTACAAACAAAGTGCCGCTCGGCAGTCGGTATGGACCCAAGTCGATGGCGTGAACGCCAACAGCCGGTTGATCCAGTTCCACCAGACTCTGGCTGTTAGAGCTGAAATAGACAACATAGTGGTCTATGGTGTTTTCATTCCCCTTCACATTCCATTGCAGGAGTGTGCCGGAAATCGAAGCGGAAACGCTAAGGCAGTTATCGATTCCGGACTCGAGTTCTGTGCCTTCTTCGTAATCATTCCAGGTGACCAGTTGCAACATTGGAAGCTGGTTGCCGGAGTTGTAGTAGCTGTTGACCTTGCTGAAAGTCTGGAGCCATGTCTGCCCGCATTGCTGTCCGACAACGCGGTTCAAGGTCCAGGACGCCAGGGTGTCATTGAAACCTTTGTAACCTGCCCCCCACGCCATCTGCTGCGGAGCCTTCATTGCGGCGTTGTAGAAATTCGTAAGATAGTCCATCCCAAATACGGTGGAGGTTGCATTCATCCACGAGTAGCTGCCGCTGCTTACGGGATGAGTAAACCCGCCCGAACTTTGAAAAATCCAGGCGATGTTGGACGAGGTTGCGGCTTTGATTGCGTTCCAGTCCAGGGTGTAGTGCTTATCGAGGTCGAATTCCGTGATCAGCGGTTTCCCGTTCCAGGTGGCATAGGCTGGCGAGGCTGAATAATGCTGTAAAACGTACTTCGTCAAATAAATCATCGTCTGCTGTGGATTGCAACCGGAGCACGGGCTCAGTGTCACCGCGCCTTTGTCGATCATGATCATGACTTTGAAATTGGCAGTGTTCTGGGCAGCTGCGAGCCAGGCCAAGGTAGTAGGCTCAGTGGGATCGGCTGGTCCATACCAATCGATCACTACCCCGTTGATACCGCGGCTGACCATGTCATTCAGTTGCTTGTTGACTTGAGTCGGATCCCAGGAAACGTATCCAACCTTCATGTGGCGCTTGTCCCCGAACCAGGGCTGTATTTCAGCATAAATATCGGTGCTGGCACCGGGGTACAACAAGGTGTGAATGTCTACTTTACTTACGTTGGTCGCCCCCAGATTGCCATTGCTCTGACTGAGGAATGTATTCGCTGCGCTGGTGTTATTTCCGGTCTGGACTGCCAATGTTGTGGTGACGCCGGTCGGCGCGGTGATTGGCTGAACTGTGACTGGCACGTGTACCCATGCCGAACTGTTGCAATTGTCCCATTCCTGCACCACGGTATCGTAAGTGCCAGGGGACAGGTTAAGCACCGTGTCCAGTTTGGCACCTTTCACCACGTAAACCCGCTTGTAGGGCGCAGTGTAAACTCCCATCGCCGAAATTCCCTTCGAGCAGGTTGTGGTAGCGGTCGCCCTGTAATGGACCGGGCCCGAAGATAACGTCGCCGTAGGTGAGGTCACCGTCACTTTTCCAGTAACGGTGGATGCATGTGCGGTTGCGGTTGAAATTGCAGAAATGGAAAAGAGCAGCCAGACGCGAAAATATGTCCGCATTACAGCCTCAGAGTCGTCGGGAATGAGAAAGCCCGCTGTGAATCACGTACTCTGCGAACTTCAGCGACAGTATGTGTCAATCAGGCAATAATTAAAAAGTAACGAAGGTCAGTGTCCGAAAGGTTTCATCGATTCCGAAGCACGTACGATAAGGGTTCTTTGCTGCGTCAACGACTCTCAGTCGGCGCTTTCGCCTCCAGATGGCGGAGTTTTACGGTCGCGACTCAGGCGCTCATTCAGCGAGGAGGTGGATACAGCAGTATTGGCGAGGATTACCTTCGTAAGATGATTTTTGGCTTCTCAGTGAAGAGCGAGAGCCCTCCTTTGCTACATTCGGGATATTTCGGGGGGGGAAATGTCATTTCGGGTTGCTTTGTCAGCTTTATTGTTTGCGTCAACGGTCGCATCATGCGCCGACCCTCGTACTGAAAAGAGCACCACACCACCGCTGGTGACCTCCATCTCTCAACTCACTCACGATGGTGCCAGCAAAACGAACGTATTATCCGACAGTTCGAACCTGTATGTGACAGAGTCGTCTTCGGCCCATCACGTGGTCGCTACATTCTCATTACAAAACGCAGACCGCTCATTGTTATCGGGCAATTTTAGCGACATTCAGGCCCTTGATATCTCGCTGGACCAGACCAAGCTGCTGATCTCGGGAGTTCCCGCTGGCGCGAACGATAACGAGTTGTGGGCGCTACCAATGAATTCGGGCACGCCAGAAAAGCTTGGTACGCTGACAGGCGGTGATGCGAGTTGGTCGCCAGATGGAAGCCAAGTGGTTTTCGCAAAGGGAGCCACTTTGTCGATCGCCAAGTCTGACGGATCCTCGGCGCGGGAACTCTACACAGCAGAAGGTTCCGTCTTCGCGCCACATTTTTCTTTGGATGGTAAGCGCATACGTTTCAGCGTCGGGAACACGGCACAGAACACGACCACGATTTGGGAAATTGGGCAGGACGGAACAACCCCGCATGCTTTCCTGGGCAACTGGCAACACGCTAATGCCGCCTGTTGCGGAAAGTGGAGCGCTGACGGACATTACTACATTTTTCAGGTGACCCAGAATGTTCCCACGACGGTGACAACGCTATGGGCCCTCTCCGAGCGAGCCCGTAACGCCGTGCCAGTACAGATGACCAACGGTCCCATGTCATTCGGAAATGTTTCCCTGGCGCAGGATAATAAGCGACTCTTTGCAGTCGGAGTTCGGCCAGTCGGGCAGCCGATAAAATATGCTGGCAAGGGAAACTTCGTGTCCCTGCTACCAGGAATTTCTGCAACCGACTTGGACTTTTCTCCCGATGGTAAGTGGGTCACATACGTGGCCATTCCCGAAGGCACGCTGTGGAGATGCCGCGCAGATGGAAGTGATCGATTGCAGCTGACCTCAGCCCCGGAGCGCGCCGCATTGCCACATTGGTCGCCGGGTGGCCACACCATTGCCTATGTCAGCATGCGAACCGGCAAGCCGTGGAAGCTCGCCGTGATTCCAGCAGGCGGCGGAAACCCGGAAGATGTGCTGGATGAGGATCGTAGCCAAATCGATGCGAATTGGTCGTCCGATGGCACCCGGATCATGTTTGGTTATCTGCACGATGGCAAAGACATCAACATTAGAATTGTGAACCTCGCCACGCACGAAGTCACCAGCGTGCCCGGTTCAGAAGGGCTGTTCAGTCCCCGCTGGTCGCCCAATGGCAGATATATTGCTGCACTATCGCCAGATTTTACGAAGGTGATGCTCTTCGATTACCAGACTCAACGATGGACGAACTGGCTGACCGAAGCGGCCGGCGCAGTCAGCTACCCTGTGTGGTCGGCTGACAGCAAACATCTCTACTTCGACGATTCCGTCACCGACGAGGAATCGATTCGCAGCGTGAAAGTTGGGGACAGCCACACCGAACGTGTTTTTAAGCTGGAAGGCCTTGATCGTTATCCCGGCCCATTTGGTCAGTGGAGTGGCCGTACTCCGAATGGCTCGTGGATATTCGTGCGCGACAGGAGTACACAAGAGGTTTACGAATTGAGTGTGGTGTTGCCGTGAAAACGAGCGCAAGGATACAGCAGCAATGACAACACCTCAGAAAGCAATTCACCAAATGAAAACGCGGTTCATACATTTTCTTCCTGCCGCGGTCGTCCTCGCATTCCTGCTTGGCTGTGTCAGACCGCTATTGTCGGAAATTAAAGATACGGATGCATCAGACCGTAAACTCCTGACGCGAGTGGAACCTGATTATCCGGAAACTTTGAAGAGGTTGTACATCGGCGGAATAGTTCGAATTGAAATCGTGGTTGGCGCGAACGGAAAAGTCCAGAGCACCCAACTTCTGGGCGGGAGCCCCATTCTAGGACAGTCGGCCATGAAGGCGGTTAAGCAATGGAAGTACGCTCCAGCAGCGACCAGTAACAAGTTTGTGGTGCAACTCGAGTTCGACCCGCACAAATAGCGTCCGAACATAGCATCACGGCCAAAACAATGATGCCCCACGTGAATCAGGAGCAGCATACTGAATTTTGTTTTGGACTCTTCAATACGGCGAACCTCTACGGAGCGTGGCCGCGATTTGGGACTAAAATTAGCGTAATAGTGGCAGTCCGACTCTATCGCCATTGAAGCCGGCGTTCCTGGAACGGCGTTGGATTTTCCAAACTCGAGGTAGTTCCTGATCATGAGAACAGGCCAGAACTAACACTATGCAGCTGCCCATTAGAGAACGTATTGCCAAATTGCGCGAGGAAATCGCGCAGATCAGTGAAGCGAACCGATTGTTTGCGCAGGGTGGCAGCAAGAGTGCTGTGGCAGCGGCGGATCAGGAACGACGGTTGCAGAGATTACAGGCGATCATGGACGAGTTGATGTCGCTGAACGACTGGAAAAAGGTATGACCGTCTATATCCTGAGGCACTCATGACAGAGTAAGAGCAAAGCCGGGACCAACTTTGCTCCAGCATTCCCGAGGATGCGGCTTTCCGCGAATCAGCTTGTAATGAAACCCGTCTATTTCAGATGTTTGTTGACCGCTTTGGTCATCTGAAACATATCCAACTTCTTGGCGCCAAATATCGGCTGCAGCTTCTCATCGGCAAGAATTTCACGCTTGTTCTGCGGATTCTGCAGCTTGTGCTTTTTGATGTGAGCCCAAATCTTTTTCGTGACCTCACTCCTGGGCAGCGGCTCTGATCCGACAACTGCGGCCAAATGCTCGGATGGCTGCATCGGCTTCATGAAGGCGCTATTTGTCTTTGCTTTACCTGCAGCTTTTGCCATTTAGCTGTTCTCCGTGGAAATCAATTTGAACCAGTCGAATTGTAGCGGAATTGACTGTGAAATGCCGGAGTCCTACTGGAGCCCGTTATAAAAGAGTAACTCAGGGCTGTAAACCGTGCGAAAGCTCCCGGCTTCTAAACTTCAGGCCAAAGGCTAGGCGCTCACTGACACGGAAACCAGTTCCGGAGTGCAGCGGGAGGTTTGAAGAGATTTGATGGCATCCTCGGCCGTCAATCTTCCCATTAGCAGTGCTAACTTCCGGTTGGTAGTCGTCTGAATGGGAGTGCGATCAAGCCGCTGCACGAATGCAGGAGCATGCATTCCACTTCGGCTCAGTTTCACAAGGAACTTGGTGTTTTTCATAGGTGGATTACCACAATTGTACTCCGATGACGGTACATTAGCTAGTAATCGAGGCGATTACGGAACCATTTCTAAGAATAGGAAACCGATTGGGGTACAAATAATGCGCCTACATCCGCTTTAATAGCTAAACCGCGGCTTGAAGCAGGTCACTATTTGGCGAACGAGCACTCTTGGGTAATGGAATGCTTACAATCACAGTGGTACCTGAACCCTTTGATTCGATTTGCATTTTTCCGTGGAATTGACGTATACGCTCTCGGATCCCCCTGATCCCGACGCCGGAGCCGTGGGATTGAATTTCCGCCAATCGCTCGGACGAAATGCCTTTTCCGTGATCTCTCACCTCCGTTCGGACACTTTCTCCTTCGCAAACCACTCGGATAAGTGCGGTCTTGCTACCAGAGTGTCGGTAGATATTGGCTACGCATTCTTGCACTACCCGAAAAATTGCAAGCTCCATGTCACTCGGCAGTCTGCCAACGCTTTCGGAAACATCCAGCGTGACGGCTACATCACTCCGTTCTGCCAGTCCGTCTACGTACAGGTTAAGAGCGGATGCAAGACCGCTTTCGTCCAGCAGCGGTGGATGTAGCAGGTAAGACGTAGTGCGTATCTCGCGATGTAATTGCCGAACCATAGCCTCAATCTTTTTTCCATCTCTCGCTAACTCGGGTGCCATGGCCTCGGCCCGGTGAACCAATTGCGCGAGGTTCATGCCGAGCACAGCCAAAGTTTGCCCAGCACTGTCATGTAGTTCCCGGGCGATACGCCGTCGTTCTTCATCCTGCGCCTTCATGAGGCGTGTCATGTCATCGGCGATCCGAATCTTCTCCGTCGCCTCTTTCTGGTCATGGATATCGAGGCAGCCGCCGACATATCCTTCAAACGTCCCATCCGGCGCGTAGCGCGGCACTCCTCGATCCAAGATCCAGCGGTATTGCCCGGTGTGATGCCGCATCCGGTACTCCATCTCAAATGGGCGGCGAGCATCGAAATTGTTGATGTAGATTTGCAGGCAGCGGTCGAAGTCCTCCGCATGCACGTTCTCTGCCCAGCCATTGCCGGACTCTTGTTCGAGAGTGCGCCCGGTGAAATCCAGCCATCCCTTATTGAAGTAATAGCAAAGCCTGTCCGTCCCGGCCATCCACACCATGACGGGCGAGGTATCCGTGATCACACGAAAGCGTTGTTCGCTTTCGCGCAATGCTCTCTCGGCCTGCTTTTCCGCGGTAATATCCCGCGCCACTTTCGAGGCTCCAATTACCCGGCCGGATGGGTCTCTCACCGGAGAAATAGTCAGTGAAACATCGATGAGGCCGCCATCCTTCCGCCTGCGGACGGTGTGGAAATGGTCAACGCGCTCTCCTCGTCGAAGACGGTCGAGAATGTCTGACTCTTCACTGTGGCGCTCTAATGGAATAATCAGGGTGATTTTTTTCCCGATGGCTTCTTCAGCGGTATATCCAAATATCCGTTCCGCACTCTTGTTCCAACTCGTGATGATGCCATCAAGGTTCTTGCTGACGATGGCATCATCCGAGGACGCTACGATGGCAGCCAACAGACCCGTTATTTCTTCTGCTTGCTTCAGTTCGCTCATATCGGAGGCGACGATCTAAGAACCTCTCGTTTAGAGGTGAAGTGTTCGAACAAATTTAAGATTCATCCAGGCAACGGAGTCGAAGCTGGCATCCGTCACCACTGGCGGCTTTTCCGATAACTGTATCCCATGCTAGCCATTTTGCCCAGAGATGCCCAATACAGTAAAAACTGTAGGCGAAGGGATAGCGCTAAACCCGTAGTTCAGAAAACTGCCCGGTCGTTAGTAGAAGCTTGAGCTCCTATTTGCCTTTTTCAGCGCGATTTCGCCAACCATCGTTGACTGCACCACGGGCGCGGGAGCAATCACGAATACGCTCATGTGCACCGCCTGCAAATGCATAATTGTTTTTATTCCCCCGCTTGTGATAGACGAAAGGAATGATCTTTTCGAAAGAATGGACACACTGCTTAAGGGCAGCACTGCTTATCACGTTATTGGCGGGCTTGTCTGTGCAGCACGCGCGCTCAGAGGACAACGGTCTCGAACGCACGCCGGTTCTCGGCTGGAGTAGCTGGAGTTTCATCCGCAAAACGCCGACGGCAGACAAAATGAAAGCCCAGGCGCTCGCCCTCCATAATTCCGGATTGCAGAAACTCGGCTATCAATACATAAACCTCGACGACTTCTGGTATCAGTGTCCGGGACCGCAGGGGCCGAACGTCGACTCGTATGGCCGCTGGGTAACCGATCCATCGCGATTCCCACCCAAAGGGGAAAACGATGGCATGAAAGTGATCGCCGACTACGTCCACAGTCTCGGGATGAAGTTCGGAATTTATGTCACGCCGGGAATTTCGAAACAGGCCGTCAACCGGAAGACGTCGATTAAGGAGACGTCCTACACGGCTGACCAGATTGCGGAGCCGTCTGTAAAGGAGAACAACTACAACTGCAAAGGCATGGTCCGAATTGATTACAACAAGCCCGGAGCGCAGGAATATACGAATTCATGGGTGCAGATGCTCGCGGCGTGGGGTATTGATTACATCAAAATTGACGGCATGCAAGATAGCAACGTCGCGGATATTAAGGCGTGGTCGAATGCTATACGGCAAAGCGGGCGGCCCATGGTCCTGGATGTCACTCAGGGTAGCTATACCATCGCTATCGCCCCAACATTGATGAAGTACGCCAATCAATGGGAATTCGCGCCTGACGTTGAATGCTATCGCTGCGAAAAGGGCGAAAGCAGTTATCCGCTGACGAGTTGGGCTGACGTTGCCAACCGCTTCAACTTCGTGGCGGAATGGCAACCTTACGCTGGTCCAGGCGGATTTAACGACTATGACTCCATCGAGATAGGAAATGGCAGCAACGACGGGCTGACTCCGGCCGAGCGCCAGACCCAGATCAGCCTGTGGGCGCTTGGAGCGTCACCGTTCATCCTCGGCATCGATCTAACTCACCTCGATCCAACCGACCTGCAGAAATACCTCGAGAACTCGGCAGTTCTTGCGGTTGACCAGGATTCGATCGCGGCAAAAAGGGTGCTCAATAACCACAACCAGCAGGTGTTCGCCAAGAGAGAAACGAA
>Ga0157372_10007016_pt1 | contig 11997 bp, 16 predicted proteins | sample C55metaG_FD_115307 | JGI IMG/M metagenome (GOLD analysis project Ga0157372, IMG submission 115307) | Corn rhizosphere microbial communities from Kellogg Biological Station, Michigan, USA - C5-5 metaG | ecosystem: Host-associated > Plants > Roots > Rhizosphere > Soil | place: USA: Michigan... | reverse complement strand
GTCAACATCGGCGCGAGCTTCCCGGGCGCCTCGGCGGACACCGTGCAGAATTCCGTGACCCAGGTGATCGAGCAGCAACTGACTGGCATCGACAACCTACTCTATTTCTCGTCGAGCAGCGATTCCGCCGGCAATGTCAGCATCAGCGCCACCTTCGCGCCCGGCACCAACCCGGACATCGCGCAGGTTCAGGTGCAGAACCAGGTGCAGCAGGCGCTCCCCTTGCTGCCGCAGGAAGTCAACCAGCTCGGCGTCACCGTCCGCAAATCGCAGACCAATTTCCTGATGGTGGTGGGCCTCTATGACCCCACCGGCCGCTACACCAATGTCGATATTTCAGACTATCTCCGCAGCACCCTGCAGGACCCGCTGGCGCGCGTGCCCGGCGTGGGCCAGGTGCGCGTGTTCGGCGCGCAATACGCCATGCGCATCTGGCTCGACCCCTTCAAGCTGCGCAATTACGGATTGATGCCGAGCGACGTGCGCAACGCCATCGGAGCGCAGAACACGCAAGTGGCCGCCGGCGAAATCGGCGCGCAGCCTTCCGTCAAAGGACAGGAGCTCGACGCCACCGTAACCGCCCTCTCCCGGCTGCAAACGCCGGAGCAGTTCCGCAACATCATCCTGCGCACCGACTCCAATGGCGCCACGGTCAAGGTCAGCGATGTCGCCCGCGTGGAGCTCGGCGCCGAAGCCTATGGCGTGGTGAGCCGGTTCGACGGCCAGCCGGCTTCCGGCCTCGCCATTCAGCTTGCGCCGGGGGCGAACGCGCTCACCACCGCCAACGCGGTGAAAGCGCGTGTCGAGCAGCTGAAGCCGTCCCTGCCGCCGGGCATTGAAGTGTCCTACCCGGTCGATACGACGACGTTCGTTCGCATTTCCATTCAGCAGGTGATCATCACCCTGATCGAGGCCATCGTGCTGGTGGTGATCGTGATGTTCATTTTCCTGCAGAGCTGGCGGGCCACCCTCATTCCGGCAATCACCATTCCCGTGGTCCTGATGGGGACCTTCGGCGTGCTGGCGGCCGCCGGCTATTCCATCAACGTGCTGACGATGTTCGCGCTGGTATTGGCGATCGGCCTGCTGGTCGACGATGCCATCGTGGTGATCGAGAATGTCGAGCGCATCATGCGCGAGGAGGGATTGTCGCCGCGCGAGGCCACCCAGAAATCCATGGACCAGATCACCGGCGCGCTGATTGCCATCGCGCTGGTGCTGTCCGCGGTGTTCCTGCCGATGGCGTTTTTCGGCGGCTCGACCGGCGTCATCTACCGCCAGTTCTCGATCACCATCGTTTCGGCCATGGCGCTGTCGGTGACGCTGGCGCTGATCCTGACGCCGACCTTGTGCGCCACCCTGCTGAAGCCTGAACCGCCGGACGAAAGCGCCGCGCATGGACGGTTTTCCCTCTGGTTCAATCGCAATTTCGAGCGCGGCCGGGAGAAATACCAGGCCGCGGTGCGCAAGGTGATCGCACGCCCGGGAATACCGCTCGCCGTCTATGCCGTTGTTTTCGTCATTTTGGGCGTGCTGTTTTTCGTGCTGCCCACCGGGTTTTTGCCCGAGGAAGACCAAGGCTTCATCCTGACGCAATTCACCCTGCCGGTCGGCGCGCAGCAGGACCGCACGCTCGCCGTCGCCAAACAGATCGAGCATCATTACCTGGTCGATGAGAAGGCCACCGTGGCGCACATGTTCAGCGTCAGCGGCTTCAGCTTCGTCGGCTCCGGCCAGAATGTCGGCCTCGCGTTCATTCTGCTGAAGCCGTGGGGCGATCGTCCCGGCTCGCAAAACCGGGCGCCGGCCATCGTGCAGCGGGCCTTCGGAGCGTTTTCCAAAATTCGCGACGCCCAGGTGTTCGCCCTGGTGCCGCCCTCCGTGCCGGGCCTCGGGCAATCGGGCGGGTTCGACTTCGAGCTGGAGGATCGGGGCGCCCTCGGCCATCAGGGCCTGGTCGCGGCACAGAACCAGCTCATCGCGATGGCGGCGCAGGATCCGAAACTGATGGCCGTTCGCCCCAATGGTCTTCCCGATACGCCGCAGCTGCATGTCGGTATCGACCAGAACAAGGCGACGGCGCTTGGCCTAAACCTCGGCGACGTCAACGACACGCTGACCTCGGCATGGGCCGGCCTGTTCGTGAACGATTTCATCGACCGCAACCGGGTGAAGCGCGTCTATGTCGAAGGCGATGCGCCGTACCGCATGGTGCCTTCCGATCTCAACAACTGGTCGGTGCGCAACAGCTCAAACAGCATGGTGCCTTTCTCGTCGTTTGCAACGACCTCGTGGCAAACCGGACCCTCCACCCTGCAGCGCTACAACGGTTTCCCCGCGCTGGAAATTCAGGGCAGCGCGGCACCCGGCGAAAGCTCCGGCACCGCGATGACCGAGATGCAAAATCTCATCGCGAAGCTGCCGCGCGGAGTCGGCTACGAATGGACAGGGCTTTCGTACCAACAACTCCTTTCTGGCGCGCAGGCGCCGCTCCTGTACGGTCTCTCGCTACTAGTGATCTTCCTTTGCCTGGCCGCGCTCTACGAGAGCTGGTCGGTGCCCTTCGCGGTGATGCTGGTGATCCCGCTGGGCGTAGTGGGCGTGCTGGCGGCTGCGCTGCTGCGCGGGCTCACCAATGACGTGTTCTTTCAGGTGGGGTTGCTCGCCACCATGGGCCTCGCCGCCAAGAATGCGATTCTGATCGTCGAGTTTGCGGAGTTCGCGGTGCGCCGCGGAGAAACGGCGTTCGACGCGGCGATGGAGGCGGCGCGCCTGCGCCTGCGCCCCATCCTGATGACCTCGATCGCTTTCATTGCAGGCGTCGCGCCGCTGGCGGTGGCAAACGGCGCAGGCGCCGCAAGCCAGAACGACATCGGCACCGGCGTGATGGGCGGCATGTTCACCGGCACCGCGCTCGCCATTTTCTTCGTTCCGCTGTTCTTCGTTCTCGTCAACCGCGGGAAACAAAGGCTCGCGGCGCGAAAGAGCCGCGCCACCGCGCAGTCCGTCTGATCTCAAGCTGAACGCTGTCGACGCCATCGCTTATCGTGGCGGGAATGGATCATCGCGTATGCGAGAAATTGGCGGAGGAGACGAGCCCGGAGGCCGCCTTATTGGGCAGCGCGCACGGCGCGGCGCGCTTCGACCATTGCCTTGACCTTGCTGGCCACGCTTCCGTCACCCCCCTGCCTGTTGTTCGCATTGCAGGTGCCCGAGTTGGCCTCAAAACTCGTGGTGCCGGAGAACTCGACCCACTGGGCCCACGTGCCGCTCTTGAACGGCAGCGAGAGGTCGTAGCTCAAAGCCACGCTCCTGTAATTGCCCTCGGAATTGTTGGATAGCTCCACAAATCTCTGGTGGTCCGTCTTGCGCGCGAGACCTTGCCCGGTAGAGCCATCCGGATACTGCACCGCGAACACACCCTTTTGCGGCTGGAAAAAATTCATCCCGCAATAGGCGATGATCTGCTTCGCGTTCGCGCCAGAGGCGCTGGCGAGAAGTGCCGCCGCGCTCAACAGCAAGTATCGGTTCATGGGTTCCCCCTATCCATTCTATCTCGGAGAGGTTAGCAGTTTGGTGCGCGCTCCGCTATCGACAGCCCCCGCCTCGTTCCCTGCTTTTGGAATGCCGCCATCGGGCCACTACCGGCTTGACAGCGTGACGCTCGGTTCGTACATTGTCCCCACCTCTGAAATTGCGCCCTGAGCAACGCGGACCGGAAACCTCCGGGCCGCGTTTTTGATTCTGAAGGCCGCACCGCTCTCGAACGGAGCTCAGCCATGAACACGGATATCTTCCGCTAGCCACCAACGGGCTGACGACACGTCTTCACTGCTCATGTGAAAAAACTGCCGATTCAATCCGCGCGAGAGGTGCGCCTTGCGGGACATTTTTTGCGCATTCGTTTCGATGGACGCGCGGAGTCCGTCTGAAGCAGCCCCAAAACGCGATTCGGGATGCAAACTCAGGCGGCGATTTCAAATCGCGCGAACACCGGCAGGTGGTCGGAAGCTTCACGAAAGCGGGTATCGCGCAGGATGCCCCCTTCCTTGCAGGCGCCGATTCCGGTGGCGAAGATGCGATCCAGCTGAAGGGCCGGGCGCCGCGCCGGAAACGTGCGGGACGATGAGTGGTACTCGAACAGCTTGCCCAGATCCTTGACCGCCACGCCGTTCCGCAAGGTATTGAAATCCCCGCAAAGGATGCGCGCCTGATCCGGATTGGCGCGAACATATTCGGCAATGCGATTCATCTGCTTCAGGCGCTCGAGCGGATCGAGACCGAGATGCGTGTTCATCACCGTAACCCGCTTTTTCGGCAGCACCATGTCGGCGATCTGCAGGCAGCGCGGCACGCCCCACCGGCGGCCAAGCTTGACCGTTTGCGTCGCCTCCAGTGGATAGCGTGAGATGATGAAATTGCCGAATTGCGCGCCGCGCGAGCGCGTCAGGCTCTGATAGGCGTGGCCCCGGATTTCATCGGCCAGATGGCGGAACTGATCGAAATCGCGCGTGCCGCGGTGCAGCTGCCAGCCGACTTCCTGCAGGCAATAGACATCGAAATCCATGGAGCCAAGGGCATGGCGCACGCGGTCGGGATCGCATTTGCCGTCGCGCCCGACGCAACTGTGAATATTCCAGCAGAACAGCGAAAAGCTGCGCATTCACTCACGAATCTGCCTTCAGGCCCGAGAGTCGGCCTTCGGGCCTGTAAGTTCAAGGCACCGCGTCAATCAGTGCCCGGACCGAGGCAGCCACCTGGGCTATGGGAGCCATGCCGTCGACGCCCTTCAGTTTGCCCGCGTTCTCGTAATACGCGATCAGCGGCGCCGTGTTTCGATAATACACCGCGAGCCGGTTGCGCAGGGTTTCCGGCGTGTCATCGGCGCGCGGGCTTTGGCCGCCCGCCAGCATTTCTTTCACCCGGTTCTCGGAACGCTGCAGGAGACTCTCGTCGTTCACCTTCAGCTCGATGGCGAGGTCGATCTTCTCGCCCATACCTTCGAGCAGCCGGTCCAGTGCCTCTGCCTGCGCGATGGTACGCGGGAAACCATCGAAGATCGCACCGTTGGTGCAATCCGGCTCATTCAGCCGCTCGGCAATGATGCCAATGACAATCGCATCCGAAACCAGATCGCCGCGATCCATGATGGCTTTACACTCAAGGCCCAGCGCCGTCTCCGCGGCAATCGCGGCGCGCAGCATGTCGCCGGTGGAGAGTTGCGGCAGGCCGCGACTTTGCGTGAGCAGCTTTGCCTGGGTGCCCTTGCCCGCGCCCGGGGGCCCGAACAGGACGAGGTTCAACGCCGCGCTCCGCGCAGCCGCGCCCGCTTGATCAATCCCTCATATTGCTGGGCGATGAGGTGGCTCTGGATCTGGGCGACCGTGTCCATCATCACGCTCACCACGATCAAAATGGAGGTGCCGCCCAGCGCGAACGGCAGGTTGTAGCGGTAAATGATGTACTCCGGGATAAGGCAGACCACGGCAAGGTACATGCCGCCGACCGCAGTGATACGCGTGAGCACATAATCGATGTACTCCGCCGTCTTCTTGCCGGGGCGGATGCCAGGCAGGAACCCGCCGTACTTGCGCAGGTTCTCCGCCGTCTCCTCCGGATTGAAGATGATGGAGGTGTAGAAGAAAGCGAAGAAGATGATCATCAGCGCGTAAAGGGTGAGGTACAACACCGAGCCATGGCTTATATAGGCGACGACTATGGCCAGCCAGTCCGGCATGGCCTGCGAATTGAACTGCGCCACGGTGGTGGGCATGAGCAGGATCGACGACGCGAAAATCGGCGGAATCACACCGGATACATTGATTTTCAGCGGCAGGTGTGAGGATTCGCCTCCAAACATCCGCTGGCCTACCTGGCGCTTGGGATACTGGACCAGCAGACGGCGCTGCGCCCGCTCCATGAACACGATGACCGTGATCAGGCCGACGATGCCGACGATGGCCATGATCAGCACCAGCGGCGCAATCGCGCCGGTCCGCCCGGCCTCGAAGGCCTGGGCGATGTAGCTCGGAAAACGAGCGACGATGCCGATAAAAATGATCAGCGAAATACCGTTGCCCACGCCTCGCGCGGTGATCTGCTCGCCCAGCCACATCAACAAAATGGTGCCGCCGGTGAGCGTGATGACGGTGGAAATGCGAAAGAACCAACCCGGATCGATGACCACATTGCCCCAGTGTTCAAGGCCAATGGCGATGCCATAAGCCTGCAATGCGGCAAGCGCGACCGTCCCATAGCGGGTGTACTGATTCATAATCTTGCGGCCGGCCTCGCCCTCCTTCTTCAGCGCCTCCAGTTCCGGAAACACTGTCGTCATCAGCTGCATAATGATGGAGGCGGAGATGTAAGGCATGATGCCGAGGGCAAAGATCGCCATGCGCTGCACGGCGCCGCCAGCAAGCACATTGAACACATCGAGAAGACCGCCCTGCTGCTGGCTCAGTTGCCGGGCAAGCTCGGACGGGTTCACGCCAGGCATGGGAATGTAGGTGCCCAAGCGGGCGATAATCAGCACCACCACGGTAAAAAAGATGCGCTGCCGCAGCTCCGTCGCCTTCGCCAGCGAACTGAAATTGAAATTTGCGGCTAATTGTTCGGCTGCCGAGGGCATTCCTCACTCCTGACGGGGTGCTCCGCCCAATATGGGAAGCAAGCCCCGCGATAGATAGGCCGCTATGCTGTCGCGCCAGACTCGGCTGCACGCGCCGCGCGCTTCTCGGCCGATTTTTGACGCCGCTGAACCCGCTTTCCCGGCTCGCCCTTGCGGTTCATGTTGATCCGCTTCTTAAAGGTCGCGGTGAGCGTGCCGCCCGCCTTTTCAATCGCCTGGCGCGCGCTGTCGCTGGCGCCGGCGACCTCGATGTCGATCTTGGCCGAGAACTTGCCGTCCCCCAGCAAGCGCACACCATCGCGGCTGCGCTTCACCAGTCCCGCGGCGCGTAGGATTTCACCGGTGATCTTTGCCGCCGGATCGATTTTCTTACTATCGATCGCTTTCTGGATGCGGCCGAGATTCACGACCGCAAAGTCATTCGCGAAGATGTTGTTGAAGCCCCGTTTCGGCATGCGCATGTGGAGCGGCATCTGGCCGCCCTCAAAGCCGTACACTTTCGTGCCCGTGCGCGCCTTGGCGCCCTTGACGCCGCGGCCCGAAGTCTTGCCCAAGCCGGACGAGGATCCGCGGCCGACTTTCAGCTTGCTCTTGTGCGCGCCCGGATTGTTGCGAATTTCGTTAAGCTTCATTGTAAACCTCGTCATGGCCGGCAGCGTCAGCGGGACCCCGCCATCCAGTCCTATTTCTCGTCAACGACTTCGACCAGGTGCTTCACCGCCCGGATCATGCCGCGTACAGCCGGCGTATCTTCCAAGGTGCGCGTGCGGCGGATCTTGCCAAGGCCCAGTCCCCGCAGAGTAGCCCCCTGCACCTCCGGCTTGCGGTTGGCGCTGCGGATTTGCCGCACGGTGACCGTATTCTTCGCCGCTGCGGCCTTCGCCGATTTCTTCTCAGCCATCGTTCGTTTCCTTAGGACGCGCTTGCCTGCTCGCCCTTGTTGCCTTCGCGACGCGCAATGATATCGCTGACGCTGCGGCCGCGGCGTTGCGCCACCATCCGGGGGCTCTGCTGCCACTTCAGCGCATCGAACGTCGCGCGCACCATGTTGTACGGGTTCGAGGTGCCGAGCGATTTCGCCACAACGTCTCCGACACCCAGCGCCTCGAATACGGCACGCATCGGACCGCCGGCGATGATGCCGGTTCCGGCGGGAGCCGGACGCACCAGCACCTTGCCCGCCCCGTGGTGGCCGCGGCTGTCGTGATGCAGCGTACGGCCATCCTTCAGCGGCACGCGGATGAGCGTCTTTTTGGCTTCATCCGTCGCCTTGCGGATGGCCTCAGGCACTTCGCGCGCCTTGCCGTGGCCGAAGCCCACGCGCCCGCGCTGGTCGCCGACCACTACGAGTGCCGCAAAGCCGAACCGCCGGCCGCCCTTCACCACTTTGGCGACCCGATTGATGTGCACGAGCTTGTCGATGAACTCGTTATCGCGTTCTTCGCGATCGCTGCGATCCCGCCGCCTGCCGTCTTCACGCGCCATTCAGACAATCCTTCATCAAAACTCGAGGCCGCCTTCGCGGGCCGCGTCTGCGAGCGCCCTCACGCGCCCATGATAGATGTAGCCGCCGCGATCGAACACGACCTGCTTCACGCCTTTGGAAATCGCGCGCTCCGCGATCTTCTGACCGACCGACTTGGCGGCGTCCATGTTCCAGGTCTTTGGCGCCTTGCCTTCCTTCTCGTTGCTGGAAGCAGCTGCCACCGTTGCGCCGGCGCGATCGTCGATCACCTGCGCATAGATGTGCTTGCCGGAGCGGAAGATGGAGAGCCGCGGGCGCTCCGCCGTCTGCGCGATGCGATAGCGCGTGCGGCCCTTGCGGCGATCGAACAGTTTGCTGCTCATGGCCTACTTCTTCTTGCCTTCCTTGCGGCGGATGTGCTCCCCCGCATATTTCACGCCTTTGCCTTTATAGGGCTCCGGCGGACGATATGAGCGGATTTCCGCCGCCACCTGGCCCACCAACTGCTTGTCCATTCCCGAAATGATGAGCGCCGTTGGCTTTTCCGCGACGATATTGATGCCGGGGGGAATGGGGTAGCTGACGTCGTGGCTGAAACCGAGCTGCAGGTTGAGGTTTTTGCCCTGCACCGCCGCGCGATAGCCGACGCCGTTGATTTCCATCCGCTGCGTAAAGCCTTGCGTGACACCGACCACGAGGTTGTTCACCAACGTGCGCGACAGGCCCCACATCTGCCGGCCGCGTTCCGCACCTTCGCGCGGAGCGATGGTAATGCCGTCCTCGTCGAGAGATGCATCGACTTCGTCCACGAGGCGCAGCGACAGCTCGCCCTTGGGACCCTTCACCCGCACGGCTTTCCCGTCGACGTTCGCGGTGACGCCCTTGGGCAGAGGAACCGGCTTTTTGCCGATACGTGACATTCTTCTCTCCTCAGAACACCCGGCAGAGCACTTCGCCGCCCACGTTCTTCTCGCGCGCGGAGACATCCGTCATGATGCCCTGCGGCGTAGAAACAATGGAAAGGCCAAGCCCCTGCCGATGCGGCTTCAGCTCCTTTGAGCCGGCATACACGCGGCGTCCCGGCGTGGACACGCGCCGCAGCTCGCGAATGACGGGGCGACCATCGTGGTACTTGAGTTCGATCTCAAGTTCCTTCAGCCCATTCTTGAATTCGACTTCCGCATAGCCGCGGATGAAGCCTTCCGCCTGCAGCACGTCTAGGACACGGGCACGTAGCTTCGATGCCGGGCTCTTAATCTTGGAGGTGCCGCGCAGCTGGCCGTTGCGGATGCGCGCCAGAAGATCGCCGATTGGATCTGTGATCGCCATATCCTGTTTCCTTACCAACTGGCCTTGGTCATGCCAGGGATCTGGCCCCAATTGCCGAGATCTCGAAGCATAATGCGCGACAGTTTTGTCTTTCGGTAATAACCCTTTGCGCGACCCGTCAGCTCGCAGCGATGGTGGATCCGCGTCTTCGACGAATTGCGCGGCAGCTTCGCAAGCTTGAGGTGCGCGGCAAAGCGCTCCTCCGGCGGCAGCGACATGTTTTCGGTGATCGCCTTCAGCGCCTTCCGCCTGGCGGCGTATTGCGCCACCATTTTTTCACGCTTTGCATTGCGGTTGATCTGACTCGTCTTCGCCATTCGCTTTCGCCCGTTAATTCATGAAGGGGAACTGGAAGCCCTTGAGAAGCGCCTTCGCTTCGTCGTCGGTCTTCGCAGACGTGTTGATCACGATGTCCATGCCCCACACGGTTTCCGTCTTGTCATAGTCGATCTCGACGAACACCATGTGCTCCTTGAGGCCAAGAGCGTAGTTGCCGCGGCCGTCGAAGCTCTTGCCGTTCAGACCGCGGAAGTCGCGGATGCGCGGCATGGCCGTGGTGATGAGGCGGTCCAGGAATTCATACATGCGATCCTTGCGCAGCGTGACCTTCACACCAATCGGCAGATCCTTGCGGATCTTGAACGTCGCGATGGCCTTCTTCGCGCGCGTGACGATCGCTTTCTGCCCGGCAACTGCCGTCAGATCGTTCTGCGCCTGCTGAATTTTCTTGCTGTCCGAAGCTGCTTCGCCCGCGCCGATGTTCAACACGATCTTGTTGATCTTCGGCACCTGCATCATGTTTTTGTAGCCGAGTTCCTTCATCAGCTGCGGACGAATGACTTCGTTGTAGCGCTGCTTGAAGCGCGGCACATAATTCGGATCGTGCGCGGTTTCGCCCACAGCCACCTGGGTGCCGGAGGACTTGTTCTCGCGCTTGGCAGCTTTCTTTTCGGCTTTGGCCGCTTCGCGCGGATCGCCCCGTTGCCCCGTGGGTTGCCCCTTCGCCTGCCCTTTTCCCTTTTGTCCTTTATCAGACATCGATCACCTCACCGGACTTCTTGGCGAAGCGAACCTTGCGGCCGTCGCCCAGCACCTTGAACCCGATGCGCGTCGGTTCGCCGGTTTTCGGATCGACATGCGCAATGTTCGACAGATGAATGGGCGCTTCCTTGTTGACGATCCCGCCTTGGACCTGCGCGGTCTGCCGCTGATGGCGCTTCACCATGTTCACGCCCGAAATCAGCGCGCGGTCTTCCTGCGGCCTCACTTTCAGTACTTCGCCTTTCCGGCCCTTGTCGCGGCCACTGATGACCACCACGCGGTCACCCTTCTTGATGCGCGCGCCGATGCCCCGGATCTTCCGATCCTGCTGTTGGCGGTGCTTGGCGGCGGTTTTCTTCTTCGTTTTCGCCGCCATCACAGCACCTCCGGCGCGAGTGAAATGATTTTCATGTGGTTCTTCGAGCGCAGCTCGCGGGTGACCGGCCCGAAGATGCGCGTGCCGATCGGCTCGTTCTGATTGTTCACCAGCACCGCGGCGTTGTTGTCGAAACGGATCAGGCTCCCGTCTGGGCGGCGCACACCATGCGCGGTGCGCACCACCACTGCCTTGAGCACTTCACCCTTCTTCACGCGGCCGCGGGGGATCGCTTCCTTCACGCTCACCACGATTGTGTCGCCCACATCAGCATAGCGCCGGCGCGATCCGCCGATCACCTTGATGCACATCACGCGGCGGGCGCCGGAATTATCGGCGACGTCCAGTTCGGTCGTCATCTGTATCATTGGTTCAGCTCCCGAGCCCCACGCGCTTCACTTGCCGACGCGCTCGACCACTTCCCAAGTCTTCAACTTGGAAACCGGCCGGCACTCACGGATACGCACAACATCGCCCGCCTTCGCCTGCCCCTGTTCATCATGGGCGTGGTATTTCTTCGAGCGGCGCACCGTCTTGCCGAGGACGGGGTGAATGAAGCGTCGCTCCACATTCACCACCACCGTCTTGGCATTCTTGTCGCTGACCACGACGCCTTGCAGCACGCGCTTGGGCATCTCTTCGTCCTTCTTCAGCCGGCCGTCCGGCGCTGTTCGTTCATCACCGTCATGATCCGCGCGACCTGCTTGCGCACCTGGCGGATTCGGCTCGTCTTTTCGAGCTGCCCGTTGGCGCGCTGGAAGCGCAAATTGAATTGCTCCTTCTTCAGCTTCGACAACTGGTCGCCGAGCTGGTCACCGGAGCTGGCGCGGAGATCTTCGATTGTGCCTTTCGCTTTCGCCATGGTCCTCGTCCTTATGCGTGCGCCCGCGCCACGAATTTCGTGGCCACCGACAGTTTTGCCGCGCCGAGCCGCATCGACTCTTTCGCCGTTTCGATATCGACGCCGTCGATCTCAAACAGAATGCGGCCTGGTTTTATCTTTGCCACCCAGAATTCCGGCGCGCCCTTGCCCGAGCCCATGCGCACTTCGGCCGGCTTCTTCGACACCGGCACATCCGGGAACACGCGAATCCACACGCGGCCCGCGCGCTTCATGTGGCGCGTGATCGCGCGGCGCGCGGCTTCTATCTCGCG
>Ga0157372_10007012_pt1 | contig 12004 bp, 10 predicted proteins | sample C55metaG_FD_115307 | JGI IMG/M metagenome (GOLD analysis project Ga0157372, IMG submission 115307) | Corn rhizosphere microbial communities from Kellogg Biological Station, Michigan, USA - C5-5 metaG | ecosystem: Host-associated > Plants > Roots > Rhizosphere > Soil | place: USA: Michigan... | reverse complement strand
CGCCGCCACACCTCCCACGCCAACGCCTGCCGCCACACCTCCCACCGCCACACCTGCCACCGCCACACCGCCTGCCGCCCCATCACCCTCCGTCACCCCATCACCCTCCGTCACCCCATCGCCCTCCTCCTCCGCTCCCACCCACGGCCCCACCGCACTGCTCTTCACCATCTGCCGCAAAAAAAGAAACGCCGCCAGTATAAGTCCGATCTCGATAGCCACCGTCAGGTCCACCAACACGGTCAAAAGAAAGGTCGTCAGCAACACCGCCCGGTCACTCCACGAGCCTTTGACAATGGCCACAAAATTCTCCCACTCACTCATATTATACGCCACCACCACCAGGATACCCGCCAGCGTCGCCATCGGGATCAATGCCGCCCATCGCCCGACAAATAACATGATCAGTAGCAACACGATCGCATGCGTGAGACCCGCCACCGGCGTTCTCCCGCCATTTCGGATATTGGTCGCCGTTCGGGCGATCGCGCCCGTCGCGGGAATACAACCAAACAGCGAGGAACCGATATTGGCAATCCCCTGCGCGATCAGCTCCGTATTCGACCGGTGACTGCCCCCGATCATCCCATCAGCGACGACCGCCGAAAGCAACGACTCGATCCCACCCAACAACGCGATCGTAAATGCCGGTTGCACCATCTTGCGAATGGTCGCCAGATCCAACACAGGAATGGCCGGCGACGGAAAAGAAGAAGATATCCGTCCAAAACGGCTGCCGATGGTCTCCACCGGTAAATGAAACAACGACACTACAACCGTAGTAAGCAGGATCGCGATGAGCGATCCCGGCACCCGGTGGGTCACCCGCGACCAACCGAGCGTGATCGCCACAGTGGCAACCGAAATCGCACAGGCGAAAAGATTCAGCGAAGAGAAATGATCCCCGAAGGCCCGCCACTTATCAAGGAAGTCGGCAGGCACCGTCGCCAAATGCAGTCCAAGCAAATCCTTCACCTGCGACGAAAAGATGACCAGCGCGATCCCACTCGTGAACCCCACGATCAGCGGATGCGGGATATATTGAATGACCGTCCCCAACCGGGCAAGCCCCATCAGGATAAGCATCACCCCCGCGATGAACGTGGCAATGATCAATCCCGTCACGCCATATTGCTGCACGATCCCATAAACGATGACGATAAAAGCCCCGGTAGGCCCTCCGATCTGTACCCGGCTGCCGCCTAGCCCCGATATGATCGCCCCCGCGATCACCGCCGTAAAAAGCCCTTTCTCCGGCGAAACCCCCGAAGCGATCCCAAAAGCTATCGCCAGCGGTAATGCGACGACCCCCACGATCACCCCCGCAAGAAGGTCTCGCGTCAGTTGCGCCCCGGAATAGGTCTTTAACGTATCGAATATCTTAGGCCTGAACAACATACATTCCCGGCAAATCTATCGATACCCCAGGCCCTCAAAAACCCCTTTTTGTCACCTTTTTTTGTGACTTTTTGCAATTTTTTGAAAACAACAGGCCAGCTCTTACTGCACTTTCACCACATCGCCTAAACAACATTCGCCACCGCTTTCTTCTCGATGGCCTGTATGGCCCTCACCGTCTTCACAAACGAATCCGGCGTCACCGATATACTATCGATCCCCTCTTCGACAAGGAACTGCGCAAAATCCGGAAAATCCGACGGCCCCTGCCCGCAGATGCCCACCTTCACCCCTTCTTCCTTCGCCGTACGTATCAGCATCCTCAATAATCCCTTAACTGCCTCATTCCGCTCATCATACAGATGCGCCACAAGCCCCGAGTCGCGGTCCAAACCAAGCGTCAGCTGGGTAAGATCATTGCTCCCAATGGAGAATCCATCGATATGCTTCGCAAACTCCCGCGCCAGGATGATATTGGAAGGCAGCTCGGCCATCAAAAAGATCTCCAGCCCATCCACCCCTTGCAACAACTCGTTCTCCGCCATCACGGCCTTCACCCGCAACAACTCGGCCACCGTCCGGCAGAAAGGGATCATCACCGCCACATTCGTCAGCCCCATTTCCTCCCGTACCTTCTTGATCGCTTTGCACTCCAGCGCAAAGGCAGGCCGGTACGCTTCGCTATAGTAACGCGACGCACCCCGCCAGCCGATCATCGGGTTCTCCTCCACCGGCTCGAAATGTTCGCCCCCCAGCAGACCCCGGTACTCGTTGCTCTTGAAATCGGAGAACCGCACGATCACTTTCTCGGGATAAAAGGCCGCCGCTATCTTCGCAACCCCATACGCCAGCTTATGAATAAAAAAGCCCTCCTCATCCTCAAACCCGCGTACCAGTTGATTGATCGCCGCAGTCAGCTTCCGGTCCCCCATCTCGCGATGCCGCAACAACGCCAGCGGATGCGCCTGGATATAATTGTTGATGATGAACTCCTCCCGCGCCAGGCCCACTCCCCGATGGGGAAGATGCGCAAAGCCAAAGGCCGTCGACGGCGAACCGACGTTGAGCATCACCGGAGTACGAAGCATCGGCAGCTCGTCCAGCCGCGTTGTATGCGTACTGAAAGGAATCTCCCCCTCATACACGTACCCCTCTTCGCCTTCCGCACAGCTGGCCGTCACCAGCAGCCCGTCATGCAGCCACTCGGTCGCGTTGCCGCAACCGACTATCGCCGGCACACCCATCTCCCGGGCAACGATCGCCGCATGGCACGTTCGCCCGCCCTTATTGGTAATGATGGCCGACGCTATTTTCATGATAGGCTCCCAGTCAGGGTCCGTCATATCCGTCACAAGGATATCCCCCGGCTGAAACTCATGCCCGCCGATCCGCTTGTCAAGCGAATACAAAATGTTCACCTTGCCCGTAGCTATCTTATCCCCCACAGCGATCCCCTTACCCAGAAGCCGCCGCTCGGCAGCCGGGGACATCCGGTATTCCACCAGCGTGCCGCTCGCCTTCCGGCTATGGATCGTCTCGGGCCGCGCCTGCACGATAAACAACTGGCCCGTCAGCCCGTCGATCGCCCATTCGATATCCACCGGGCACCATTTCTTCTTCAGCTTCGTATAATAGTCCTCGATGACCATGACCCAGTCGGCAAGTCGAAGCGTCTGCGCATCTTCTAAACAGAACCGGTGCCGCGAGGCCTCCTCCGTCGGGATGATCCTCGTCCGCTGATCGCCGTGATCCCCATAGATCATCTGCTGATCCTTATTACCCAATTTCTTCTCGACTATCGACGCAAAACCGTTCTTCCGAGCCGGCTTGAACACCAGGAACTCATCCGGCGAAACCGCCCCCTGCACCACCATCTCGCCAAGCCCGTACGACCCGTTGATCATCACGATATCCCGGAACCCGCTTTCGGTATCCAGCGAGAACGCAACGCCGCTCGCCGCCAGGTCGCTCCGCACCATCTTCTGTACACACACCGAAAGCCCCACCGTCGACACATCGAAGTTGAAGGTCTTCCGGTAACTTATCGCCCTGTCCGTAAACAACGACGCAAAACAGTTCCGCACCGAGTCGATCAGCGCGGCCGGACCGCGGACGTTCAGATAGGTCTCCTGCTGACCCGCAAAGCTCGCATCCGGCAGGTCCTCCGCCGTGGCCGACGACCGTACGGCCACATCCGTCGCCGCCTGGTTATATTGGCGCGAAAGTTCTTCGTACGCGCTGATGATCGGCTGCGAGAGCTCCCGCGGGAACCGCGCATTGCTGATCGCCTGGCGGATCGCCAGTCCTCCGCGCCTCAACGATTCCACACTCTCGAAATCGATCCGCTCCAGCTCCTGCCGGATCAGGCTTCCAAGCCCGCTTTGTTCGATGAATTGCCAGTAAGCGGTCGTTGTGATCACGAACCCGTCGGGAATCTGCACGCCCAATGCGGTGAGATTGCGAAGCATTTCACCAAGCGAGGCACACTTTCCACCAACCATCGCGATGTCTTCGATCCCTACACTGTTTAAAGGAAGGATGATACGATTATTCATAAATGCCAGGTTTTAAAAAGGTAGTCGCTGCTCAGAAAAAGGTAGTTCCCGAAAGCTGCGGCAGCAGCTGACGTGGCACATCGCTCTTCTGTGCAAGATGGATCAGCATATCCCTCGTCAGGGCCGAGAGGCCGTATTGATATTCCCAACCCCAGTCCCGCCGGGCCGGGCCATCGTCGATGCTCCGCGGCCAGCTGTCGGCAATCGCCTGCCGGCAATCGGGCTGGTAGTCGACACGGAACTCCGGCAGATGATTGGCAATCGCAGCAGCCAGCTCGGCCGGGGTAAAATGACACCCCGCAAGATTGTAGGAGGTGCGGATGGTGAGACTCGACGCCAGCGCGGCCATCAGCTCGAGCGTGGCCCGGATGGCGTCCGGCATATAGAGCATCGGCAACCGGGTATCGGGCCGCAGGTAGCAGGTATAATGACCCTGCGCAAGGGCCTGGTGAAAAATGTCTACGGCATAGTCCGTCGTACCGCCCCCCGGCTGCGCCTCGTGACTGATCAGGCCGGGATACCGCAGGCTGCGGACGTCGACGCCATACCGGGAAAAATAATATTCACACAGATTCTCGCCCGCCGCCTTGCTGATGCCATACATCGTGGACGGCAGCAGTCGGGCATGCTGCGGACAGGCATTCTTCGGCGCATCCGGACCGAACACGGCGATACTGCTCGGCCAGAAGACCCGCGCCACCTTTTTCTCCCGCGCCGGCTCGAGGATATTGAGCAGACTCTGGGTGTTCAGCTGCCAGGCCTTCGGCGGCTGCTGCTCGCCCGTAGCGGAAAGCATCGCCGCCAGCAGGTACACCTGGTTGATGTCATACCGGTTGATCACCGAGGCCACCGTCTTGGCATTGAGAACGTCGAATTGTTCGTACGGACCTTCGTCCGACATCTCCCGGGTCGCCGGTTTCACGTCTGCCGCGATCACGCGGAAATCCCCATGCTCCCGGCGAAGCGCCGCCGTAAGGGCTGTCCCGATCTGCCCGCAGGCGCCGACGACAAGGATGTTAGAATTTTTCATGGCAATGGTTATGGCAATCGATTAGAGTACGAAATTGGCCACAATTGATGAATATTTTCATATATTGCAAATACGGCGATAATAAATCGCAAAAGCCGCCATTCCGCCGATTTTTTATCGTTATCATCGGTTGAAAAATGGCCGCGGCCGAAAAAAATCAAGCTATGATAAATGAAGAATTGGACAGCCTCGATATCCGGCTCCTGCAGCTGTTACAGCATGACTGCCGCCTCACGAACAAGGAGTTGGCCGACAAGATCGGCAAGTCCGCCACCTTCGTCTTCGATCGCATCCAGAACCTCCAGCAGCGCGGCATCATCCGCCGCTATGTCGCCCTCGTCGACCGCGAGACCATCGGCAAGAACCTCCTCTCCTTCACCATCGTCAAGGTAAAAGAACATTCGAAGACCGCTCTGCGCGGTTTCGAACGCGAAGCCGTCAAATTTCCCGAAGTGATGGAATGCTACCAGCTGACCGGCCAGTTCGATTTCCTGATAAAAGTGGCCAGCCGCGATATGAAGGAATACAATACCTTCCTCATGGACAAGCTCGCAACCCTGCCCAACATCACCGCCGTGGAAACGATGTTCGTCCTCTCCGAAGGAAAGGTCGAAACGGCCTATGCCCTCGACATGCCCGCCTCACGCCCCGCTACCAGGAAACGTTGAACGAATGCCACCCACCCTCAAACGCATACCCCACCCGCATCGCCGTCGTATCGCAGATCTGTTTGATAATGGATAACCCCAGCCCGTTATTCTCCGCCTTCGCAGCATTCTTATAAAAACGCCGGAAGATCCGGCTCTCATCCAGCGCTTCCCCCATCCCCGTATTGCTCACCCGCAGCCATCGCTCCGAAAGCTCGGCCCGGATCTCCCCATCGGCCACATTATGCCGGATGGCATTGCTAAAAAGATTGTTCAGCAGAATATCCATCAGCTCCCGGTTGGCCGAAAGCGAGCTCTCCGCCAGCTCGAAATGACACCGCAGATTCCGCGCATGCAGCAGCTCCTGCAGCTGTTGCAGCTTGTCCTGTAACAAGACATCCATTCGTATGGGTTCAACAACGGCAAATTGCCGGTTATCTATCTTCGTCAGCAACAACAACGACTCCTGAAGCCGCGTCATCCGCCGCACCGACCCATAGATGCCCTCCAGCAGCTCGCTCTGTCGGTCCGTCATCGGTTCCTGCACCAGCAGGTCCAGGTTCCCCCGGATGATGGCAAGGGGTGTTTGCAGCTCGTGCGAAGCATTCTCGCTGAACTCCTTCAGGTTGCGATAGTCCCGGTTCGCATTCTCCGCCGCCTGCGAGAAATGCTGGTTCATCAGCCGGAACTCCTCGATCGGCGACTCCGGATACGCCGGGGCGCCCGGTTCGTCCACCTTGAAGCGCTGGATCAGCTCCAGGCTCCGGTAAAAAGGCCGCCACAGCCGCCGCAGCACACTCCGGTTGATCAGTACAAAAAGGAACAGCGTGATCAGGATCGTGACGATCGCGATCTTCGCGATGAGGATCGTCAGGTGCCGCGTGCCCTCCAATGGCTCGCTGATGATCGCCTCCCAGGGCTCGTCATGGAGCAACAAGGTAAAGGACAGCTTCCGCGAGATATGGTTCTTCTGCTGCTCGGGGATATACTGCATCGTATCGCTCAGCACGCTGTCCCGCAACGCCGCCACCCGGCGGAAGTTGATCTGCTGATCGTTGAAGGAGCTGACCTCCGGCAGCCGCCCGTTCGCCCGCACATACGCCTCCACCCGCAACTTGCTTCGAAGCAGTATCGAGTCCAGCTCGGTCTGCAACGTGAGCCGGATCAGGAAGAACGAGCCGACGATCACCGCCAGGAACAACACCGTCACCGCCGGAACGATGTGCCGGTAATATTGCGTCGTAAGTTTCAAATGGAAAGTTTATAACCCATCCCGTGCACGCTCCGGATATAGTCCGGACAACCCGCGTCGGCGAGCTTCTTGCGCAGGTTCTTGATATGGGCATAGATAAAATCGAAGTTGTCCGTCATATGCACCGACGATTCCCATAAATGATCCACGATCGATTCCTTCGTCACCACCCTGTTTCGGTTATGCGCAAAATACACCAGCAGCTCATACTCCTTCCGCGTCAGCGGCAACTCTCCCGCATCCGTGCTCGCCGTCATCGCCACCAGGTCCATCGTCAGCCTCCCCAGCGTAAGCAGGCTCCTGCCGTCAAAGGCCCGCCGCCGGATCACCGCATTCACCCTCGCCGACAACTCGGCCAGGTGGAACGGCTTCGTCAGGTAGTCATCCGCCCCCAGTTTCAGCCCCGCAACCTTATCGTTCAGCGAATTCCGCGCGGAAATGATCACCACGCCATCGGCCTGGTCGCTCCGCTTCAGCTGCTTCAGCAGGTCCAGCCCGCTGCCGTCCGGCAACCCGATGTCCAGGATGATACAATCGTAATGGCCATGCGCCAGCTTATGCTGCGCCGTCCGCATATCGGCGGCTGTCTCACAGACATACAGGCTTTGCAGCAGATAATGACTGATATTCCCCGACAGTTCGGGCTCGTCCTCGATAATCAGCAAGTTCAAATTCGGTGGATTAACACCGCAATGCTACGCCCCCCGGCCCGTTCCCCCGCCGGACCGGCATTATGCTATTGTAAAATAAGCCTGAAGCAATTCTGGATGGATTCTAGCGCGCCAATCGTAGCGCATCCGCAAACGCCCGGGGTAGGGGACTGTTCTCCACCGCCGTCGCCGCCTTCTCCACATCATAGCCAAACCGGACAAACTCCGCCCGGACGCTATCCTTCACCAGCACGCTGCTGTTCTCAATAATATGGAGCAAAACATATCCGCCCCGTACATCCCCATCCTTCGGCTTCCCCACCGAACCGATATTGATCGCATGCCGGTATCTCGCCCGTCCACCCACCTCATCCGCAAGCACCCGGTGATAAGGTTTATGCGTATGCCCAAAGCAAAGGATATCCGCATCGGCATCCTGCATGATGCGCAACAAGCTCTTTTCCTCCCGGTCCTCGAACAGGTACTCATTCACCCGCCGGGGACTGCCATGCACAAGGAGCAAATTGAGTGGCTGCCCATCCAAACGAAACTCCACGCGGATATGCGCCGGCAACGTACGCAGATAGGCCCGCTGTTCATCCCCAACCACCTGGTTGGTGTAAGAGATGGAAACCGCCCCGTTGGCTTGTTCCAATTCCGTCTTGTATGCACAACCGCAGTCGTCGCTCGACCGGCCCACCCCATAGTCGTAGTTGCCCGCAAGGGTAGGGATGCCCCGCCCACGGATCGCATCGATCACCTCATTCGGCCACACATTGTAGCCCACCAGGTCGCCGAGGCAATAGATAGCATCCGGTTTCTGCTCGTCGACACTCGCAAAGAAGGCCTCTAACGCAGGCAGGTTTGCATGAATGTCCGAGAAAAGCGCAATTTTCATTTTTTGTTGTTTAAATAATTCCAGGTAGGTATAGCACAGGCCGCACCCATAACAGGCGCCGTAAGATAGATCCAAAGATGTTCGGGACGACCCGCGACCACAGCCGGCGCCAGCGATCGGGCCGGATTCATAGAGGCGCCGCAGATCGGGCCGGCAAACATCGCCTCCAGCAAGACTACCGAGCCGATAGCGATGCCGGCAAAGAGTCCCTGTTCCTTCGAACCGGTGGAAACCCCCATGATCACAAGCATCAGGAAGAACGTAAGGATAGTCTCAAGGACAAAGGACTGCAGGTCCGTACCCGCAGGCAGCGTTGCGCCAAGTAGTGGATCGGCAGGGAACAGCAGCCGCAAAATCCCGCTGGCAAAAAGCGCTCCAACCAGTTGGCTGACGATGTAAAAACCCAACGCACCCACCGGCAGCCTGCCGGCAAGCGCAAAAGCAATACTGACCGCCGGGTTCAAATGGGCGCCGGATATCTCGCCCAATCCATAGATCATCGCCATCACTACCAATCCAAAAGTCATTGCCACCCCCACATGCGACACCGCCCCCGCCGACGCCCTGTCGATGACAATGGCCCCCGTCCCGCAAAATACAAGAGCAAACGTTCCTATGATTTCCGCGATCGATTTTCTTACCATTTGGAATGATTGTGGGTTCAGCTACAGCAGCCCGGTCCGCAACAAGCCGCCGGTTTTTCCGCATATACCGTAATACTAAAGATGCCCGTACCCGAAGCCTTGAACTCCGCAATTTCCCCCGAACTCAAATATTGCCCAAGGATATCATCCGGCACTGTGATCACCTTCTCCTTCTGCAAGAGGAGACCCTCAAACCCCGCAGCGCCGATCAACCCGAGATATTCGTCGCGAGCGATGGCCCCCGCGACACAACCTGCATACATCTCCGCGGCCTCCCGGATCTTCGACGGCAGCGAGCCCACTAACACGATATCCGAGATACTGAAATGCCCGCCCGGCTTCAAAACCCGGAAGATCTCCGCAAACACTCCCGCCTTGTTCGGCACCAGGTTCAAAACACAATTGGAGACCACGACATCAGCGACATTCGCACTCACCGGCATCTTCTCTATATCCCCCTGCCGAAACTCGACGTTATTGAATCCCAACTTCTCCGCATTGGCCCGCGCCTTATCGATCATCGCCGGTGTAAAATCGATCCCGATCACCTTTCCGGTCTCACTGGTCTCCTTCCGCGCGATAAAACAATCGTTTCCCGCTCCTGACCCCAGGTCGATAACAACGTCCCCAGGTTCAATTTTGGCAAATTGCGTCGGCAAGCCGCAACCCAATCCAAGATCGGCCTCGGGATTATAACCCTCCAGCGAACTATAGTCGTCGCTCATGATGTTATAGACCTCGGTAGAGCAGCACCCCGAGCCACAGCACGAAGATTCGTTGGTCTCCTTGTCCTGCAAGGCAATGGCGCTGTATTTCTCCCGCACCATGTTTTTTATTTGTTCAGACGTTTCCATATTTATCTGATTTTAATATTGCTATATTGCGATAAAGCAACCCCAAAAAAACGCGGTCTCCCGCACAGGCATCACGCCTCCAGGCGCCCCAAAACCCTCACCCGCAACACCCCTCGCCGCCCTTATACGCGGCAAATAACGCCCCGATCTCCTTCTGATACAGCGCCCAGGCCTTCGGCTCGATGCAGTAACACACACTCGTCCCCTCGATCGTCCCCTGGATCAACCCCGCATTCTTCAATTCCTTCAAATGCTGCGAAATGGTCGGCTGCGCCAACCCCAACTCCTCCACGAGGTCCCCGTTGATACACGCATTCGTCTTGATCAGGTGCTGCACGATCGCGATCCGCGCCGGATGCGCCAACGCCTTCATCATCCCCGCCAGCCGGTTCTGCTTATCCGTAAAGATCTCCGATTTGGTCAGTCCCATAATTTCATCATTACATCGCAATATTACGATTAATTCCAAAAATCCAAAAGTTTTTTTAATAAGGACGAAGGGCACGCCTGGAAACCCGCCTATTGCGGGCGAGTGACCTTCCAATACGCAGTGGCCCCGGGCTTGCGTTCATCCGTGGCCTTGGTCACCAAAGTATCACCGGGATGAAGCTCGCCGAAAACTTCCACGCCATTATCGGTAGTCATCCCCTGACGCACGTCCACCCATTGCGCTTTACCCTCATGCACCCGGATCACAAATTTTCGCTCGAGATTGGTAACCACCGCGCTGGGCGGCAGCATCAGGGTCGGGGTGCCGCGCTCCAGGTTGAGCCGGGCGTAGACAAAGGCGCCGGCCTTCAACAGCTGCTGGCGGTTGTTGACGTCATATTCCCATAATTCCGTCCGGGTAGTGGCATCGATCGTGCCGGTCTTTCGCGTAAGGACACCGGTAAACCGTTGCTGAGGATAGGCATCCACGGCAAAGGAGAGGTCGCGCTTGCCCGTGGCGGCAGCCACATAGGTCTCCGGAACAGATACCCGCAGACGGAGAATAGTATTATCCTGTACCGTAAGGAGCATGCTGTTGGCGCTGACAAGGGCGCCGGGATCCGCCTTGCGGGCGATGATAATGCCGTCGAAGGGGGCGGTGATGTAGAGATAGCCCGATACTTCTTTATAAGCCTTGGACTGCTGGCGCAGCGCTTCATAGGCGGCGCTGTCGGCAGCCATCTGGTCATGTGCGGTGACCAGGTCGACAGGAGCGACGATGCCGGGGGATTCGCTTTGTGAAGCCTGGTAAAGCCGCTGGTATTTGTCGACGCTGGCCGTGTACTTGGATTTGGCAGCAGCCAGGGCGGCTTCGGATTGCAGCACCTGTGTATTCACCTCCGGGGCCTCGATGACGGCAAGGGTCTGCCCCTTATGGACCCGGTCGCCGATATCGACCTTCATGTCCCGGACATAACCCTGCACCTTGGCGAACAGATCGGTTTGCAAATAAGGTTGCAGCTCGCCGGGAAGGTCGACGGATTTTTTAAGGGTATCGGTATGAAGGATGAACACGGCGACGGTATCCTGCGCCGGCGCAGCAGCACCCGCGGGAGCCGCCCCCGTGGACGACCCGCCACAGGCGGTAAACAGGCTGATCCCAGTCGCGAGAAAGAATATGTTACGCATGGTATGTTGGATGGTATGATGCATGTTGCTATTGGGTTTGAGTGTCGTCGGGGTAAAGGGAAACAGGTTTATATACCTTACGGCCCGCCAGCCATTGATAAATATGCGGCAGGAAGAACAACACGCCGAAGGCAGAAAAGATCAATCCGCCGATGACCGCAATTCCCAGCGGGGCGGTTTGGTCGCCGCCCTCCGATAAGCCCAGAGCCATCGGGATCATCCCGGCGATCATCGCCACGCTCGTCATCAGTATCGGCCGGAGCCGGTGGCCGGCGGCCTCCATTTGCGCGTTGGCATTGCCGCTCCGCCGCAACTGCTCGGCATTGGTGATGAACAGCACCGAATTGGCAATGGCGACGCCGACCGCCATGATCGTGCCCATATAGGACTGGATGTTCAGCGTGCCGCCGGTGACCAGGCGCAGCATCAGCGACCCGGCGACGACGGCGGGAATAACGG
>Ga0157372_10007010_pt1 | contig 12005 bp, 12 predicted proteins | sample C55metaG_FD_115307 | JGI IMG/M metagenome (GOLD analysis project Ga0157372, IMG submission 115307) | Corn rhizosphere microbial communities from Kellogg Biological Station, Michigan, USA - C5-5 metaG | ecosystem: Host-associated > Plants > Roots > Rhizosphere > Soil | place: USA: Michigan... | reverse complement strand
GGAGCGGATCCGTGAGCGAGTCGCGCGGGATCCCCAGGGCCACCGCCCACCCGGTGGCGGGCGAGCGGCTGAACGCGGAGATCACCGGGATGCCTTCGAGGGTGGTGGTCTCGATCGTGCCCTCCGGCACTTCGCCCACGCGCTTCACGAGCGCGGCGGCGGCGCGCTGGCCCACGAAGCGCTCGTGCTGCTGCGTGCGCGCGACGATGGTCCCGCCGCGGTCGAGCACCACGCCGATCCAGCCCGCGGGAAGGTCCTGCTCGCTCAGGATCGCGCGGAAGCGTTCGGGCGTCTCGCCGATGCTGAGATCGAAGACGACCTTCCCCGCGCGAAAGACGGGCACGTCCACGCTCATCACGTGACGCCGGAGCACGCCTCCGGTGTAGAGGTCCGAGATCACGGGGCGTCACGTGGCGAACACTTCCCGCAGCTGCCCGGGGTTTCCGTGCATGGGAAGGGGCTCCTGGGGCGGGCGGAGCGTATTGAGCAGCTGCCGGCCGTACGGGCCGCTCAGGACGATGTTCGATCCGATCCTCAGCTTCGTGACCTCGTCGGCCTGCTGGCGGAACGCGTCGAACTGGCCGGACCGGACGCGCTGGGACGTGGCGAGGACCTGCGCGGAGGCCGCCATGCTCACGAGCTCGCGGTCGATGGCGTGGACCATCGCCCGCGCGATCGCGATCGAGTTCCCCTCCAGGCGGTCGCGGTCGTGGCGATGCTCGAGCACGAGGAGCCCCACGGCGAGGAGCGCGGCGGGCGCCACGCTCGCGAGGACGAGGAGGGCCAGGCGGCTGCGGATGCTGGGAGCGCGCCTCACCGGTAGTGCACCCGCCGCTCGACCAGCTGGAACTGCACGATCGCGAGCCCCGCGAGGAGCGCCAGGAGGACCACCGTGAGCGTCGCCGCGTAGGCCGTATCGAAGAAGCTGAACGCCACCTGGTAGATGTAGTAGAGGAGCAGGTTCGAGGCGTTGTCCGGGCCGCCCTTCGTGAGGATGAAGAGGTGGTCCACGAGCTTGAACGAGTTGAGGGTCGCGTTCACCAGCACGAAGAGGGTGGTCGGCATGAGGAGCGGGAAGGTCACCCGGCGGAAGAAGTACCAGCGCGAGGCGCCCTCGATCCTCGCGGCCTCCCCGAGCTCCGGCGGGAGCGACTGCAGCGCCGCGAGGTAGAAGATCATGAAGAAGCCCGCCTCCTTCCACACCGTCATCACCGCGAGGCAGGCCATCACGGTGTGGGGATCTCCCAGCCAGTTGTGGCTGGGCGCGCCGAAGGCGCCCGTCACCTTGTCGAGGAGGCCGATCTGCGGCGAGTAGAAGAAGAGCCAGAGGTTCGCCACCGCGATCATCGGAAGGACGGTGGGCGTGAAGTAGCTCAAGCGCACGAGCGCACGGGCCGGGAGCTTCCCGTTCACCCATGCGGCCATCGTCATCGCGAGCGCCATGGAAGTGGGGATCGTCGCGAGCGCGAAGACGGCGTTGTTGCGCAGGACCTGCCAGAAGACCGGGTCGTCCCCGAGCGCGCCGTAGTTGGCGAGCCCCACGAACCGGGACGGCCGCACCGCCGTCCCGGTCGAGAAGAAGCTGTCGTAGAGCGTCGCGGCCGCGGGGTAGTGCGTGAACGCGACGAGGAGGACGGCCGCCGGCAGGAGCAGCAGCCATCCCTGGACGTGCTTCATCGCGCCTTCAGCGATAGGGCTTGAGGAGCCGGTCCGCCTCGGCCTGCGCGGCCTTCAGCGCGTCCGCCGGGCTCTTCTGGCCCGTGAGCGAGGCCTGGATCGCGTCGTCCAGGAGCTTCCGCACGCGTCCCGTCTGGAAGGTGGAGAGCTCCGGCGTCGCGTACTTGAACTGGTCGCGGGCGACGACCGCCTGCGGGAAGCTCGCGGCGTACTCCTTGAGCTTCGGCGTCTCGTAGGCGTCCGGCCGCGTGCCGACGTAGCCCGTCGCGATGCTCCACTCCGCCGCGCGTTCCGGAGTCGTCATGAACTTCACGAAGGCGAGCGCCGCCTTGCGCTCCTCCGGCGTGGTCTTCTTGAAAAGATAGAAGTTGCCGCCGCCGGTGGGCGAGCCCCGCTGCTTCGACGCCGGGAGCATCGCGACGCCGAACGGGAACTTCGCGGTGTCCTTCACCGCGGTGAGGTTGCCCGTCGTGTGCCACATCATGGCGGTCTTCCCCTCGGTGAACGCCTGGCGGAGCGTCCCCCACTCGACGGTGCCTTCGGGCATGACCTTGTCCCTGGCGCCCAGGTCGCGCCAGTACTGGAGCGCGGCCACCACGTCCGGATTGTCGTAGTTGGTCTTGTTGCCGTCGCGGTTCATGAGGTCCTGGCCGTTCTCGCGCGCGAAGGCCTGGAACATCCAGTACGCGTAGCCGGTCGAGGGCACCTCGACGCCCCAGCGCGCGACGTTCCCGTTCGCGTCCTTCTTCACGAGCTTTCGCGCCATCGTGCGCATCTCGTCCCAGTTGGCGGGCGGGCGCTCCGGATCGAGCCCCGCTTCCTTGAAGGCGTCCTTGTTCCAGTACAGGACGATCGTCGAGCGCTGGAACGGGATCCCGTACACCCGGCCCTTGTACGTGCCGTTCGCCATGAGCGCGGGATAGAAGGACTGGAGCCACGCCTTGTCGTCGGCGGTCGAGGCCACCTCGTCCCACGGGACGATCACGTCCTGCTCGAGGAGCTCGTAGAGGTCGATCGAGAAGAGGACGGAGAGCTGCGCGGGCTGGCCGGCCTTCAACGCGGCGAGCGCCTTGATGCGCGCATCGTCGTAGTTCCCCGCGTAGATCGGGTGGACCTTCACGCCGGGATTCTGCTTCTCGAACTCGGCGGCGAGCCCGTCGATCACCTTCGTGAGCGGGCCGCCGACGGCGATGGGGTAGTAGAACGTGAGCTCCGTGTCGGCGCGCACGGTGGGCGCCACGAGCCCGATGAGCGCTGCGGCGGCGATTGCGAGGATCGATCTCATGGTGCCTCCCTTTCTCGTTCGAACGGCGGATGCCGCGGCTTGCGGCTAGTGGTGCGAAAGCGCGGGTGCTGCGCGCGGCTCGGCCTCGCGCATGCCGGTCGCCGCGTCGAAAAGGTGCATGGACTCGGGCTTCCATGCGATGCGCACGGGCGCCCCCGGCGCGAGCGCGTGCTGCCCCGGCGCGCGCACCAGGAACGTCTCGGCGCCCACGCGGACGGTGAGGATCGTGTCCGCGCCGTGGTACTCGGAGCTTTCGACCGTTCCGGGAATGCCGCCGGCCGCGACGACCGCGACGTGCTCGGGGCGCACGCCCAGCGTGCGGCCCGCGCCGGGGCCGCTCGCCACCGCGTGCGTGCTTCCGCGGACGACCGCGCCCCCGGGACCGTCGGCCAGGGCGACGAGGTTCATGCCCGGCGTGCCGATGAAGCGCGCGGCGAAGAGCGTCGCGGGCCGCGCGTAGAGCTCCGCGGGCGTGCCCTCCTGCTCGATCCGCCCGTCGCGCACCAGCACGACCCGGTCCGCCATGCTCATCGCCTCGACCTGGTCGTGCGTCACGTACACGACGGTCATCCCGAGGCGCTGCTGGAGCGCCCGGATCTCGACCCGCATGCCGTGGCGAAGCTGCGCGTCCAGGTTGGAGAGCGGCTCGTCCATGAGGCAGATGCCGTTCTCGGCGATGATCGCGCGGGCGAGCGCCACGCGCTGGCGCTGGCCGCCGGAGAGCTGCTGGGGCTTGCGGTCGAGGTGCGCGGAGAGCCCCACCAACTCGGCCGTCTTCGCGAGCCGCGCCGCGCGCTCGGCCGCGGGAAGGCGCCGCACCTTCAGGCCGAAGACGATGTTCTCGGCCACGGTGAGATGCGGGAAGAGCGCGTACGACTGGAAGACCATCGAGATGCGGCGCTTCTCGGGCGAGAGCCGCGTCACGTCGCGCCCGTCGACCACGATCCGTCCCTCGGTGGGCTCCTCGAGGCCCGCGACCAGGCGCAGGAGCGTCGACTTGCCGCATCCGGAGGGACCGAGGAGCACCACGAACTTCCCGGGCTCCGCCCGAAAGCTCACGCCGTCGACCGCGTTCGCGCGGCCGAAGCGCTTCGTCACCTTCTCGAGAACGATCTCCGGCACGCGCCTCCCGTCGCGATGCGGACCTACGCGCACGCATTATGCCCCCGCGCGCGGCTCGCGCGAAATGCGCCGCCGCGCTACCATGCGCGGGTTCCGAGCCGCCCATCCCACGGACGAACCCAACATGGCAACGACGCGCCGCTTCCCGCAGCTCACCCTCGACCAGCTCAACGTCTACCAGAAGCCGCTGGGCGAGCAGGTGATGAAGGTCTCGAGCATCGGGCTGGGCGGGCCGTACAACCTGCTCCTGCGCAGCCCCGTCCTGGGCCAGCGCATGTTCGACCTCCTCGCGTACCTGCGCTGGAACTCGTCCGTGCCGCTGCGCCTGAACGAGTTCGCGATCCTCATCGTCGCGCGCCAGTGGCGCTCGCAGGTCGAGTGGTTCGCGCACGGGCCGATCGCGGTCAAGGCGGGCCTCGCGCCGGAGATCGTGGCCGACCTCAAGGAGAACCGGCGCCCGGCGTCGATGAAGGACGATGAGGCGATCGTCTACGACTTCGTGACCGAGCTCACCACCACGCACAAGGTGGCGGACGCGACCTTCGAGCGGGCGAAGCGCCTCCTGGGCGAGCAGCAGGTGGTCGACCTCACGACCGTCGCCGGCACCTACATCACCCTCGCCATGCTCCTCGCCATGGCGGAGGAGACCGTGCCGGAGGGCAAGGAGCCGCCCTTCAAGCCCGGCGATCCCTAGCGCCCCGGGCGGCGCCGAGTCGCCGGATTCGCGCCGCGGGCGCGGCTGTATGATAGGCGGCAAAACGACGAGGAGACGGAGATGGGAATCCGGGCGATCCTGTTTTTCTCGGTGCTGCTCTTCGCGGCGGGACCGGGGGCCGCGCAAACCTCGGCCGAACCCTACCCCAGCAAGCCCATCCACCTGATCCTCCCGTTCCCGCCCGGCGGCGGCACGGACATCCTCGGCCGCATCATCGCGGAACGCCTTTCCACCCAGGTGGGCCAGCCCGTCGTGATCGAGAACCGCGGCGGCGCGGGCGGAAACGTGGGGGCGGAGGCGGCCGCGCACTCGCCGCCGGACGGCTACACGATCGTCCTCGTGGCGCCCTCGCTCGCGATCAGCCCGAGCCTCTACAGGAAGCTCAACTACGACCCGGTGAAGGACCTCACGCCGGTGACGCTCGTGGGCACCGTGCCCAACGTGATGGTCATCAACCCGGAGGTCCCCGCGCGCAACCTGGCGGAGTTCATCGCGCTCGCGAAGTCGAAGCCGGGCGGCATGAACTTCGGCTCCGGCGGTCCCGGCACCTCCAACCACCTGGCGGGCGAGCTCTTCAACCTCGAGGCGGGCGTGAAGCTCGTGCACGTCCCGTACAAGGGCGTGAACCTCGCCATGAACGACGCGATGGCGGGCGAGGTGCAGCTCGTGGTGATCGGCATCCCCGCGGCGCTTCCGTTCATCAGGTCCGGCCGGCTGCGCGCGCTCGCGGTGCTGGCTCCCAAGCGCCTCGCGGCGCTGCCGGACGTGCCCACCGCCGCGGAGGCGGGACTGCCGGACTACGACGTGACGACGTGGTACGGCATCCTCGCACCCGCCGGCACGCCGAAGCCCATCATCGCGCGCCTCAACGCCGAGATCGTGCGCGTCATGCAGGCGCCGGACCTGCAGGCGCGCTTCGCCGCCACGGGCACCGAGCCGCGGACGAGCACGCCCGAGGAATTCGGCGCCTTCATCCAGCAGGAGATGGCGAAGTGGGGGAAGGTCGTGCGGCAGGCGGGGCTCAAGGCCGATTGACGCCGCGGCGCCGGAAAAGAACGGGAGGAACATGGCGGCACGCAAGCTCACGCGCAAGGATCTCGCCGAGGCGGCGGAGAAATACAGGAACTGGGGCCGCTGGGGACCGGCGGACGAGATCGGGACGCTCAACCACACCACCGCGGAGGACATCGTCGCTGCGGCGCGCCTCGTGCGCAAGGGGAAGGTGATCTCGCTCGCCTTGAACTTCGACCACACGGGGCCGCAGGGCGCGAAGAGCAAGTACCCGTCGATGGGGCGCACGAACCCGATCCACACGATGCTGCGCACCGGCACCGACGCCTATTCGGGCGTCCTCGACCACCGGGGCATCCGCGCCGCGGACGACATGGTCGTGATGCCGCTGCAGTGCGGGACGCAGTGGGATGGCTTGGGCCACGTCTTCTACGAGAGCTCGATGTGGAACGGCTACGACTGCCGCGAGGTGACCTCGGCCGGCGCGCAGAAGTGCGGGATCGAGAAGACGAAGGCGCGCATGGTGGGCCGCGGCGTCTTCCTCGACGTGCCGCGCGCGCTCGGGAAGAAAGTGCTCGAGGACGGCTACGGCATCACGTGCGCGGACCTGGACGCCACGGCCGCGAAGCAGGGTGTCGCCGTGAAGAAGGGCGACTTCGTGATCGTGCGCACGGGCCAGATGGAGGCGAAGCTCGAGGCCGGGAGCTGGGACGGCTACCCGGGCGGCGACGCTCCGGGATTCGCGTTCGAGACGCTCGAATGGATCCAGCGCACCCGGCTCGCGGCGCTCGCGAGCGACACGTGGGGCTGCGAGGTCCGCCCCAACGAGACGGAGCCCGGCATCAACCAGCCGTGGCACTGGATCACGATTCCCATCATGGGCATGACCATGGGCGAGATCTTCTACGTGAAGGACCTCGCGGAGGATTGCGCCGCAGACGGCGTCTACGAGTTCCTCTTCGTGGCGCCCGCGCTGCCGATCACCGGCGCCGTGGGCTCCCCCACCAATCCGCTCGCCATCAAGTAGAGGACGCCCCCGCGATGGGAAAGATGACCGGAGCGCAAGCCCTGGCGGACCTGCTCGAAGGCTACGGCGTCACGCACGTCTTCATGGTGCCGGCGGTCCTGCGGCGCACGTTCGCCGAGATGGAAAGGCGCACCGGCATCAGGCGTCTCCACGTGCACGGAGAGAAGGCCGCGGCGTACATGGCCGATGGCTACGCGCGCGCCTCCGGCAGGCCCGGCGTGTGCATGGCGCAGGTCGTGGGCGCGTTGAACCTCGCGGCGGGCCTGCGCGACGCGTGGCTCGCCCACTCGCCGGTGATCGCGTTCACGGGCGGGCGCGACCCCAGGACCAAGTTCCGCAAGGTCTACCAGGAAGTCGACGACGTCCCGTCCTTCGAGCCCGTGACGAAATGGAATGCGACCGTCGACGCGGTGGAGCGCATCCCGGACATGGTGCGCCAGGCGTTCCGGACGGCGGTGACCGGCGCGCCAGGCCCCGTGCACCTCCAGTTCCGCGGGAACGAGGGACAGGTGGACCAGGAGGAGGCCGAGCTCGACGCGCAGGCAGAGCCGCAGTTCGCGCGCATGCCTCCGTTCCGGCCGGAGCCGGACATCGAAAGCGTGCGCGCGGCGGTGCGGCTCCTGCAGGCGGCCCGGAAGCCCGTGATCGTCGCGGGCGGCGGCGTGCGCGCCTCGGGAGCCGCGCGCGAGCTCGTCGCGCTGGCGGAGAAGCTCCAGGTGCCGGTCGCGACCTCGCTCAACGCGAAGGATGCGATCGCCGCGAGCCATCCGCTCTCCGTGGGCGTGGTCGGGACCTATTCGCGCGAGAGCGCCAACCGCGTGGTCGCGCTGGCGGACCTCGTGTGCTTCGTGGGCACCGAGGCGGGCGGCATGACGACCCACTTCTGGGCGGTGCCGAAGCCGGGCGTCGCCGCCATCCAGGTGGACATCGATCCCGCGACGCTCGGGCGCAACTATCCCCTGAAGGCCGCCGTGAACGGCGACGCGAAGGTGTCGCTCGCGCGGATGGCCGCGGAGGCGGACGCGGGCACGGCGGCGAGCCGCAAGGCGTGGGTGGCCGAGGCGCGGACGATCTGCGGCGAGTACGCGGCGAAGTTCCGCGACGCGTTCGCCTCGGACGCCGTCCCGATCCGGCCGGAGCGCCTCTGCAGCGAGCTCTCGCGCCACGTGCCGGACGATGCCATCGTCGTCGTCGACACGGGGCACGCGGGCATGTGGATGGGCGGCATGTTCGACTTGAAGGCGGGGCAGCAGTACATGCGCAGCGCGGGCCACCTCGGCTGGGCGTTCCCCGCGGGCCTGGGCGCGAAGTGCGCGTGCCCGGAGCGGCCGGTCGTGACCTTCACGGGCGACGCGGGGTTCTGGTACCACATCGCGGAGATCGAGACGGCGGTGCGCTGGAAGATCGACGCCGTGACCGTGGTGAACAACAACGGCGGAGGCAACCAGTCGATGCGCGGGTTCGACCGCGCCTACGGCGGGAAGCAGACGGACAAGGCGCGCGAGCTCTGGACCTTCAACGCGATGAACTTCGCGCGGCTCGCGGAGGACATGGGCGCGCTCGGCATCCGGGTGGAGAAGGCGTCGGAATTCCCCGCGGCCCTCGCGCGTGCGATCGCGGCGAAGCGCCCGGCGGTGATCGACGTGGCGACGGACATCGAGGCGGTCGCGCCCGGCGCGTTCGCCCCCTGAAGGAGACGACATGGCAAGAGCTCTCGCATGCTTCCTCGCCGCGGTGGGGCTCGCCATCGCGCCGGCACCCGCGTCCGCGCAGGCCTATCCGGCGAAGCCGGTGCACTTCATCGTGGCCTTCGCGCCCGGGGGGCCGGTGGACGTGGTCGCGCGCCTCGTCGCCTCGAAGCTGGGCGACACCCTCGGGCAGCCGGTGGTGGTCGAGAACCGGCCGAGCTCGTCCGGGAACCTGGGCGCGCAGGTGGTCGCGAAGGCCGCGCCGGACGGCTACACGATCCTCGCCACCTCGAGCGCCTTCGCCGTGAACGTGACGCTCTTCTCCAGTCCCGGCTACGACCCGAAGGACTTCGCGCCGATCATCCAGGCGGCGACGCAGCCCAACGTGATCGTCGTGAACTCCACGTTTCCGGCGAAGACCCTGGCCGAGCTCCTCGAGATGGCGAAGACGCAGAAGCTCGCGTACGCCTCGCCGGGGACGGGCACCACGCCGCACCTCACGGGCGAGCACCTCTTCAAGGCGATCTCGAAGCTGGACGTGGTCCACATCCCCCACAAGGGCGCGGGCCCGGCCGCCTCCGCCGTGGTCTCGGGGCAGCCGCCGATCGGCTCGCTCGCGGTGACCGCGCCGCTTCCCTTCATCGAGAGCGGCCGCCTGCGCGCGCTCGCGATCTCGAGCGCCACGCGCCATCCGCTGCTCCCGGACGTGCCGACCTTCGCCGAGCTGGGCTATCCGCAGATCGAGGACTACACGTGGGTCGGATTCTTCGCCCCGGCGGGCACGCCGCCCGACATCGTCCGGAAGCTGAACGCCGGGATCGTGAGCGCGCTCAAGGCCCCGGAGGTGCGCGATCGCCTGCGGGCGCTCACGCTGGACCCGGTCGGCGGCTCGCCGGAGGACTTCGCGGCGTACGTGCGCACCGAGGTGGTGAAGTGGGCGGCCGTCGTGAAGGAAACCGGCGCGAAGGTGGACTGACATGGCGAGCCCGCTCGATTCGCTGCCCCCCGAAGTGGTCGACGCCTGGCGCGCCGGGCGGAAGATCGAGGCGATCCGGATCCTGCGCGAGAAGACCGGGGCGGGACTCGCCGAGGCGAAGGCGGCCGTCGAGGCGCTCGAGCAGGCGGGCGGCAAGGATGCCACCGCGCTCCATTTGAAGGGCTCGCTCCCGGAGGTGATCGCGGCGCTCGCCTCGTCGGGCGCCGTTCCGCCGGAGATCGTGGACGCCTGGCGGCGCGGCGACAAGATGGCCGCGCTCAAGTGGCTGCGCGAGCGGGCGCGCGCCACCGCCGTCGTGAAGGTGCAGTCGTCGCGCGGCGAGGCCGCGGCGCGCGAGGCGATGAAGCCGGAGGGGGCGAAGCTCTCGAGCCTGGCGCTCGGCCACGAGACGCTCTCCCCCGGGGAAGTGCCGCGGGCGAAGGGCGGGCCCTGGCTCTTCGTCGTCCTCGCCCTGGTGCTCCTCGCCGTGTGGGTCGCCTTCACGCTCAACTGACCGCGTCCGCCGCCCGGGCGGACGACCTCGCGCGCGCCGCCGCGGCCGCGCTCGGCATGGCAGTGCCCATCGCCGTGGGCGCGGCGCTGGGCCATCCGTCCGAAGGATTCGCCGTCTGCGTCGGCGGCCTCGTGGTGGGCGGCGTCGCGCCCGGACGGGATGCCCGCGAGCAGCTCCGCGAGATCGGAGCCACGCTCTTGCCCGCGGCGGCCGCGATGCTCGCCGCCATCGCCGCGGCGGCCGCGGGCGGCGGGCTCGCGGAGGATGCGGTCATCGTCGCGCTGGGCTTCGCCGCGGCGCTCGGCGGCTCCTTCAGCCGCGCGGCCGCCATCGGCGCCATCCGCTTCACGCTCTTCCTCCTCATCGCCTCGGCGATCGCGGACGGCGTGGCCGACCGCGCGGGCCTGGCGCTCCTCGTCCTCGCGGGCGCGGCGTGGACCGCCACCGCCAACCTCGCCGCGGGCGCCGCCGCGCGCCGATGGCGGCGGGCACCTCCCGCGAGTCCGGACGCCGCCGCCGCTCCCACCTTCGCGCAGCGCTGGTCGCGCTGGCGCCGATCGCTCGCGGCGCTCGAGGGCTGGCGATACGCGCTCCGCCTGGGCGTGGGGCTCTGCGCGGGCGCGGCCGCGGGCGCAGCATGGCCCACGCACCACCTCCACTGGATCGCGATCACGGTGGTGCTCCTCACGGAGCGGAAGACCGAGCCCTGGCCCGCGAAGACCGCGCAGCGCGCGATCGGGACGCTCGCGGGCGTGATCGCCGCCGGCCTCTTCCTCGCCGCGCCGCTCGGGGCCTGGGTGCTCGCGGCGGCCATCGGAGCGCTCGCGGCGGCGAGGAGCTGGCTCCGGGAGCGGAGCTACCTCGCCTACACCGCGGTCACGACGCCGCTCATCCTCGCGATCCTGGACCTCGGCGCGCCGCCGGGCGTGGAGATCCTCGCGGACCGCGTCGTGGCGACGCTCGCCGGCGCGCTCCTCGTGCTCGCGGGGAACCGGCTCCTTCCGTCGCACCAGGACGCTCGCCGCTAGCCCGCCTCGCGGATGCTTTGCGCGATCGCGCGGCCGATGCGCTCGAGCGCGCGCCCGTGCGCGGCCGCCACCCCCGCGGGGTCGTGGGACGCCGCGGGCTCGTGCGCGAACGCATGCCCCGTGCGCGCCGGCCCGCCGGGCGAGGTGATCGTCCACACGGCGTCGATCGTGGCGCCGTCGGCGAGCGAGGAGTCGAACCGCCGGACCTCGATCGACACGCGGTAGTCGACGGGCGTCCCCGCGGCCATCCGGCTCGAGAAGACGCGCGAGGTCCCGAGCTCGCGGCCCAGCGTCTGCGCGATCGCGCGGGCGATGGCGTTCCGCGGGAGCTCCGCCCAGCGGTCGTCGTCCGACACGTCGACCTGGTTGGGTCCCGTCGCGAGCACCATCTGCGTGCGGTCGACCGCCTCCGGCACGGACACGGGGCCCACGAAGATGCCGGGCTTGTCCGCCGCGGGGGGCGGGCCGGCGCGGTCGGGCACCGCGAGCGTGAAGTAGCGCTCCTTAGGGGCGGGCGAGCCGCAGGCGGCCGCCGCGAGGAGGAGGGCGAGCGCCGCGGCCCGCGTGGTCCTGGTCACGATCATTTGCTTTCCTCCCGCCGCCCGCGCAGGAGCGACTCCGGGTGGCGCTCGAGATAGTCCGTGAGCGAGCGCAGCGACTCGGCCGCGCGGTTCACCTGGTCCAGCGTCTCGCGAAGGTCGCCCTGCACCGGCGAATCGGCCGAGAGCACCTTCTCCGCGGCGCCCAGGGTCTTCCGCGCCTGCTGGATCGCGGCGCGCATCTCGGGCGTGAGCTGGGTGTCGATGTGCTTCGTGAGCGTGTCCAGGTTCGCGAGCGTTCCCTGCAGGTCCTTCAGCGCCTTCCGCAGCTCCTCGCCGATCGCGTCGAAGGGCACCTTCTCCAGCTTCTTGATGATGTTGGCGAGCGACTCCTGCAGCTCGCCCAGGCCGCCAGCGAGGGTC
>Ga0157372_10007009_pt1 | contig 12007 bp, 9 predicted proteins | sample C55metaG_FD_115307 | JGI IMG/M metagenome (GOLD analysis project Ga0157372, IMG submission 115307) | Corn rhizosphere microbial communities from Kellogg Biological Station, Michigan, USA - C5-5 metaG | ecosystem: Host-associated > Plants > Roots > Rhizosphere > Soil | place: USA: Michigan... | reverse complement strand
TTCGCCCCGGCGCAGGCTACGCGGTCTCCTGGTCTAAGGTCGCCAACTCCTTCGCCGGCTTCGATTACGGTGCCGGCGCTGCTGTAGCCGACGGACTGCGGTTGATCGAGGCGGCTGCGCACGGCTGAAACAGCCGATAGCACTCCGTCACGGCGCATTTTTGCAAACACGTGGCGCACGAGATCCGGGCGAGACTTCGCTTTTTGCAGAAGGCTCTTGGAGGCGAACTCGGATGAGGCGCGTTCTGTTCCCGCTGAAACCAGCGAAGCCGCCACTCGAACGAGAACGCAGCCGGGCATCACCCGAGGCGCAGGAACCTCGACAACTTCTATTTTGCCTGTGCGGGCGCTTTGTAAAACCTGCTTCATGCGATCGCCGCCTGCGCATTTTCGCATTCTCTCCAACGGGTCGAGCCGTCGAGAAAGTTCTGCATCCACAACTCCAGCGTCAGGAACTGCCAGATTTGCATTGCCCAATCCTGGCGCCCGCTGCGATGTTCCGAAATCAGCTGCTGAATCTTCTCCGGGCGAAATAAACCGCGGTTGCGAATTCTTTCTGTTGAGAGCAGGTCGTCCGTCATCTCAAGCAGGTCGTTGGCCAACCAGTAGTCTGTGGGCGCAGCAAATCCCGCCTTGGGCTGGCTCAACACCTCTTCCGGAAGGATGCCGCGCATCGCCTTCCGCAAAATGTGTTTGGTTGTCGGGAAAAAACGTCCTTTCAACTTCAAATGCGGCGGAACGTTCCAGGCGACGAATTCGGCGAGCTCGCGATTTAGAAACGGAACGCGCACCTCGACCGAGCAAGCCATACTCATCTTGTCGTTGTAGGTGAGGTTCAGGCTAGTCATAAAAATCTTGCTATCCAGATAGAGCATCTGGTTGAGGAAATCAGCGTGTTGAACGATGTCGAAATCTTTCTGATGACAGCCGTCGGATTCATACTCCCAGACCTGGCTACGCAAGGCATCGGTATAGACACCTGAACGCTGATCCGAATCCAGATAGGTGCAATTTGCGATAAATCTACTGCGTGGATCCAAGGCTGAGCTGCGCAGCATCTTCTTCATCAGCCGCACTGGTCCTTTGAACCTTGAACCCCGCAAGTTCGGGATCCCACTAGAAACATTTCGCGCAAAATTGGTCAGCGCATGTGGCGCCATGGAGCACAAACGGGCCCAGGAATCCGCAGCGTACTTGCGATATCCGGCAAATATTTCGTCGCCGCCAACGCCCGAAAGCAGCACGGTCACATCCTTGGCCGCCTCTTTACACACCAGGTACGAAGTCAGGATCGCAGGATCGGCGGTGGGCTCGTCCATGTGCCAGCAGAGTTTGGGCAAGAGATCAGCAACATCCGGTTGGACTACAATTTGCCGGTTCTCACAACCCAGTTGTTTGGCTAGTCGGGCCGGGACTGCGGGATCATCGAGCGCGTTTTCGCCTTTGCGGTATTTTGCAGGGAATGTGATGGTGTAGGTGCGCAACGGACGCTTCGCCGTTTTCGCCATCATGGCGACGATGCTTGAAGAATCAAGGCCGGCGCTCAGAAAAGCGCCGAGAGGAACATCGCTGACCATCTGCTGTTCGACTGAATATCGAAAGCGCTCCCGGATTTCGTGCGCCAGATTCTCCTCAGACAAACCGAATTCATGATCTGCCGGCGGGAAACTCAGGTCCCAGTATTGGGAAATCTTGAGTTGGCCATCGCGAAACAATGCACTGTGCCCTGCTGGCAGCTTGAGGATGCCTTGGAATAGAGTCTTTGGATCAGGCACCCACAAGAACGTCAAATACTGGTCCAAAGCCTGCAAATCGATAGCAGCGTCAATTTCAGGAACTTCGAGCAAGGCCTTGGCTTCTGAAGCGAATGCAAGCCGGTTCCCGCGCAATGAATAATAAAACGGCTTGATTCCGAAGTGGTCGCGGGCCATGAATACGACTGGCTTAGGCGCGCGCAAATCACAGATCGCGAACGCGAACATTCCGTTCAGCCGGGTAACGCAATCGGGGCCTAATTCTTCGTAAAGATGGACAATGACTTCGGTATCAGTGTTAGAAGCGAAGCAATGTCCTTTGCCCTCCAACTCGCGGCGCAAGTCAGCGAAGTTGTAGATTTCGCCGTTGTACGTGATCCACAGGCTGCCGTTTTCGTTCGACATGGGCATGTGCCCGTAGGATGAGAGATCGAGAATCGAAAGCCGGCGGCTGCCTAGGCCGAAGTAAGAACCGTCAGGCGATCGATGGTCCCACAAGCCGCTGTCATCGGGGCCACGATGCGACTGCACCGCGGTCATGCGGGCCAGCGTCTCGCGATTTCCCAAATTGGCTAATCCGCTAATTCCACACATGGGTTTAGGAGCCGGCCGCCCGGTGTTCGTACATCTTTGCTTTGGTGTGAAACATCTGCACCGCCTGGAAGAGGCAGTAAATAAGGCCGGGCGTTCGGTCGAGAAATCCGAACCGAAAAAAATAGCGATAGCAGAACAAGGCCAGCGGCGATCCGGGAACCCGGAAAAAGGCTCTCTTAATCCAGCGCCGCCTCTGGGCCTGGTTGCCAAACAAGTTCGGCTTCAATTCTGTCGACGTTCCGCGCGTTTCTGTGAGAACCCTGGACTCCCAGTTGGAATACTGATCGTGTTTGCGAATGTAACGCGACAAAGACCCGACATTCCTGTGTACCAGAGGGTTGCGCAGTGAACCCGTGCGACCGGAGACGACCACGTGTTCGTGGACCTCCATGTCGCACATGGAACCGTCCTGGTCCTGCAGCCGGCACTCGAACCGTCCTTGTCCTCGGCGAAACAACGAGAGCTTATTGAAGTTTGCTCCGCAATGTCGCAACTGGCGTCCAAGAAAATGCATTTCGAGCGTCAGGTAATAGCCTTCGAAAGTTGAATCGTTAATCGCCTGCCGAATCTCATCTACGAGCGCGGGGGTGACGATCTCGTCGGCATCAAGCAGAAGTACCCAATTGAAGGCTAACGGAAGATTGTCGAGCGCCCATTGACGTTTTTTGGGCCAGCCGCCGGAGTAATGGAACTGGACTAACTCGGCGCCGTGTGACTCCGCAATTTGTGCAGTAGTGTCGGTGCTCTGCGAATCTACGACGTAGATTTCCCCGGCGCCGCGGAGCGCGTCCAAACAGCGCGACAAATTTGCGGAATCATTTTTGACTGGAATGATTATGCTCAGCGGAAGCGTCACGGGTTCTGAGTCTCGATTCGCAGTCTGAAGTGACGCCACTCCACTGGGCAAAGGCGTACTTACGTCAAGAATCTCGGCCACATTTTGCATGAGAACGCTATCGCTGCCGCAATCTTACTTGAAGGTGTACAGCGGAAAACGTCCTGGGGAGTGCACAAGTTTGTTACTCAGCGAAGGTCAATTATCGGCAAAAACTTCGTTTCGCTCACACCAGCGCTGCAATACATGCAGCGACCACGGACGTGACCAGGAGGTGCGTCCGTGCTGGAAATCATTCCACACCTGCAAAGCAGCTTCCGGGCTGACTGCGCCTGACAGGGGCCCATCGGCGATGCGCGCTATGCTCCGCTCGATTTCAGCCCGCATCTGATTTCGCAGCCAGTGTTCGAACGGAAACGTGAATCCCTGTTTTTTACGATGGATGATCTGCTCCGGCAGTTCTGATCGTACAGCGCCGACTAACAGCGGCTTCGGAGTGGTTCGGCTCAGCTTTTGCCGACCGGGAATAGAGAAGAGCGTTTCGGCGAGACGATGGTCAATTAGCGGTACCCTGAGTTCAAGGCCATGAGCCATGCTCATGACATCAGCGTCACGCAAGAGAGTGTTGAGCATGTAGCAGCGCGACTCCAGATAAGAAACCCGATTGATGGGATCCATCTCAGCTGTTTCTGCGAGCGCTTGCCGCAAAGGCGATTGAGCATCATTCAACCCCCCGCCACGAATGAGTTGGCGCGATTGCGCGGGAGTGAAAAGCGCTCGCGATAGAAAATAAGGATGAATCAGATTTCCATTTTCCGCTGCCAACGCTTGTAACTTCCGCCGCGAGTCGGAGCTCGCCAACCGTCCGAACACCAGACCGGCAACGCCAGTTCGTCGCGGAACCCTGTTCCAGAAGCGCAGAAGCTGTTCCATGCGGGGAACGCTCCGAAAACTCCTGTACCCACAAAAGAGTTCGTCGCCCCCCAAGCCGGAAAGCACGACCTTTATGCCTGCCTTGCGAGCGGTCTTACAAATCAAGTACGTGTTGAGGCCATCGATCGTCGGCTGATCCATTGCATGGATCGCTTCATTCGACAACGCGAGGCCATCTTCGGCTGGGCAAAGAATTTCGCGATGATCGGTTTTGAACCGCTGCGCGATCAGTCGCGATGAATCAGCCTCGTTGTACTCCTGCTCGCGAAAGACGACCGAGAACGTGGTCGGGCGCTGAGCGCGGCTGAGAACCGCAGTTATTGCGCTCGAATCGATCCCTCCTGAAAGAAAAACTCCGACCGGAACGTCGCTTACGGTCTGCATGCGAACGCTCTGGCCAACAGCCCTGCTCACTTGATCCTGAATATCTTTTGTTCCGGGGCTCGCTATCGCGGGCACATTCCAATAACGTTTCGTTGAAAACCGTCCGCTCTGCCACACCAGACAATGCCCTGCTTCAAGCGCCAGAACACCTTCAATCGCGGTTTGCGGATCGTAAACAGATCCAAAACTGAGGAAGGTAGCCAGGCCGTTGCTGTTTAATTTCCTCTGAACCAGGCCCGTACCCAGGAGAGTTCGAATCTCGGATGCAAAAACGAAGTACCCATTCTGTTCACAATAGTAGAGCGGCTTAACGCCCATCTGATCGCGAGCGAGGAAAAGGCTTGAGCTTTTCGCGTCCCAGATTGCGAATGCGAAAATGCCTCGCAAATATTGCAGACAGTCCTCACCCCACAAGGCATAGGCGTTCAACAGAACCTCGGTGTCGCTTCTGCTGCGGAAGGTGAAGCCCTTCAATTCGAGTTCCGCGCGAATTTCGCGAAAGTTGTAGATTTCTCCGTTAAATACGATCCAGTTTCCGGTTTGCGGATGGTGCATGGGCTGATGGCCGAGTGGAGAAAGGTCAAGGATGGAGAGCCGCCGGTGGCCCAGGCCTATTTCGAGAGGCTCGGAGCCTTGCGGGCGCAAGACGACCGAACCAGAATCATCGGGTCCACGGTGGGCAAGCGAAGCGGTGGCACATCGCAAGACTTCAAGGTCGAGCGACGCGCTGCGCGAGATGATTCCAACGATACCGCACATGAACTGTGAGCCTTACTGTCAACATCTCAGATTTCAGGGCTTGCGGCGATAACCTTCTTTGCTCAGGCCGCACCAACAGCCCGCGATTCCGATTGCCGCGGCTTCAGTTCGGTGAGCATTTCCTGCGCGAGCGTCAGCAACTGTCTAACGTGGGATTCCCAACTATACATCTGACAACGGTCGAGTCCACGGATGCTCAGGGCGCGGCGATCATCCGGAGCAGATGCAAGGCGAGACAACCGATCCGCAAGTGCATCGGGGGAGAAGGCAGGGAAAAATAACGCCGCGTCTCCGCAGATTTCACGGTGGACGGCCAGGTCCGAAGCGATGACAGGCAGACCGCACGCCATGGCTTCCACCAGCGGATGCGCGAAGGTCTCGGTGTAAGCGGCGGTCACGAACAAATCGCAGGATTTGTAAACATGATGCAGATGCTCGTAGGGTACCGGGCCAAGTTCCACCACCTGCTTTCGAATCCCAAGTTGGTCGATTAACCTGGCCGCAGAATGCGGATTATAACCGCCGGGTGTTTTGTCTTTTTGTAGTTCGCAGGTGAGGAATAACCGCACAGGGGGTGCCCCGGGCTGCTTGCCCGTGAGCGCGATCGCGCGCAGTACGGTCTCAAAGTTTCGATAGTAATTGTAGTGGCTTACTAACAGCACGCGAAGTGTTCCGCTGCGACACTGGAGTCTGCCGCTGATCTCTTCCAAGACGGGAACGCGACCGTCAAAAAACGTTCGCCGATCAAAGCCATGATGCACGGCGAGAACCGGCTTGCCCGCCCATTTCTGCAGTTCACCGGCAAATGCTTTACTGGGGGCAACAGTCCGGTCTGCCCAATGGATCGATCTGCGGGCCAATATTGCCTTGAGGTTAGTGTCGAGCCACATGCGATACTCGCCGCGACGAATGAGATCGGCGGCAAAATCAGGGCTGGTGTAAAGCGAATTGCGACTCAGCAGTATCTGCGGGACCGGTGACCGGCGTAGAGCGAAATTACCGGCAGAAATCAGTAAGTCAGCGCCGCAGTTTCGAACAATTTTCGGAAGCTCCGTTTGCTCCAGCCAAAAACGCCGGCGTGAGCCGCCTTCAAAGGGTAGTCGAAGCAATTCAAGGTTCTGATGTAACTCACATCCAGCGTCGAATCCAGGGTTGACCGCAACCGTCGTACGCACGCTCTGCATTTTCGATAACTGAGGGAGAACGTTCCGCAGATACGTCAGGCCACCGCCCGCGCTGGCGCCCATTCCATTAAGAAAAATGTGCATCATTGACCCGAAGCCGCAGCTCCGGCGAATCGAGGAGGCATTGGAATAACGATGTCTGGTGCATAGACCACCGCGGGCTGTGGGAGAACGTCAACCATGATGAATGCAATGGCCCAGAAAAAGACGCAAAGGTAATAGCCCACGGCGAACATCCAGTCCTCGAACATGGCGTGAAACAGCCCGGCTGCGACGATCGCCGCCGCAGGCACCGCGGCTGAAAATGCATTCCCGGTGCGGCGAAGCCAGGTAAAAACCCGTGCAGCATTGACCGCCGTGAGCGCAACCAGGAAGTAAAAGGGAAGCATGCCCAATAATCCCGTCCACTCTGCAATTGCAAGATAGCTATTCCCATGCTCGCGCTGGACCCACGAATCGGTGTGGTTTTCAGCATAGTGCATCCTGGTCAGGTCACCAGAAATCAGGCTGGTACCGAAGCCCGTCCCGAACCAGGGGTTTTGCTGAATCGAGTCCCAAGTCTGTTGCCATACGCTCTGCCTCGACCCAAAAATTCCTGCGGTTCTATGTCCTTTGTAAAGGAACGCGGACTGGATCGACGCCGAACTGCCGATGTCAGGCCCATGCACCGAGTGCGGCACAAAGGCGACAGCACAAGTGGCAAGCACCAGGCCCGCGGCCACGCTCTTGATCAGAAATCGGTAACGTTTTAAAGAAACACAAAGTAACAGAGAGGCAATGATCGATGCTCCTATACCCGCCCTGGCGAAGCTGCTCATCAACAGCAGAAATGCGACGGCGAGTTCTGACCCGAGACGTATACGCCTGCCGGTTGTCTCTGCGATCAATACTCCCCATAAGAGCATAGGCACGACAACAACTCCCATCACTGCCCCGAGCGAATTGGGATTGCCCAAGAACTCAGACCGTAAAGCTAGATAACAGACGGCAGTGATCCACAACAAGATTTCGCACCCCAGCAGCACCCGATGGAAGAAGCGTTCGGGCCGGAATGCGGGAACGGTCACGCGTGCCCCCGATGCCGCGTACAAAAACAGAAGCAGCAAACTGGCGGCTTTCAGGCGCGATTCCGCGGGGTATTGCGAGACAAATGCAGACGCTGCCGCTGACAGCACGCAGAAAAAAGCGAAGAGATGGAACGTCCCGAACCGGTAATTGCCATTTTTTAGATAGATAGGAAGTCCGGCGGCAGCGGCAATCCCGAGCACGATCCATCGGCCTTGCAGAAATACCCCTTGCGCCGGTAAATGAGCGCCCGCCATGAGAAATGTGGCGATGAGAACAGCAAAAAACACCCGCCTATATTTCAAGACCGCTGCCAACATCAACTCCGCCGCAATGAAAATTGCCAGGACGGAAGCATTCGCTAGGTAATCCGAATGCCCGAGGAGGAAAAACAAGAGGATGACCACGGCTAGAGCGAGAATCAGAAGAGTGTTTCTGGCGTTCTCAGTCATGAGACTCCATGGCGTGCGCAGCTCTGACCATTCCCGAGGCCCAGGCGTCCGGAGAATATTCAAGAATCATGGTTTCACTCTCCGCCGACATGCCCTCCCGTAGGGCTGGATCACAAGCGATCTCGATCATGGCTTGGGAAAGCTGAGAATCGCTACCAGGATCCACGACACGGCCATTGCTCTGTACCAATTCGGCGGCACATCCCGCGACGTTGGTGCAGATCACGGGAAGGCCACACGCCATGGCCTCGTTCACAACCAGACCCCAGGTGTCGGTATACGTCGGAAAAACCAGGCACTCCGCCAGGCCGTAATAGAGCGCCAAATCGTTGCGGTCAACGAATCCAGCAAAATGGATCATGCCGGGATAAACGTCTCGGGCCAGAAGCTCGAGTTCCGCGCGCAGGGGACCGTCCCCCGCAAACACAAGTCCGATCTGCTCGCGCAAGTTCGCCGGTAACTGGCGATAGGCGGCCAGAAGATCCAACACTCCTTTTTCGCGCACCAGCCTGCCGACAAACAAAAAATATCTAGCAGGCAAGGCCATCTGAGTACGCGCCCGTGCAGCCTCGGCACGCGATTTTCGTCCGATTTCTGAAAATAAATTGATGTCCACTGCATTACGAGCGATAAAGATGCTTTCGGCGGGCACACCCATCTGTTCGAGATAATCAAGCGCGGACTTTCCTGGAACCACGAACGCGTCACACCTGCCAAAGAAGATTTTCTTTAAGGATTCCACCAGCATTCGTTGGCCGCGTTGGTCGCGGGCGGTACTTTCAGACCAAAGCAGAAATTGCACACCGTTACGATTAGCCCAATGCATGGCCTGCCAGGACGCGAGATAGTTATAGCCGCCGCAGACAATGACGTCTGGCCCTGCATTCCGGAGTGCTGTAACAACATTTTGATTAAGCAGAAGATTGTATTTTCCGATTCGTTTTCTCCACGAAGGCAGCACCTCATAGGAGAACTTGATTTCGTCCTCGTACACCCTCCACTGGCGCATGGAGGCATCAGTTCTCGAGAGAAATATGACATGCAGGTGAATACCATCCTGCCGGGCCAATGCGTTGAACACAGGGATCCGGTATGGCGCAATTATTTCTGTAATGATGACAACGCGGCGGCTCATCGAGCGCACTCCCGGTAGAGTTGCGCCAGTCGCTGCGCTTGATGCTGCAAGGTGTAGCCTTGCAGGACGGTGTCGCGGGCCGCACGTCCGATGCGGCAACCGAAATCTTCGTTCAGCAGAATGACCCGGAGGGATTCAGCCAACTCCGCCTGATTACCGGGCGAAATCAGCAAGCCGTTCCTCCCATGTTCAATAATCTCGTCGATTCCCTGCCCACGGCAACCGATCGCGGGTTTACCCGATGACATGGCTTCCAGATACACGCATCCCAACCCTTCATAACTGCTGGGCAACGCGAACACGGCGCATCGCTCCATTGCCCGTGCGACACCTGCCCTGCTTTGGCGGCCCAGGAAACTGACCCGCCCCGGTATATCCAGAGCTTTTGCCAACGTGATAAGCCGCTCGCGCTCGCAACCATCGCCGATAATTTCGAGACGAGCATTGGGAATTGATGCGCTCACATCGGCGAATGCGCGCAATAACAATGCGTGCCCCTTGATTGGGACCAGATTGCCGACGCTGAGTACCGTGAAGGAATCCGGCATCGCTGGTGCCGGCGAAAAGTCGATCGGGTCAACTCCGTTGTAGATGACGACGGCATTCGCCGCTAACTCAGCAGGCAGTTGTTGCTTCACCCGTTCGCTGATGCAAATGACCGCAGCGGCACGGCGATATACTTCCGCCGATTTCTCATAACACCAATTAGCCCATGCCCTGCCCACTTGCCGGGTAGAGAAGGCGTCGAGCCCATGACAGAAACGACGAAGGGGATCCTCAACTCCCAGCTGAAGGCTGCTGCGGCTTGCCCGCACGGCAGTGCGGCATGAGCGTGGATCAGATCAAAGGGATTCTGCCTGTGTAGTCCGCGAACGGCCTTGCGTATTCCCGCCGCTAGAAAATTTCCCGCCGTAGCCAGGCCAAGGTTGCCGGGTAAGGAAAAATAGTTTCTCCATTGAGATGAAACGGCCGATTCTGCCACATGGAGGCCTCGGCGATAGAAGGGCTGGACTGCCATCACCTCATTAGCAATCCCCAGTTGTACGGTGCATGCCAACGGTTCGGCGACAAAACAGCCTTGCGCGGCATCCTGTGTGGAGGGATAAAAAGGCGTGAGCGTAAGGACCCGCAATGCACGGGTGGAGTTGCTGATCCGCGTTTCGCTCCCGAGACTTGGCGTTTGAACAGTGTTCATGACGCCTGCCTCGATAAACCGGCAGAGCCGATTTCGACGAACGTTTGCTCCCACTTCCTTGTGATGAGGTCCCAATCAAACTTTAGGCTGTGATTGCGACCAGCCTGGCCGAGCGTGCGTCTCAAGTCCTCGCTCGTGATCAGCGCTTCCAATCGGCTGAACATTTCATCGTCAGAAGCCGCTTGATAGCCCGTAACTCCATGCAAGACGGTTTCCGGCGCATACGAATTTCTGACGATCACGGGAAGTCCGCAGGCCGCAGCCTCAAGAATTACCTTGGGCGAGCCTTCCCATCCAGACGGAAAAAGAAAAATGTCGGCTCGCCGATACGTACTTCTCAACTCTGAAGCATGAAGCGGACCGTGGAAACTTACGTTTCCGAGATTTTCGCGGGCGACGCGCGACGCAAGTTCCGCGGCCATCAGTCCGTCTCCGGCGATCTGGAACTCAGCTTGCGGAAATCTGGCCGCAGCAGCAAGCAAGAACTGGGGCTGCTTGAAGGGGCGCAGTGAGCCCACAAACAATACCTGCACCCGGCTGTTGGAGGGCCGATGCCAGTGTGGAGAAAAGAACTGGGTATCCACTCCCGTCGGAATCACTTCGCTCCGAAGTCCATATTCGCATTGCAGACTGCTTTGGACGCGCTTCGAGTTGCTGTACAAATAGTCGCACCGCAAAACGGTTTGTTCCCAGAGCTGGACGCTCTGCGGAGTAATCGTAGGCTCGTTGCGCAGGTCCGATTGCGACTCGATGGTTCCAATCGTGATACGGCGATCACGCAACTTCTTGCGCACACTCTGATACCAGCGACTGGCGGGCGAGGCCTTCATGTAGAAAAGGATCGAGTGCCCACCCCGTACGAATTCAGAAAGTATTTTGACCGTTTGCCTGCGCTGCGGAAGCTGGATCAACCGCGTGTTCGGTCGATTGACAATTCGGGAGTCGGGTTCGCCAAGTGCGAACATGGTGACGTGAAAATGATCGGGATCGAGCCGCGCCACAATTTCGCGGCCGTTGCCCATTTGTGCATTAAGCAGACCGGCGTCCGCGAAACTGTCCACGAGAATGCGTATCGGCTTCATCGCAGAGTCACCGCAATGCCGGAGCCAAAGCCATCGGAACTAGTTAGCGATGTTCGCAGCTGAATGCGCCCATTCTAGTCGAAGGTCGTGCAGTTGCATCGCCTGACGCCTGTCGAAATCCCGTGCCTTATGTGATTCCGCCACGTGTTTGCGAGCGCAGTCCAGCAATTGGCGTCGAATTTGATTGCAAGCGGCTGGCGGCAAGGGTGCTTTCTCGATCGGATCTGATTCCAGATCAAAAAGCTGATCATTCCTCGAAGAAAAATCAACGACGAGTTTGTAATTACCCTTTCTGACGGCGAGAATCCTGGGCCCAAGACGCTTGTCCCGATGAAACGGATTGCTGCATCCATACACGCATTCTGTAATCACAGGCCGAGCTAGAGGCTGATTTTTTCGCACGGCGCTCCAGCAACTGCGACCGCGGAAATCCGCTGGAGCCGGGAGATTGAGCATGTCGAGCAACGTCGGGGCAAGATCAATAAGTCCAAAAGGCGAACTGACAGACCTTGAGGTCTGCTCTGGATGGCGAATCAGCAACGGAACATGCAGCAACTCTTCCGTCAGCTTGATGGGGGCGTGAAAGCGGCCGTCGTGCTCGAGAAATCCCTCGCCGTGGTCCGCGGTCACGGCTAG
>Ga0157372_10007008_pt1 | contig 12007 bp, 7 predicted proteins | sample C55metaG_FD_115307 | JGI IMG/M metagenome (GOLD analysis project Ga0157372, IMG submission 115307) | Corn rhizosphere microbial communities from Kellogg Biological Station, Michigan, USA - C5-5 metaG | ecosystem: Host-associated > Plants > Roots > Rhizosphere > Soil | place: USA: Michigan... | reverse complement strand
TCGAGGGTGCAGAACAAATCTCCCTGAATCGACCACTGAACGTAATTCGCGACCACGAGGTCGAGCTTGCCGTCGCGATCGTAATCGACCCAGGCAGCACTGGTCGAGAATTCATTCGGGCCCCACATGCCAGCGGACTTGGTTACGTCCGTGAACGTCCGGTTGCGATTGTTGCGAAAGAGATGGCTCTGGCCGAGCGCGGTAATGAAGACATCGTCGTAACCGTCGTTGTCGTAATCTCCGACGGCGACGCCCAGCCCGAACACAGGAATCGCAAGGCCTGACTTCGCAGTCACGTCAGTGAAGGTTCCGTCGTGGTTATTGTGATAGAGCTTCGGAGTCGACTGCGCGCCAGCATGGCCGGGCCAACTCTCGCCGTTGATGAGAAGGACGTCGGGCCAACCGTCGTTATCGTAGTCGATGAAAGCGCAACCGGGACCCATGGTTTCGGGCAGATATTTTTTTCCGAAGGCAGCGTTATTGTGGGTGAAATGAATTCCGGCTTGAGCGGTAATGTCGCGGAAGGTGATCTGGCCGAAGACAGATAAGCAGCTGAAAATAAAAATCGTAAGGAGAAAAACTAGACGTCGCATTATTTCGAACCACCTGTAGTGCTGGCTTGGGTATATGTCGAGCTTTGCTCGACCCGACGGCCGAGGGCGGCGGCGGTCGCCAGGTGGCCGGTGGTGATACTTGCACGCTTTAACGCCGCCAGCGGCACCGAGACGTGCTCGTGAATTGCCTGGCGTTCGTTGTTGTCCTCTGGATGAAGCTGGCGATAGGGACCGGTGATGGTCTGCGATGACTCATCCGCTTTGAAACGCAGATAGCGCAGCTCATGTTCATGCGCCTGCTTCTGGTCTCCCAGGCCTCCGTAGCACAACATCAAGTTGTACTGCGCCTGCAAGTCTTCGGGATCAATTGCCAACACGCCGTTCAGTGTTGCGATCGCATCTTTATATTTGCGCTGCAGAAACTGGATTCGCCCCAGGTCGTTGATGGCAACCCGATCACGTGGATACTGAGCCAGAACTCTCTGCAACTCAGCAGCGGCTCCATCGTAATTTCCATCACTGCGCAAAACTCTTGCATAAAAATAGTGGGCCCGGGCGAGATCAGGACTGAGCGCGATCGCCTTCTGTAGCACGGTGCGGGCGCGATCCATGTCGCCTTCCTGCACGGCGGCGCGGCCAATGTTTACCCAACCGTCCGGATTATTGGGATCAATTTCCGTCACTTTCTGAAACGCAACTTCCGCGCCTTTAAGATCGCCCTGCAACAACAGCCCAATGCCGTAGTCGTTCCAGCGCTGCCAGTCTTCGGCGTGGAGATCGGTTTTCGGCTGCAAAGCAGGAGCGTTTTTAGGTGCGATGCTGAGAGTCACCTCGTCTTCCGCCAATGCAACGACCGGGACGTCGGGAATCTTCTGGTCTTTGGCGGAAAGACCTTGTAAGGGTCCGGTGAACACGTACTTGTTGTCGTCATAGCCGGGTGCTACTTCTGACGTCGGCTTGGCGGGATCGGGTACCCCGGCAAATGCAAACTGCGTGTTCCACCAGGAAAATTTTCGATAGCAAAGTCGCGCGTGCAGGGTGATTTTGTTTCCCGCGTTCTGAGGGATGCTCATGCGGTAGTGCACAGTATCGGCCGCGCCGGGCGGGATCAAGCGAACATAAACTACGGAACGAGTCGACCATGCATTGCGTTTATTCACGGGATTGCCGTGACCATCAATCTGCAACGAGCGGTAAAAGTGGGCGCCTTTTTCCACTGGGCCTTTGCCGTTGTCTTCGACCATGCCGCTCCAGAAGATAGTTTGGTTCTTGTCGTCGGTCGCTTTAAGTTCGAGCCAGGTGTCGTAGGCGTCGACAGTGCCACCGGGAAAGAAATGGCCGATCTTTTTCGTGCGTACTACGACGTCAACACGTACGGTGTCGCCGCGGCGTAGAGTTGGTTGCACACGATTTAACGGCGCCGAAACCGGCGAAGCCTCAGTGGTGGCGGCCGCAACCTTCGACTCCGCTTCTTCGCCGACTGCGAAGGTAGTTTGAATATCGGATTGCGGCGTTGCAATCTGTGAACTCTTTCCCGCCTCTGGAGAAATCGCAAAGATGTCCACACTCAAGATACCGCTCTTGAGAAACTTTTCGGTGAGCTTCAACTGGTCGGCATCGTCGTTCGCCGTGGGAACCGCGGTATTTGCGCCGGGAAAGCGATGCGAGTGTACAAACCCGTTCGTATTGCCGAAGTCACTGGATTGTGTCAGTGGCATGTGGCAATCGGCGCACTGTTGCGACTGCGGCGGATAGTAGAACGAACGCGCGCCTTGTCCTGACACCCCGCTTGCCTGCCAATTGTCGTATTCGTTGAATCCGCGAATCCAGCGATAGTGGTTCACTGGCACGTCGAGATGCACCTTGTGGCAACTGGCGCAGAACTCGGGCGTCTGTGTGCGCATAAATGGTTTCAGGAAGACACGGCGGTGAGGTTCGGGATTCAGCTTCACCAGAAAGTCGTGCATGGTTCGCACGAATGGATTCTTGCTCGCGGCCAGCTCATGTAACTTGGGATATTCCAGATAAAAATCGCCCTGCCCCATCGTGCTTTTCACTTTCGCGATGGAGTGGCACATCATGCATCCAAGACCAGCCTGCGATTCCGGACGATGCACGATCTGCTTGATGGGCGTATCCATCAGGCCGCTATAAAGCACGGCAGGATCGTGGCAGCCGCCGCACCACTTTGAGGGCCTGGTGCCAACGCGGTCCTGCATGTACTCGATGCTCTTGCGATACCACTGATTGTTGAATGAGGAAAAATGGTGGGCCGAACTTTGCCATTGCTTGTAGATGTCAGCGTGACAGCGCTGGCAGGAGTCGGATTCCATGAAGAACTTGCTGGGAATTTTCTGGTGGCCATAAACCTGGGCGGAGCTGGGAAAAAAATCGCCCTGCGGGCCATCGCCTTCCTGGTTCATGGTTTCCGGAGCATCGGCAGGGTTTTGAATGCGAGCTGAATTCTGCCAGCGCACATTGCGCGAATACCAGGCGCCAGCTGCGAGTCCGGCCATTGCGACAATGCAGATTGCGTAGCGTAATGCCGCTTTTCCCATCCCGGGGGTGAGCCAACCGCGACGCCCGGCCCAATCGGCAAACAGAATCGTCGACCCGGCCAGCGCTAGCCCAATGTGAAGGTAGAGCCAATTCCATTCGTCGCGCGAGGTACCAAGCTTGATCAGAGCCAGTCCAAGGGCCGCGGACACTGCGATCAGAATCCAGCCGAAGCGACCGAGCAAAGAGGATTCACGCAAATAGCGAAACAGGAGAACAAAAAGATAGATTGACGCAACCACTCCGGCGAGCACGTGACACAACACCACGCCTGCATAAAAAACATTTGCTTGTGGAAAGGCGTAGAGGTATATCGCCGAGACGAATAGAAACGCGAGCAGCCAAGGCAATGCCCGGCGTCCAATCAAGTTCCTGAGTTTACTGGTCATTTCTGCAGCGAGGCCGCAGCCCACGGCCAGCTCACAGTAAATATTTCTGGAATTCTAAGAAATAGTACAAAAACATTATCGCCGCGGGGCTCCCCAACTTTAAATTACATAGCCCGGCGTTTGCAGCCTATGGCGCGCAACAGCAGCAAGGTAAACTATTTTTTTTCAGCCAGGACTTCCACTTTGTTTACAACAATGGCGGTTGAGCCGCCACGCTGGAAAACCTTTCCGCTCACCGTCACCTGTTTCCCGGCGAATGCAAGCAACTTGTCATTCTGGCTGCTGGAGGGAGTGGTATCGGCTATTGGCCAGTAAATGGTCCCAGCGGTCGTCAGGATCACTAGTGGCGATCCTGACTTCGCGCACGCGATGGCACACTCCGCACTGACCGGCTTTTTCAATCCCTTCGTAAATGCACAGGCTGAGTCCAGGACATAGCCCTTGATAGTCATGGTTCGGCCGGAGTCCCCGGCGGCAAATATCGCGATCAACAGAACTGCGGGAACCGCAAGTTTCAACATTCGCAAATTCATCTTTGTAATCCTTTCAAGGATCAGTAATTTGTACTCTTCCGAATAGATCTCACAACTCACAATGTAAATCCTTAAATCAACTAGAACGACAGCCTGGCACTCAACTGTATCTCCCGGCCTGGGGTCGTTGCCTGAGTGATGGTGCCAAACTGCGGCGTATTCACGAAGCGATCAGGAGTCCCGAGATTGGTGTGGTTCAACGCATTGAAAAATTCTCCGCGGAACTGGAAACGGGCCCGTTCAGAGATGCTGAATTCTCGCGCCACAGCAAAGTCCAGAGTTTGCATTCCTGGACCGTAGAGTGAATTCCGTCCAACATTGCCGAAGGTATACGCCGCGGGGGTGGCGAAGGCGGCTGGGTTGAACCATTCAGTCGCGGTCCGAGTGCCAGCGCCGAGTATCGTTTGACCGGTGTAATTCGCACGAATCGGATTTTCAGCCAATACCGCGCCCGAATTTGCGGTATCGCCGAACACGGATATGGTGAATGGAAAGCCCGTCTGCACCTGGTAAACGGTTGAAAGCTGCCAGTTTTTGGTGAGCGCGCTAGTCCATTTCGAATTCGTGAAGCCCGGCACTGAATACACCGCGCTCATCGCAAACCGGTGGCGAACATCGCAGGCAGGGCCCTTTTCCGCAGCCAGATCATTATTGTTTTGCGGAATTGAAGATTCAAACATCGGCGAGCGGAAGTCCGGCGCGTTGCTCAGGTTTTTCGACCAGGTGTAATTCCCCAGGAACGTAAGACCATGCGAATAGCGGCGGCGCACATTTACATATCCTGCGTCGTACCAGCTCTGCGCCGTGTCTTCAAGAAGATTGATCGTGCTCACCGGAAAGCAGATGGCGCCATTTGCGCAGCCCGTCGCCGGCGCAACGTAAGTCGTGTTCGCAGGCAACACGGTGCCGGGAACAAAAGCAATTTTGGGGAACGGACGTCGCGGTCCGATGGGGCCGGGGCCCGGAAGCGCATTGTTGATCAAGTGCGCACGCTGCAAGTGAACTCCGTGAGCTCCGAGATATCCAATTTCGAGAGTTGTCTCATGACCTAAGCTCTTCTCGACCGAACTGCTCCACTGCTCGATGTACTGCGAAGGCGCATGAGGATCCATGCCGGTAAAGCTCACAGTGGTTTGTCCCAGGACGGCTTGCCCGAAATTGAGCTGGCTGGCTAATAGCGGAGCGGACGGGGTGAAGTTGTCGCTCTGCTGAGTTTCAGGAAACACGTAGGGTACATTGTGGCGCTGATTGCACCAGGTATTCATGTCAACCGGCGTGAAGAAGATTCCGAAGGCGGAATGAAAGACCAATCCGAAGTTAGGCAAGGCCTGTGAGAATCCAAAGCGCGGAGCAACGTTGTGGGTGTTGGGATATTTGAGCCCGCTGGGATAGCCGTTCTGCCCGCCGATGAAGACTGAGGGCTTGCCATTGTTGAAGATCAAATTTGTATTTGTGTAGCTGATATCGACCAGCGGATTCATGAACTCGTAGCGCAGGCCCATCTCAATCGTTGTAGTGCGAGTGAGGCGGAAGCTGTCTTGGACGAAGCCGTCCGTGTCCCACTGGCGAAGTTGCATCTGCGGAATCCCGGATTGACGTTGTTTTACCGCGGGGAGCCCGAGTAGAAAGCTGGCCAGCGCAGAGCCGGTGCCATCGTTGGTTCCGTTATCTGTAGTAAAGCCATTGGTGAATTGATAATAGCCGCGGTTCTGAAAAAATCCCCACATTGGCCAGATAAACTTACGGTAGTCCGCGCCGAATTTCAGGCTGTGGCGTCCAGTCTGCCAGCTCAGAGTGTCGCGACCTTCGGCAACCGTGTCCCAAGCTTTCATCGGCGTGGCCGAGTAGTTATCACCCATCGGCGAATATCCCTGCACATTGAAAAAGGGTGCGCCGAAAGCACCGTCGCCGCCAAAACCTATTCCCTGAATTCCCAGCTGCGAGACGATGCTATTGGTGTAAGCATTCTCGTCGTAACGATGCATGGCGAGACGAGACGCGGTGATCGCAACCGTATTTATCAGGGTCGGGCTCAGAATTTTATTCCACGAGACATTTCCCTGCTGCGAGAAGTTGTCGTTGAAGGAACCGAAGCCAGGCAGCAGCGTGCCTACTCCTCCCGGCGGCATTTCTCCGGGCATGAACCCAGTTTCAGAGCTCAGCGAATAGCGACCGGTAATGCTGTCGCCGTTGGCAAACATCTGATCGATACGAGCCGTGCCTTGATTGTTTACTTGAAGTTCATTGCGAACGTCCATGTAATTGTTGCAGTCCGCACCCGCCAGAACCACTCCTGGAATCCCCATTGTTCCGGAGCCACAGGGCATCATCATGCCCGGCATCACGTTCGGCGAGGGAACATATTTCTGCAGAAAAGCTTGCGCGGCGGCATTAATGCGATTTGAAGGAATCACATTGTTCTGGAACTGGGCGCGACCATTCGCCGGATCGTAGATATTGACGCCGCTCTGACTGAAGTCTCCACTGATCTCCTGAGCAGTCGGCACGGTGTCAATCATGGTGTCGGTCATCGCATGGCGAAAGCCTTCGTAGTTTAGGAAGAAGAATGTTCGCTTGTGAGTGAGTGGGCCGCCGAGCGATGCGCCGAAATTGTTCTGCACCATGTGATTGTTTCCCATGGATTCGAAGGAGGTGGCATCCATGGCCCCGTTGCGCAGTAATTCATAGACGGTACCGTGAAATTCACTGGTGCCACTCCTGGTGACGATGTTGATTTGGCCGCCGCCGGCCCCACCCAGTTCTGCGGAATAACTGCCGGTCTGGACCTTGAATTCCTGGACCGCATCGGGTGAAGGACTGAGATTTTGAGTATTGAAAGTGGGATCAGTATTGGTAGTTCCATCAAGCAAGAAATTATTCCCATTGGGCCGGCTGCCACTCACGCTCACCGCAGACCGTTCACCTGGCCGCCAGTACAGCGGGTTCATGTTGCCGGTCTGAGCTCCGTGACTAATGTGCGCACCGGGAACGGTGAGCACCAGATCGATCAACATGCGACCGTTCAAAGGAAGATTCGCAATGGACGTGGGCTCGACGACTTCGCCGACTGCGGCTTCGTTAGTGTGGATGGCTTCGGGGACGCCGCTGACCTCAACCGTCTCTTTCTGCGATTCCACCTGAAGACGAATATCAACCGCGAGCTGCTGCGCAACTTCAAGTTGCAGCGGCTGGGCAGAGGTACCGAATCCGGGAGCCGTCACGCGAAGCACGTAGTTTCCAGGTTGCAGTCCGGGGAGCTCGTACAATCCCTGCGCATTTGTTGAGGTGCGGCGACTCGCGCCGGTCGTAGAGGACGTCAGTTCCACTTTGGCGCCAGCTATGGCGTGGGATTGAGGATCCGCAATGGTCCCGCTCAAGACCGCATAGTTGCTTTGCGCGGCAGCCGATAACGAGACCAGAACAGCGAAGCCCAGGATAGCCAAATTCTGTCGCACACTGCCTCCACGAATATTGAAGCTGGAATGTTCAGGGTTGTTGCGCTGGTGGCGACCGCTCACGAGCAACCGACAGAGGCCCAACCCCGGGTGCTGAGGAATGTAGCTGGGGCGAGAAGGTGGAGCAATAATGGAAAAAGACTAGTGCTTGGAAAAAGACGGCTGCTTGATAGACCAGAAAGCCAAAATGACATTACGGGCATAACCACGCCGACGTTCGCGAATGTCCGTACCTTAGTTTTTCCTGCCGTTCACGCAGCGTGATATAAGAATGTTGAGTCGTGCAGAGATTCAGCGCACGTCACGGTGTATGTCGTCACTAAAGCAAGAACTATTCGAACTTGAAAAGAAGTTGGTTGATCCCGATCTGCGCAGCACCCCTGAGAAACTAGCTCCCTTGTTGGCAGACGATTTTACTGAATTCGGCAGCAGCGGACACGCTTACGACAAGAAACGAATTCTGTTCCTGCTTAGGCGACAAGCTCCAATGCGCCTCTCGATTGAAGAATTTCGCTTGATTCCTCTTAGTGACTCGGCGGCACTGGTCACCTATCGCGCGGGCACCGAATCCACCCGAACTACAGCGTCGCATTATTCACTGCGAAGTTCATTATGGGTTTTACGCGGCGGCGCCTGGCAGATGGTGTTCCATCAGGGAACAAATGTCCCCGAGCTGAAGTGATAGTCTGTCGCGGAAGTTTTACGCCTCAGGCGGCCGCAGTTTTACGCTGCTTCCCTTTTCGATAATTTCCGCGACCGAAAGCGCCAATTCCTCCTGCCATGGTCGGGCGACAATTTGCACTCCTATCGGAAGGCCCTCTGGTGACTGCGAAACTGGTACGGTAGCGGCGGGCATGCCGAGCAGATTGAACCACTCGCAATAACTCCACGCGTCGAGGTACTCGACTCTTTGTCCGTCAATTTGCCAATTGCGTTCGCCGTGATGAAAAGCGGGGATCGAAGCCACCGGGCAAAGCAGCACCGGGAATTTTTCCATCTGTTCGAAAATCTGCATTCGGATCAAGTCGCGCTCGATCCAAGTGTCGAGCAGTGTTTGAGCGGTGTGGGAGGCCTCGGCGGCAACCCAGCCATTGAACTCCCTCAGGATCGGGCTTAACTCAGATTCGCGGCCCTTTGTCATTGGCCCGAGCAGCATCCCGCCGGCCACGCCGAAAAACTGCCACCAGAGTTGACGGGCTTTCTCCAAGCCGTTGGGGCAGAATGGTTCGACTTCGAATCCTGCGCTGTGCAAGGCATGCGCCGCATCGTGAACGGCTTTGCGAGTTTCCTGAGTCACCGGCGTACGGCCGTCGTCTTCGAAATATCCGATGCGAGGCTTGCTGGCAGGCTGGACGTGGACGTCCGGGACTACATGTGTATTGCTGAATTGAGGCCAGCGTACTGGAACCGGCGCCGCACTGGGATCTCCGAGATCAGGGCCCTGCATGACTTCGAATAGAAGTTTGAGGTCAGCCACAGTGCGAGCCATCGGACCAACCACGCCGAGTAGCGCAAACGGGCCGACTGATTGAGGAAAGTGTCCGGTCGCGGGAATCCGTCCCGGCGTCGGTTTCAACCCGCAAATACCGCAAAAATGCGCCGGAACCCGGATGGATCCACCGCCGTCGCTGCCCACGCCGCCCGCCGAACATCCGGACGCGATGGCCGCCGCTTCCCCACCGCTTGAACCTCCCGCAGTCCGCGAGAGATCCCACGGATTATTAGTGCGGCCGTAAATTAAATTGTCGGTCTCCCACGCCATCAGCAACTCGGGAGTGTTGGTCATGCCGATAATAATGGCGCCCGCATTTCGGAGGCGAGATACCAACGGAGCATCGTTGGTAGCGACGTGACCTGCCCGCAATTTAGTTCCGGCTTCGCAGCCCATGCCAGCCACGTCGATCGCGCTCTTGATGCTGATGGGAACGCCATGCAGCTGGCCGAGCATTTTATTCTCGAAAACGGCTTTCTCGGCACGACGCGCAGCAGCGAGCGCACGTTCACCGTCGATTTGCACGTACGCATTGATTTGTGGATCAAGTCTACCGATTCGATCCAAATGCGCCTGAAGCAATTCGACGGGCGAAATTTTTCGATTTCGAATCATATCCGCCATTTCGCAGGCGGACAAAAAGGTTAGATCGCGGGTAGACACGAAAAACGGAGTCTAGCACGGCATCCCTATTGGCTGCCGGAAAGCGACTCTGAAACCTGGTCTGCTGCAGGTGAAACTGATGCCCCGGGGGGTTCGCGCCCCAGGGCACATTTTTTGGCGGCCTTTATGCGGCTTTCGATCGTGAAGAGCTGGATTTCTTCGAAGGCACTTTCTGCCCTTTTTTGCGCGCCTCCGAAAGTCCGATCGCAATTGCCTGTTTGCGACTCTTTACTTTGCCACCTTTGCCGCCCTTGCCAGATCGCAGCGTGCCGCTCTTTTTTCGGCGCATAGCGCTGGCGACGGTTTTGCTGGCGCCCTTGCCATATCGGCGACTACTAGACTTCTTTCTTGCTGGCATACATCCCTCCTGACACTTAGAGAGCGCACTCAGGCGTGAGGTTGTGCGCTCCAGTCGTCTTCATCCGACCAGCAACCGGCCTGCTAATCTGTTATGGAAGCTCCTGAACTTCGCGACCGATGAACAAAATAGTCCTTATCAATATTTCTGGAAGTGATCGTCCCGGATTGACCAGTTCCCTGGCCGACATTCTTGCCGCATATCATGCGCGCATATTGGACATCGGGCAGGCAGTGGTCCACGAAACTCTGGCGCTCGCGATGTTGATTCAAGTTCCGAGCAACGAGGAGTTCACGCCGTTGAAACGTGATTTGATCGTGAAGGCACACGATCTGGAGCTGAAAATCAAATTCACTCCGGTGAACGAGGAGTCATTCGACCACTGGGTGCGATCGCAGGCCAAGTTTCGCTTTGTGATCAGCGTAATCGGCCGGACCATCACCGCACAACAATTAGCAAGTATCAGCGCGGCAATCTCGACTCACAGCTTTAACATCGATCGGATTGAGCGACTCTCAGGCCGGTTGTCGCTCACCGGACGCGTGACGGATGCGACCGCCTGCATCGAGCTGGAGATCAGCGGTGAAAAAGACGATTCCGCCGGCTTGCGCGCAACTCTGATGGAGTTGACTCACAAATTTGAAATCGATATTGCATTTCAGCGGGAGAGTATTTATCGCCGCAACCGGCGCCTGGTCGCATTCGATATGGATTCCACGCTGATCCGGGCCGAGGTAATCGACGAACTGGCGAAGCTGCACGGAGTTGGCGACCGGGTTTCGGCAATCACGGCGGCCGCCATGCGCGGCGAACTAGATTTCAAACAGAGTTTGACACGGCGGGTCGAGTTATTGCGAGGCCTGCCTTCCCGCCGCTTGCAGGACTTGCTGCACTCGGTTGAGCTCGCAGATGGCGCTGAGCGGCTGATTTCAACCTTGAAAGCACTCGGTTACAAGACTGCGATTTTATCAGGTGGCTTCAATTTCTTCGGAAAACATTTGCAGGGGCGGTTGGGAATTGATTACGTCTACGCCAATGATCTGGAGATCGCGAATGGGACGCTGACCGGGCGGTTGGCGTCTGAGATAGTTGACGGAGCCAAGAAAGCGGAGCTGCTGCATTCCATCGCACGCAAAGAAAATATTTCGCTGGATCAGGTAGTCGCGGTCGGGGATGGAGCGAATGATCTTCCAATGCTTAACATGGCTGGGATGGGAATCGCATTTCATGCCAAGCCGCTGGTGCGGCAGAGCGCGAACCATGCGGTTTCACATCTCGGACTGGACAGCATTCTGTATCTGTTGGGTATGCGCGATCGCGATCTGGACCGGGCTGAATTCCGCTCGGGCACCTCAGGCTGACGGCCTCTCAGAAATCAAGCCGCCTCCAGGCAGATTTCCCATAGACTTTCTGAGATGCGGATCGCGATCGACACCGGCGGCACGTTCACCGACTGCGTGTATCTGAAAGACGGTGCCCCAGCCGTTCTGAAGCTGCCTTCTACGCCCGACGATCCTACGCGGTCAGTACTGGAGGCGATTCGCCAAATAGCGGCCGAGGCTAGCGTCGAGGTCCGCCACGGCACAACTATTGGAACCAATGCCTTGCTCGAGCGCAAAGGCGCACGTGTCGCATTCGTAACCACCGCGGGATTCGAAGACACCATCGCAATCGCGCGGCAGGCCCGGCAACACTTGTACGACTGGTTGGCTACGCCGGCCCCTTGCATTGTGCCGAAAGAGCTACGTTTCGGGGTCAAGGAGCGAGTCAGCGCCGAAGGGGAAATCCTAACCTCGCCATCAGATGAAGAGCTCGTAAGGCTGCGAAGAAAAATTTGCGCCAGCAATGCCGAGAGCATCGCCATTTCCCTTCTTTTCTCTTTCGCAAATATCGACCATGAGACAAAGATTGTCGCGCAGTTGCGGGCCCTCGGCCTTCCTATTTCGATTTCGCACGAGATTCTGCCCGAATTTCGGGAGTACGAACGGGCCGCCACTGTCGTTGTGA
>Ga0157372_10007004_pt1 | contig 12010 bp, 10 predicted proteins | sample C55metaG_FD_115307 | JGI IMG/M metagenome (GOLD analysis project Ga0157372, IMG submission 115307) | Corn rhizosphere microbial communities from Kellogg Biological Station, Michigan, USA - C5-5 metaG | ecosystem: Host-associated > Plants > Roots > Rhizosphere > Soil | place: USA: Michigan... | reverse complement strand
GCCGCTCACGTAGTTCAAACTGCACAATCAATCACCGTCGAATTTGTCGACGGACAGAGACTAAAGGCGCAGGTGGTGGAGTTGTCCATTCCCGCCGATCTGGCACTGCTGAAAGTCGACCGTGTTCCTGATGCCGCCACTGCCGCGAAGCTCGGCGATTCAGATGTCGTGGAAACAGGTGATGACATCTTTGTCGTTGGAGCGCCATACGGTCTGAGCAACACCCTCACCGTGGGCCGTGTGAGTGCACGCAGACCGGATGAAACACGCGGCGGAATTTTGAGCACCAGTGAATTCCTGCAAACCGATGCAGTGGTCAAGCCCGGCAACTCTGGCAGTCCTGTATTCAATAAGAGTGGAGAAGTGGTCGGTATTGTAAGCAGTGTCGTCAGTGACGCGGAGGATTTTCATGGCGTGGGTTTCGCTGCCACAATCAACACGGCGCGCACTCTGCTATTGGATCGAGATCCGTTCCTCATCGGCCTCGAAGGCGTCCTGGTAACAGGCATCGTCGCCAAAGCGCTCAACGTACCGCAACCGGCAGGTTTTCTGGTTACAACTGTTGCTCGCGGATCAATGGCTGAGCAGATGGGATTAGCCGGCGGCCAGGTTGAAGCTTCGCTCGATAATGAAAACCTGCTCATTGGCGGAGACGTGATTCTGAAGATCAATGGCTCCGTAGTGACGCTCGATCGCCGTGCTTATCGCGCACTCTTCTCCAATATCGCGCGATCGAATGCGGGATCTGTAGTGACTTGTACTGTTTTACGCGCCGGAAAAATCCTCGATCTCTCTTTAAAGATTCCAAATTCCATTTCAGCCTCTCACGCAGCGCGACCTCAATAAAGAATGAAGGCGTTATAGCCACAGATAACACGGATCAAGGACGGATCAATCAGTCTTCATCCGCGTAATCCGTGGCTAACTTCTTCTTCATGCCGAAACTGGCGTGATTTTGTGGCGAAATACCCTGTCATTTCTTACAGGTATTGAGTCTCACTTCCGCAACTAAAATGTCTCTACTAATTTTTATTTGATCGGGTCCGCACCTCTTTCTCTCTCTCTCTCTTGAGGAGGTCGCCATGAATGCGTACGAACAAAGCTGGCATCCCGTAGCGCGTATAGAAACCCGCACTGTTGAACCGAGATGGCACCCACTGCGATTACTAGGAATACTGCGTTACCTGATTCCCCCGTTCTTCATTTGTTGGCACCGCAGAATGTCTCGGCCCTTCACTCGAGACGGTGAGACTTATCGCGTTTGTCTTCGCTGCGGGATACGTCGTGAGTTCGACCTTAAACAGTGGCAGACGAAGGGAAGCTATTACCGCCCCACTAACAAACAAAAGCAAAACGAACCATACCCGGCGCCCAAGCCACGCTATCAACTCATTGAAGGTGGGATGAAGGACACCGAATGTCATCGTGTTACGACGGTCCAATGTTCAATTCACGTCGATGGGAAGCGAGAAGGGCGTTACTTACAAAAGCAATGACCGACAACAAATCGAACTCTCAAAATCACGAGGTGAAACGATCCCTCGATGAAACGCCGCCGCCTCCTTTCTCTTCGCGCATAAATGTAGAACTTTTCGGGATGACGGATAGAGGCTACGCTCGCGAGAAAAATGAGGACCATTTTCTGATCGTTCGTGTCGGGCGCGCGCTGGAAACGGTGCAAACGAACCTGACAGAGAACGACACTATGCCCGGCGAGCTATTCGAGGAAACAGGTTACGGAATGATTGTCGCGGATGGAGTTGGTGGCGAATCCGCTGGAGAAGTTGCGAGCCGGCAGGCGATCTACACGTTACTGGGTTTGGCGTTGCACACTCCTGACTGGCAGTTCCGCTGGGGACCGAGAGAGAAAAACGCGGTCATGTGGCGCATGAGAGATCGATTTCGTCGCGTGAATGCGGCTCTGCTTCGCGAAGCTACAGCGAACGTCACCCTTTCTGGAATGTGCACGACGATGACGGCCGCAATAACGCAGGGAAGCGATCTAATTATTGGTCACATTGGTGATTCGCGTGCTTATCTTCTGCACCGCGAAAAGCTTATTCAATTGACTCACGATCACACCGTTGGAGCAGGCCTGGTTAAAGATGGTACACACGAGCCGAGCGATCCGCTCGTACTGGAGTTACGCGGTCTGCTGTTGCAGGCGCTTGGTTCGAGGGAAGGTGAGTGCAACCCGCAAGTCTCCGACTACCCGCTCCGCGACTCAGATCAACTCTTGCTATGTACGGATGGACTAACAGATATGGTCGACGAGGTAGATATCGAACTCGTCCTGAACAGTGCGACATCCGCGAAATCGGCGTGTCGCAGCCTGGTCGATCTTGCGCTTAAAAACGGTGGTCGCGACAACGTCACCGTCATCGTTGCGCGATACTCGATCCCGCCTCGAGAGTAGTTACCTAGATTAGAGCGCCAAAGGCGCGGAATATGAAAGCCAGGGGCAAGCGCGAAGCGCGTCGCCCCTGGTTTATTTAGTAGGCGTCGTTCAGGCCTGAAGGGCCGGAATATATACGCTGTATTCCGCCCCTTTTCAGGGCTGGTGCATTTCTGATTTGTGTACCAGGGGCGACGCGCTTCGCGCTTGCCCCTGGCTTTCATATGCCGCGCCTTTGGCGCTACTAGCTACTACAATTGCACAAAGAAAAAGGCCGGGTCGTCCTGTTGACCCGGCCTCTAAAGAGGTGTCAAGTGCGCCTCCTGCATCTCTCCCCGCGCTTGGACACCTCTAAGACTAGTTACCGCTGCTGCCCGCAACCGTGCCCGCAATTCCCTTGTTGATCATCAATCTGATTTCCACCCGGCGGTTCTTAGCGCGACCCGCCTTTGTCGTGTTTTCCGCTGCGGGTTCCAATTGTCCGTAACCGAAAGGTTGGACCAGACGGTTTAGCGGCATCTTGTACTTGCTCACGATGTAGTAGATCACAGCGTTAGCACGGCGCTCACTCAGATCGATATTGCGTTGTGAACTGCCAGTCGTGTCGGCATAGCCGATTACCGCCATGACCCACCCTTTCGTGTTCTGAGTCTTCACCCAGGCAGCGGCTTCGTCGATCGTTGCTTTGGCCTTTGGACCCAAAGAAGCGCTTCCACTAGTGAAATTGACAGTAATTGTCTTGAGGGTATCGAAGTCATCCAGACCGTTGATGCGATTGTTCGCGTAGTCCGCGGTCTGCTGTGCTTTCTTCGCGGCGTCCGCCGCAGCGTCGGCTGAAGCTTGTGCTTTTTCCGTGAGAGCGCGGTTCTCCTCGAGCTGACCCGCGAGTCGTTCCTGCTCCGCCTGCTGCTGCGCCAGTTTGTCTCTCATCTCCGCTTCGACTGGATCGACCGTTGCCTTGAGAGCTTGTGCGGCCCTCAGGTCCTGTTCATCGAAGCGAATTTTCTCCGCGACTAACTTGCCGTCTGAGCTGCCAACGCCGTCCACCTCGAGCCGCAGTCCACGAAGAATGTAGCTTGCGCCATATTCCTTGGACCCGCGAAACACGCCTTTTTTGTGACTCTTGACTTCCGTGTCGGCCGTTAAAAGGACGACCGTTTGAGTTCCCCCCATCGTGTCTGACATCGTGAACGCATCGGGATCGCGTTTGATCACGATGCCCCTGAATTTTTTGACCTTCTCTCCAGCAGGTACGCTTTGTGTTTGTTGATCTTGATCGATAGTCGTCAATCCTCTTGCGAAGACACTTCCAACACTCGTCAAAACAAGAATGATGGCGACTACGATGATTCTCGGTAGTGCAATTCCAGCAACGCTCATAGGTCTGCTCCTTTCGTGAACTTACAGCAATGGTAGTCGCACTTATTTGCGGTAAATACTGTCAATTCTAACAGTGTGTGCAGGAGTTTGTGGTCGGCATTGAGAGTTCAGGAGGCTTTGCACGAAAAGTCCGATCAGGCTTCTTCTCTGTGCAACCTCTGTGTACTCTGTGTCTCTGTGGTTGAGGAATTGTTCGATACAGCAACCACAGAGACACAGAGGACACAGAGGTTGCACAGAGAAATCAGACTTTTTCGTGCAAGGAGAGTTCAGGATACAAAGTGGACCAAAATTACGGTGACGTTGTCCGTACCACCGCCCGCAAGCGAGAGGTCGACCAGATCCTGACAGGCAGTCTGCGCTGATTTTGCTTCGCGCAGGACCTGGGCAATCGTTGCATCCTCGACCATCTCCGTTAATCCATCCGTGCAAAGCAGCAGTTTGTCACCGGCAGACAACTTGAAATTCTGCACTTGAGGATCGACCTGTTCTCCCAGCGATCCAACGGCTGCAGTTAACACACGGCGCATCGATCGTGATGCGGGGTCGTCGCGATTCGCCACGCCGGCATCGATAAGTGCTTGTGCAAGCGTGTGGTCCGTCGTCAATTGTGTGAGGGTATCTTCGTGCAAGAGGTAAGCGCGCGAGTCACCCACGTGCCCGATGATCAAATCGCTGCCCAGCGCTCCGGCAACCGTTAACGTCGTGCCCATACCCTGGAGCGTGTGGTCGTTGTCGGCTTCTTTTCTGAGGATGGTATCTAACTGAAGAAAGCGTTCGGTCATTCTTTCTAAAACAGTCGTAACATCCTGGTGGCGCTGTAGCGCCAAAGTCCAATCAGACGTTTCGACGATTAGTTCGACCAGTTTGCTGAGAGCCAGGCGACTGGCCACTTCACCACCGGCCATGCCTCCCATTCCGTCGGCCACCAGGAGGCCGTAACCGTTCATGAAGTAATTTTGCTCGAGCAAATCCTCCTCGACATTTGTCAATACATTTTCGAGTGAGCGCCCGAACCTCATTACCAGATAACTATCTTCATTATTTTCTCTGACATGACCCTGGTGCGAAACTGCGCCGACATCGACTTCCAGGCACGTCCAGACCTCATCCAAGCTTGTGCGTGGACTGAATTCGTTCTGCATTTTCATTTGTTTTATGCCCTTTGAAGCACGCGCCTGGACCAACACCCATGATGACCGATGACTGACTTGGCAAGGTGCAACGCCCTTTTTCGCGATTCTATCGTTCTGCAGAGAAGCCACCTACTGGCAAAACTTACAGGGGGATTCGTGTTTCAGAACTTCCACCCCAGCGAAGTGCTCACGCCGAGATCGTTCTTGTCAGCTCGTACCGGCGGCTTGCTGTCGTAGTTTTCGTAAACGTGGAAACCCCACCAGAAATCCTTGACGATCTTGATCTGGAGATCAGAAGTGGCCAGTACTCGCGTGCGTCCTGGTGTTGTCAAACTGGGAAACAAGCTGAAGCGCGATCTGATGTCGACGGCGTTGAAACGAAATGTGGCGAAATCAGCACCGGCAATCGCATCGGCGTTGGTAGTCCTGGGTGTGCCGATAGTCTCTGAATAGTGTTCGCGCGTTCCTGCAATGCCACCAAAAACTGAAAGTCTCGTATGTTCTGTTTGTTTCAGATTACGACCGATCAATCCACCGATTGACGTTCGCAGGTCGAGGCTTTGCTGATCGCTATGAAGGAAGCCGAGCAGTCCTCCGACATACCAACGTTCATTTAACTGTTTTCGATAATCGAAGTTGAACTGATTACGGGTAAGGCTGGTGCCTTCTGTTTGTCCGCTGAAGGCTGAATCTATCGATCCGGTAAATGAGTGATTTCCAGTTCGATAAGTCGTGGTTGCGGCGAGCTGCGTTTGATACTGGTCATTACCGCTGGTGAAACTGAAACCGAAATCAATCGAGCCCTCCAGTCGTTTCCAGAAGCGCCTGTCGGCAGGAGTTATGCGAATTACGTCGAGCTGCGGAACTCTGATGGTCTGGTCCGAAGCGCCGATGATGAAGTTTGGAACTTCGCTTGAGTTTGTCGGCAGAAGACGCATAACGTCGGTTACGAGTTTGCCGTCCACCAGCCAGATCATGAAGGTTGATTTGCTTTCGAGTCGTTCGACCCTGGTCCAATCGAGGCGGACGGCTTCGGCCATGTAATCGGATTTGATTCTGAGTTCACCGCGTTGCAGTCCTTTTATTTCACCGGTCAGCCGATCACCGTTCTTCAACACGACTACATCGTCGACGTTCTTTGCCAGCGCGGTTACGACAAGCAGAAGATTAAAGAGAAGAATCAAGCTCGGTTTTCGCAGTACTTCATTCCAGATCATCCGACGACCTCCCCAAAACATGTGGCAACTCCTGACTTTTGCGGCAAAGCTCTCACTACCCAGGTTTATTTTGTGCATGCTTCGGGCGTGAATCTCGCCTGTCAAAAGTGACAGTTATCGTCTGTTTTCGACACCTCTAAAATTCGCGCATTCAAGCATTGGCAGGAAGGATGGTGTGTGAAGATGGGAAGAACCAATAGGACTGCTCGGATCGCATTGATTGCCGGATTGCTTCTCGCGTGGTGTGTCGCGGCATCAGCGCAGGACATCAGGTACAACTTCTTACAAGGTACCGATTTCTCGAAGTATAAAACCTATAAATGGGTCCAGATACCAAACGCCCAATATCCGAATTCAATTCTCGACGATCAGATCAAACGCGCCATTGATGCGCAACTGGGGTTAAAGGGATTGTCGAAAACTGAAGACAATCCAGACCTCTACGTCGCATACCAGGTCGCCGTCAACCAGGAGAAACAGTGGAACTCCTACAGCACCGGCGGCGACATGTGGGGTTGGGGTGGCTGGGGAGGATGGGGTGGTATGTCAACCACGACAACGACCAGTCAAACGATCAATATCGGAACACTGAATCTGGACATGTATGACGTCGGCACCAAGAAACAGGTGTGGCGCGGTGAGGCCAGCAAGACCCTGGGGTCAGGAAAAGATCCGGCGAAAGTCGAAAAGAATATAAACAAAGCGATGGCGAAACTCCTCAAGAAATATCCGCCACCGGTGAAAAGCTAGGGACTTCCTGCCTGAACGGAGGAAAACATGAAAGCAAGATTCTTTATCGCTTTTTGTGCCTTAGCAATTGTTGCTTTGGTTTTATCGATTCCGGCGCCTGCACAGGAACAAAAACCCAAGAGTGAAAAGTTCGGAGCACTTGCGTTTATGCCACACGGCGCGGGCCCGGCGATGGTCGGCTCGGGTGCGCGTGTAAACGTCGATTTGTTTGTGCGTAGTTACACCAGCGACGAAGAGGCCAGATCGTTGGCTGGCGCGCTGCTTGAAGGTGGATCAGACGCTTTGCTCAAGAGGCTCGAAGACGCTAAGTCGATTGGCAAGATCACGATTACGGGTCGAGTAGGGTTCTATGATCTGAAACTGATTCGCTCACATCAAACGCAGGAAGGCAGACGCATTTACGCCGTTGGCGATCGGCCGGTCGGGTTTCTCGAAGCATACGTTAATAACCGCTCGAGAGATTACCCGTTCGGAATTCTTCAACTCGACCTTAAGAGGAACGAGAAGGGGAGGGAAGAAGGAACCGGTGCGCTCATCTACGCGGCGAAGATTAAAGTGCTGGACGGCAAATCAATTGATGTTGAGACTTATGGAATAGACGCGATCAAGTTGTTAGGCGTACGAAAGCTTTAGAGTATTAGCCACAAGAAGGCACAAATTTTGTGCCTTTTTGCGGCAATAACAGTTTCCTCAACCGGCGGCGCGCTTTGTGAAGTTGCGACTTCGAGTTTCCCACCGAGCATCCAAAGATCCCGGCAATCTCCTCGTGGTTGTATCCTTCTACGTCAAACTTCACAAACACCGATCGCGAACCGGAAGGTAGTTTCGCGAGCGCTGCATCGAGCGCAATGCGATCCAGGAGCTGTGGTGCAAACGAAACCGGGCGATCGTGTATCGCCGGAATTTCATCTGCCAGGTAAGGGAATCTCTCTCGGCGACGTGTCGTCCGCCGGAAGTACATCAATACGTGATTAGTTGTGAAGCGATATAGCCAACTCGAAAACCGGCTCTCACCTCTGAACGATCCGACTTTGCCGAGAAGCTGGATAAAAATCTCCTGAGTCAAGTCTTCGGCCTCACTCATATTCCCGGTCATTCGCAAACACAGCGAATACACCAGCGGCCTGTGCCGCTCATACAGATCTCCCATGCTGGAGATAGCGCCTCTCCCTACTGCCTGCGTCAACTCGTAGTCGGATTCTGTCATGGGAATGTGATTCATCACTGACGTTCGAGTGTATGGACGCGTGGTGTTTAGGTCACCTGTAAGTTTTGCCAGTTACAAGCATTTCCGCCCTCAACTACATTTTTTTCGAAACTACAACTCCGCCCCAGACAAACATTGGAGGAGGGCGCATGAAACAAAATCGACTGAGCTGGAGCGCATACACACGTTTTACTTTTGTCCTCGCAGCTCTGCTCTTTTTCCCGAGTAACTCTACGTTTTCACAAACTCCGGAACCAACACCAAAAACGCCGGAAGTCGAAGAATTAAAAAAGCGTTTACAACAACTCGAGCAGACGGTTGGGGAACTAAAAGGACAGATCGAGGCGATAGAAGCAAAAAAGAAAACTCCCGCTCCAGCAATAGTCGAAGCGACATATAACGAACCAGCAACACCTGCCGAAACAGCTTCGACAACACCGGCGAAATCACAAGACACCGGCAAGGGCGAGAGCACCTTCCAGATCTATGGCTTCGCAATGCTCGACGCCGGCTACCAGTTCAAACAAAACCATCCGGATTGGTTCGACGTCATCCGGCCTACGAAGCTGCCGTCGTTTCCGAACGAGTTTGCGCCCAACGGAAAGACATACTTCGGAGTCAGACAGAGCCGTCTCGGAGTTAAATCGACGACGCCAACCAAATACGGTGAGTTGAAGACACAGTTCGAATTTGAACTGTTCGGCACCGGTGTCGATGCAGGTCAGACGACTTTTCGTCTGCGCCACGCGTACGGCGAGTTGGGCCAATTCGGCGCGGGCCAGACGTGGAGTCCGTTCATGGACATCGACGTGTTTCCGAACTCACTCGAGTACTGGGGACCAAACGGAATGGTCTTCTTCCGGAACTTGCAGTTTCGCTGGATGCCTCTCAAAGGTCGCAACTCAGTGACGCTGGCTGTCGAGCGTCCGGGAGCGAGCGGTGATCAGGGTGTGTTTGCAGATCGCATCGAGTTACAGGGTATCAGGCCGAAGTTCGATCTTCCCGATTTCTCGGGGAACGTTCGCTTCACGAGAGACTGGGGCTACTTCCAGGTGGCGGGGATGCTCAGGCGGATCAAGTGGGTCGACACGATTGATGACAACGTCGATCTCGACGGCACTGAAACTGGAGCCGGTCTGAACTTCACGTCGAACGTCAAGTTCACACAGAACGACACCGGACGGTTCGCGTTCGTGTTCGGACAGGGAATTCAAAACTACATGAACGATGCGCCGGTCGACGTCGGTATCGAACTCACTCCTGGAGGAGATCCGCGCCGGCCAATTACAGGTGTTGCTCTGCCGATGTGGAGCATGGTTGCTTTCCTGGATCACAACTGGAACAAACGTTTCAGCACCGCGATCGGATATTCGTTCATGGATATCGACAACTCAAATGGCCAGGCGGCGAACGCATACCACCGCGGTCATTACGGTCTCGGCAACCTGCTGTTTTATCCAACGGAGAACGCGATGATCGGCGGTGAGTTTCAGTGGGGCCGGCGCGAAAACTTCCTCGACGGTTTCAAGTCCGACGATTTTCGCATCCAGTTTTCCTTTAGGTACAACTTTTCCAAGACGTTCTCATTTTGATGTTTTAGCAGTAGGACCATCTGGTCCGCGAAGAGGAGAAAGAGTCTATGTTGAGACAGAAGATGCAAGCAAAGATGCTCATCGCAGTGTTTATGGTGATGACATTCGCCGTGGCGCCGTTGTCATCTCTGGGCCAAAAGACCAGTCCAGTCGCGCCTACCAGGGCACAAGCCGAAGCGGTCGTCCGTGAAGCATACGAGAAATTCAAGAATGACACGGGCGGAAAAAACGCCGATTACATTCCTTACCTGGCCCAGGTCGATTCGAAACTCTTCGGCATCGCGATAGTCACCACCGACAACCAGGTGCTGACGATGGGCGACATCAAGTATTCGTTTTCGATCCAATCGATCTCGAAGGTCTTTTCGCAGGCTCTCGCCATGGAGGAGCTTGGACCACAAAAAGTATTAGAAAAGGTCGGCAACGAACCAACCGGGCGTGCATTCAACTCCGTGTTTGCCGTAGCCGATATGCCAACTCACACCGGAAATCCTTACGTGAATGCGGGCGCGATTTCGACTGTGAGTTTGATTTCCGGCAAGACCGCGGATGAGAAGTGGAACAAGATCCTCGACTTCTACAGCCGCGTCGCGGGCGAGAAGCTCCAGCTCATAGATGAAGTTTACAAGTCTGAGGCCGCGACCAACACAGGCAACAAAGCGCTTTCAATGTTGCTCGCGAAATACGATCGCATTTATGCCGATCCGTTTGAATCAGTAGATGTTTACACGAAGCAATGTTCTGTCGGAGTGAACGTGGCCCAACTTGCACGGATGGGCGCCACACTCGCAAACAACGGCAAGAACCCAGCGACGGGCGAACAGGTGATCAAGCCTGAAAATGTACCGCACATACTTTCCACCATGATCATGGCGGGATTGTATGACGGCTCAGGAGGGTGGGCTTGGCACGTTGGGCTCCCGGCAAAGAGTGGCGTGGGCGGTGGCATCGTCGCAGTTGTACCCGGCAAAGGGGCGATCGCTGTCTTCGCTCCGCCACTCGATGAAGCTGGCAACAGCGTGAAGGCGCAGAAGGTGATCGAGTACGTCGCGAACAAACTCGACTTCAACGTGTTCTCGCCACGCTCAGTTGGTCTGAAGACTTCAGAGTAATGAATCGCATAGAAGCGTCAATGTTCTTAACTCTTTCTCGATTACGCAGTGTAAGGCGGCGTCGCAGTATCGCACTGCGCGCCGCTTTGCTGGTGTTACTCCTTAACGTGATCTGTTTCGCACAGGCTGAGAACACCCCTGCGTCCTCTACGCCGTCTGGAGAGAAACCACTCAAAGCTGACGAACGTGCTGAACTATTGAAACTTATACGCAGTCTCCAGGAACGGCTCGACAAACTCGAGGCCGCTCAGGCATCACGTTCGCAATCTGCTCCGGTGCCAACATCTCCTCAAGAAGCTGCTACTTCAGAAACGAAGTACGACCCGTCCACATCAGATGACCCTCATGTTTGGATGGAGCCAGTGGTTAAGGAAAAACCGGTCTCGGAAGCGCCCAGCGGCGCCTCTTACGGTCGCTACACTCCAAATCTCGGTTACAAGCTCGCGAATACCGAATACGGAGATATGAGCGTCAGCATCTACACCTACGCGCGATATCTTAATCAACTCGGACTCGCCTCGAATTACACCGACGCCTTTGGCGTGACTAAAAGTGTTCAGGAGCGCCAGGACTTTCAACTGCAAAAAGTGCAGATAAAGTTTCTTGGCTGGGTGTTGGACCCGCAGCTTCGTTATTTCCTCTATACATGGACCTCGAATGCCACGCAGGGTCAGGGTGCGCAGGTCGTCGTTGCTGGGAACGTTGGTTACACCTTCAACGAACACTTCACGCTAGCGGCTGGTATCACGTCTCTTCCCGGTGTCCGCAGTACCGAAGGCAACTTTCCGTTTTGGCTATCTGTAGATAGTCGCCATATCGCCGACGAGTTCTTTCGTCCTTCTTACACTTCTGGCGTGTGGCTCAAAGGAAATATCGCAAAGCGGCTGAGATATCAGGTGATGCTCGGTAACAACATGAGCACTCTGGGTGTGAGCGCCTCGCGACTCGACCATAAGTTCAACACGCTTTCCACGGCTCTCGTCTGGGCACCGACCGGCGAATACGGCCAGGGCTTCGGCGACTTCGACAATCATGAGAGCCCATCCAGTCGTTTCGGAATCCACTTCACTCGCAGCGATGAAAATAAGGAAAGCCAACCAAACAGCGACAACTTCGAAAACACTCAACTGCGGCTTTCAGATGGAACGGTCATCTTTACACCCGACGTGTTCGGACCAGGAGTGACGATCACTGATGCCACTTACCGGATGCTGGATATCG
>Ga0157372_10007000_pt1 | contig 12013 bp, 9 predicted proteins | sample C55metaG_FD_115307 | JGI IMG/M metagenome (GOLD analysis project Ga0157372, IMG submission 115307) | Corn rhizosphere microbial communities from Kellogg Biological Station, Michigan, USA - C5-5 metaG | ecosystem: Host-associated > Plants > Roots > Rhizosphere > Soil | place: USA: Michigan... | reverse complement strand
TCTGCGCGACGGCAAGCGTGCCCGGCCTCGCGCCCCTTCTCAGGCGTATCCACCAGGCCAAGCATTTCAACGTGTACGCCAGTCTCTTCGAGTTGCCCGGCGATCTGCCGGACGTAGCCTTCCAGCCGCTCTTTCAGACCCGTGAACTGCGGCCAGTAAGCGTCCAGCCCGATACCGCACAAACCGACGCGCAGAGTTGTACCAGTCATACCAGCCACTCCCGTCCGACTCGTTGCCGCGTTCAGCTATCTCAACTTCAAGACGGTGACAGCGAACGGCGCCATCTTCAACTCTTCGCCATCTACTGTGGCAGCACGCGGCTCCTCATCACCGGTGGCCTCATCCACGGTCAGGGATGCTGCGCCATCCAACTCCGAAGCAAGCTTCAGCGTCTTCTCGGAATTGGCCTTATTCACCAGCAGAATCTTCTTCCCCTCGGGCGTAACGAAGCCCTGCACCATCACGTCTGAAGGTGAATCTTTCGACGGCTTCTCCGCAACCAGTTTGTCGCCCGGGTGGAAGTTGTCCTTGATCAACTTCAGAACCCAATAACGCGAGTTCGGCTTACCGTTGTTGTAATCGATCATCGACACGCTCGGAAACTGCGACGGATATCCCACCAGTTGCGATTCGCCGATCACGTCCACGCCGAGTTTCGAGAGTTGCACAAACAGAAATCCGTACAACGCCCCAGCGGCGTTCCAATAGCGATGCGGAATGTGGTCCGGCATTGCCTTCGATGCAGCGATCTCCACCCCATCCGTGGGCAGAATCACTCCCAGTTCATCTGTATCAACTTTCGTTTCCGGCGACAGCCGGTCGCGAATCGCCAGAATGTATCGAGTTGTAGCCAGGAACCCTTCAGCCTGGTTGAAAAACGTGTGCTGCCAGCCATCGAGCGACTCGTCCATTGCCGGACTCGCATAAAAATGAAACGAAATGTAATCGAGCGGTATTCCCTTCTTGTGGTTCTTCGGATTCAGGAAGTACTCGAAATACTTCGGATTGGCTCCCGGCGCCGCCAGCGCAAGACCCATAAACTTCGAATTGGGGCTTACTCGCCGGATCCCCTCCACAATCGCGTCGTATCTCTTTGTGTAGTCCTCAGGCGTGGTGGTGTGCTCGAAATCGATCTCATTGAGCACCTCCCAGTAGGGAAACGTGTAGTGATTTCCCGATTCGTGACGTTTGCCATTCTCATCGGTAAAACCGCCCTGCGTATACCAGCTCACCAGGCGGCCGAAGTAGTCTCCAAGCTCTTTGCCGCTTGGATCGCGTAACTCGGTACCTTTCGTGTAATCCCAGAACACCTGGTTCGGATCATCGGGGTACTTGATCGGCTGATCGGTCTTGAACATCCATGCCGGAATCGTACTGAAATTGACAATCGTTGAGTGCCCCTCGGTCGCCGCCAGAAAATCCTTTGTCACGGGATCGATATAGGTAAAATCCCATGAGGTTTTCTCCTTCGTCGGCGGCTCCAGTTCGGCGACCGCAATCTTTGGATACGGCAGCCACGGAACGTAGCGGACGTAATCCGCGCCAAGCGCCTTCAGTGCCGCGAAGGAACCATCGTGAATCGGCGCGCCCGGGTTGAGCATGGGATTCGTAACTACTTGCAGTGTTGGCGTGGACTTGGAGACGATCACAGTTTTGTCCCAGTCAATGTCCACCTTCTGTTGCTGCGCATCCTGCGCTCGGACCGTTATCCCGGCCGCAATTGCGGAAACTACAAGCAGAAATAGACCCCAAGAACTCCTGAATCTCTGGCTCACACGAACCTCCGATAAGCAAACTACCGGCGAAACTACTTGATCGAGCCTTCTATTGGCAAATAATTCTCATTCCGAATTGCCTGGCCAGATCCAGGTGTGATCGTGAACGTAACGGATCACGAACCCTTTGCTGCCCACAGATTCTCGAACACGGGCGTGCCTTCGAACTCGCCCGGTTTTCACGGCCACACCCCCGAATGAATTCAAACGGGAATCTTTTTCTCTTCCGGATAGCTGAGGTTTCCTGCTAAAGTGCAAGGCGCACAGTTCTGCACATTTCTAGAGCTTCAAAAAACCTGCTGATTTCGCCCTGTTTCGACCCCGCAAGTCGCGATCCATACGCGAAAGGAGAATTATGATCCGCCAGATTATGAAGTTGGTTGCGTCTTCCCTCTTTGCAGCCGCCATTGTTGCGGGCGCCCAGGAGAAACCCGCCTCCGAGCCCTTGAAAAGCGGCTTCCAGAATCCACCTCAGAGCGCGCGCCCCCGCGTGTGGTGGCATTGGATGAACGGAAACATCAGCAAAGAAGGCATCAAGCTTGACCTCGATTGGATGCACCGCGTCGGTTTGGCCGGGTTCCAGAACTTCGATGCAGCACTTCAAACACCACAGGTCGTCGACCACCGCCTTGCATACATGACGCCCGAGTGGAAAGACGCCTTCAAGTACGCCATCACTCTGGGCCAGCAGTACGGAATGGAAATGGCCATCGCAGGCTCACCGGGTTGGAGTGAGAGCGGCGGCCCCTGGGTACCCGCCGCAGAGGGAATGAAAAAATACGTCTGGAGCGAAACGCCTGTCGAAGGTGGAAAGCCCTTCAACGGCGAACTCAAACATCCGCCAACCCGGACCGGCGCCTTCCAGAACATCAGCATCCATGACGAACTCGGAACGCCAGAGCAAAGCAAAATTCCCGAGTTCTATGCCGATGCAGCCGTCTTCGCGTACAAAAAACCTTCCAGCGACGTGTCCCTCGATAGGCTGAACGCGAAAATCACATCCAACGGTGATTCCCTCGATCCCGCGATGTTGTCTGACGGAGACCTCGAAAAAACAACGCCGGTCCCAATCCCCAAAGCCGGTGAGACCTCGTGGATTCAGTACGAATTTCCGCAACCGCAGTCCATCCGCTCCATTACGTTCGTGACGAAAAACCCTGGTTGGATCGAGCAACTGATCGCCCAAATGTCTGCTCCTGAAATGAACCTGGAGGCGAGCGATGATGGACAGAACTTCAAACAAGTAGCAAAACTCGAAACCACCGACGCGCCCGAGCACACCATCTCCTTCGCCCCCGTCACGGCAAAATATTTTCGTGTCACATTCAAGCGGACGCCTCCACCACCAATTCCCGAGTGGGCCGCTGGCATCGATCCGGCATCATTCGGATTCAGCAAGATGCCACCGCCACCGAAGGATTACGGCGTAGCCGAGATGGCGCTCCATTCCGGCGCGCGCGTGAATCATTTCGAAGAGAAGGCCGCCTTCGTTCCCGAAGACGACCTGTACAAGTTTGCTTCGCCTTCAGTTGACTCCCAGGATGCCATCGCAAAATCCGATGTTGTCGACCTCACTTCGAAAATGAGTGCGGACGGAAAGCTCGACTGGACCCCGCCCGCCGGTGACTGGGTTGTGGTCCGGCTTGGGTATTCCCTGCTCGGTATCACGAATCACCCAGCGACTCCGGAAGCTACCGGACTTGAGGTCGACAAGCTCGACCGTCGCTTCGTCAAAAATTACTTCGAGAAATATCTCGATAGCTACAAGGAGACCGTTGGTCCGGAACTGATTGGCCCCAAAGGCATCCACTACGTAATCAACGACAGCTGGGAAGCCGGTTCACAGAACTGGACAGACAACATGATCGCCCAGTTCAAGAAACTGCGCGGTTACGACCCGGTCCCTTGGCTTCCGGTGCTTACCGGACAGGTAGTCGAGAGCTCCGAAGCCAGCGATCGCTTCCTGTGGGATTTCCGCAAGACCATCGCCGACCTCACCTCCACCGAGCACTATGGCCAGCTGGAAGACACCCTTCACGAATGGAAAATGGCTCATTACGGCGAGTCACACGAAGGACGTCGCGCCTTTATCGCAGATGGCATGGAAGTAAAGAAGTACAACGAAGTTCCGATGAGCGCCATGTGGACGCAAACGCCAGGCGTGAACAAAGTGCAGTACGGCTACAACGCGGACGACCGCGAGTCTGCCTCAGTCGCTCATATCTATGGCCAGAACATCGCGGCCGCCGAATCCATGACCGCCGCCGCTGCTCCATGGGCCTGGTCTCCCGCAACGCTAAAGCCAACTGCTGACCAGGAATTCCTGAATGGCATCAACCGCTTCGTCATTCATGAGTCTGCACACCAGCCTCTCGTCGGCAAAGCTCCTGGCATGACACTCGGACCCTTCGGTCAATGGTTCAATCGCAACGAGACCTGGGCAGACCAGGCCGGCGCATGGGTCGACTATCTCGCCCGTACCAGTTACATGTTGCAGCAGGGAAAGTTCGGCGCAGACCTGATCTATTTCTACGGCGAAGACTCGAACCTCACGGCCATCTTTGACAAGAAATCTCCCGACGTTCCAGCCGGCTACGGTTTTGACTACGTCAACGCCGACGCCTTGATCAACGAATTGCACGCCGTCAACGGACGCATCGAGACAAAGTCCGGCATGAGCTATCGCCTCCTCGGACTCGATCCGTATAGCCAGCACATGTCGCTGCCCGTCCTCCGTGCGATTCACAAGCTTGTTGAAGATGGCGCCGTCGTTGCCGGTCCAAAGCCTGACGATGATCCGAGCAACTCCGACGACCAGGCTGAGTTCAAGAAACTGAATGAGGAACTCTTCGGCGACGGCACAGGCACGCACAAGGTTGGCAAAGGAACCGTCTACGCGGGCCAGAGTATTGGAGATGTCTTCCACGCCATCAATGTCGCGCCGGACTTTGATTACACAAAGCCCGAAAGCGATACGCACCTTGAATTCGTTCACCGCAAACTCCCCACTGGAGACGTATATTTTGTCGACAATCGCGGCGACAAAGGCCACACGGTAGACGCAACCTTGCGTCGCTGGAAAAGAACCTGAGCTCTGGCACCCTGAAACCGGCAAGTCAGAACCCGCCAGCTTCAAGATTGCCGACGGCCGCACCACGGTTCCTCTCGATCTCGAGCCTTGGGGCAGCGTCTTCGTTGTCTTTCAGAAATCGACCTCCGCAACCAACCGCACCCTCCCCGCTGGACAGAAGAAGGATCTCGCAACCCTCGACGGCTCGTGGAAGGTCAGCTTCCAGAGCGGCCGGGGCGCACCCGATTCCGTCACCCTCGAAAAGCTAACCTCCTGGAGCGACAACTCCGACCCCGGCGTGAAGTACTTTTCCGGAATCGGAACCTACGCCAAGACTTTCGATGCTCCCGCCGCGTGGCTCACCAAGGGTTCACAGGTGTGGATCGATCTTGGTGACGTAAAAAATCTTGCCGAAGTCTCCGTCAACGGAAAACCCTTGGGAATCGTCTGGCACGCTCCCTTCCGCGTAAACGTCACGTCAGCTCTCAAAACCGGCTCCAACGAGTTGGTCGTGAAAGTGACAAACGCATGGGTAAACCGGCTAATCGGCGACGAACAGCCCGGTGCAACGCGCATTACCTTTGCCGACGTAAAACCATACAAGGCCAAGTCGCCCCTGCTTCCATCAGGGCTGCTCGGTCCGGTCAGCGTCTACTCAATCAGCAAGTAACACTCACCACACCGCAGCCGGGCACATCTCATGGATGTGCCCGGCGCTTTTGTGCCGCATGGGAGTTCGACGTGACAAACGAGTCTGAAAGCAAATCGACACCCAGCCAAACACCCCGGCGCTTCGCATTCATGCTGCGTCTTCGCTCAGGATGTGCCGAGGCCTATGAAGAAGCGCATCGCGCCGTATGGCCAGAGATGCTTGCCCTGCTCAAAAGCGCGGGCATCAGCGAATACTCAATCTATCGCCGCGACGATCTCCTGATTCTCGCCTTGCGCACCGATGATTTCGAAGCCACGTGGAGCAAGATCGACAATCATCCCGTTAACCTGCGCTGGCAGGCAGCCATGGCGCCATACTTCGTTCCAATTGAGGGCCTTCGTCCGGGTGAACGGTTCCCCATGCTCGAAGAGGTTTTTTATCTACCCTGACAACTCGGGCAGGAGACTAGCTGTCCTTCGATTCCCCATTGAGCGTTTCCGGAGTCACGACCTTGTGCCGAATGTAGTTATAGGGCGGCACCGCGTAGCCGCGCAATATCGAGATGCCTAGCTGAATCAGCCGCGGCCCGTAGGTGTCTGCTTCGTGCGAGATGCTGCCGATCAAAGCGCTGTGCCCCGACTTCATCTCCTCCAGAACATCCGGAATGCAATCCTGACCAACCACTGCGATGTCGTGCTCGCGCCCATTCTGCCGCGCCGCATCCAGAACGCCCAATGCGCTCGAATCCGTTGCTGCTGCCACGAGAATCCTTTGGCTGCCCTGGCTCTTCTGGAGAAATTCTCCAACTGCCAGCCGGCTTGGATTGCGCGAGCCGCGTCCATCGATCTGTACAAACTGCTCCGCAGTGAGGTTCCGCAGCCTTTGTTTCACTGCTTCAAATGCTCCAGTTATTCGGCTCTGCACAAAGCTGCCCGCCTCGTTGAAGCCCACCCCAAGCACCCAGTCCACATTGCCCTTCCACTTCTTCAATGCATATTGCGCGAGAAGGTTTCCGGCCTCGATCCCGCACTCAAAATTGTCCACGCCAAGATACGTCGCGTTCGGATGCGGCACGTCGATCGCAATCACGGGAATATCTGCCTTCTTGAAGATATTGGCTACACGTGGGCCCACCGATTCCTCCGCCTGAAATTCAAGCACCAAGTCCACTCGCTTTTCGGCGAACTCTTCCGCATTCCGAACCGCCATCTCCGTATCGAACCGGTTGTCGAGCAGAAGAAGCTCTATGCCGGCCGCTGCCGCCGCTGCCGTCACGCTGCGTGAGACCGCCTGCGAAAACGGAAGATCCGCGCTCTGCACCGCAAATCCAAAGCGAAGACGACGCGGCCTTGCCACCAGGCGATACTGGCCGTTCTGCGTCTGCGCCACGTATCCTCGATGCACAAGCGTCTTCAGGATTCTGTAAACGCTCGTCTTCGAGATATTTCTTTCCTTGTATACGTCCTCAAGGCTGATCGGCCCATGAACCTGCTCCAGCAGTTCCAGAACATCCAGGCCCTTTGAGAGAATTGGAATGAGATAGAGGCGCTTGATCTTGGTCTTAGCCACAGTGCTCTCCTGCGCTGAAGTTTCAATAGTGAAACTGTGAAAGAACAGCATACAACGCGCAGCATGTCTGACGTAACTGCAGGATCCTGTTCTGTCCCAAGTCAGCTCTCAGCTGCGACCTTGGCTCAACCCTTCACCGCGCGATGAACGAGCCATGCAATAGACAAACTAAACCTGTATAGAGATACTGGAAGCGCCATCATCCGCAGGTGAAAGATGCACGCATCACTCTTCATTACGTGCTACAACGATACCCTGTTTCCGGAGACAGGCCGAGCCGTGGTCAGCCTTCTCGAACGGCTCGGTGTCGAACTGGAGTTTCATCCCCAGCAGACATGCTGTGGCCAGATGCACGCCAATACCGGATTCCGCGCCGAAGCATATTCGCAGGCAAAACGCCTCGTCAGGCTCTACTCCGACACCGAGAACGTTGTCATTCCATCATCATCCTGCGTAGCCATGATGCGGGACCAGTACCCGGGCCTCTTCGAAGAACTCGGCAGTGAGTCTCTGCGGCGCGATCTTGCCGCGCTGCTGCCGCGCATCTACGAGCTCAGCGAATTCCTCGTCGACAAGCTTGGAGTGGATGACGTCGGCGCGTATTTCCCACACCGGGTCACCTATCACGCCAGTTGTCACGGATTGCGCGGACTGCACCTCGGTGAGCGGCCCCTGCGCCTGCTGACCAGGGTGCGCGGCCTCGATTTCGCTCCCCTGCCCAATATCGACCGCTGCTGTGGATTTGGTGGAACCTTTTCGGTCAAGAACGCCGAAGTCTCCTCCGCAATGCTTTCAGTCAAGTTGCAGGACGTACTCGCAACCAAAGCCGAATATTGCACCGCGCTCGATAACAGCTGCCTCATGCACCTCGGCGGCGCAATGCACCGGCAATACGCCGGGATGAAAACCATCCACATGGCGCAGATCCTCGCCAACACTGAGAGCACACCAATGGAGTCGTTCCAATGAGCCACTCCGTCGAACATCCCATTCTCGATCCCACACTCGCGGCGCCGTTTCCCAAAGCCGCACTGCCAGTTCTCCGCGATCCACAACTCCGCAAAAACGTGGCGCATGCCATCGACGTGATTCAGACCAAGCGCGGTAAGCTTGTTGCCGAGAAAACAGACTGGCAGGAGCTTCGCTCAGCAGCAGCGGACATTCGCACCCACGTTCTCGAAAATCTCGGGGCCTATCTCGAACAATTCGAGGAGAGATGCACCGCGGCCGGCGGACACGTTCACTGCGCCTCCGATGCAGACGAGGCCCGCCAGATCATCCTCGACATACTCCGCGAAGAGAATGCCTCAGAGGTCATCAAGATCAAGACGATGACCTCGGGCGAAATCCAGCTCAATCCCTTCCTCCAGGCCTCGGGAGTCGGCGTATTCGAAACCGACCTGGCAGAAATCATATTGCAACTGGGGAACGAAGAACCTTCGCACATCGTGGTCCCGGCGCTCCACATCAATCGCAGCCAGGTGCGCGAGATCTTTGCCAAGAGCATGGGGCGTCCGGAACTTTCAGACGACCCGCAAGCGCTCACTGAGGCGGCTCGCATCTATCTTCGCCGCAAATTCCTCGACATTCCGTCTGCCATTAGCGGCGCAAACTACCTTGTCGCGGAAACCGGCGGCGTAGTCATCGTGGAGTCCGAGGGCAACGGACGCATGTGTCTCACCCTGCCCAAGACCCTCATCACCCTTGCGGGGATCGAAAAGGTCGTCCCGCGTTTCGAAGACCTTGAGGTCATGCTGCAGGTTCTGGCTCGATCCGCCACCGGCGAACGCATGAACCCGTACACCTCGCTTTGGAGCGGCGTGACTCCGGGCGATGGACCTCAGAATTTCCACGTCGTTCTGCTCGATAATGCCCGCTCTTCCATCCTAGGCAAACCGAGAGAGCGCCAGACTCTGCGCTGCATCCGCTGTGCAGCATGCATAAATGCGTGTCCCGTTTACCGCCAGACCGGCGGTCATGCGTACGGCTCGGTGTATCCGGGACCCATCGGCGCAATTCTCACCCCGCAACTGATGCAGATGCGCCATGCGCAGTCCCTGCCATACGCGTCCTCGCTGTGTGGCGCCTGCTACGAGGTCTGCCCCGTCAAGATCAACATTCCGGAAATCCTGATCGATCTGCGCGCGCAAGTGATCGATCAGCAGAGACACAACATCGGCCGTTTCTTCGACCCGCTCTACCTCGGACTTCGCATTGCGGGTTTCCTCTTCTCACGCGCCTTCCTGTTCCATGCGGCACAGCGTTTAGGCCGCGTCGGGGCTGGCCTGTTTACGCATAAAGACGGGTGGATTCACTCAATGCCATCGGTTGGTGGCAAGTGGACGCAGACCCGCGATCTACGAGGGTTTCCGAACCAGACATTTCGGGAGTGGTGGCAGAATCGGCCCGCCCGGAGCTCAACACAAATTGCGAAGGAGCCCAAATGAGCGTCACCCAGGGAAGCCGCGCAAAGGTGCTCGACCGCATTCGCTCTGCAACGGCTTCGGTCGCTGCCGACGCCGCGAACCTGCATGAACTGCACGCAGCAATTCCCCGCAGCTATATTCGGAAGGGAGAGCTGTCTGAGTCCGCAAAAATCGCTCTGCTCATCGAGCGCCTCCGCGACTACGACGCCGACGTAGTTGAATGCAAGCTGGAAGAACTGCCCGACACAATTGCGGCGATGCTTTCAGCGAGCGGTCGGCATACGTTTGGAGCGCCTTCAGGTCTCCCGGCTGCATGGATGCCCTCCGGCTTCGACTGGAAGCTCGATGGCGGCTTGACGCACGAACAGATCGAAGTGCTTGATGGCGTTGTAACCGGAGCATCCTGTGCTGTCGCGGATTCGGGAACCATCGTGCTGCACCACACGCCATCCGAGGGCCGGCGGGTGCTGACACTCCTTCCCGACTGGCATCTATGCATTCTGTACGCTGACCAAGTCGTAGAAACATTGCCCGAATATTTTGCGCGAGTCCAGCATCCCCCCGCCCTGGTCACATGGATCTCCGGACCCAGCGCAACAGCCGACATCGAAATGACGCGGATCAAGGGTGTCCACGGACCACGCCATCTCAACGTGATCCTGGTCCACCACTGAGCGAAGAATTCCAGCGATCAGTCAGGCGGCCGCAAGCCACTCAGACGCGCTTGCTCAGAACGTCCGCTTCGTACTTGCGCACATTGTTCAGCCACTCGCCACCGTGCGGCACGTTTTTCGAAACGCAATAATATTCCCAGACCGCCGGCCACGGCAGCGATTTTGCTTCTTCCATCATCGCCAGCCGCGCTGTGAAATCAAACCGCCCCTCGGCCTTTGCCAGATGCTCTCGCGGCTCCAGCAGCGCGAATAGCAACGCCTTTCTGAAATTCCTGGTGCCGATCACCCAGGCCGCCACCCGGTTGATGCTCGCGTCGAAATAATCCAGCCCGATGTTCACCTTGTCGAGACCATTGGAGCGCACAATCTCCTGCGCAATGGCGATTGTCGGATCGTCAAACAGCACCACGTGATCGCTATCCCAGCGCACAGGCCGCGAAACGTGCAGCAGGATTTCGTCCAGATAGCAAAGGCTGGTGGAGATCTTATCGGCGACATTCTCCGTCGGATGGAAATGTCCGGCATCCAGGCATAGGAGTGTCTTGCGGGTTGCCGCATATGCCATGTAGAACTCGTTCGATCCCACCGTGTAGCTCTCGGCGCCGATTCCGAACAACTTCCCTTCCACCGCAACCTTATGATGCCTACCCCCCGTGCCGGCCAGGATATCGTCAAGGGCCGACATCAATCGCTTGCGGGGCGTGAGCCGGTCAGCGGGCGTGTCCTTCGATCCATCCGGCACCCAGATATCCATCACTGCGGGATTCTCAAGTTGCTCCCCGATGTATTCGCTGATCTTGCGGCACGCGATGCAGTGGTCAATCCAGAATTGGCGGATCGTCTTATCCGGATGGCTCAATGTCAGGTTCTGATCGCTGTTCGGATGCGAGAAGCAAGTCGGATTGAAGTCCAGCCCCACTGCATTCGCCCTGGCCCAGTCGATCCAACCTTGAAAGTGCCGCGGTTCGATCTTGTCTCTGCCGACCGGCTTGTCAGTCTCAAGGTAGATCGCGTGAAGATTGACGCGCTTTGCGCCGGGGATCAGGCCGAGAGCCAGTTCAAGATCCGAACGCAATTCAGCCACATTCCGTGCGCGACCAGGGTAATTCCCCGTTGTCTGGATGCCCCCCGTGAGGCTCGCATCTGCGCTTTCGAAGCCAAGCACATCATCGCCCTGCCAGCACTGAATGGAGATTGGAATCGTATCCAGTTGACGCAAAACCCGGTCAGTATCAATGCCGTATTCGGCGAAGCGTTCCTGCGCGAAGGCATACATCTCTTCGATTTTCGTTTCAGTTACGCGCATGGCTCTCCTTCATTTGCTTACCAGCAAGCAGTTCTTCAAAGCACTCAATCGCACGGTTCGGAACACTACTCGATGGACGAAACTCCTGCATTTCAAGAGACGCGCGAATCAAGGTGCGTGCCTCATCTAAACTCCCAATGGCGCCCAAAGCCATCGTCTGCGCGCTCAGGTTCCCCAGTGCCGAAGCCTCAACCGGGCCCGCAATTACTGGAAGCCCGCACGCATCCGCGCAAAGTTGGTTCAGCAATCTGTTCTGGCATCCGCCGCCCACAATGCGAATGGTTCTGAGCTTGCGATCGCGCAGAGCCTCAAGCTCCTCCTTCACTTTACGGTATGAGAGCGCCAGGCTGTCGTATACGCAACGCGCCAGTTCTGCCGGCGATTCCGGTACAGGTTGCCCCGATTCCCGGCAATATGCGCGAACTGATTCGGTCATGGAATCTGGATTCAGAAACTCCGGGTCATTCACATCGATAACCGATCGCCACGCCCTGGCCTCGCCGGCTTCTGTCACCAAAGCCGCTAGATCCGAAACCTGGTG
>Ga0157372_10006997_pt1 | contig 12015 bp, 8 predicted proteins | sample C55metaG_FD_115307 | JGI IMG/M metagenome (GOLD analysis project Ga0157372, IMG submission 115307) | Corn rhizosphere microbial communities from Kellogg Biological Station, Michigan, USA - C5-5 metaG | ecosystem: Host-associated > Plants > Roots > Rhizosphere > Soil | place: USA: Michigan... | reverse complement strand
GACCATTCGCATCGACGCATTTGGCGGGGGCGGGCGCTCCGGCGTGGGCTTCGGGAAGGGAAGCCACGTCGCCCGCGGAAGGGGCAACAGTTGGCGGCGGCCGAGATGTTCTCCCACGCTCGGCCGCCACTCAACCACGGTTAGACCGGTCAGCGCGTCGCGACGACCGAGTATGAGTTGTGGTAGACGCCATCCAGCACGAGCGAGCCGTTGTTCGCGAAATGATACAGGTTCGCCAACGGCGCTGGCCAGCAGCCGTTTCATTCTGGGTGGCGTGTCGACGATGGTCGCGCAGACGTCGTTGATCGCGACGCCGCTCCGGACCCTGGTAGCAGGGAGACCGACGCGCGTAGCACCCCAGAGCCGTATGTGGACGCGTACAACGCGCCCTCATCCCACGCCACATCAGTGAAGTAGCTTGAAACGGCGCTACCAGTCACGTCCTGCCATCGATCTCCCAAATCCGCAGAGACGAAAAGGCCGGTAGAAGTCGCCGCCGCGACGACCCCACTCGGATCGAAACGCAGTGAGAGAATGTCAACACCACAGCAGACGGCTGTCTTCGCGCTCAGACCGGCGTTGACGCGAGTGAACGACGTGCCGCGGTTCGTGCTGCGGAGGATGCCGCCCCCTCGTGTTGGACCCTGCGACAACCCAACGAGGACGACCTGAGTGTTCACAGGATCCACCGCAACTGTGGTTGGGTAACCAGCGGATCCCGCTAGACTCAGCTCACTCCAAGTCGTTCCCCCGTCCTGCGTAGCGAAAAGCGTCGACGACGTTCCGACATAAATGACTCGACTGTCGGACGGATCAACGGCCACGGCGGTGGCCTGAGTAATGGGCCAGTTCGTTGGGGTCATCGTCACGCCCCAATCCACACTTCGAAAGACTCCGTTCTGCGACGCTGCGTAGACCGTCGACGGCGCACGCGGATCGATCGCCATGATGTTCGCTCCGCCCGGCTGGACATAGCTCAATGAGCCAAGCCCCGCGACAGCCGGAGCTCGAAAGGCGCGACAGCCGTCCGTCGAATACTGATAGCCTGACGTCGTGTACGCGTAGCAGTAGCTCGCGTTGCCAGGGTTGATCAGCACCGTCCCATCCTCGCCGACTGGTGGATTGGGCGAGACTCCCGACGGTTGCTGCCAATTGTTTCCGCCGTCGAAACTCACGATCGGGCTAAAATCCTGTACCGCCGTGAACATCGTCGACCTGCGAACCGAAATGCCTGTTAGAAGTGATGAATACACGTTTCCAGATATACCAGTCCACACGGCGCCCGAATTGGTCGTTCGAAAAAGGCCCTGGTCTGTGCCGAGGAGGATCGTCGTCTCATCTGACAGAACGCGGAGTCTTCGAATATCCCAACTGACGTTCTGAATCGTCGTCCAAGATCGTCCGGCATTACTGCTGCTGACCAGTTGGCCGTTGCACCCCACGTAGAGCACATGCGTCGAGGTCGTCATCGCCACTGCTTGGGCAAGACTGCACGGCGTAATCGTCGACCAAGTAACTCCTCCATCTGAGGTTCCCAACACGGTTGATGGGTGAAAGCCAACCAGGGCATATGCCGTCAACGGGTTTGCCGGGTCGATCGCAACTGACCACGCTATCCGACCTGGATTAGTTCGCACGTTTTGCCACGCCGCGCTCGCCGAGGACTGCATCATGATGGTGCCATTTTCCAGACCAGCGATCATCGCTCCGCCGCCGGCGGCGAGGGCGCGGACCCTGGAAGGAGTTGCGAGAGCCATGCTCCACGTTGCTCCGCCGTCGGCGGACTGCGCGACGCCTGCAGCACTTGCGGCGTACACTTTCCCACCAGTCGACACAAAATCGGACGTCGTGCCGACACCAGAGACGAGGCTCCACGTCTGGCCTCCATTCGTACTCCGGAATATGCCGGCGCTTTCAGTCCCCGCCAACACGGCATTGGCGTTCGCCTGATCGACCCACAGTGCATTGATAGTCGGGTCGACCAGCCCGGTATTGATTGGCAACCATGACGATCCGCCGTCCCTGGTGGCGAACGCACCAGCCTCGCTGAAGGGTCCCTGGTTTCCGGAACCAAGACCTCCACCAGCGTACATGATGTTTGGGTTTGCGTCGAGCACGGCGAACGCCTGCAGCTTTCCCGATTCAAGAATTCCGAGTGGCCCGTTGATGTGATGCGGACCGATCGACGTCCAATTCTCAAGTGTTACCGTCAGCGGACCCTGCGTAACCGTGATCGCTGCGGTGCCGGCTTTCGTTTCGCTGGTGGCCGTGATGGTCGCGGTGCCCGCGGCGACTCCCGTAACAACGCCAGCCGGCGATACACTCGCCACGTTTGCGTCGCTGGAGCTCCACGCGACAACGCGACCCGACAGGGCGTTCCCCGCCTCGTTGCGCGGCGTCGCGACAAGCGTTCCGGTCTGCCTCACGACCAGCGACATACTTGCCGGTTCAACAACCACGCCCGCGACAGGCGCGAGCCTAACGGTCACGATCGCGGTGCCGGTTTTGCCCTCGCTCGTTGCGTAGACCGTTGCTGTGCCCGCGCCGACCCCCGTCGCGTCTCCCGTCGTCGACACCGCGGCGACGTTCACGTCGCTCGACGTCCATGTTACAGTGCGAGACTCTAACAGAGTCCCCGATTTGTCACGTGTCCGCGCGGCGAGCGGCGACGTTTGTCCGACGAAGAGCGAGAGGCTGCTCGGCGAAACTTCGACCGTGGCGACAGGGTCGGGCCCTGTTGCCGCAGGCGGCCCCGAATCACCGCCGCATGCCGCAAGCGTGAGGACTGCGACACAGATGGAATTGGTCCGACGCTGTCTCAATGCCATGCCGGTTCGGAAGTGCAAGGGTCGACATCCTTATGAGCGTTTACTGAGAAATGCGAACAAAGGCGTCTTGCCCGTGCGGTGCGACAAACACGAGAAGGCTGAACTGTTGATCGCGACTTGGACGTTGAATCGAACCATCGGTTCGTCGCTCGGCTCGGGTGCGGGAAAGCCAGCGCGTGGTCAGTGGCACAGCCGGTAGTGGAATCTGGACTGATGTGGGGCAATACTTCCTTCGCAGGCCCGGGCTACTTGGCTGCGATGCTGGCGATTAGGACGCCTGCGACCCCGTGTCCCGAATTCATTACGGTGCCGAGATGCAACGGATTGGCACAACCTGTCCGAGCGCGCAGATGTTGCCCCCGCCATCGACAAAGCCGCTCGCGGGTGAAAGTGAATAGCGGGTCGTACCCAGTTGGTTGCCCTGCAGGAGATTGTTCTGAACCGCTACGTCCGCAAGAAACGCTATTATGAGTGAGACACTCGTTTGACCAGCGTAGCGATTGTTCAGGAAACGATTGTCAGTGAATGCGAATAGCGTTGCGCCGCCTCTCGCACTGTTTTGGAAGAGGAACATCACGGGCGCGTGCGACACGGCGTTGCTGCTCACCGTATTGCCACGCCACACCGTGTTGTAGTAGGCACCGATACCCGCGATGGCAGCGTTGTCCACTGCGTTCCGATCAATCAGCGTGTTGGCCACCGTTCCCACGCCCTCGATGCCTGCGTACCAGATGTTTCGCATCGTGTTGTCTTGTATTACGTCGTCGGTCTCGTCGTAGACGAGAATGCCGTCATCCGCCCCGACCGCAGGATGCGAGGGCACTCCATCCCATGGCACGCCGTCCCAAAGGCCGTCGATCGTATTGCCCACAATGGTGTTGTGTCCCCCGCTTTTTGCCACGATCACGGCACTGATCTGCAGACCGGTACCGGCGAAGTGGCCGTTCCGTACGACAACACGTTGAGAACCGAACAATTCCACCGAAGCGCCAGAGCAGTTGACGATTTGAAAGTCGGTCACTCCGGTCAGTGTCACGTGACCGAGGCCACGGCCGCGGCAGTCTAATCGGACTCCGCTTACGTTGCTGGCGCTGAAGTTGGCGCAGGACAATGAGGCGTCGAGAAAGTAGTCGCCGGCTTGGGCGACGGTGCATGTTGTCAGGGCCAGGGACAGGTGTGCGCTCGCCGTGAATGTCACCGGGTTCCCTGAGATGCCGCTTCCGGTCACGGTCGCGGTGAGCGTATTTGCACCTGCGGACGGACCCAGCGTCCAACTCCCGACCGTGGCGATTCCGGATATGTCAGAGGTGGTGTTCCCGCCCGCGACAGTGCCGCCTCCAGCGCCCACCGCAAAATTGACGGCGACGCCAGCGACGCCGACTCCTAACGCGTCTCTAACGATGACTGATGGCGGCACGGCGACCGCCATATTGACTTCCGCGCTTTGCAGGTCTCCCGCATTCGCTGCAACGCTTGCCGGCAAGAGGCTCAAGGCAAACGGATCGCTAACGGCGGCCGTCACCCCGGGGGATGCAAACGTCAACGTTCGCGATCCCACGGAGCCGTCGATCCGCAAGTTCTCGAAGGCCGCGACGCCGTTCAACGCGGTAACAGCTCGCGTGCCCCCCAGAGCTCCACCACCGCTCGCGATCGTCGCCGTCACTACCGCGGTGGAATTAGTCACCACATTTCCAGCCGCATCCCGGATCTCGAGGCGCGGTTGAGTCGCAAGCGGCACACCGCTCACGGCCCCCTTTGGCTGCACCGTCAATACAAGCGTCGACGCGACGCCGGGAATGACCGTGACCTGTATGGGCGACGACCTAATCGTTCCAACGGAGGCAGTAATGTTTGTCGTGCCGCTCTTGATCGCGGTCACAACTCCGCCGGCCACGGTCGCAACAGCGAGATCAGTGCTCGTCCACTCGAGCGTCACGCCGGTAAGGGCTCCGCCGCGATTTCCGATTACTGACGCGGCGAGAGCGATGCTCGTTCCAGACGGGACCCGTGGAGTTGTGGTGCCAGCCAGAGAAATCGTGGTCGGTGTCTCGGGGCCCGTCGGTCCCTTGTCACCACTACATGACCCAGCGGCTAGGAGCGCCATGAAGGCGCAGCTACAAACGAGCGTGGGATGAACGCGCATAACATCCAGCGAAAGGGAGGCTTGAGGAAATAGGCGTAGATGCGTCTCCTCGTGATTTCGAAGATACTCACAACCATCGTCGGCCTGCCGTCCCTCGCTATGCGCGGGTGGTGGCATCAGTCAAATGGCTTACTCCCGCCGGTACTTCAGCGCGAGCCCCTCGGAGAGCAACGTGATGGAACCATCGCTGTCTACGGTCGCGCTACCCGGGGAATCGTCCTCCACCTGAATCCGGATGGACGACCCCGAAACGGAGTACGTGCCCTCAAAAGTGTCCGTTCCGGAATCGACAACGGCGCCGTTCTTGTATTCCTTCCACGAAATCGTGCCAGTCATCGTTCCGTCCGATTTGACGGTAAGCGTCGACGCCGTCCATTGTTCCTGCCCCGGAATTGCGAACGCCGGAAGCGCCGAGCCATTGATCGACTGGAGGACGTAATTGCCGGCGAAACACTGCGGTGTCGGGGACTGGCTGCATGCCGTCGTGCCAGTTGGTGATACGTCTCCGCCGCATGCGCCGAGCAAAATTGCAGCCGATAAGACAAGGAGTCGTTTGAGTGATGGCATTAGTTCGCTCATAGATAAAGGTGTCGTTCGGTTCAAAATAAATTTCGCCGCATCACGAAGAGCGGATTAGAGAGTCGCAATCGTCACTCAGAACAACCACCCTCCGCGTCGCTACTACTAGAACGCGAAGAATTCGAAATGGTCGAAGTCAAACTGCCCGGGAACCGCACCGTTGCACCACGGTTAGACCGGTCAGCGCATCACGACGACCGAGTATGAGTTGTGGTAGACGCCATCCAGCACGAGCGAGCCGTTATTCGCGAAATGATACAGGTTCGCCACCCCGGCGTTGACGGCGGCGAGATCGGGAACGAAGGACCAATTGGAACAACCTGAAGCGTCCGCGGCGTTGCATGTCACCTTCGCGCGTCCCGTCCCCGGCCATGCGTTGCCCATCGTGAGTTTGTACTTCGTTCGACCCACCGAAACATCGAAGCCGAAGCTGCAGTTCTCGTTGACCTCGCCCGCCGACATCGCGAGCAGGTTTACCCGCACGTCGTTCGCGTTGAAACAGGCGCCATAGACTTCGACGTTCGCCGAGTAGTTACCGTCCGGTATTGGGATGCCTTGCGATGCGAGCGCGAGGCGAATGGTTCTGGCTGTTTGGTTGCCCAGGTACAGTTGCCAGCCTCCGTCGCTACGGATTTGGCTGGTGACCTTGCTGACCGAGGTGTACGTCGCGAAACCGGCTCCGTTGAAGTCGTCGCTTTGCGTGGGCAGCAGCGTGCTGGAGGCGTCTCGGTCGTAGATGGTGGTGACGACGTCGACGATCGTCGGTTGCGCCGGTTTCGCATCCGATCTCGCGCCGAGCTCCGGGGACAGTAGCGTGCCGGCTCGATCGGTGCACGCGCTTAGAAGAACCAGGGCTAGCGCTGGAACGGTGCGTCGCATGAGGCTTTTCTCCTTTGGGGGGGCGGACGAAGACCGGCGGGACCTTGACCGGGTCAAACACGGAGCGGTACTCTAGCCTCGCGCGATGAGTCGCCGATTATTTCCCGCTTAGTTGCTGAGATGATGTCGCCTCGATTCAATCTGCGGACATTCGGCGGGCTGTTTCTTACGTCGACTGGCGGCGAAAGGTCGTTTCTGTCGGGGCAGCGCAAGCGTCTCGCGCTCCTGGCTGTGCTGGCCGCGGACGGGAATGGCGGCGTGTCGCGGGATCGTCTTCTGGCGCTTTTCTGGCCAGAGTCCGATGCGGACCGCGCCCGGAATTCACTCGCCCAAATGTTGTACGCGATACGGCGTGAGCTCGGTGCAGACTGCGTCGACGCCGGCGCGGGCGATCTGCGCCTGAACCGGGAAGTGGTCGAAAGCGACATTCGCCGATTTTGGGCGGCCCTTTCGGCGGGGGATCTGGCGGGCGCCGTCAACCTGTATCAGGGCCCCTTTCTGGACGGTATTTATCTCCGGGACCTGGGGCCGTTCGACCGCTGGACCGAGGACACACGTCACGCGCTGGCGACCGCTTACGTCCGTGCGTTGGAAACGCTCGCTCAGGACGCCTTGCAGGCGGGCGCGGCGACCGATGCGGTTGCATGGAGCCGCAAACTCTCGAGCGCCGATCCACTCAACAGCGGCGCAACGCTCCTGCTCATGCGCGCTCTCGAGTTAGCGGGCGATGTGGGAAGCGCCATCCGATCGTCCGAAGTGCATGCCTCGCTCCTCGAGCAAGAGCTCGCCGTTGGCCTTCCCGAACAAGTCGTCCGCGAGGTTCATCGCTTGCGAGCGACGACATCGACGCGGAGCCAGCCGGCTATCGTAAGCCCGCCGGTAGGGGTCGAAGCGGTCACGCGTGACGAAATGACCGAGGCCGATGACGTTCCGGTCGCGGGAGTGCCGGCGTCGTCGAGCCGTCGCGGCCTTCTCATTGGCGTCGCCGCCGCCGGCCTACTCGCCGGTGCCGCGCTCGCGGCATCGGCAATCGCGGTTCGTCATCGTACCGGGACACCGCTCGTTATCGCCGTTGCCGCTCCACGTGCTTCGTCCGGGGACTCTGCGATTGCCCGCGTGAATTCGCTTGCCGCGGTGACGCTGGCTCAACAGATCGTGCAGACGCATCGCTCGTCCGTGATCGACCTGCGGGTCTGGTCCGCCAACGCGAACACCCACAGCGCGAGCGCGGCGGAGGACGTGGCGCTGGCGCGCCGGGCGGGAGCCGACCGCGTCCTCACAAGCGAGATCGACCGCGCCGGTGACAGTGTGTTAGTGCGCATGCAGATCCTCGACACAAAGGATGGTCGGGTGAGCGATCAGCTCGATCCGGTGACGGCTCCGCTCGGCCAGGCGGAGGAAATCATCGATCGTGTACGCGACGAAGCAGCCGGCGCGGTGGCGGCTCTCGCCGACACGGCATACCGTGCGTGGGCGGTCGCCGGCGCCCGGCTGCCCGGATACGCGGCGTACTCCGAGTTCAAAATGGGACTCGAAGCGATCCTACATGCCTGGCATCCACAAGCTGAAGGGCCCGAGCCCGCGATAGAGCATCTACGAAACGCCGCGCGGCTCGATACCACTTTCTTGCAGGCAAAGGTGTGGTTGCTCGCGGAGGCCGATCTCGACCCGTCCCGGAAGCGATTCGCCGATTCCGTGCAGGCTGCGCTATTGAAGCAACGCGCCCGTGGCGGGCCGTTCGACCAGGCTTCGATCGATGAAATCGTCGCGAGACGCGCCGCCGACTGGGAAGGTTCTTTCCAAGCGGCGCGGCGGATGGTCACCGTCGCACCGTCCGTTCAGGACGGACACGTTGCATTGACGCGCGCCGCGATGGCGACGCGCCGTTACGCCGAGGCGATCAGGACACTCCACCAACTGGCAGAACTCAAAGGTTGGCTGTCAGAGCTCAACGAGCTTTGGCAGTGGGACATTCAAGCACATCATCTCACTGGAGACGATAAAGGCGCGCTGGCGCATTGGAAGGAGTTGCGTTCGAGCCGAACGCCGGAGACGGGCTATTGCCCGTGGGCGATACCGAGCCTCGTTGCGCTCGACCGCGAAGCGGCGGTCGATTCGTTGGTGGCGGAATGCGTGAAGACCGACCCGTATCCGGCGCCGAACATCCCCGACCGGATCTACTTCGACAACGTCCTGCCCGAGTATGTCGCGCGCCGCAACTTGGCCGCGGCACGTCGCGTGGTCGCACGCATTCGCCCCGAGTTCGAGCGGTACGCCGCAAGGATGCCTCCAAAGGCGCACGACCTTGCGTACATGGAATGCATGCTCGGCGAGTGGGAGACGTGTTATACCCATCTGCGGGCCAGCATCGATACCAGCCGTACCACCTTCCTCGACATGCGGCGCCTTGCCGTGGCCGCTGCACACGTCGGCGACTCGGCCATGGCAAACGCGGCTCTGCGGTGGTTCGACGCGAACGCGCCGAACGAGCATCGCGGCTGGACGCCCATGTTCAAGGCGATGATCGTGTCGGCGAGCGGCGACAAAATCGGCGCCGCCGGTCTCATGGCTCAGGCGATGAACGAAGGCGTCGCACCCTGTGGCTGCGAGTGGCAGAGTTGGCCCAATCACTGGGGTCGCGGGCCGGAATGGTTTTCCAACTGGCACAGTATGTGGGAATTACAGCCGTTGCGTGGGTTTCGGGCGTTCGACCTTTTAGTGCGCGAACGCAACTGACATCAGCGACCGCGACCGAGCAGGCGCTGGCAACTGTTGCTCGACCATCGGTGTCAGACGACGGATAAAGCTCCATCCGCTGAGGATTTCATGAGTCTTTTGCTTCGTCGGGTCGCCGTCATCGGCGCCGTAGCTGTTGCGGCGATATCGTCCGCCAGTGCGCAATCGTCGTCGATCCCTTCGCGTCTCACCGACAGCGCGTTCTGGAATCTCTTTTCGACGATGTCCGAGGGCGGCGGTTCATTCCCTTCGGAGAACTTCATTTCGAACGAGCGCACCTATCAGTATCCCATCCCATACCTGCAGAAGCGTGTGCGCGAAGGTGACGTTTATCTCGGTGTCGGCCCGGAACAGAACTTCACCTACATCGCGAATCTGAAACCCGGCTTCGTGTTCATCTTCGACATTCGCCGGCAGAACGCGCTCGCGCAGCTGATGTACAAAGCCCTCTTCGAGCTGTCGGCGACGCGCGCCGAGTTTCTGTCACGACTGTTCTCGCGGCCGCTGCCCGACTCGACGGTCAGGAAATCGAACGCGTCAGCGTGGGAGCTGTTCACGGCGCTCGCCGCTGCCGCACCAAGCGATTCGCTCTTTCAGCGCAATCTGGCCGCGATCGACGAGCGGCTGACGAAGACCCACGGCTTTTCGCTCGATTCCGCGGACCTGCGCTCTCTCCGCCACGTCTACGTCACGTTCTTCGAGGCCGGCACCGACATCAATTACAACTATCGCCCCGGATTCGCCGCGTTCAATCCCGCGTATCCGACGCTTGGCGAGCTCCAAGGACTCACCAACGCGACCGGCGAGCACATGGCGTTTCTCGCCGACGAGCGGCGATATGAGACGGTGCGAGCGTTGGAATTGCGGAACGCGATCGTCCCGGTCGTCGGGGACTTTGCCGGGCCAAAAGCAATCCGTGCCGTCGGCGACTGGCTGCGGGCGCGGCACGCCAACGTCGGCGCTTTCTACCTCTCCAACGTCGAGCAGTACCTGTTCCGTTCGACGGTCGACGCCGGGCGATTCTATGAAAATGTCGCGACGCTGCCGACGGATACGACGAGCACGTTCATCCGATCGGTGCCGCCGCAGGGACCGCTGATGGCCATGATGAACCTCGCGCCGACCACGCCGCAAATCTCCTATAGCGTTCGAGTGCTCGACAGCGGGAATGTCAGCACGATCGTGGTGACGAAGGACAGCGCGGGGCAGCTCGTGACGACCCGCACGGTCGATTCGAGCGCGAAGCGCCCTCTGTCGCCGGTTCCGGTGTTTCGTTCGCTGCCGCAGCCGCCGCTCGGTCTTACGCCCCGCGTCATGATGGGCGGAACGCTATTTTCCGGCGTCGCGTCGATCGGGGAGACGCTGCGTGCTTATCGCGCTGGATCACTCGACACATACAACGCGGCGATCGGGATGACCAAAGTCGACGGCTGGAAGTGACGAGTCTTTATGGAGTCGGACGGCGACTCCGTGGCGCCGCCTATGTGCTGGCGGCGTATATCGCAACGAGCTCGATCTCGGACATCATCTCGTCGAGCTGGCCGATATCAATCAACGAAGCGCGATGGCGCATCGGCGTCACCACGGTGATCGCCGGCGTGACGCCGCTCAATCTGGTGGCGGTGTTTCTCTGCATCGTGGTCGCGTTTCTCGCGGCGAATCGACGGGTGCTCTGGGCCATCGGCGCGCTCGCCGCGGTCGCATCGATCGTCTATCTGGGTTTGGCGGTGGAGTTGGCGCTCGACCTCCTGCAGCTTCGCCAGAAAGTGCGCTCCGATCTCGTGACCAACTACGACGTCACGATGGCGCTCGGCGAGCTTCGTCTCGTTTTCGCTGCCGTCGTCTCGCTGGCGTTTTCATTTGCGGCGTTTCGGCTGCGCCGCCACGCGGGTCGCGTCGTCCTCGAGGCGACTCCGGCACGCGCCTCGCGGTTCTTCATGGGCAACGTCGCGTCACCCGGCGCGCGCATCGGCAGCATCGACGAAGGCTGAACGAACGCCGCACGCCTCACGAGACGTAGACGATCTCGCCTTCCTGATCGATCCCCATCTCGTGTTCCATGCCGCAGACGCCGCACGTCTTTGTCGCGATCCACGCCGCTGGTAAGTCGGGTGGTTGGTCCGGGCCGGCCGGTCTCACCTTGAGCTTCTTGTAACTGTATTCCCCGCAGTTCTCGCACGCATGTGCTTTGGCGATTTTCTCAGCACGTTCTCGAGTGATCTTCGCCACGCTCAGCGCTCGTTGTCGGACGATTTGCCGGCGGGCGGCAGTTGCGGGGGCGCCGGCGACGCCGGCCCGCTTGCTCCGCCGGTGCTCACGCGTGAGACGAGCTCGCGCAAACCGCCGAGTGCGCCCATCACACCCGCCGCCTCGGCGGGGAGGAAAATCGTGCTGCCTTTGCCTTGGGTGATTTGCGGCAACGCCTCCAGGTACTTCATGCCTAGCAAATACATCGCCGCCTGACCTTCGGGCAGCGAGCTAGCGATCCGCTGGATAGCCGTCGCTTCCGCGTCGGCCATCGCCAGTCGCGCCTCGGCCAAGCCCTTGGCGCGCAGCACCGCGGCTTCCATCTCGCCTTGCGCGCGGCTGACCTGGGACTGCTGCACGCCTTCGGCCTCGAGGATGGCGGCGCGTTTCGATGCCTCGGCGTTGGTCACCGCGGCGCGTCGCTCGCGCTCGGCGCGCATCTGCAGCTCCATCGACTGCTGGATGTCGCGCGGCGGCTCGATGGCCTGCAGCTCGACGCGCGTGACGTCGACGCCCCAACCGATCGACGCTTCCTCGATCACCTCGCGCATCCGCTTGTTGATCATGTCGCGGCTCGCCAGCGTCTGATCGAGCTCGATGTCG
>Ga0157372_10006989_pt1 | contig 12019 bp, 9 predicted proteins | sample C55metaG_FD_115307 | JGI IMG/M metagenome (GOLD analysis project Ga0157372, IMG submission 115307) | Corn rhizosphere microbial communities from Kellogg Biological Station, Michigan, USA - C5-5 metaG | ecosystem: Host-associated > Plants > Roots > Rhizosphere > Soil | place: USA: Michigan... | reverse complement strand
GGCCGTGCCATGGGTCGCCTCGAACACCGCGACGCCGTCGCCGACGTTGCCGCCCGGCGCCAGCCCGAGGCCGCCCACCTGTGCTGCCGCCGCGTCAGAGAGGTAGTCGCCGTTGAGGTTCGGCGTGGCGATCACGTCGTATTCATCGGGACGCAGGAGGAGCTGCTGGAACATCGCGTCGGCGATGCGGTCCTTGACGACGAGGCAGTCGGCGCGAGAGTCGGCGCCGCCCTTGGAGAGGTCGGCCTCGGTGCAGAACTGTCCCTTGAAGTCTTCCGCGAGCTCCTGATACCCCCAGTCGCGGAAGGCGCCCTCGGTGAACTTCATGATGTTGCCCTTGTGCACGAGCGTCAGCGACCGACGGCCATTGGCCAGTGCGTACTCCGCCGCCATGCGCACCAGGCGCTTGGATCCGAACTCGGACATCGGCTTGATACCGATCGCGGAATTCTCGCGGATCTCCTTGCCGAACTTCTTGTCGATGAAGTCGATCAGCTCGTTGGCTTCCTTCGAGCCCGCCTTCCACTCGATACCAGCGTATACGTCTTCCGTGTTCTCACGGAAGATGACGACGTTGAGCTTCTCCGGCTCCTTCATCGGGTTGCCGACACCCTCGAAGTAGCGCACCGGGCGGATGCAGGCGTACAGGTCCAGCACCTGCCGCAGCGTCACGTTCAGGGAGCGGATACCGCCGCCGACGGGCGTGGAGAGCGGTCCCTTGATGGAGACGCGGAACTCCTTGAACGCCTCGAGGGTCTCGTCGGGGAGCCACTCGCCGTACTTCGTATGGGCTTCCTCGCCGGCGTAGACCTTCATCCACGAAACCCGACGCTTGTCATTGTACGCCTTGCGCACGGCGGCGTCGAAGACGCGCACTGAGGCACGCCAGATGTCGGGGCCGGTGCCGTCGCCCTCGACATAAGGAATGACGGGGTTGTCGGGGACCTGAAGGACGCCCTTCTCGAACGCGATCGCGTCACCGGTGGTCGGGCGGGACGCGTAGCGGTAGGTGGCCATGCCGTGATCCGAACGTATTGATGGTAGATGAGTTGAGCCCGCGAAACTTATGCGTCGCTCCAGGCAGCAGCAAGCGAAGTGAGCGCCCGCCGCGGACGTCAGCGCAGGCCCGGCAGGTGCCGCATGATTCGCAGCAATCGTGGCAGTGCGCGCGTGTAGTGCTCCTCGGAGACGCGCGGGTGCGGTGCCAGCGGAATGCCTCGCTGGACAGCGATTGCCTGCGTCGCCGTGTACTTGAGAATACCGTCGGCGCCGTGTCGGCGCCCGAAGCCGGACTCCTTCATTCCGCCAATCGGTGTGGCCGTCGCGGTCCAGGTGGCGGCGTAGCTCTCATTCACGTTCACCGTGCCGACCTGCAGCCGCTGTGCGACGCGAAGCGCGTGCTTCGCGTTCCGGGACCAGACGCTGCCGTTCAAGCCGTATCGCGTGTCGTTCGCACGTACCACGGCATCGTCTTCGCTCGAGAACTCGTACAACGCAACGACCGGCCCGAATGTCTCTTCGGCGTACAGCTTCATATCGCGGGTCACGCCCGCGAGCACAGTGGGCTCGTAGAACAGCGGCCCCACATCGGGGCGGGCCCGACCGCCGGCAAGGAGCGTTGCGCCTTTTGCGAGCGCGTCGCGCACGTGCTCCTCCACGGAGTCAAGCTGCCGCTGCACGGTGAGCGAGCCGACATCCCCGTCGTATTCGAGTGACGCGGAGAGCTTCAGGGCCTTCACGCGCTCGACGAAGCACGTGGCGAATCGCTCGTACAGCGACTCGTGGACGTAGATCCGCTCGAAGGACACGCACACCTGCCCCGCACCCACGAACGAGCCCCGCACGGCGCCCTCAATGGCCGCGTCGAGATCAGCGTCCTGCAGCACGAGCATCGGATTCTTGCCGCCCAGCTCGAGCGAGAAACCGATCAGCCGTTCGGCAGCTTGTGCAGCCACGGCGCGCCCGGTGCGCGTGCTGCCGGTGAACATGAGGAAATCCACGCCGGCAATGAGCGGCGGGCCGAGGGTGGGTCCGCGCCCAGTGACCACCTGAAGCGCGCCGTCGCTCAAACCTGCCTCGTACAGGAGATCGACCGCCCAGAGCGCAGTGAGCGAGCTCTGTTCATCGGGGCGCAGCACGACAGTGTTTCCCGCGGCGAGCGCGGTGAGAGCGTCCGTGATGCCAAGAATGAGTGGAAAATTCCAGGGCGCGATGATGCCGACGACCCCTATCGGGTGGTGAACCTCGAGCGCACTCGTGAGGAGTGGGACGGCGCCACGGCGCCGCTTCGGCTTCAGATATTGCGGCGAATGAACGCCGTAATGCCGTGCGACCAGCGCTGTGTCGAGGATCTCCTCGAACGCGTGGCGACGTGCCTTGCCCGACTCGAGCTGGATGAGGTCGAGCGCCTGCTCGCGGCGATCGAGCAGGAGATCGTGGAAGCGGAGGAGGACTCCGGCTCGCTCGCTGGAGCGCCGCGCGGCCCAGGCTGGCTGTGCATGACGAGCACGGCGAATCGCGAGCTCCACGTCCGCCGGCTCGCCAAGTGGAAGCTGCGCCAACGACTGGCCGGTGAACGGCGCGAGGACATCCGTGCGCGGGCGCCCCGGATCGGCGAGCGTGACGCGCGACAGCAGTCGTTGAACGTTCTGCATCGTGCCGTCCGCGACGATGTTGGCGGCGTGCCGAATACCCGGGACGAGACTCGAACTCGTATATCCCGAAGGATGGGGGATTTTGAGTCCCCTGCGTCTACCGATTCCGCCACCCGGGCAGGTGGTTGTCGTACAACGACTTGATTGCTGGTTGCTTCCGTCGTTCCACTGAAATGCAAATGCGTACCGGGAATCGCCAAGCCCATCTAGCGCGAGTTGCGCCGAATCTTGATGAGTTCATTCCCGGTTGATCCCCGGTAGCTTGGGGAGTCGCGCGGTGTCGATGCACCGCGCGATCAGCCCAAGCTAACGAGCATCGTGGCGGGTCGCCACGAGCCTCCGCCTGCAGCGACCATCGCGCGTCGCGGCGGCGGTCGCGGTCACTCCCGGTGGACGACAGAAGCGGACGGGAGTTGACAGCTTTGGTGGCCCGTGAGCCCAAGTACACCCTCGAACATCTTCGCCGACGATCGCGGTCGAGTCCTAGTCCGGCACATGCGTGTCCGGGCGATGCAGCGGCGTCTGCGGCATTGCCATCGGCATCGCCATCGGCGTCTTCATGGGCATGGACTTCGCTTCGGTCGTCATCCGCTTCGGTCGAACGCGGATGTACAGTGCGACTCCTGCTGGCGTGCGCGTTCCATAGTATGGCTCGAGCCCACTCGGCACGACGTTCACCGACACGCGGCCCCCCAGCCCGATCGTGCCGCCCGGGATGGATATGACCTCGCGCATGTACCCAGCGACGAGCGACCGGATGTCGAACTCCAGTTCCGGATCAGCGTTCGGCAGCGCGAGCTCCTCCGCATTCTTGCGCACGTATTCGGCGCGCGCGAACACCGCGTTCTTCAGGCCGATCTCGAAATTCGATTCGGCGACAACGCTGTTCGCGGCGTGGCCGTCGTGATCGTTCGCGCCCCAGACCAGCGCGCTCTCCCACGCACCCCCATTGATGCCGCGCCCACCGTACAATGCGCTCGCGCCGTAGCGGTGCAGCGATTGGTCGGGATGCAGGGCCTCGGGGCTCGGCATGAAACCGTACCAGCCCGCGACGCTCAGCCGTCCCGTCGGATTGATCGTTAATCGGCCCGAGTACGAGTCGAGCTGACGCAGGTCCAGGTTCCACCGATTCTCGTCCGGCTCTCGTCCATTGAACCACGAGCCTTCGAGCTTCCACTGCCGCGAGTAGACACCGGCCGTGAGGACGCCGTAGGAGATGTGCGTGGCGTCCTGCCAGTGATGTCCGAGCGGCGAGAGCGGGTCGTTCTGCGCGGAGGGCCGGTGCATGAACGCGACGGGTCCGAGCGCCGGTTCACCGGCGAGCCCGCCGTAGAACTCGAGGGCAAGGTTCGACGCGATCGGCTGCTGGAACAGCGCCGCGAGCTCCATGACGGCGTCGTGCGGATGCTGCCGGTCGTGCAGCGGCGCCCCGTTGTACGATTCGCCCGTCTGCAGCAGAAGAGGGTAGCCTTTCGCGCCGATCGTCGCCGGCTCCAGGCTCGCCATGCCGTGCAGGTGCAGCATTCCCGTGCCGACACGTCGCATGAGCATCAACATCTCCCAGTCGACGACGCCGAACTGACTGTCGCCGCGCTTCGAGCCCTGGTCGTCGTACTGGGCGAAGGCGACGCCGTGCACCATCGCCGTCCAGTCGCCCCACATCTTGTGGTTGGCGTGCATCGGGCTGGAGTCCGGCATCCAGCTCGTGCCCGAGCCCATCCGTACGTGCGAGATGCCGAGCGGGCCATTCATCATCGCGGCCATGTCGTGGCTGCCGTGCTGCATGCCTGGCATTCGCATGGTCGTGTCACGCGCCTGCATTTCACGCGTCGAGTCGGCGCGCACGGTATCGGCACGAGCGGGAGGATGATGGTCGTGCTGGGCTCGCGCCGTTGCTACGGGAACGAGGAGAGTTGCGGCAACGACGAGAAGAAGTTGTCGTCGACCGCAGCCGAAGCGGCGTGCGAGGGCGTGAGGCGGGATGATTCGCATGAATTCGGCCTTCGTGACGTGACGGAGCGCCCGGGCGCGATTCGCACGGTAGCGCGTGTTCGGATTGTGGGCGAGGCTATTCGCGAGGCGGCGGCGGCTCGGGCGCTGTACTCACCGAGTGAGGCAGAGCGACCACTCTCGCGGACAGCTCATCACGCGCACGTAGCTCAGCGGCGCCGCGGGCGCGGGATGCCGCGGCGACAGGGGGCGAGCACTGACCGTTTGACTGGCACGCCGAGGGAGCGCAGGTCGTGCTGCAGTGCCGGCTGGAATCGTCGTGCGGCACCGATGCTGCCGGCTCGCGACTCGACGCGCCCGCGGCCGGCATCGCATGATGAGCCTTGTTCGAGGAGCCCGTCATCGTCATTCCGGCTGCCCCCAACCCACCCTGCATTGTGCATGGGCCCGCGTCAGTCCCCAGAACGGGGTGCAGGAGCAGGAGCTGGATCGCGAGCGCCGTGAAGCGCCGTGATAGCCGGGAGCGAATCATGACCAGCAATGTAACGCTCAACGAAGGTGGAGATTCACGTCTTCGTCCAGGACGGCGAGGAAGTGCGAGGCCGCCAACTCGTGCGCCTTCTCGGGGCGAATGGCGCACGGCGCAGGTCACGAATCCCAATCGAGGGCGCGACTGCCCGCGACGTACTCGTCCATCGGGACCGCGTTCCGCTTCCAGGCGTCGCGGACCGGATCGATGATGCGCCAGCAGTCCACCGCCGTGTCGCCACGCACGCAGATCACCGGATCGTCATCGAGTATCGTTCTCAGGACCTCGGCATACCACGGCACCCTGTCGGGTGCCGGAACCGCATCGAGGGTGATGCGACGCAGCGCGGTTGGATCGGCCGAGCCATTCGCGTTCAGCTGGAGCTCCAGGCGAGCGGGATCGATCCCGATCGTCAGGCAGTCGGGCGTCGCCTGCCCGCTGAAGCCGGCGGGCACCAGCGGGGGCGCCTTGAAGGTGATCCGCACTTCCATGCGCAACGCGTCGAGCGCCTTCCCGGCGCGCAGCACCACCGGTACTCCGGCCCAGCGCGAGTTGCGGATCTCGAGCACGACGCGCGCGTAGGTCTCGGTCATCCGGGAAGGGTCGACGCCCTCCTCGTCGACATACGATGGCAGCTGGCGGCCATCCACCTGGCCTGCGGTGTACCGCGCGCGGCGACTCGACTTCACGGGGTCGTCGTTCCAGAGATGAATGGCGTGAATGAGCGCCGACTTGGTGTCGCGCACGTCGCGCGCGCTGAGCGTGGCGGGGGCGTCCATCGTGAGGAGCGCGAGGACCTGTAGCGCGTGGCTCTGCATCATGTCGACCATCGCGCCGGACCCGTCGTAATACACGGCGCGCCCTTCGAGGGCGAGCGATTCGTCGAAGATGACGTCGATGCGCGCTACGTGGTCGGCATTCAACAGCGGCTCCAGCAGGCGGTTGGTGAAGCGCACACCAAGAATGTTCAGCACGCTCGGCGCGCCGAGGAAGTGATCGACTCGGAAGATCTGCTCTTCGGGAACGAGCTTGGCGAGGAGGGCGTTGAACGACCGGGCGCTCGCTTCGTCCGTGCCGAACGGCTTCTCGAGCACGAGTCGTGTCTCGCCGGGAATGCCGACTTCCCCCAGCGCCTTGCAGGCCGACATGCTCACGGCTGGAGGCAGGGCGAAGTAGATGAACGGCGTTCCCTGGCAGGCGTCGAGCAGGCGTCGAAGGTCGGCGGCGCGGGTGACGTCCGCCGCGAAGTACTTCGTGCCCTGCACCACGGCGTCCACGCGTGGACCGTGCGCCTGCACCGAAGCGAACGACGTGGCGACGACCTGCCTCCACCTGGCATCGCCCCAGCTGGCGTTCGCCGCTCCGATCAGCTCGAGATCACCCTTGGTGTCCGAAGTGAGGAGACTGCCGAGGCCGGGCAGCAGAAGCCGAGACGTGAGGTCGCCGCTCGCACCGAGGATGAGCAGCGTGTTCATCGATCAAGCGGGAGTTCGCTTTCAGTTCTCAGACTCGTGCGCTCCGCGTATGCAGATGCGACCACCGTCACCGCGTCTGGGCCGACAATGCGTTCGCGTCGCCGGCCTTTGGCAATGAACCGCGTGGCCGGGATGTAAACGGCCGGGTATCCGACGAGAGAGATCGGCCTACCGGCGCGATACAATGCGGCGCGCCGCTCGCACCGCGGCCGCGGCGCGGCGCGGCGTCGTGGAGGAATTGCAATCTCGAGAAACTCGCTGACTTCCGTGAACTCCATCGGCTTCGTCGCGTGAAAGGTCCGGGTGCTCACAGGGGCAACCCCCATGCCCGCTGAGTACTACGCGCTCAGCGCGCAGCCGCTCTCCGGCCGCTGGTAATCGCAACGGCATGCACCGGCCGCGCACGACATGGCGCCACGTCCAGCGCGTACGCAGCGCCAGCAGGGCGCGAGTGCGTCGTCGGACACGCGTAAGCCCAGCACGCGCGACGAGATCACCGCGCCGCCCGGGGCCAGCGCATAGAGCGCTGGCCGACCGGCAGTATCGAATGACATCTCGGCGATCCGCGTGAACCCTGCCTTGGCAATCCCGCCACCCGACGCGCGGTTCTCGGGCGCATGAGCGATCCAGAACCGCTCCGCCTCCAGTGACTCCGCCCGCACGATGGCCTGGAGCAGCCGCGGATAGATGCCGAGCCCGCGATGCGCCGGCAAGGTCACGAAGTTCCACAGGTAGCGCTCGCCTGGGGGAATCTCGAAGCTCGCCCCGAGCTCACCGATGTGCGCGCTCGTCGTCGCGACCCAACCCCACGCAGCTGGCTCCTCGTGACGCCATGCCACGTATGCACGGTGCCCGGCGTCGAACCGTGCGTGCATGTCGTTGACGGAGCGATTCTGCAGCCGAGCCATGAACTCGGCGTCCCAGACCTGGTGGACTTCGAAGCCGGCGAGCGGCATGAGCGCCGGGCTGGCGTCGTTGCGGTGGAGCATGGCGAAGGGCATGGGAGAGCCTGCGTGTGAAAAGGAGAAAGGAGTAGGCGAGTGGGTGCGGGACACCGGGATCAGCGCCGAAGCGCAGGCGCGTCGAGGTAGCCCGCCGGCGCCTGCAGTGGGCCGTTCAGGGTCTTCAGGAAGGCGATCAGCTGCTGCCTTTCCTTCTCCGACAGGCGCAGCGGTCTCAGCTCGCTGTGACCGAAGGGCGCTTTCGGTGCAGCGTCGTAGTGGGCCACGACACTTTCGAGCGTGGGAAGCTGTCCGGCATGCATGTAGGGAGCACGGTTGGCAACGTTGCGAAGCGACGGTGTCTTGTAGGCGCGCACCAGCTCCTCGCCCTCAGTCACCGCGAATGACAGCTCTTCGCAGTCTTCGGGCTTCGCGTCGCTGTACCTGCTGGTGCAGCTGAACTCTCCGGCGATAGCCTGGCGCACGCCGACGGTACGTCCGCTGTCCGGAGCGAGCGCCACACGAGGCGCAGGGACGCCGGTGTTGTGGAAGTGATCGTCGCTGAACATCGCGCCGTTGTGGCAATTCACGCAGTTGCCCTTGCCGATGAACAGGCGCAGGCCGGCCTCCTCATCTGCCGAGAAGCTGTCGTCCGCGGCGTGCGCGCGGCCGGCGAGCTCCGCGTCCGCGTAACGGTCGAACCGTGACGGTCCGTACTCGATGCGACGTTCGTATGCGGCGATCGCCTTGCCGATGTTCGCGTACACCCGACTGATCTCATCGCGCCGAACCGGCGGCATGCGCGTCCATGCCCCGTGTGCGGCAGTGTCGGCAACCGGGCCGGCGCTCACGGGCAGCCCGGTTACCTTCGGCAGCTCGCCGAATACGTTTTCGTATTGCTTCCGGTAGTGCTCGACGACGATGCGGGCGTACTGGGTGCGCGTGCCGCCATGCTCCACGGCGCTCTCCAGAGGTCCGAGTGCCTGCGACCACTGGCTGTCGGAGCGACCGTCCCAGAACATCCACGCACTGTGCGCCGTGCCAGCCACCGGCATGGTACGTCGCGCCGTGGTGCCTACACCTTCGCCGAGCGGCTTGTCGTCCTGGAACTCCCGCGTCGGGACATGGCACGATGCACACGACACCTTGCCGTTTCCGCTGAACCGTACGTCGAAGAACAGTTCGCGGCCCAGCGCCGCAGCGCGCGGATCGTCGCCGTACTTGTTCGAGGGATCGACGCGCAGCGGATCGAGCGCGGAGAGCGAGAGCGACCGCAGCGTCTCGCGCTCCGTTGCCGTCCAGCGCGGAGCGCGTGCACAGGCGATCGAGACGATGGTCGTGCCGAGCACGGCGGCCAGCGAGAGCGCGATGACGATCAGGGTAGTGTGGCGGCGCATGGTCAGCTCAGAGCGAGAGGTTGAACACCACGGAATCCGCGCCCTGCGCCGCGTTGACGCGGAACTTCACCACCCACCACCCGCCCATGTTGAACTTCATGCCCTCCACCAGGTGGTCGCCGTTGCCGAGTGCCCGGGTGACACGTGGCTTCGTCGGCAGCCCGTGCCCGTGCTGCGGCATCCCGCCGTCCACGGCCAGCGCTGCGCTGTCCACGGGCACGCCGGCGGACGTCTCGAGGTGCAGCGTCCAGCGCTGAAGCTTGCCCTTCGGGATGCTGTCGCCCTGCGGCCGAATGGTCGCGCGGTAGAGACCCGACTCGCTCGCACGCGTGCGTGAGTAGTCGAGATCGGCCGGCGGCTTGGCGAACATCATGCAGCCGGTGAGCGCAGCGGTGAGCATCGCCGCGAGTGCGGGAGCAAGTGACCGGCGAACGGCGTGGAAGGCAGTGGAGCGCATCGGAAGCCTCGCAGAGGAGTTGGTGAACGAGAAAGGCCACGTCGCGTTGACGTGGCCTCAGGTTACCGGCGCGGGCTTCCGTGCTCTTGAACGAAGCGGCTGGTCCCTTGAATGAAGGGGCTGACTTTCTCCTCAGTGCGTCTGCATCGGCAGCACGACCTCGAGCGCGGATGGAGGAAAGCCGAACATCTGTCGGCTGGTGCGCGTGAGGTGTGCTGCGTCGGCAAAGCCCGCTGCATGCGCTGCTGACGACAGCGTGATACCTCGTGCCAGCAAGTCCCACACGTGCAGGAAGCGCCGCCAGAGGATGTAGGGACGCAGCGCCATGCCCGTCTCCTCGACGAACAGGTGCCGGAAGCGGCTCGGGGAGAGGCAGGCCTCCCCCGCAACCGCTTCGAGGGTGAGCGTTCCGCTGAGATTGTCGCGGATGTACGCGGTCGCGCGGAGTATTCGCTCGTCGGTGGAGACCACGGGGCCAATCCCGCCGGCGAGCGTCTGCACCACGGCCCGCGCGGCGCTCACCACCGCATCGCGGCGACCGCCGTCCCGCCACGCGGAGAAGAGGGCGTCGCGCGTTCCCGCCAATGAGGTTGACGGGAAGGCGGTGATGCCGGCGTCGCCGAACTTCTGGTTGATGGCGCGTCCTTCGCGCGTCTCCGGCTCGACGAACAGGACGGCACAGAAGGGGACCTGCGTGGAGTCCATGGAGTGCGGCTGCCGGGATGCGATCATGGCGCCCTCGTACGACGTCCAGTCGTCACGTTCGCTCGGCCGGAAGCGCAGGCCGGGCTCCGAACCGAAGGCGACCTGGGTGGCGTAGTGCGCGTGCACCGGCACGATGTTCTCGGCGCGGCGACTGATGAACAGGCACCCGCCATCCCATGACACGAAGTTGCCCGCCCCGATGATGTTGGCCACGCCGTCCTCCTTCTCGCGACCAACGTAAACGGCCTCGAGCGCCGCCGAAAGGCGTGGCGGTCGTCAGCCCGGCTGCAGTTGGCCGGCGTCAAGCACGGATTGCTCGGCGCGCTCGAGCACCCGTGCCGTGACGTATGCCGCGTCGTCGCCGACTCCGCCGATAAGCGTCGAGTTGAGACGATGCTGGAAGCGCAGGCCGACGAAGTACAGGCCAGGCGCGTCGGCGGCGACGCCGCGCGTGTGACGGGGATGGCCGTCCGGGCCGAACACCGGAAGGTCGATCCACGAATAATCGGGCCGGAAGCCGGTACACCAGATCACCACTGCGGGATCGACGACGGTGCCGGCGCAGACGGGAAGTCCGTTTCGAACCTCATCTACCTTGCCCACGCGCTCCACTCCCGACTGACGAAGGACGCGCTCCGGAATGCCGATCAGCGGATCGCCACGGTGAACCCTCGCGCGCATACGACGACCAATGGGCGTCGAGGCAGTTGCGTGGCGCATCAGCGGCCAGGTCCACTCGAAGAAGTCGCGACCGAGCAGGCGGCGCGGAAGATGGCCTGTGTCGCGTCCGGCGAGCCAGACCTTGCGGTGCCGGGCCAGCTCCAACGCGATCTGGGCGCCGGAGTTCCCCGCTCCCGCAACGAGCACCGGTCCGTCGGGAAGCTCGAACGGGTTGTGGTATTCACTCGAGTGCAGCTGGCGGAGGTTCGCGTGCAGTTGCGACGCGACGGCTGGTACGCGGGGCTGCTGGAACGCGCCGGTGGCCACGACGAGGCTGTCGGCTTCAATGATAGAGCTGCTGCCGAGCACGGAGACCTGGTACCGCGCGCCATCGCACGATATCCGCCGCACGCGCGTAGCGAGACGGATCGGGAGATCGAACCGGTCGGCATAGCGCTCGAGGTACTCCGCAACTTCATCCTTGTCGGGGAGGTGCTCGTTCGGGGCCGGAAAGGGCATTCCCGGCAGTCCGCTGTGCCGCGCCGGAGTGAAAAGGCGCAGCGAGTCCCACCGCCTGCGCCAGTTGTCGCCAACGCGCGCCTCATCGCTCACGATGACGAAGTCGGCGTCGTGTGCCGCGAGATGATGTCCCACCGCCAGACCCGCCTGCCCTGCACCGATGACGACGGTGCCGAAGCGCTCGACGCGGCGCGCACTCCCCGTGTTGACCCCAGCCTGTGGCACTTCGTGTACACCGCTGCCGCGCATCGTCCGGTCCTTGTTCTCACGTTGACTGAGTCTGCGGCGGCCGGTGACCGCGTGGCCGCGAAGGTCAACATCAGCGTCCGGCAAGGAGGACGCTTGAACGCAGGGGCTGAATCAGTACCCGCGGACGCTCACGGCCAGCCGATTGATATCCGCCGACTCGAGTATGAATCGATCCGCCCGTCCCTCGACGACGGCGAGCATTGCGCGGCCCAGGTTCTCGGACGTGGTGATCAGCGACGGGAAGACCCGCGCGAACATCGAGAGCAGCGGATAGAAGGGGCGCATGACGACGAGTCCAGCCTGATACAGGCGAGTACGACTCCGGATCTCGGCGCCGGGGCGAATGAACGCTGGTCGTACTGCGCCGGCGTGAAGAAACGGCATGGCTCGCAGCGCGTTCTCCACGCGTTGCCGTACTCGCGCCCACATGGAGCTTCCGCCCGCGCCGGCCGCGGAACAGTAGCAGAAGGAGAAGCGTGGGTT
>Ga0157372_10006988_pt1 | contig 12020 bp, 13 predicted proteins | sample C55metaG_FD_115307 | JGI IMG/M metagenome (GOLD analysis project Ga0157372, IMG submission 115307) | Corn rhizosphere microbial communities from Kellogg Biological Station, Michigan, USA - C5-5 metaG | ecosystem: Host-associated > Plants > Roots > Rhizosphere > Soil | place: USA: Michigan... | reverse complement strand
GCGATGAGCGACCGCCGAATGGCGCTGGCGACCGATGAAGAGGTCCTCGCCAACGTTCCGCGACTGAAGATGCGCGCGTGGAGCGCACGACTACGTCTCTTTCCCGCCGACACGAGCTCGGCGGACTCAGCCTATCTTCCGATTGCGAAGCGCCGTCGCTCCTTTGACGCGATGACTTTTGGTGGAGGGTCTCCGCCCGATTGGCACCGCTGGGTTCCGCTGCTACTCGAGGTCGATCGCGATGTGCACGCGGGCTCGCCTGGCTCGGTAGACTCGGCGTTTTACCGACGGATCCACGATTTTGTGAATCACGCCAACGCGCCGGAGGGCGTTCGCCAGTCGGTGGAGTTCCTCGAGGCTGCGGACCGATGGGATTTCGAGGTCGTTCAGCGCGTGGGTGACAAATTGGTCAGGAAAGCGACAACGGGCGAGAGATGGTTTTCGGCCGATTATCTGCGAGATGCGACGGTAGTCGCGCATCTGAAGAACGGTGATCCGACCGGCGCAAGGAGGGCGTTCGACGCGATGCGTCCGCTCGTGAGTCGCGACGCGGTGGCTGGTTTGAAGACGAGGCTACTGCGGGAGGCGGTAGGCGGGAAGCGGGAGGCGGGAAGAGGGAGGAGGGAAGCGGGAAGCGGTTCTAAGGCGCGCCCCCTCCCTCCTCCCGCCTCCCCCCTCCCGCGATAAAACGGTATTCCGAGAAGCGGATTGATGTTCCGCACGCCGGTACTAGTGAGTAATTGCTATCCAGAATGGGAAATCGAAACCTCGGATCCAACTATCGCGACCTGCGAGTATGGAACACAGCTATGTCGTTGGCTGTCGAGGTGTATCGGATCACTAAGAGGTTCCCAAAGGCGGAACAGTTCGGTTTGACAATCCAATTGCGCCGTGCCGCAGTGTCAGTCCCGTCGAATATCGCTGAAGGACACGCGCGATCGACGCGCGGTGAATACAAACATTTTCTCTCAATCGCCCGCGGTTCTGTCGTGGAAGTAGAAGTGCAGCTGACTTTGGCCAAGCAGTTGGGCTACGTGCAGTCACCCGCCGTCGCGAGCGCTTTCGAATACTGCGATGGCATTAGTCGAATGATCACTAACCTGAAGCGCGCCCTTTAGCCGCTTTCCCCCCTCTCGCCTCTCCCCTCCCGCCTCCCGCTTCCCGCCTCCCGCCTCCCGCTTTCCGCCTCCCGCCTCCCCTTCTCCTGCGCGTTCTTCTCCCGGATCGGTGCGTCGATCGCTTGCCGCACCAGAGTCTTGAGCTCTTCGTCGCTGATGTTTAACCAATTCCCCGCGCGATAAGGCAATCGCCGGCGCGCGGCTCTGTCCACTCCCTCGAAGCAAATCCAGCCATTCTGAAAATCGCCGAGGAAACGGCGGCCACTCGAGCTGGCATTGGTCAGGCCCGGCACCACCAACCAAGCGCGCCAAGGCCGGCCTTCATTGTCTGTGAATTCGCGAACACCCACCGCGCCCTTATCACCGCGATTGTCCACTTCTGATTCGCCGGCTCCTTTGCGGGATGGAGCTGCCTCCTTATCGCCGTTGGCGGCGCGATCAACCTTGATAGGCCGCTCACGTTCGGCGTGCTTACGACGCTTCATGTGACTGCGTACGGCAATCGTTTGTTTTGCAGCAAATGCAGCGGCTAGAAGGTTGTCCTCGAGTTTGCGGACCTCCTCGGTGGATTCCGTCGAAACCCCACCCGCCTCTGCCTCACACGCCTCTTCGAGTCTGCGCCGGAGCTCGCTTTCGGCGTCGTCGAGCATCTTCTGGAGCGGATCGCGATCGGAGGGTTGGGAGGGGACAGACGACATGGCTGACTCGCGATGGGATCAAGTCAGAGTTGCAAGACTTTTACCAGCATTCCGAAGCGCTTGATGTCCTGCCGTTGTGAATCCAAAACCGCCCTGGATTCAAGCGACTTACCTGACCATAAGGAAACTTGCGAGAGCAGCCGCAGTCTGGTCGGGAATTTCTTCAGGGAAGAAGTGACCGGCGTCAACGGACTTACCGTCGACGGTGTCCGCCCACTCGCGCCATAGCGCAAGCGGGCCCCCATCCTCCGCGTACCAATCGTGGAGGGCTCCGCGATTACTCCAAAGAACATGCACCGGAGCCTTGATGCGCCGTCCGGCTGATCGATCTGCCTCATCGTGCTCACGATCGATCGCAGAGGCCGCACGATATTCCTCACAGATGGCGTGAGCGTGATCGGGATCCCTGAGCGCCGCGACGTAAGCCGCGCGAATTTCCGGATCGAAGGCGTTTGCCGAAGATCCCCAGTTGGCAAAAGCGTCGTCGACGATTGCGCTTGGCGCGGCTGCGATGAGCCTTTCGGGGAGAGGCTCGCGTTGAGCGAGCAACGACCACGGCCAGTAGCCAAGCGCAAAGCGATCGTCCGCTCTACTCCAGACATCGGCAGTCGGAACAATATCCAGCACCGCCAATCGATCTACACTCTCGGGATGATCCAGAGCGAGGCGATATGCGACTCGCGCACCGCGATCGTGACCGACAATGGAGAACCGAGGGAATCCGAGATGCCGCATGACTTCAACAACATCCTGCGCCATCGCGCGTTTGCTATAAGGAGCGTGGTCAGGGGCAGATGGTGGACATCCGCTAGCCCCGTAGCCGCGCAGGTCCGCACAGACGACGGTGAAATCGCGGGCAAGCAGCGGCGCGACTCCGCGCCACATTAGATGTGTCTCGGGAAAGCCATGAAGGAGCACGACTGGCGGCCCCGCCGACCCTGACCGGCGAACGAAGACCCTGGTCTCGCGGGTTTCGATTAACTCCGCTCGAAAGTCCGTCCAGAGCATAGACAGATCCTCAAGCTCCGCCGACCCGACTCGTCAATTCGACGTTTCTAGTTGCCGAAAAAACCCCTGGGACTCTCGCCCCTCAGAAACTGATCGATGATAGGCACCAGGAGATTTACCTGCGTGATCACCGCGGTGTGCGATGTGGCCGGCAGGATGGCGAGGCGTGACGCCGCCAGTGGCTTGCCCATGTCGCCCATCATGCCGCCGCCGAGTAGATGAAAAAAGGCCACGTTGTGCTCGAGCGTTGATCCGTCCGCATCACCGGCGATGATGAGTACCGGCGTCTTCATCGCTTTGACGTCGGCCTCCCACGCCATTGGCTCGGTCTCGAGCGCGATCAGCTTGCGGGCAAGCTCGGGAAAACCGTTGGGGTTGGGCGCAAGCTTTCGGTATTCCTGCTGGAGCACCGGAGGAAACATGTCGGGCTTCATCTGCGGGATCAGCGCCTGGAACTCCGGCTGCCATCCGCGGAAATCATAGGCACCGGACGCCGACACCAGCCGATTCACCTTGTCCGGGTGCCGAATGGCGAGCTGCAGCCCAGTAATCGCGCCCATCGAATAACCGAACACATCAGCCTTCTTCAGTCCAACCGAATCCATGAACGCCGCGACATCGTCCGCCAGGTTGGGGTACGTTATCGGGCGATCGATGTCGGTGGTCCGTCCGTGTCCCTGGAGCTCGACCGCATATACGCGATGGGTCTTTGCGAGCAGCGGGATGATGGGTCCCATCATCGGGATGTTCATGTACGCGCCGTGAAGTACTATCAGCGGCTCACCGGAGCCGGACACCTCGTAATACATCTGCATGCCGTTGATCTTGACGCGGTGGGCCGTCGCCTGAGCGCCAGACATGGTGCTAGCGCCGAGCATGATTGAAGCGATTAAGGCGTTGCGGAACATCGGATCCTCTCGGTTGATGGCTTACACTCTGCGTCGAACGACGCGTCGTGAATTCGACACGAAGCGTCGTGGAGCGCGTTCTTATTTGCTGACGACGAGGCATTTCAACGGTACCGGGTTCAAACTCTGCCGATCTGGTACAGTGCCAGGAGGCTGCAAAGGAGCGAGATTATGTCGAGCGGTTCGCGGAACCAGCTCCAGAATGTCCAGCGAGCTACGCGAGCCGAGAGCGCCGTCGTGGGTGGCGAGTCGAGCGGTATCTTTTGAAATGCCAGCATCTCACGGATGAAATAGAAGCCGCTCCAGGCGCGCATCACGACGTAGGATGCGGTGCCGGTGAGCAATAACCGGCGCACGGGCACGTCACCCCACGTTGCGACGAGTGCCCAAATGAGGAACACCGTGATAGCCACATGGACTGGTATCCAGAAGCGTTGCAGCGGAACGCCGCTACCCGGCTGGATGACGGCGAACGACGCCGGCGGCGACCGTCCCCACAGCGACGACAGGACGGTCCCTTCATAGATACCGCCGCCGAGGGCCACCGCGAAACTGCAGCACAGCAGAATCAGCGCAATCATCGCCTGCTCCTTGTTGCCGCCCCGGCGAGGCAGCATGTTGTTACGATGCGTCTAATATCTCGGTACGCCGTAATATCGAGGGGAGGCTGAATGGCGTCAAGGCGCCGCGCGGTGCTGCTGGAACGACTGGCCCAGGTTGGTCGCGCTAACAGCGATGCGACTGTGCTTTTTCACTCCTCGGTGGCTAGGCTGCTGGGCCTGCATCCGAGCGATGAGAAGACGATGAGCGTGCTGCAAAGGCTCGGTCCGCAGACGGCGGGCGAGATCGCGCGCCATACGGGGCTGGCGACGGCATCCGTGACCGACCTGCTCGACCGCCTCGAGCGCCGCGGCTGGGTGCGGCGTGTGGCTGATCCGCGCGATCGCCGGCGCGTCGTCGTGGAGCCGGTTGCACGACGCGTGGCCGAAGCCGCGCGATTGTTCGCTTCCACCAGCAAGTCGGTTGCCCGAATGTACGAGCGCTATAGCGACGGCGAGCTGGAGGTCATCGCAGATTTCCTGGAGCGAAACGCGGAGCGACTGCGCGGCGAGACCGTGAAACTGGAACGCTGAACTCGGCAGTGCGCCTCCTTCCAGATCACGGCCGCCTCATATCCGAGGATCGCGATGCGGAATGCGGCAGCTTTTCAAACCTTGTTATGTTACCCGGCTGTCTATCTCGTTACCGGCGCACGCGAACCGGTGGGCCTCTTTCTCCGAGTCAAAGAATGTCTGCGTTCTCTCGTCGCGGCATGTCCGCCATTCTGATTGCGTTGTTTCTTCCGAGCACGGCGTCCGCAACGTGGTCGATCGTCATACTAGATCCAGGAACACAGCGCATTGGCGTAGCTGGGGCATCATGTACGGGCTACGTCTACGGCATCATGGGCCTGCTGCCGGGGAAGGGTGTGCTCATCGCACAGGCGATCAGTAATGACCCGTCGATTCAAAAGGCGATGAAGCTCCTCGATCAGGGCGTGAGTACGGATTCGATATGGCGAGTGATCAGCGATCCGGCCTTCGACCCGGAACTTTCGATTCGGCAGTACGCGCTGGCGACATTGCGGGGCGAGATCATTCAGTACACGGGAGCCGCGACTCCCGATTACCACGGAGATCGCAAGGCCACGAACGTTCTCGTCCAGGGGAATACGCTGCCGGGGCCGGAGGTGCTCGATCGGGTGATGGCGGCCATTCGGGACGCGCAGGCAGCGCGACGTACTTTGGAAGATGTGTTGATGGCCGGTTTGCAGGCCGGCGCGGATGCCGGTGGCGACCGACGGTGCGGCGCCCAGCGGGCGATGAGCTCCTTTCTCGTCGTTGCGGGTCCGGGCGAACCGGTCGGGCGTCCCTATTTGAGCCTCATTGTGTTCGGTTCCGATAGCTCCGGAGTGAACGCAGTGGATTTCCTTCACACGAAATTGACGGAGTGGGAAGCGAACGGCGGACCGAAGAATCGTCGTTCACGGATGGACTTTCAGCCACCCGCGTCCCCGCGCAAAGAGCCGGACGTCATCGGAATTCCAGGACCGTAATCGTTGTTTTAACGGATCGCGGCATCGAGCCCGGACACTACGATGCCGAGCTGTTTGGTATCGATGAAGGTGGGCACGGACATCGCATGTTCTCCTCCAGCTGGAGGAATGCTCAATCGCAAATTCCAAGGAGCCAGCAATATCAATGGGAGGAATCAGCGTGAAAATCGTAATCATCGGGGGAAGCGGGCTCATCGGCTCCAAGGTCGTTCGCAAGCTGAATGAGCAGGGCAACGAAGCGGTAGCCGCCTCGCCGAACACGGGTGTCAACACGATTACAGGCGAGGGCTTAGCCGAAGTGCTGAAAGGCGCCGCAGTGGTCGTCGACGTCTCGAACTCTCCGTCGTTCGAAGATACGGCTGTATTGAACTTCTTCCGGACTTCGACCACCAACATCCTCAAGGCCGAAGCGGCGGCAGGTGTGCGGCATCACGTCGCACTTTCGGTCGTGGGCACAGACCGGCTCTCCGAAAGCGGCTATATGAGAGCCAAGATCGCGCAGGAAAAGCTGATCGAGCAATCTCCAATCCCGTACTCGATCATACATGCGACACAGTTCTTCGAGTTCATCAAAGGCATTGCCGACGGCGGCACTGACGGCGACACGGTGCGACTCGCCCCCGTGCTGATTCAGCCCATGGCGGCAGAGGATGTAGCGACCGAGGTCGCCAAGATCGCCGTCGGAGCACCCCTGAATGGTATCGTTGAGTTAGGTGGGCCTGAGCAGTTTCGCATGGACGACCTAGTGCGCCGATACCTCGCCGCACGTGAAGATCCACGTTCAGTGATCGCAGATCCGCACGCGCGCTACTATGGCGCGGAGCTGGCCGAGCGCACGCTTGTGCCCGACGACAACGCCACCATTGGTGAGACCAGATTCGACGACTGGCTCAGTCAGCAGTTCGTGAGCGCCACAGTCCAGTAGTCCGACTGACACTGATGGCCACTGATCGGCTGAAGGCGTTCACGGATGGAGTGCTCGCCATCATCATCACGATCATGGTGCTCGAGCTGCGCGTGCCGCAGGACGCCGCTCTCATTTCGCTTCGTCCGCTCGTACCGGTCGCGTTGAGCTACGCGCTCAGCTTTGTGTATCTGATGATCTACTGGAACAATCACCACCACTTGCTGCACGTCACGCAACGCGTGACTGGCGGAATCCTGTGGGCGAACGCGCACCTGCTTTTCTGGCTCTCGCTGGTGCCGTTCGTCACCGCGTGGATGGGCGAGAATCATTTCGCGCCGGTCCCGATGGCCGCCTACGGCGTCGTCCTTGTCCTGGCAGGCATCGCCTATTTGGTCCTCCAGCAGGTGATCATCGTCAGCCAGGGCCCGCAGTCAGTGCTCGCAGTTGCTGTCGGTCGCGACATGAAGGGAAAGCTGTCAGCTCTGGCCTATGCATTAGCCGCCCCTTTGGCGTTCATCAGTCCGTGGATCGCCGGCATGTTGTTCGTCGGTGTCGCGATGATGTGGCTCATTCCCGACCGGCGCATCGAGGCGCAAGCGGGAGGCGGGAGGGGGGAAGCGGGAAGTGGGAAGGCGGAACGTCAAGAGCCCCGATAGGAGCATCCTCCAGCAAAGGGCCCTCGCTCTCATTACACCAGCATTTCGCCTCCCGGGTCCCGCCTCTCGCCTCGCGGTGGTATCAACGTCCTGTACGCTCTCTCGACTGAGCGACCCAGCCAATCTTCGAAGCGTGTCGCGGCCAGCCGCGCGTCAGCGCCGGGCAGAAGCGAGCGCTCTTCGACTTTCGCGCCGAAGAACCGGGCCCGGGGGTCAACGACAACTTCACGTGGATCGTGCCGTGCCGTCAAACGGCGTCGCGCCAGTTCATCCGCGCGGAATTGTTCAGGGCCTGCCACTTCGATCATACGGTTTAGTGGAGCGCCAACGCTGACGCTGCTCAGCATGCTCGCGACGTCGTCGCCGGCGATGGGCTGAACCAGCACTGGCGGCACGTGTACGGTCGCCCCGTCGCTGGCTAACCCGGCAAGCTTCTGAATGGACTCGAAGAACTGTGTTGCATGGACAATCGAGTATGGAATCGAATTGTCTTTGATCAGCTTCTCCTGGGCGAACTTCGCGCGCATGTAGCCGCTTTCGGAAAGTCGCTCCGTGCCGACGACCGACAGCGCGACATGATGGCGCACGCCTGCCGCCGCCTCGGCCTCGAGCAGATTGGTGGTCGACGTCTCGAAAAACTCCAGTGCCGCAGCGCCATCAAATGTTGGAGGGTTGGAGAGGTCTATAACAACCGACGCTTTTGCGAGCGCATCGGTGAGTCCGCGGCCGGTCATGGTGTTGATACCCGAGGTGCGTGAGGCTGCAACTACTTCGAAGCCAGAGTCCTGCAGCTTCCGCATGACTTTCGATCCGATAAGTCCCGTGCCGCCGATCACGATGATTTTCACAACACCTTCCTTGATTTGTGGCGGCCGCAATGCCGGAGGCGAGTGCTGCCTGTTCGTGTTCCGGAGGCCGTAATGCGCGCCTATGATCCAGTAGACACCATGTGAATATTGTGTAAAATCGTTCCGGAATGGAAACACTGGCCGGGGTTTTCTGTCTAATCTGAGTAAAATCAGCCCCGTGATTATGCAAACACGACCGTTCCAATCCCTTGCTTTCCTCTTCGCCGCGCTAACAGTCATCGCGTGCCGCCCGGCCGAGCCGGAACAACGGTACGGTTTCATCGCGCGCCTCGGTAACGACACGGTCTCGGTGGAGAGTATCACCCGCCGCGGAAATTCCGTCGTGGTCGACGGTGTGGATCGCTTTCCGCGCGTGCGCCGGCGACATACCGAGATCGAGCTTGGCCCCGGAAGCACCATCCGCCATCTCGTGATGGACATCCATACACCGTCGGAGCCGGCAAATCAGCGTGAGCGGCACGTGACGGCTGATGTGACCGCGGACTCCGTTCACATCCTTCAGACCGACAAAGCGGGGAAGCTGCGACACGAATTCGCGACGAACGGCGCGGTTGCCATGGCCCACGTACCACAGATGTACAGTCTCTACGAGCTGTACTTCGACGCGGCCTTCGCTCGTGCCGCGGCCCTCAAGCGCGCCGCGGGCGACACCGTGCAGCTACGGCAGTTCTACATCGACCGCGAATTCGATCGGTTTCCTCTGCACCACGGAGTCGTACGCCTGTTACCGGATCATCGGGCGGAAATCCAGCACGACTGGCTCTCCGGTACAGGTCAGGCCGCGTTCGATTCCACCGGCCGCATGCTGACGTATTCGGGTGCGCGCACGACGTATCTCGTTGACGTTGCACGTCTGGATTCTCAGCCTGACATACGAAGCGTCGCCGACAAGTGGGAAGCGCTCGAGACAACGAAGGGCGGCGTTAGTGAGCTGAGCCCGCGAGACACCGTGCGCTCGACGATCGGCAACGTCTCGATCATGATCGACTACAGCCGGCCACACGCGCGCGGACGCGTTCTGGTCGGCAACGTCATTCCATATGACCGCGTGTGGAGGACCGGCGCGAACGCGGCGACACAATTCACGACGTCGGCGTCGATAAGACTCGCGGGCATCCAGCTCGCCGCGGGAACCTACACGTTGTGGACGATTCCGCACCAGAACGGAGTGGATCTCATCGTGAACGGTCAGGCCGGGCAGTGGGGCACTGAGTACAACGGCGCGCGCGACGTGGGAAGAGCACCGATGCAGTCGGCTGCGCTTTCGACGCCGGTTGACCAGTTCACGATCTCGGTCCCCGCGAGCGACGCGCGGCACGGGAAGCTCACTATGGAGTGGGGCTCATTCCGGTGGACGGCGCCCATCGAGGTGCGCTGAGAAGACTTCAACTAAAAGTACGACTATCGGCCAGGGGCTTTCAGCCGAACCGGCTTGGGGCTGCGTGCGGGCTGTCCCTCTATCCCGCGGACTCGCAGTTGATCATCCACGGAATGCCGAAGCGATCGATGACCATGCCGAATCGCTCTGACCAGAATGTCTTTGCGATCGGGTACAGCACCCGACCGCCCTCCCTCAGCTTCTCGAACAGTCGCTCGGCTTCATCCGCGGTTCGGATGTTCAGCGAGAGCGAGAAACCCTGCGGCTTCTCGTATCGCTCAGGAGGGGCGTCGGCGCCCTCCAATAGTTTTCCTCCAATCCGCACGCTGCCATGCATGATCTTCTTGTCCCATCCCTCGGGAACGACGTCCGCGATCGGCGAATCCGCGTAACGGAAGAGGAGGCCAGGTTTGGCGCCGAGCACTTCCTCATAGAATTTGAACGCCGCTTCGCAATCGCCCTTGAAGCTGAGATAGGCCGATACTTCCAACTGTCACTCCGTAGTGTGCGCCATCATTTTACGCGGCCGCGGATGCGTGTGCTGTACCGAGCACTGACAGCGGTGGCCAGCCTTGCCGGCGTATCAGTAGTTGTACCACTGTCGCCGGATCCGCCGGAAAATCGTCTACTGTCATGCGTAAAGTCGACAGATTCTTTCTCGCCAGCGTTGCAGCGGGAGTGATGATGCGTCGAAGCGGTGAGCAGCCGGAGTACGTCTGCTTCCCGGATGAATTGTCAGCTAGGGGATGATAACAACCCTTCGGCCACCCTGGTCGTGCCGTAGCCACACCCTTTCTATATCGGCGAGCGCAACCGGTTCAGTCTCGATGCGGAGTTTACCAGCGGCAGCCAGCGCCCAGAGCTGCGGGAAGGTGTCGAAGATGGCAGTGTGGGGAACGCTGCCACCGCCGCTCCCGTAGAGCTCGAGCCCTGAGCTGCGCAATGCAGCCGCGGAGAGTGAGATCGTAGGGCCAGCCATTTCGCCAATCTCGACGAGGCGGATTCTGGATGACTCGGCCTTCAGGTTATGGCCGGTGAGCGCGGCGAGCAGAACTTCCGTAGGGTGCCCCCACACATAGTCGAGAATTATGTCGAACCTTCTGTGCGTTGCTTCGCGCACAAAGTCAGCGGTCAGTTGTTGATCTGGTTGATCGAGGGCGATGATGGCATCCGCACCCAGATCAGCCAACGTCTTCAATACTTGCTCGTTGCGTCCGGCGGCGACGACACGTTTGGCGCCCAGGTGCCTGGCGATCTGGATAGCGAGTTTGCCCGCTACACCGGTCGCACCGAGAATCAGAACCGTCTCGCCAGGCTTGATTTGCGCGCGCCAGACGAGCGGAAGCCAGGAGGATAATGCCGGATTCGGCAGCGCGGCGGCGGTGACATCATCCACTCCGTCCGGAATTGGCAGGCACCAGCCGCGGGGGACGACGGTGTACTCGGCCATCATTCCATAGGGCGGCCGAGACCCGCCGCAAAAGACACGTGTCCCGTCGTCGAGGATGCCGACCCCATCGATGCCACACACAACCGGTAATTCTGTGTGGCTGTCGTAGTGCGAACCATTCGCCATCGCCCTATCGATGTTTTTCAGCGATGCGGCTTTGACGCGGATCCTCGCTTCGCCCGAGCGCGGGTCAGGATCGGGGAAATCCTCAAAGCGTGGCGATTTTCCAAGCGTGTGGAGTACAGCAGCCTTCACTGGCGTGTCTCACTGGTATTGGACATCAATGCCCACTACGAAGCGAAATTAATATGCCAGCAGCAAGCGTGAGGTTGACCAGCAAGCTGTCATTAGGTGAGCGACTAGGTGAGAGATGGTCGGTCGATTGCCCTCAGGGCTCACGTAGGCGACGCCCCACAGCCCGCTCGACGTCACAATAACTATGTTTTCAGTTATGACGACTGAGAGCCGCCTGCAGTTTCAGAAGCGGCATGGAGCACCGCGATACGGCGCTATCTTATGGCGCTTCCCGCTTCCCGCTTCCCGCTTCCGGTTTCCCGCTTCCCGCCTCCTGCCTCCTGCCTCCCGCCTCCCGCCTCCCGCTTCCGCTTCCCGCTACTTCACGGCCGGCAATATCTGGTTCGGAACGAGCTCGTTCTGAATCTCGAACAGCACTCTGTCACCGTAGTTACTCGCGTAAACCGCAATTACCAGATCCAGATCCGGGACGACGAAGACGTTCTGGCCGCCATTTCCCAACGCGGCGAACGCCCGTACCGTTCGATTCCTGTACGGAAGATCGTAGATCCACCAGCCGAGGCCGTAGGGTCGCGTTCCGATCTTGGCGAGGGGAGAGGAGGCGCGGGCGACAAAATCTTTGGAGAGAATGCGCCTGCCGTTCCACGTCCCCTGATTGAGCATCAGTTGGCCGAACTT
>Ga0157372_10006987_pt1 | contig 12021 bp, 10 predicted proteins | sample C55metaG_FD_115307 | JGI IMG/M metagenome (GOLD analysis project Ga0157372, IMG submission 115307) | Corn rhizosphere microbial communities from Kellogg Biological Station, Michigan, USA - C5-5 metaG | ecosystem: Host-associated > Plants > Roots > Rhizosphere > Soil | place: USA: Michigan... | reverse complement strand
CCGCACAACAGTCTGGAACGCTTCGAACGTTTTGCGGCCCGTTTCGGAGCGGGAGTGGCCCGCGCTGCCGAATGAAGGCGGGAGCAATGGCCTTCATGCGGGGACTGACGTTCCCCGGCGGCCAGCAGCCTGTCCTTCGCGGAGAACGGGTTTACCTGCGCTATCCACGCATGGCCGATTATGTGCAGTGGTCCAAGTTGCGCAGCGAGAGCCGCGCCTTCCTCTCTCCCTGGGAACCCCAATGGGCGGCTGACGAGCTGACCAAGGGCGCTTTTCGCCGCCGGCTGAAACGCTATGCCGGTGAGACGAGAAACGACACGGCCTACGCCTTTTTTGTTTTCCGGAAGCGCGACGACTCGCTGCTGGGCGGCTGCACGATATCCAACGTGCGCCGGGGGGTCACGCAATGCTGCACCCTGGGGTACTGGATTGGGGAACGATTCTCGCGTCAGGGGTATATGCAGGACGCGATCCGCGCCATTCTGCCGTTCATTTTCCAGACGCTTGGCCTGCACCGCATCGAGGCGGCTTGTCTTCCGGCGAACGAGCGGTCGAAAAATCTTTTGATCAAGAGCGGATTCAGGCAGGAGGGGCTTGCCCGCAGTTATCTGCAGATCGGCGGTGAATGGCAGGACCATCTGCTATTTGCACTGCTGGCGGATGAAGGGGCGACAGCTTGACCGAATGCACCGCTTGCGCATTCTCGGATTCATCGTGAAGCAGGTCATCCACGCCATCGTTTTCCTGGCCTTCGGCCTTGCCGCCTCGCTGGCATTTGCCGCGCCGGCGCCAATTCCCAAATTGCCAAAGGACCAGATCAGTGTCGATTTCGCCGGCTCCGTGGCCGTGATCGACCTGAAAGACCTGCTGACGGCCTACGGCAGCCCTGCCGGACAGGAGAAAGACAGTTCCCGCTGGTATGTGATGTCGGCCACCAACGGGTCGGTGAGACCCGTTACGCGCGTTCTGACGGCGGAAGATCCGCCCAATGCCGCCCTTCACATTTTTCCGCGCCGCGATCGCCCCGAGATCCTGAACGTCGCGAGCTCCGATTCAGGCGTCACGGTTGAGCGGCTGCATTCGATCGGCCGGCATGCTTTCCTGGTCACGATTCCACCTGCCACAAGCGTGTCTCTGGCGCTGCGCGTAGCCTACGGGGACGAAAAGCCTGCGATTCTCGCCTGGACCGAATCCAGCATCGTTGCGCACAGCCGGCAGGTCGCGATTTTCTTTGCCGCGGTCGCCGGGCTGATCGCTGCCGCCCTCGCCATCATGGGCGGCGTCGCGATCATTACGGCGCATCCTGCACCGGCATGGACGGCGGTGCTTCTGGCCTTCTTGTTCCTTGCACGTCTTGCCGACGCAGGCGTACTCGACGCTGGGTGGGTAACCAAGGTCGGCGGCCCTTACGGCCTCACGGCAATGCTCTGCGGCCTCGCGCTGGCTGCCGGGTTGCGCCTGACCGAGATTGTCGCGCCCGCCGAAGGAGTGGCGCCCTCAGCGGCATGGTGGAAGCGATTGCTCTTCTTCGCAGTGGTCGTCCTCTCGCTCGCCGCCTTTGTCGGTGTTCCAGGCGCAACAATGCTGACGAACGGCGCTGTAGTCGCGGGCGTCGCGCTTATCGCGGCCTATCTTGTGCGCCGCGGCATTGCCGGATCGAAAGCGGCGCGCGTCGTGGGTCCGGCTGCAGCCGTTTTTGCGTTGTTGGCTGCTGTGGGGGCGGCGGCGGCACTGGGCGCCTTTCAGGCAAACCCCATGGCCGCCGCCATGATCTCGGGCTTCACGGCGGCGGGCGCTGTGCTGCTGGCGCTGGCGATTGCAGCCGGCGAGGGCATTGCCATTCTTCCTTTGGCCCGGCAGCAGGTATCTGGCACGGGCGCTTTCGCTCCTTTGGGTCTCGAAGGAACGGCAGCAGCAGCGGTGCGCGCGGCGCATCAGGCTATTCTGGACCTGGATTTCGCCGCTGCACAGGTGCATCTGTCCGCCGAAGCCGCGCAGCTGCTCGGTCTATCGTCTGCCAGAAAGATCTCGCACGACGAATGGGTGGCACGGATCGATCCCGACGATCGCCCGGTGTACCTGGAGGCGGTGGAGGAATATCGGGCCAACCCCGGCGTTTCCTTTCGCATGGAGTTTCGTGTGCGGGGTGCCCGCCGCCAATACATCTGGGTGGAGCTCCGTGCCACTATGCTGGGCGGCGGCAACCAGCGCAGCAGTCGCTGTCTCGGGCTGATGGCGGACGTCACGAGCCGCAAGAACGCCGAGCCCGTAGCCCCTGCCGTTTCGCATCAGGATGCGCTCAGCGGGCTTGGCAACCGGCTGGCGCTGCTCGAAAGACTGGAGGGGATGCAGGCGGATTGGAACGCGCTTGCGTTCGCCATCCTCGACGTCGATCGGTTCAAGGCCATTCACGCCAGTTTGGGCGATGCCGGGGGCGACCGGCTGCTGACGCATTTGACCAATCGCATCGAGAGCAAGTTCGCATCTGTTGCGCAATGTTTCCGCGTGGGCGGCGACAGCTTCGCAGTGCTTGTTCCGGGAGCAGGCGAGAACACGGAAGAGCTTGCAGCGGAACTGCTCGAAGTTGTGGCGGCCCCATTTACGATCGATGCACGGAGCGTTTTTGCTTCGGCCAGTGTGGGCGCGGTTTCAGGCAGGGATGCAGAGGACCCGCTTGAATTGCTCAACTTCGCGGAAATTGCGCTCCAATTCGCAAAGCGCCGGGGTGGCGGCTGCTACAAGGTATTCGGTCGCGGAATGGAAGAGACGGCTCACGGCGATGCCGTGGCGCTGGAGACCGATTTGCGGCGTGGCCTCAGCCAAAACGAGTTCATCGTCTATTATCAGCCCATCGTTCGGCTTGAAGATGGATCTGTCGCCGGCTTCGAAGCGCTGTTGCGCTGGCGACATCCGGAGCGGGGACTCGTTTCCCCGGAGGAATTTATCGCCCACTCGGAAGAAACCGGATTAATTGTTTCGCTCGGCCGCTTCGCCCTTGAACGTACCGCCAGCGACCTCGCCGACTGGCAACGCTATTTCCCCGTTGAGCCGCCGCTTTTCGCGAGCGTCAATATTTCGCGGCGGCAATTGCGGGAGGAGAACTTCGCCGCCTCGGTGGGACGTTTGCTGTCGGCCGGTAAGTTCCGTCCCGGCAGTTACAAACTGGAGATAACCGAAAGCGCGATCGAGCTCGATGAGAAAGCACGCAATGTGCTAGAGCGTCTGCACCGGATGGGAGCCGGACTGGCAATCGACGATTTCGGGACCGGCCTTTCCACCTTAAGCCATTTGAAGGATCTTCCCGTCGACACGATCAAGGTGGACAGAAGCTTCCTCGCCCGCAGGGCAGATTACGGGCAGGCTGCGGACGCCTCTACAGTGGTGAGATCCATCCTTACGTTAGGGCGTGACCTGAATCGAACCGTGATTGTCGAAGGTGTCGAACAGGAGCGCGATGCCATGTGGCTTAGGCAGCTTGGCTGCAAATTCGCACAAGGCTTTCATTTCAGTCCGCCCCTCGCTCCCGACGAGGCGCTGAAGTACATCGCAACGCATTTCCGCGATGGCGAGGATCAAGGCGAGCGCGTCGAAGCCGCGCGACAACAGTCGTCAGGCATGACCGGAATGGGCTGAGAGGGCCGAAACGCTTATGCCAAGCTTGCGCAAGGCGGTAGACCATTTTGAATCCATCGCAGCGCCGAAAATAACGCCCGCATCGGCATCGCAATGTATCCAGCCATTGGCCTGGATTTCGGATTCGATCTGCCCCGGGCCCCAGCCGGCGTAGCCCAAGGCGAAAAGTGCTTCCCGCGGGCCCCGCCCTTCTGAAATCGCCCGAAGAATATCCAGGGTGGCCGTGAGCGAAATGTCCGACGATATCGGAAGCGTCGCCTCCGCGCTTTCGTATTCGCCGCTGTGCAGCACGAAGCCGCGGCCGGTCTCTACGGGGCCACCGAACAGAACGGGTGAATTGGGAGTGCGGTCTGTAACCGGCAAATCGAGCCGCTGCAGGAGGTCCTGCAACCCAAGTCCCTCAATCGGCTTGTTGACGATCAGGCCCATGGCGCCGGTTCCGGAATGGGCACACATATAGATGACGCTGCGATCGAAACGCGGATCGCCCATTCCGGGCAGCGCAATCAGCAGTTTGCCCTCCAGGAAATTTTCGCTGCCGCTTGTCTTGGTTCGCTCCTCGGATTCCATGCTCCTAGCATAGCCGCCAGAACACTTTGTCGCCACCCCAAGCGGCTTCGCAGGGGTTCTCGAAGCCAGCCGGGTGAGCTAGAAGCGCGGGCGCTGCAAAGGAGAATACGATGACGATCAAGGTTGGAGACAAAGTTCCCTCAGCCACGCTAATGCAAATGAAAGGCGGCACACCCCAGCCGGTCAAGACGGACGATCTATTCGGTGGCAAAACGGTTGCGCTCTTCGCGCTCCCCGGTGCGTTCACGCCCACCTGCTCGGCCAAGCATCTGCCCGGGTTCATTCAGCACGGGGACGAGATAAAGCAGAAGGGCGTGGACACGATCGCCTGTCTGTCCGTAAACGACGCATTCGTGATGGGCGCATGGGGGGACCAGCAGGGTGCCGGCGACAAAGTCCTGATGCTAGCCGATGGCAATGGCGATTTCACGCGCGCGCTTGGGCTTGAAATGGATGCAACGAAATTCGGGATGGGCAAGCGCAGCCAACGCTATTCGATGATCATCAAGGATGGTGTCGTGAAGCAGCTGAATATTGAAGAGCCTGGCAGCTTTCAGGTGTCAAGCGCCGAGCATCTGCTCAATCAACTCTGACGCAAATTCCGAATGGCCGCGCGGGCGAGCGCGTCGGCGCGGTCATTTTCAGGATGGCCTGAGTGGCCCTCAACCCAGCGCCAGCTCACGGTGTGAGGCGCTGCCGCGGCATCGAGCTGGCGCCACAGATCGTCGTTTTTGACGGGCTTCTTGTCAGCGGTTTTCCAACCGTTCGCCTTCCAGCGGGGCAGCCACACCTTGGCTCCGTCCATGAGATATCGGGAGTCTGTGTGAATGGTGACAGCAGCCGGTTTTGTAAGCACCTCAAGCGCGCGAATAGCCGCCATAATCTCCATGCGGTTGTTGGTGGTCGCCGGCTCGCTGCCGGAGATTTCCTTCTCACGGGTCCCCGCGCGGAGAATGGCCGCCCATCCGCCCGGCCCCGGATTGCCGGAGCAAGCGCCATCAGTAAAGATATCGACGGGGGTTCGTTTCAAGACGTGACCGGATTACAGATTGACCGTGTAGCGCCCTCACGAGTGCCACCTACAAGCGCGGCCCGAGAAGGCCCGCACCAACCAGAGATGAGCATGCGCAAGAACGTTCTGCAAATCGCGGCTGTGATCTTTTGCTTGCCGCTCCTCGCCTGTTCGACGAGCAAGCTCGCCCGCTGTCCGTCCGTCTCGGTGCTTGTGGATACCGCGACTGCGGCGGTGTGGCAGGGCAACCCGCCGCAGTTCACGTACGTGGCGCGCATTACCGACGCAAAGCGGGACTGCGATATCGAAAAGTTCTCGAAAAATGTTCAGGGCAGCGTGGACATCACGTTCCAGGCATACCGCCCGCGCGCCGGCGCGCCTGCAATGTACACCGTTCCCTTTTTCGTCGCGATCTCGACCGAAGGCCGCATTTTGGCGAAGAAGGTCTATTCGATGCAGTTCAACTTCGATACCCAGCAGACGGTCAGCGAAGTCTCGCAATCCATCGATTCGCTGGCGCTGACCGTGGGCCGCGACAAGCAGGCGACGGACTACGGCATCCTCGTCGGCTTTCAGCTGTCGAAGGCGCAGCTCGATTTCAACCGGCGTGCGGGCCGTTATCCGCGATGAGCTCGCTGCTTGCCGAACTGTCCGGCATTGTTGGCGACGCGTTCGCAGCCGAAGGTTTTCCGTCCGAACTCGGCCAGGTGCAGTCTTCCGATCGGCAGGATCTTGCCCAGTTTCAATGCAACGGCGCTTTGCCAGCCGCCAAGCAGGCGAAAACAAATCCGCGAGAAATTGCCGAGAAAGTCGCAAAACAGCTCCGGGCGAATTCAATTTTCGCGAAGGTCGAGATCGCCGGTCCGGGATTCATAAATCTGAACCTGAGAGATGAAGCATTGGCCGAGCGGATGCAGACGCTGGCAGCCGATCGGGAACTCGGAGCTTTGGTCACGGGCAGAGGCAAAACGGCTGTGCTCGACTTCGGCGGTCCGAACGTCGCTAAGCCCATGCATGTCGGCCATCTGCGTTCCGCCATCATCGGCGATTCGCTGCAGCGGCTGTTCCGCGCCAATGGCTGGACGATCGTCAGCGATGTGCATTTAGGCGACTGGGGCCTGCAGATGGGCCAGCTGATTTCCGAAATCGGGCATCGTGGCCTAGCGCCAATTTACTTCGATCCCGAGCACGTGGGACCCTATCCGGCCGAATCGCCCGTCACCATGGAGGATCTGGAGGAGCTTTATCCTGCGGCCTCCGCGGCTTGCAAAGCCGATCCCAAGCGGCTGGAGGAAGCCCGTTCTGCCACCGCAGAGTTGCAGGCTGGCAGGCGGGGCTACCGCGCGCTCTGGCAGCATTTCGTCGACGTCTCCGAGCAGGGACTGACGCGCGAGTACGGCAGTCTTGGGATCGAATTCGATTTGTGGAAGGGCGAGGCGAGCGTCGAGCCGCTGATCGGCCCGATGATTGAGGACCTGAAATCGCGTGGGCTTGCCGTCGAGAGCGAGGGCGCGCTTGTCGTTCCGGTCGCGCAGTCCGACGACAAGAAGGAGCTTCCCCCGCTCATTCTGGTAAAGTCGGATGGCGCGGTCCTCTACGGCACGACCGATCTGGCCACCATCGTCGATCGGGTTCGTGCGCACGAGCCTGACCTAATCCTTTATGTCGTGGACCAGCGTCAGCACATGCATTTCGAGCAGGTGTTCCGGGCCGCGCGCAGGGCTGGCTACACCGGCAACCGAACGCAATTGGAGCATGCCGGTTTCGGCACCATGAACGGGCCGGATGGCAAGCCGTTCAAGACCCGCGCCGGGGGCGTGATGAAGCTTTACGATCTCATCGCCATGGCGACAGATGAGGCAGAAAAGCGGCTGGCGGAAGCCGGCATGGCAGTGGATTACCCCGAAGACGAGCGGAAGGACATCGCCCGCAAGGTCGGGATCGCAGCGCTGAAATTTGCCGATCTCTCAAACCACCGAGTGTCGGATTACATCTTCGATCTGGCGCGCTTTACGCGTTTCGAGGGCAAGACAGGCCCTTACCTGCAGTACGCCGCGGTACGCATGCAGTCGATCCTGCACAAGGCGCGCGAGGCAGGCTTCGAGGCGGCGGCCAAGGTGGTTCTGCATACGCCGGAGGAGCGCAATCTCATCCTGCAGTTGCTGGCGCTGCCGCACGCCATGAGCGGCGCAGAACACAACCGCGCGCCGAACATCCTGTGCGATTACGTTTTCCTTTTGGCGCAGATTTTCAACCGCTTTTACACCGAGCATCACATTATGTCGGAAACGGATGCGGGCCTGCGCTCGACCCGCCTGGCGCTGGTGGCGCTGACCCTGGCAGTGCTGTCCAAGGTTTTGGGCCTTCTGGGAGTGGAAGTTCCAGCCAGGATGTGAGTGGTTACGCCGGGTTCGTTGACTCGGTATCCCGCACCCCTATGATGCGAAGCAACGCTCATTCCCGCCGTGAGGCGCGAGGAGCGGCCATACACATGATCCCTCGCGGGAGAGACTGGCGATGAGCCGGCGCCGAAGGAGCAACCGCCCCGGAAACTCTCAGGCAGAAGGACCGCGAAGGAGATGAACTTCTGGAAAGCAGGGCAGCGTCGGCCGCCCTTACCGAAGGGGTAATCCGGACGGCTCGGTCGCCCGGGGAAATCTCTCAGGTCCGATGACAGAGGGGCGCGCGTGTTCCGAGTTTCGGAAGCCCGCGCCATCTTGGGTAACGGGACCGGTGACAGAAATCGCAGAGAATTTGCGCAGAACGCCGCTCCATGCGCTGCATGTGGAGCTCGGCGCCAAAATGGTGCCGTTCGCCGGTTATGAGATGCCGGTGCAGTATCCGGCCGGCGTTCTGAAGGAGCACCTGCACACACGCGCAAGCGCTGGCCTGTTCGATGTCTCACACATGGGCCAGGCATTCCTGTCGGGCGAGGCCCCGGACCAAGCGCTGGAGCGTCTCACGCCAGCCGATGTGGTTGGCCTGAAGGAAGGCATGCAGCGGTACGGGCTGCTGCTGAACGAGAACGGCGGCATCAAGGACGATTTCATGTTCTCGCGGCTGATTGGCGAGCGCGATCTCTACCTCGTCGTCAACGGCGCGACGAAGGAAGGCGATTTCACCTACATCGCCGAGAAGCTGAAAGGCGCGGCAACTCTCACGCCGAAGCCGGATCGCGCGCTGTTGGCCCTGCAGGGTCCGAAGGCGTGCGCAGTGCTGAAGCGCCATTCCGCGGATGTTGATCGGCTCACCTTTATGAACGTGGTGCGAACCACGGTGGCCGGTGCGCCGGCCATCGTCAGCCGGTCCGGCTACACAGGAGAAGACGGTTTCGAGATTTCTCTGGAAGGTGCGGATGCCGAGCGTGTGGCACGCGCGCTGTTGGGCGAGCCCGAGGTTCTGCCCATCGGCCTGGGCGCGCGCGATTCGCTCAGGCTGGAAGCGGGACTTTGCCTTTACGGCCACGATATCGATGAGAGCACCGATCCAGTGGAGGCTGATCTCGTCTGGTCCATCGGCAAGCGGCGCAAGGAGCAGAAGGATTTTCCGGCGGGCGAAAGGATCATGGCGGAAGCGGCCAATGGCGCGGCACGCAAGCGCGTCGGCATTCGGCCCGACGGCCGGGCGCCTGCACGGGAAGGCGCGGAGATTGTCGACAAGAACGGCCGCGTCATCGGGCGCATCACCAGCGGCGGCTTCGGGCCGAGCGTGAACGCGCCAGTGGCCATGGGCTATGTCGAAACCGCGTTCGCCCCGGAAGGCACCGAAATCGACCTGCTGGTGCGCGGCAAACCGCTGCCGGCCCGCGTGGCGCCGATGCCGTTCGCGCCGCACCGCTACAAACGCGCAACCAAACCGAACACGGGAGCAACCGCATGAGCGAAACGCGCTACACCGATCAGCACGAATGGGTTCGCGTCGAAGGCGACGAGGCGACCGTCGGCATCACGAAATATGCCGCCGAGCAGCTGGGCGACGTGGTGTTCGTGGAAGTGCCGGAGGCCGGCCGCAATCTCGGCAAGGGCGGGGAAGCGGCCGTCGTCGAAAGCGTAAAAGCAGCGAGCGAAGTGTATGCGCCCGTGGGTGGAGAGGTGATCGCAGGCAACGATGCCATTGCCAGCGATCCCGCCAGGGTGAATGCCGACCCGGAAGGTGAGGGCTGGTTCTTCAGGCTGAAGATCGCCGACAAAAGTCAGCTCGAAAAACTGATGACGGCCGACCAGTACGCCGAGTTCGTGAAAGGGCTGTAGGTCCACATGCGTTATCTGCCTCTTACGCCCGACAATCGCGCCGCCATGCTGGCGAAGATCGGCGCCCCGAACGTCGATGAGCTGTTCCGTGATGTGCCCACAGCGGCAGTGGTCAGCCGTAGCGCCTTCGATCTGCCGGATACGCAAGGCGAGCTGGAGGTGGAACGTGCGCTTTCCCGCATGGCGGCACGGAACGTGTCGGCAGGTTCGGTCCCGTTCTTCTGCGGCGCCGGCGCCTACAGGCATCACGTGCCGGCTGCCGTGGACCATCTGATCCAACGGTCGGAATTCCTCACCTCCTACACGCCGTACCAGCCGGAGATCGCACAGGGCACGCTGCAGTACCTGTTCGAATTCCAGACGCAGGTGGCGCTGCTCACCGGCATGGAGGTGGCGAACGCCTCGCTCTACGATGGCTCGACAGCGACCGCAGAAGCAATTCTCATGGCGCAGCGGCTCACCAAGCGCCCCAAGGCCATTCTCTCCGGCGGCCTGCACCCGCATTACGCCGAAACGGTGGAGACGGTGGCCAATTTGTCCGGGCAGGTGGTGCGAGCGCCGGTTACGCCCGGCAAAGCGGAAGATGTCGCGGCGCTGATCGACAATCAGACGGCCTGCGTGGTGGTGCAAAGCCCTGACGTATTCGGGCTGATCCGCGATCTGAAGCCCATCGCCGAAGCGGCGCATGCCAAGGGCGCGCTGCTGATTGCCGTGGTGACCGAAATTGTCTCGCTGGGGCTGCTGGAGCCGCCGGGCCATCAGGGCGCGGACATCGTCGCGGCCGAGGGGCAATCCATCGGCAACGGCCTGAATTTCGGCGGCCCTTACGTTGGGCTGTTCGCCACCCGCGAGAAATTCATCCGCCAGATGCCCGGGCGTCTCTGCGGCGAGACCAGGGATGCCAGCGGAAAGCGCGGCTACGTGCTGACGCTTTCCACCCGCGAACAGCACATCCGCCGGGACAAGGCGACCAGCAACATCTGCACCAATTCGGGCCTGTGCTGCCTGGCTTTCACGATCCACCTCTCGCTGCTGGGCGAGGAGGGTCTGACGCGGCTCGCCTGCGCCAACCATGCGCGCGCCACCGGGCTGGCGGATTGTTTGTCGCGCATCAGCGGGGTGGAGCTGGTGACGCCGAGTTTCTTCAACGAATTTACGATCCGCCTGCCTCGGCCGGCGGCAAGCGTCGTGGATGCGCTGGCAGAGAAAAGAATTATCGCCGGCGTGCCGGCCTCGCGCCCTTGGCCGCACGAACGCGACGTCCGCGATCTGCTGATCGTCGCGGCTACCGAAATGACAAGCGACGAAGACTACGACGTGTTCGTCAAAGGATTGCAGGAGGTGCTGTGATGCCTATGAACACGCAAGGCCGTCCCAGCAGGCCGGAAGCCGCCGAGTATATCGAGCTTCCCACCATTTCGGGTAACCGTGGGCTCGATCACGAAGAGCCTCTGATTTTCGAGCACGGGCGCGAAGGCGTCACCGGCGTCGATATCCCGCATGTGCAGCTTTCCGACGAACGCTTGGGCGGCTTGCGCCGGCGCGGCCCTGCCGGTTTGCCCGGTCTCTCCGAACCGGAAGTGGTGCGCCATTACGTGCGCCTGTCGCGCATGAACTATGCGATCGATTCCGGGCTCTACCCGCTCGGCTCCTGCACCATGAAGCACAACCCGCGCCTCAATGAGAAAGTGGCGCGGCTGCCCGGCTTCGGCGATGTGCATCCGCTGCAGCCGCAGCAGACGGTGCAGGGAGCGCTGCAGCTCATCTCCGAACTGGTGCGCTGGCTCACCACGCTCACTGGTATGCCGGCCGTGGCCATGTCACCCAAGGCCGGCGCACACGGCGAATTGTGCGGGCTGCTCACTATCCGCGCGGCGCTGGAAGCCCGCGGCGACAGGCGCACGCGCATTCTGGTGCCATCGTCCGCGCACGGAACAAATCCGGCCACAGCGGCGCTTGCCGGCTTTACCGTGGAAGAGGTGCCCGCCACCGACGACGGTCATGTCGATGCCGATGCGCTGGAGGCCAAGCTCGGGCCTGATGTCGCCGGCATGATGCTGACCAATCCCAACACCTGTGGACTGTTTGAGCCGCGGGTGAAGGAAATGGCGGACGCAGTGCATGCGGTTGGCGGCTACTTCTACTGCGACGGCGCAAACTTCAACGCCATCGCGGGCCGGGTGAAGCCCGGCGACCTCGGCGTCGATGCCATGCACATCAACCTGCACAAGACATTCTCCACCCCGCACGGCGGCGGGGGACCGGGTGCTGGGCCGGTGGTGCTCTCCGCCGCGCTCGCGCCTTTCGCGCCCCTGCCGCTGCTGGTCCATGACGGCAACGAGCTCCGCCTGATCGAAGATCGCGGCGCGTTGCCATCCGGCGCCAAGCCGTTCGGCCGCATGTGCGCTTTCCACGGCCAGATGGGCATGTTCGTGCGCGCGCTGTCCTACATGAAGAGCCACGGCGCCGACGGCCTTCGCCAAGTGGCCGAGGACGCGGTGCTCAACGCCAACTACATCAAGGCCCGCCTGATGGACCTGATGTCGCCGGCCTTTG
>Ga0157372_10006985_pt1 | contig 12022 bp, 7 predicted proteins | sample C55metaG_FD_115307 | JGI IMG/M metagenome (GOLD analysis project Ga0157372, IMG submission 115307) | Corn rhizosphere microbial communities from Kellogg Biological Station, Michigan, USA - C5-5 metaG | ecosystem: Host-associated > Plants > Roots > Rhizosphere > Soil | place: USA: Michigan... | reverse complement strand
GGGCAGAACGTTCTGCCCGCGCCCCTCGTCGTGTCTCCCGCCCGAAATCCCATGTCCCTGCCCGTCCTCCGGTTCGCTCCAGTCGCCCTGCTGCTCGCGCTGCCGATGCGCGCACAGCGAGTGAGCCTGCCATTGCCGATCGACCTCCAGCACTCGGCGGAGGCGCGCTGGCTGGCCAAACCGGTGCTCGCTCGACGCGTCCTCGACGACCTGAGCAAACCCGGGAGCTGGCAGTTCAGCGGGACGGGGACGATGACGTTCGACACCGTTCGCACGGCGAGCCCCACCGCCGTGCTGCGCGTGAACGTCACGATGTTTCCGCACGGCGACGCGCCCACGCGCAACCACCTTTCCGCGGTCAATCTTCGCCGCCCTTTCGCCGGCGAGGACTGGAGTGCCTACAACCGCCTCTCGCTCCGCGTTCGACCGAAGCTGCGGGGCTTCCCGATGCTTCCGCTCGAGATCGTGCTGCACAACGATGGCGCCACGAAGGTGCCGGACGTCTACAATCGCGAGGGAATTCATTACGTGACGCTGCGCGACGGCGAATGGCAGCAGGTCGTGTGGGAGATCACCCCCCTCACGCGCGATCACGTGACGTCACTCCAGATCGGCTACTGGGTGAACAAGATGTTCGCCGCACCAGGTGACACGGTGGCATTCGAGATCGCCGATCTGGAGCTGCAACGCGTCGAGCCGGACAACTATGAGGGCTGGAGCCCGGCGCCGGGCCGGATCGCGTTCAGCACGAGCGGCTATGCGTCGGCTGCGAGCAAGTCGGCGCTGGCGAGCGACCTCGGCGCGCGCAACTTCACCGTGCTGCGAATCGACTCCAGCGGCCGCGAGCATGCCGCACTCACTGCGCCCGTGACACGGGTCTCGACTCGCCTTGGCAACTTCCAGGAGCTGGACTTCTCGAGCATTCGCCAGCCCGGCCGATACGTGATCCAGGCCGGTGCGCGCCGCACGCAACCGTTCCTGATCGGCGACGCAGCATGGCGCAGCACCGTGCTGAAGACGATCAACTTCTTCTTCGCCGAGCGATGCGGGTACGCCGTGCCGGGCTACCACGACGTGGAGCACAAGGACTGGCTCGCCACGCACGGCGATCAACAGATCGTGATGAACGGTGGCTGGCACGACGCGGGCGACTTCTCGCAGGGACTCGTCAACACCGGCGAGGCGACCTACGCCATGTTCGCGCTTGCCGAGCAGCTTCAACGCCGCGACGACGACCCGGAGCTGCTGCGTCTCCTGCTCGACGAGGCGCGCTGGGGGCTCGACTGGGTGCTCAAGGTGCGCTTCGCCGGCGGATACCGCATCGGGTTCGCCAGCAACAATATCTGGACGGACAATGTCATCGGCACGGCGGACGATCGCCGGCGCGAGGCCCAGAACAACCCGAACGTCAACTACATCGCCGCGGCGGCCGAAGCGATCGCGTACCGCGTGCTGAAGACGAGCGATTCTGCCCTCGCGGCGCGCAGTCTCGCGACGGCGGAAGACGACTGGCGCTACGCGGTCGCTGGTCACGAAGGGCCGGATACGTGGGCAACGCCTGCCTATGCCGCGACGCCGATCGAGCTCGCCGGCATCGGGATCACTGCCTCGCTCGAGCTCTACGACGCGACGCACAAGCAGCTCTACGCCGACAAGGCCGTCGAGCTGGCGAAGATCATCGTCGCCTCGCAGCAGCGGTCATATGTCGGCAGTGCATTTCCGCTTGCCGGATTCTTCTACACGAGTCCCGCACGCGACACGATCTTCCACCAGTTCCATCGGGCCAACGACCAGGCTCCGGTCGTCGCACTGGCGCGGCTGGTGGAGGTACTACCGGATCATCCGGACTGGATGAGCTGGTACGCCACGGTCGCGCGCTACGCCGAGTTCAAGAAGGCGAGCGCACGCGCCACTGCTCCGTGGGAGGTGCTGCCCGCGTACGTCTACCGCGACGACGAATACCTCACGGTGCCGGAATCGGGTGGACGCTACCAGGCGACGCGCGAGGCGTTCCGTGCCCAGGTGTCGAGCGGTTTGCCGATGGGAGATGGCTGGTACCTGCGCGCTTTTCCCGTCTGGTTCGCGCGCCGCGGCAACTATGGCGTGCTTCTCTCGCAGGCCAAGGCGCTCTCTGCCGCCGCCCGGCTGCGCCACGATTCGGCCGGGATCGAGCTCGCGTGGCGACAGGCCGAGTGGGTGGTTGGACGAAATCCGTTCACGCAGAGCACGATGTACGGCGAGGGCGACAACTGGGCGCAGCAGTACAGCGTGTCCACGGGCGACATCGCCGGCTCGCTGCCGGTGGGGATGCAGAGCCGCGGCGACACCGACCTCCCATACTGGCCGTCGCAGAACACCTACGTGTACAAGGAAGTGTGGGTGCATCCATCGGCGCGGTGGCTGTGGCTGATGGAGGATCTCGTGGCGCCGCCCGACAGCACTCCGCGTGGCCACATCACACCGCAATTCCGCGTCAGCTCGGCACCGGCGCCGGGCGGGGGCGTACGCGTCCGACTCGTTGCTCGCGGCGCTGGCACCCACACCTTCACGTTGCGCGCCGACAATCTCGACGTGGATCGCCCTGCGCGACGCGTGGCACTGCGTGAGGACCGTGAGACGATACTGGAATGGACGGCTCGTATCGCGCGGAGGGACGCCCCGTGGGTGGTGGTAGTCGTCCCGGACGGGGACGTGGCTCGCCGGCGCGAACTGTTCGGTACGCCACGGTAGCCCGGATATTGCTTTTGGAGAGGCCGGCAAACGCACCTCGCAGTCCCATCACCTTGGCGCTGCGACACCGCGAGCGTTCTCACCCTCGATGGAGGGGCCATCCTCGTCCACCCAAGCGTCACGATGACCGACGGCTCCGCTCACAAGCCATCGTACAACCTCGCGTCCTTCTCACTCGCGGACATGACGCGTTGCGGGATGGAGCTTCGGCGAATCGGCTCCGGCGCGTCGAGCATGGAAGAGGTCGCCGACCGGACGGTTCACTTTCTGTTTCAGCGGCTGCGCGATGCCGATTCCAGCATGCCCGCGTGTGCGCTCGTCCGCCTCTTCGTGACGATGCCGTTCGAGGAGCTGCAACCCGAGCAGCAGCAGTTTGCTGAGGGCATTCTCGGCGAGTCGCCGCAGTTCTCTGGTATGAAGTGCCTGACGCTTCTCGCCAGCGCCGGAGTGGAAGACGCATGGAACTCGAGGCATCACTCCGCCGGCCACAAGGCGCTGCCGCTGCCGAGCGCGGAGAGCGTCGCGCGTTCCCCGATGATCGCGCAGCTCATCCGGCAGCTCGGCGTGGAGGTGAGGACGCTGCTGGCGTCGGACCAACGATTGATGGTGGAGATGGACCAGCACTCGTTCAACGTCTTCTACGTGCCAGAGGCCAAGGGCAGCCCATACATCCCGGCGCAGTCGGAATTCGTCGTGCCACACGGAATCCGCTCCGTACTCGGGTTCGGCGGGGTGCTGCCGTCGGGAGAGCTGTACGCCATGATTCTCTTCACCCGCGTGCCGATCGCTCGTCAGGTCGCCGAGCTGTTCAAGACATTGTCGCTCAACCTGAAGATGGCTCTGCTTCCCTTCGTGGATCGGAGAACGTTCGCGTGAGCGACATGCGCACGGCGACGCCCGGGGCAGGTTGGGTGGAAGCCGACACGCCGAGCGAGGCGGCGCGGCTGCGCTCGCAGGTCGCCGCGCTCGAACAGCTGCTGGAGGTCTACGAGCAGACCTCGCTCGAACAGGCCGAACGCCTCGAGCAGGCACTGGCAACCGTGGACCGGGCGCTCGCCGAGGCGAAGGTGGAGCGACAGCGGCTCTACGACGTGTCCATGCAGGCGCCGGCGGCCATCGCGGTCCTCGAGGGCCCCACTCACGTCTACACGGTCGCCAATCCGCGCTATCGTGAGCTCGTCGGAGGCCGCGCGGTGCTGGGCAAGACGGTCCGCGATGCGCTGCCGGAGATCGAGAGGCAGGGCATCATCGACCTGCTGGACCGCGTCTACGAATCCGGAGAACCATATGCGGCCCACGAGATGGGAATTCAACTCGATCGCGACGGCGACGGCGTCGTCGAGACGATCTATGTGGACTTCGTCTACCAGCCGCTCCAATCGGCGGAAGGCCGTTCGTTCGGCATCATGGTGCACGCCGTGGACGTCACGACGCAGGTGGAGGCGCGCCACGACGCCGAGCGGCGTGCCGAGGAGCTGGCCCGGCTGAGCACGGAGCTGAAGCGCTCGAATCAGGATCTCGATCAGTTCGCGTATGTCGCATCGCATGACCTCAAGGCTCCGCTGCGTGGCATCGCGAACCTGACGGAATGGATCGAGGAGGATCTGGGGGACAAGCTCTCGGCGGAAAGCCGCGAGCACATGAAGCTGCTCAAGGGTCGCGTGCACCGGATGGAAGCGCTGATCGATGGCATCCTCACCTACTCGCGCGCTGGGCGCGTGCACGAGGAGCCGGTAGAGGTGGATGTCGGCGCGCTGGTCGCAGAATGCGTCGAGCTGCTCGCGCCGCCGCCGGAGATCGAGGTCCTCCTTCGGCCCGGGATGCCGACAATGGTGACGGAGCGCGTTCCGTTGCAGCAGGTGTTCATGAACCTCATCGGCAACGCCATCAAGTACAACCGCCGTCCCGGGGCCCGCGTGGAGATCGCGGCAGAGCCGGACGAGGATGAGTATCGATTCGCCGTGTCCGACAATGGTCCCGGCATCGAGCCGCGCTACCGCGAGCGGATCTGGCAGATCTTCCAGACCCTCGCGGCGCGCGACAAGGTGGAGGGGACCGGTATCGGCCTGTCCGTGGTGCGCAAGATCGTCGAGACACGTGGCGGTGCGACGTGGCTCGAGTCCGAGGTGGGCAAGGGAACGACCTTCTACTTCACATGGCCCAGTCGACCGGTGAGACGTCCGTGACAAGTCCAGGCGAACGCCTGCTGAACATTCTCCTCGTCGAGGACGACGAGGTGGATGTGCTGAACGTGCGACGCGCGTTCCAGAAGAATCACATCACCAACCCTCTGTTCGTCGCGTCGAACGGGCTCGAGGCGCTGGAGCAGCTGCGCGGCAACATGATTCCGCGTGACCGCCGCATCGTGCTTCTCGATCTCAACATGCCGAAGATGAACGGCATCGAGTTCCTGCAGGAACTGCGTCGTGATCCGGAGCTCAGGGTCACGCCGGTGGTGGTGCTCACCACGTCGAACGACGAGCGCGACCGCATCGAGGCGTACAACCTCAACGTGGCCGGCTACCTGCTGAAGCCAGTCACCTTCTCGAACTTCTGCGAGGTGATGACGACGCTCAACAAGTACTGGGCCCTCGTGGAGCTGCCGTGATCACGTCGTCGCCGCTCTGATGAGCGCCGAGCGGTCGGAGGCACAGCCCGGCGCACCGACGGCACTTCGTCTCCTCGTCGTGGACGATGACGCGGTGGACCGTCAGGCCGTGCGCCGGACGATTGCCCGGTCCGGACTGGCCGGTGCGTCGATCCGGGAGGCGAGTGATGCGCGCGAGGCGCTGGCGCTGCTGCTCGACGACGACGCCGGCGGCTTCGACTGCGTCCTGCTCGACTTCGAGCTCGCGGGGGACTCCGGGCTCGACGTGCTGCGCGACCTGCGGGAGCACGGAAAAGACGTTCCCGTGGTGGTGCTGACGGGGCACGCTGACCCGAACATGGCCGTGGCGCTGATGAAAGGCGGTGCCACCGAATTCCTCACCAAGGACCTGATCACCCCCGGTCGGCTCGAGCAGGTCGTCAGCGCGGCAATGCGCATTGCCGCCGCCGAACGGGCGGCGGCCGACTCCCGCCGGCGCCTCGAAACCACGCTCGTCGAACTGGCCGAAGCGCACGCCCGCCTCCGGGAACAGGCCGCGGAGCTCGAACAGCAGGTGGACGAGTCCCAGGCGATCGCGACGGAGCTCGAGCAGTCGAACGAGCACCTGCAGGAGGTGAACACCGACCTCGAGTCGGCGCGCAATGAAATTGAGACGCTGAACCGCATCGGCAACACGCTCGCCTCGGAGCTGAACGTCGAGCGCATCGTGCAGACCGTGACGGATGCGGCGACGGAGCTTTCCGGAGCCCAGTTCGGTGCCTTCTTCTACAATGTCGTGGACAAGCAGGGGGAGAAGCTCACCCTGTACGCGCTGTCCGGTGCGCCGCGAGAGGCGTTCGAGCACTTCGGCCACCCGCGTCCGACGCCGGTGTTCGGGCCCACGTTCTACGGGGAGGGAATCGTCCGCAGCGACGACATCACGAGGGATCCGCGCTACGGGCAGGTGTCGCCGTACCACGGCATGCCCCCCGGACACCTGCCAGTGCGCAGCTATCTCGCCGTGCCCGTCATCTCCCGCACCGGTGACGTGATCGGTGGCCTGTTCTTCGGGCACGAGGAAGTCGGCATGTTCGGCGCGCGCCAGGAGCGCGTGGCGTCCAGCATCGCGGGATGGGCCGCGGTGGCGATGGACAATGCGCGCCTCTACGAGGCAGAGCGCCGCGCACGGGCGGACGCCGAGGTGGCCAACCAGGCGAAGAGCGAGTTTCTGGCCAACATGTCACACGAGCTGCGTACGCCGCTCAACGCCATCGGCGGCTACGCGGACCTGCTCATGGCGGGGATCCGCGGCGAGCTGACCGAGCAACAGCGCGCCGATCTCGTGCGCATCAAGCGCAACCAGCATCACCTGCTCTCGCTCATCAATGACATCCTGAACTTCGCGAAGCTCGAGGCAGGCCGCGTGCGCTTCGACCTGCGCGACGTCTCGATGAACGACGCGCTGGGCCAGCTCGAGGCGCTCATCGCACCGCAAGTCCACGAGAAGCGCCTGCAGTACGAGTATTTCTGCTGCGATGCGCGCTACACGGCGTACGTGGACCGCGAGCGGTTGCAGCAGATCCTTCTCAACCTCATGTCCAACGCGGTGAAGTTTACCCCGGTTGGCGGGCGAATCACGGTGACGTGCGGCGCCACGCGCGACGCCATGCAGGTACGCGTTACCGACACGGGAATCGGCATCCCGCCGGACAAGCTCGAACAGATCTTCGAGCCGTTCGTGCAGCTCGACCGTGGTCAATCGCCGATGAATGCCGGCACGGGTCTCGGTCTCGCCATCAGTCGCGACCTAGCGCGGTCGATGGGCGGCGAGCTCGCTGTGGAAAGCGAGGTCGATCGCGGTTCCACGTTCATCCTGTCGTTGCCGCGCCGGCCGGTGGGCGCAACGACCCACGAATCCACCGTTGCCACGGCACGGACTGACATCAATTCCGAGGGCAAGCCATGACTACCATTTCCGCTGCTTCAGCAGGAACCGTCACCCTCGGGGGCGACCTTACCGTCAACCGCCTCGGTTTCGGCGCGATGCGCATCACGGGGAAGGGCATCTGGGGCGAGCCCGCTGATCGCGCCGAGTGTCTGCGCGTACTGCGCCGGCTCCCCGAGCTCGGCGTGGACTTCATCGACACTGCCGATTCCTACGGACCGTTCGTGAGCGAAGCGCTCATCCGCGAAGCGCTGCATCCGTATCGGGGCATGGTGATCGCCACCAAGGCCGGACTCACCCGCCAGGGCCCCGATATCTGGCGCCCCGTCGGACGTCCCGAGTACCTGCGTCAGTGCGTGCTCATGAGCCTGCGGCGCCTCGGTGTGGAGCGAATCGATCTCTGGCAGCTGCATCGCATCGACAACAAGGTGCCGCGCGACGAGCAGTTCGGGGTCATCGCCGACATGCAGCGCGAGGGGCTCATCCGACACGTCGGGCTGAGCGAGGTGAACGTGGAGGAGATCGAGGCGGCGCGGAAGTTCTTCCCTGTCGTGAGCGTGCAGAACCTGTTCAACCTCGTCACCCGGAAGTACGAAGACGTGCTCGACTTCTGCGAAGGCGAGGGGATCGCGTTCATCCCGTGGTATCCGCTCGCCGCGGGCGGACTGGCGAAGGAGGGCAGCGCGCTGAGCGAGGTGGCGCGTCGCGCTGCAGCCACGCCGGCGCAGGCAGCGCTCGCGTGGGTGCTGAAGCGGAGCCCGGTCATGCTGCCCATTCCGGGCACGAGCAAGGTGAAGCACCTCGAGGAAAACGTCGCTGCTGCGGGGCTCGAGCTCACCGACGAGGAGTTCCGCCGGCTCGACGAGCTCGGGCGCGAGGAGTCGAAGCGGAAGTCCTGAACGTGATCTGTCTCAGTCGCGTCGAGGACGACGAAGAACCGGCGTCGCAGTCGTCAGGCGCTCTTCGGTGTCATCCCTGTCGCTCCCCTGAACGAGAAGGCCGCCAGACCAGGAATCGGAGTCCGAGACCATCGGCCACGAAGTCGTCGACGCGTGCTTCTTCGTGGAAGCCGCCGTCGCGCAGCGTGATGACCGCCTGATGAAATGCAGGATCGTCGGGCACTTCGGCGACCACCATTCGCTCGCCCGACTCCGACGCCATCGTGCGCACCGCTGAGGCGAGGGCGGCGCAGGTACCTCCGTCATCGCCGAGCAGCACGTGGAGCTTCGTGACGCGCTGCGCCCCAGCGACGGCGCCGAACATCGCGAGGCCGAAGAGATGGCTCGATCCAGGCGCCCCTGCCAGCACCGCCATGTACTCGGGATCGTCGAACGACAGCGCGACCTCGAGTTGCTCGAGGACGCGCGCTTCGTAGCGCGTGCCGCCGAGCCGTGCGACGACCACCGCGCGCGCGGCGTCGGCATCCTCGGGCATCAGAGGCCGCAGCTCGATCTCATCCATGGGAGCCGTGAAGCGGAGGACCGAGGAACGTGGGATCGGAGGCCGGGATGGAGCTTCGGTTCAGATGTGGATTGCGCGCCCGAGCACGGCGAGCGCTGCTTCCTTCGTCGTCTCGCTCAAGGTGGGATGCGCGTGCACGGTGATGCCGATGTCCTCCGATGAGCCGCGGTACTCCATCGCGAGCACGACTTCCGAGATCAGCTCCGACACCGTGGGGCCGATCATGTGCACGCCGAGGATCTCGTCGGTGTGCGCATCGGAAACGAACTTGATGAAGCCCGTCGCTTCACCCGCCGTGCGCGCGCGGCCGTTGGCGGAGAAGGGGAACTTGCCGACCTTGTACTCGCGGCCGCTCTCCTTCACCAGCTTCTCCGTCATCCCGACGACGGCGATCTCCGGCCAGGTGTAGACGACGCCCGGGATCGTGTGGTGATGCGTGTGCGCGGGCTTGCCGGCAATCACTTCCGCGGCGACGACGCCCTCTTCTTCCGCCTTGTGGGCGAGCATGGGACCCGGCGTGCAGTCACCGATCGCGTACACGTTCGGCAGGTTGGTGCGCTGCTGGTCATCGACCATGATCTCCCCGCGCCGGCCGAGGTTCAGGCCGAGCGCCTTTGCGTCGATGCCCGCCATCGCCGGCTTGCGTCCGACGCAGACGAGCACGTGGTCGCCCTCGAGCCGCTCCCTCTGGCCGTCCTTCTCCACTTCGATGAATGCGCCGGTGTCGGTGCGACCGCCGTTGACGACCTTCGTCCCGGTACGGACGTCGAGGCCCTGCTTGCGGAAGCCTCTCTCCGCTTCCTTCACGATCTCGTCGTCGAAGCCGGGCAGGATGTTCGGCAGGAGCTCGACGACGGTGACCTTCGCGCCAAGCCGGCGCCACACGCTGCCGAGCTCGAGACCGATGATGCCGCCGCCGACGACAATGAGGTGCTGCGGCACCTTCGGGATGGTAAGGGCGCCGACGTTGGAGAGGATTCGCTCCTCGTCGAACTTCAGGAAGGGGAGCTCGATCGGTACGGAGCCCGTTGCAATGATGACGTGCTTCGCCTGGTAGGACGTTACGTTGTTGTCGGGGGGGCCCCCCGCGACCTCGACGACATTCCCCGCCCTCAGCGTCCCACGCCCCTTCGCCCAGGTGATCTTGTTCTTCCGAAACAGGAACTCGATCCCCTTCGTGTTCTGCCCCACCACGTCGTCCTTCCGCTTCAGCATCGCCTCGACGTCGATGCGGAGGTCCGCGAGCCCGATACCGTGCTTCGACGCATCGTGGCCCATGAACTCGAAGTGATGCGACGACTCGAGCAACGCCTTGCTGGGAATGCAGCCGACGTTCACGCACGTGCCACCGAGCGTCCTGTCCATCTCGACACAGACGACACTGAGGCCAAGCTGTGCGGCACGAATCGCGGCCACATAGCCGCCGGGTCCGCCGCCGATGACGACGACGTCAGCAGGAGTAGGAGAGTCAGGCATTGATTGCGTTCACGGTCTTGGTGGTAGGGGAAAGTTAGTGTGAGCACTCGGTGAAGGCATCTCGACCATTCGAAAAGCGGGATGAACGGAAACGGCCGGAACGAACCGAAACCGCCGGATTTGTCCCTGTCGCGATCCCTCCTCCGCGCGCCGAGGCTGGCTGCTACACCCCCAGAAGTTGCTTGGATTGATTGGAACGGCCTCAGGACGCTCCGCGGCGAATGGAAGCTCGAGCGTAGAGGAGAGGATCCGGCCGTTCTGTAGTTCAAATCCGGCAGTTGCCGTTCATCTCGCTTTCATGAACGGCGCAGAAACAAAAGCACGAGGCGCCCTTTCGAGCGCCTCGATGTTCCTGCCGCCGGCCAGCGATCAATCCACCAGCATCGTCGCCGGATCTTCCATCAGCTCCTTCACCTTCACCAGGTAGAGCACCGCCTGCTGGCCGTCGATCACGCGATGATCATACGACAGCGCGACGTACATCATCGGCCGGATGACGACCTCGCCGTTCACGGCGACCGGCCGGTCCTGGGTCTTGTGCAGGCCGAGGATCGCCACCTGCGGGTAGTTGATGATCGGCGTCGAAACGAGCGATCCGAACACGCCGCCGTTCGTGATCGTGAACGTGCCGCCCGTGAGGTCGTCCATCGTCAGCTTGCCGTCGCGGGCGCGCTTCGCGATTTCGCCGATGTCGCGCGAGACCTCGAGCATTCCCTTGCGGTCGGCGTCCTTCACGTTGGGGACGACGAGCCCCGCGTCGGAGGCGACGGCGATCCCCATGTTGACGTAATTCTTGTAGATGATCGTGTCGCCGTCGACCTGCGAGTTCACGACGGGATACGCCTTGAGCGCCATCGTCGCCGCCTTCACGAAGAAGGGCATGAAGCTCAGCTTCACGCCATGCTCCTTCTCCACGCGATCCTTCATCCGCGCGCGGAGATCGGTGACGGCCGACATGTCGATCTCGTTGAACGTCGTCAGCGTGGCGGTCGCGCTCTGCGACAGCAGCAGGTTCTCGGCGATACGCTTGCGGCGCGTCGTCATCTTCTCGCGCGTCTCACGCTCGCCGGGGGCGGCGCGCAGCGCACTGGCTGACGGAGCCGCTGGCGCGCTCGGCGCCTTCGGCGTTGCAGGAGCTGGAGGAGCTGCAGGAGCTGCTTCCGGTGCCGCGGCGGCAGCGGGAGCCGCGCCGCGCGTCGCCTGCTCGATCACGTCGGGCTTGCTCACCACGCCGCCGCGGCCCGTGCCGGTGACCGAGGCGAGGTCCACCTTCTGCTCCGCTGCCACTCGCTGCGCCGCGGGCGAGACCTTCACCGCGCTGCCGCTCGGTGCGGTAGTGGGAGCCGACGGTGCGGCGGGCGCCGACTTCGGCGCAGCAGCAGCCGGCGCGGCAGAGGCCTGTGCGGCGGGCGCCGGCGCGGCGCCCGCACTCGCACCTTCCGCGAGGTCGCCCAGCACATCACCGACATTCACGACGTCGCCTTCCTTCGCGGCCTGCTTCGACAGCACGCCCGCGGCGAGTGCCGGCACCTCGACGGTGATCTTGTCGGTGTCGAGTTCGACGAGGGTGTCGCCAGCGGCGACCGCCTCGCCCTCTTTCTTCAGCCAGCGGGACACTGTGGCCTCGACGATGGACTCGCCGAGCGGAGGAACCTTGATTGCAGTCATGAGTGCGCTGGAGCGGAACGATTCATCGGTGGCCGCGGCCGCCTTTCGCGCCCGCATGTCGCCGCGTAGCATTCGCGTCAAATATAACCCCAGGCCACAGGCGTGCGAGGACTCACCATCTCCGCTCACGGCGGGCTCGATCGCATCGAGCTGCG
>Ga0157372_10006984_pt1 | contig 12022 bp, 9 predicted proteins | sample C55metaG_FD_115307 | JGI IMG/M metagenome (GOLD analysis project Ga0157372, IMG submission 115307) | Corn rhizosphere microbial communities from Kellogg Biological Station, Michigan, USA - C5-5 metaG | ecosystem: Host-associated > Plants > Roots > Rhizosphere > Soil | place: USA: Michigan... | reverse complement strand
GATCCTGGCATCAAGGTTGCACTCGGCGGTCCCGATACCAGTCCAGCACACTGATCTGGCCTCATCCCCCGCACTCACCAGAGTCGTCCCCGCACTCGGCGCAGGTAGGGCCGCCGAATCTCCGGTCGTGCTTGTGCCCCACAAAACCGGGTGGACAATGGGAACAACTCGTGTCGTGGGGGAGCGAGTCATGACCGCAGCACAGATTTGGGGGATCGGGGACCCGTCCGATTCGGAGCTGGTCCACGCCGCTGCAGGCGGTGACCGTGAGGCATTCGCCGGTATTTATGACCGCTACGCCGACCGGCTTCACGACTTCTGCGTGGGAATGTTGCGTGACCGCGACGGCGCGGCAGACTGCGTACAGGATGTGTTCTGCACCGCCGCGACCGGCTTAGCGCAGCTGCGGGAACCCGACAAGCTCCGCGCGTGGCTTTATTCGATCGCCCGCAATGAAGCGCTGCGTCGACTCCGGGAACGCCGCCGCGAAACACCTTACGATGAATTGCCCGACGCCATGGCTCATGAACCTGGCCCCGACACCCTGGCCGCCCGTACCGAACTCGCCGATCTCATCGCCGAGGCAGCCGGCGGGCTGTCCGATCGTGACCGCTCGGTGCTCGAGTTGGCCTACCGCCACGGGCTAGATGGACCCGAGCTCGCCGAAGCCCTCGGAGTCAGTCCCGGCAACGCCAACAAGATGGCTTACCGGCTTCGTGAGACCATCGAGCACTCCCTTGGCGCTCTGCTGGTTTCCCGCCACGCCCGCAACTCCGCCGACGGGTGTCCCGACCTGGCCGGGATCCTCCATGGGTGGGACGGACGGTTCAGCGTCCTGATGCGGAAACGCATCGCCCGCCATGTCGAGTCCTGCCCCGTGTGCGACGAGCAGCGGCGTCGGATGGTCACTCCGTCCGCGCTGCTTGGCGCGGCGCCGGCGTTCATCCCCGCGCCCCGATGGCTACGCGAGCGCACTCTCAGCGATATTCGGCTCGACTCACTGGCCACCCCGATTGGAGACCAGGCGGTCGACGCCGACGCCGCGGATGCCCCCCAGGATCCAGGACAAGTTTCAAGTGTGGTGACAGGCGCCAACCAGACCTCACCGGAGGCGCACGATGATGTCGATGACGCCCGACGTGGTCGCACCCGCACCGTGATATTGCTGATCGCGTTATTCGTTGTCACCCTGGGCATCTCACTAAGCGTGACCATCGCCTGGATGTTCAGCCAGCACACAACTCTCGCCCCCGTCGACGTGAGTGAAACAGTGCCGACGACCGTCACAACACCCGCTAAACCACTTCCAACAAGCAGCAAAGCACCGGCAGCGCCAACTGCGACCACGGCCACGACCGTTAGCGCGATAGCCCCGCCACCGAGCACGGAGATTCCGTCGGCACAGCCGCCTGCCACTGCGATTCTGCCGGTGCAGCCACCTATTCGCCAAGCACCGCATACGGATTCAGAGCCGACGCCGATCCGGACACCGCGATCGACAGCTCCGCCTTCCCTGCGGTCGTCTCCATCGGTGCCAACTGCGTCACTGCGGCCACGGGCCACCCCACCGTCGCAGCCGTCCACACCGAAGTCGGTGACAGTACGGCCCAGCCCGCGTACACACTCGCCGACACGTGGGACGATAAAACCACGGATCGTGAATCCCACCAACCCGCCGCGCTGATTCGGGCGTCCAAGGGCTGCAACCGATTTCGATCGGTTCGCACGGCATGCGGCTGCGCTGGCGCAGACGTCACCGGCCACGACGAGAACGGCAACATCAGACATGCCGTGTTATCACCAAGTCCGTCATCCGGGTATGTCTAACTTGCCGGGAGAAATTCCCTTCCCAAAACGTCCCACACAGCGGCGGGCGCTTCTCCTACCCGTAATGCGGCCCATCGGGGCCGCGACGACGGAAAGCAACGTCGAGATCGCACTAGTGTGTCGCGCCATACGAGCGCGCCGAGACTGCAGTTATCGGTGGCTACTTGCACTTTTCCGGCAACAACTGCAACTTCAGGCGAAGTTTGGCAAGTGCCGCGAGATTATTGACTCATGACGCTAGCCGGTACCGGGCACCAGCCAGTGACCGGAGAAGGCACGCCAGCCGACGAACGCCAGCCGCAGCACCATGAACGTGCTCAGGCCTGACCAGATGCCGAGCAGACCCCAGCCGAATACCAGCGACAGCCAGATCAGCGGCAGGAAGCCGAGCAGCGCGCTGATCAGCGTCGCGTTGCGCATGAACTTCGCGTCACCGGCGCCGAGCAGCACGCCGTCGAGTGCGAAAACGATTCCGGCGACCGGCAATTGCGCCACCATGAACCACCACGGCACGCCGATCGCGTCGAGCACGGAGCGGTCGTCGGTGAACACGCTCGGGAACACCGAAGCGCCGACGGCGAAGATGCCTGCCAACAACGCGGACGCAAGGGTGGAGAAGATCGTCACGCGCCACGCGACGGACTTGGCGTGCGCCAGCTGGCCTGCGCCCAGTGCCGCCCCGACCAGCGACTGCGCGGCAATCGCGAGCGAATCAAGCACCAGCGCAAGGAAATTCCACAGCTGGAGCACCACCTGGTGGGCGGCGACAGCGGCCGCACCGAACCGGGCGGCGACGGCGCCTGCCGAGACGAAGCAGGCCTGGAACGCCATCGTGCGCAGCACCAGATCGCGACCCATCACGACCTGAGCACGCAACACCGCCGGCTGAATCCGCAGCGGCACCCGCTCGGCGAGAAGCGAGCGCACGAAAAGCACGGCGGCCACCCACTGCCCCACCAGGTTTGCGATAGCCGAGCCGGCGAGCTCCAGCCTGGGCATGCCGAGCCAGCCGTACACCAACAGCGGACACAGCACGGCCGACACCCCGAAGCCGGCGGCGACATAGCGCAGCGGGCGTGCGGTGTCCTGCACGCCGCGCATCCAGCCGTTGCCCGCCGCCGAGACCAGGATCGCCGGCACGCCGACGATCGCGATTCGGACCCATGGCAACGCGGCTCCGGCGATGTCACCGCCGGCGGCCAACGCCGACACCAACGGCACCGCGACGGCCTCGACCACGACGACGATCAGCGCGCCAAGGCCCAGCGCCAGCCAGGTGGCCTGCACGCCCTCCCCGACGGCCGCCCCGCGGTTGCCCGCACCGAATAACCTGGCCGAACGTGCCGTGGTGCCGTACGACAAGAAGGTCATCTGTGAGCTGAGCGTGCTCAGAATCAGCCCGCCGATCGCCAGCCCGGCCAGTGCCAGCGCACCCAGCCGGCCGACGACTGCGATGTCGAACAGCAGGTAGATCGGTTCGGCGGCCAGCACCCCGAGCGCGGGGAACGCAAGCGCGGCGATGCGCCTACCGGTGGCGGGAGCGATCGGCAGATCGCCCTCCGGCTCAGCCAAGAGCGGTATAGAGCGCCTGAACGACGTCGTCCACGGATCCGGTCGCCGAGTAACCGGCGGCCAAGCGGTGCCCGCCGCCGCCGAAGGCACTGGCGACTGCGGCGAGGTCGTAGGACTTCGCGCGCATCGAGACCGACCAAAGTGCGGGCTCGATCTCCTTGAACACCGCCGCCACCTCGGCCTGCTGCGTGGTGCGCACGATGTCGACGATGCTCTCGACTTCCTCGGGGCGCGCGTTGGCCCATTCCTGGTGTCCGACAACGGCATACACCAGTCCGCGGCCACCGGCGGCGTCCGGGCGCAACTGCGCCAACGACAGCACACGCGACAACATCGGCAGCCACGCGAACGGGTGCGTGTCGAGCAGAGCACGGCTGATCGAGGCGTTGTCGACACCGAGCTCCAGCAGCCGCGCGGCCAGTCGATGCGCGCGGGCGCTGGCCCACCGGAACGACCCGGTATCGGTGGTCAGCCCGGCATACAGGCAGTGCGCGACGCCGACGTCGATCGGCTTGCCCCATGTGTCGAGCAGCTCCGCGACCAGCATCGTGGTGGAGTCGGCCGACGGATCGACGTAGTTGGCGGTGCCGAACAGATGGTTGGAGGCGTGATGGTCGATCACCAGCACCTCGCGACCGGACTCGGCCAACTCACTGAGAGCGCCGAGCCGGTTGACGCTGGGAATGTCGACGGTGACGATCAGGTCGGCGTCGCGCCGCATGCTCTCCGGGCTTACCAGCAGATGCCCACCCGGCAGCGACTGCAGGGACTCGGGCAGCTCGGCGGGCGCGGCGAAACTCACCTCGACGGCCTTGCCGGCGTGATCGAGCACCAGCGCGAGCGCCAGACCCGCACCGATGGTGTCCGCGTCGGGATAGACATGGCAGACGACGCCGACGGTGGTGGCGGCGTCCAGCAGGTCGGCCGTTTGGCGCGCGTCGACGCGCGTGCCCTCGATGGGAGGAGCGTCAGTCATCTTGTCGATCGCGGTCACCAGTGTCCTCAGCGTCAAGCCCGTTATCCAGCTCCCCGCTCGAACCCTCAGCCCCGCCCTTACGGTACGGGTCTTCCTCGCCCGCGTGCTTGGCACCCTGCCGAACTCTAGCCAAATCCTCATCTGCGGCCCGTGCGCGAGCCAGCAGATCCTCCATGTGGGCAGCGGTATCCGGCACCTTGTCCAGGACAAACGACAGCGTGGGTGTGAACCGTACCCCGGTGCCCGCTCCGACCTTTGTCCGCAGGGTTCCCTTAGCGCGTTCCAGCGCAGCGGCCGCGCCGGCATAGTCGGGTTCGTCCTGCAAAGTCTCGCCGCGCACCGTGTAGTACACCGTGGCGTCGTGCAGGTCACCCGTTACCTTCGTGTCCGTAATGGTCACGAAGGCCAACGGCGGATCCTTGATCTCGAACTCGATGGCCGAAGCGACGATGGTGCCGATGCGCTTGGAGAGCCGACGGGCTCGGCCCACATCGACCACTAGGTGCGCTCCTTCTCCACCAACTCGTACGTCTCGATAACGTCGCCTTCTTTGATGTCGGAGTAGGTCAGCGTCAGACCGCATTCGTAGCCGTCACGCACCTCGGTGACATCGTCCTTCTCCCGCCGCAGCGACTGCACGGTGACGTTCTGCGCGACAACGACGTTGTCACGCAGCAGCCGTGCCTTCGAATTGCGCCGGATGGTGCCGGAGGTGACCAGGCAGCCGGCGATGTTGCCGACCTTCGACGACCGGAAGATGGCGCGGATCTCGGCGCGGCCGAGTTCCCGCTCCTCGTAGACCGGCTTGAGCATGCCCTTGAGCGCGCTCTCGATCTCGTCGATGGCCTGGTAGATAACCGAGTAGTAGCGGATCTCCACACCCTCGCGGTTCGCCAGCTCGGTGGCCTTGCCCTCGGCACGGACGTTGAACCCGATGATGATCGCGTCCGAAGCCGATGCCAGGTTGACGTTGGTCTCCGTGACGCCACCGACACCGCGGTCGATCACGCGCAGTTCGACTTCGTCGTCGACCTGGATGCCCAGCAGGGCCTCCTCCAGCGCCTCGACGGTGCCTGCGTTGTCGCCCTTGAGGATCAGGTTCAGCTGGCTGGTTTCCTTCAGCGCCGAATCCAGGTCCTCGAGGCTGATCCGCTTGCGGGTGCGGGCCGCCAGCGCGTTGCGCTTGCGCGCGCTGCGCCGGTCGGCGATCTGTCGCGCAATGCGGTCCTCGTCGACGACCAGGAAGTTGTCGCCTGCGCCGGGCACCGATGTAAAGCCGATGACCTGCACAGGTCGCGACGGGAGCGCCGCCTCGACGTCGTCGCCGTGCTCGTCGACCATGCGGCGGACGCGGCCGTACGCGTCGCCTGCGACCACCGAGTCGCCGACGTGCAGCGTGCCGCGCTGAATCAGCACGGTGGCCACCGGTCCACGACCACGGTCCAGGTGCGCCTCGATGGCCACACCCTGGGCCTCCATATCGGGGTTCGCCCGCAGGTCAAGCGCAGCGTCGGCAGTCAGCACGACCGCCTCGAGCAGCGCCTCGATGTTGGTGCCGAGCTTCGCCGAGATGTCGACGAACATCGTGTCGCCACCGAAGTCCTCGGCCACCAAGCCGTACTCGGTGAGCTGCCCGCGGATCTTGGCAGGATCGGCACCTTCCTTGTCGATCTTGTTGACCGCCACCACGATCGGCACATCGGCCGCCTGCGCGTGGTTGATGGCCTCCACCGTCTGCGGCATGACGCCGTCGTCGGCGGCGACCACCAAGATCGCGATGTCGGTGGCCTTCGCACCGCGGGCACGCATGGCGGTGAACGCCTCGTGACCGGGGGTGTCGATGAAGGTGATCGGTCGAATCGTGCCGTCGAGATCCACCTCGACCTGGTACGCGCCGATGTGCTGGGTGATGCCGCCGGCCTCTTCCTCGCGGACGTTGGCCTTGCGGATGGTGTCCAGCAGTCGGGTCTTGCCGTGGTCGACGTGGCCCATGACCGTGACCACCGGTGGCCGGGTCTCGAGATCTTCCTCGCCGCCCTCGTCCTCGCCGTAGGTGAGGTCGAAGGACTCCAGCAGCTCGCGGTCCTCGTCTTCGGGCGACACGACCTGAACGACGTAGTTCATCTCGCTGCCGAGCAGCTCGAGCGTCTCGTCGCCGACGGACTGTGTGGCAGTCACCATCTCGCCGAGGTTGAACAGCGCCTGCACCAGCGAGGCCGGGTTGGCGTCGATCTTCTCGGCGAAGTCGGACAGCGACGCGCCACGGGCCAACCGGATGGTCTCGCCGTTGCCGTGCGGCAGCCGCACGCCGCCGACGACCGGCGCCTGCATCGAGTCGTATTCCTGCCGCTTCTGCCGCTTCGACTTGCGACCACGCTTCGGCGCGCCACCGGGACGACCGAACGCGCCGGCGGCTCCGCCGCGCTGACCTGGCCTTCCACCGCCGCCACCGCCGCCACCGGGACGGCCGCGATAGCCGGCACCCGCGGGGGCAGCGCCACCGCCACCGCCGCCGCCACCACCGCCACCGCCACCGCTGCGGTAGTTACCTCCGCCGCCACCACCGGCACCACCGGGGCGACCGCCGGCGCCCGCACCGGGGCCACGGCCGCCGGGGCCGGGACGCGGCCCACCTGGGCGGCCGCCGGGAGCCGGGCGAGTTCCGCCCGGGCGCGGCGGCATATTGCCCGGCGACATGCCGGGTCGCGGCGCACCCGGCCGCGGGCCGCCGGGACCGGGCCGGGGACCTTGAGGACGGGGTATCGGCCGGTCAACCGGCTGCGCCGAGGAGAACGGGTTGTTGCCGACGCGCGGGGTGCGCGCGGCCGGCTTGGGCGCACCGGGCACAGGGCCTGGACGTGGGCCAGGGGTTGCGCCAGGCGTGGGACTGGGCCGGACCGGGGCGGCCGCCGCTGGCGGGGGCGCCACTGCTGCCGCCGCGGGGGGCGCGGCCACTGGTTCCGCCGGTGCCACGGGCGGCGCGGGCGGCGCGGGCTTGGGCGCCGGCGCCTGTTCGGGCGCGGCCTTCGTCGCGGCCGCGGCGGCTACCTTGGCCGCCGAGCCATTGCCTGCGGTCTTGACCTTCTCCGCGGCCGGCTTCGCGCCACCGAACGACTCGCGCAGTCGACGCGCGACGGGTGCCTCGACTGTGGAGGACGCGGATTTGACGAATTCGCCCTGTTCGCTAAGCCGGGCGAGGACTTCCTTGCTGGTGACACCGAGTTCCTTGGCCAACTCGTGTACGCGGGCCTTACCTGCCACTACATCTCCTGTCTGGAGGCGACAGCGGTGGTAGGCGCCGCGCCTCGGGTTTAGCTATGACGCATGGTCATCGGGACTTCACGGTGTGCTCATGTTCTTCGCTACCTGTTCTGTTGCCGGGTTGATCAAGCTCGTCAGTGCCTCCAACTGCACTTACGTGCTCGATCACCGCGGTGATGTCCGGTGAACCGGTGATGCGCAGCGCTCGTACGAATGCTCGCCGCCGAATTGCTGCGTCCAGGCACGCCTGAGTGGGATGCAGCCAGGCACCCCGCCCCGGCAGTTGTCTCGCTGTGTCAACGGTCACGGCATGATCGCCATTCCCGTCGACCGCGACTACCCGAAGCAGTTCGACGGCCAGCTCTCGTTTCCGGCAGCCAACGCACGTCCGCACCGGTCCGACGGATCCGTCGGGGCTGCGTCCGTGCGCCGAAGCCGAAGTCTCGCGCTGGATCACAGCTGAGTCTACCGTCTGCTTGCTTGCGATCCGAAACGGCAGTGCTGGTCTGGGCTCTGGGCCCACACGTCAGTAGGGGATTACCGGTCGTGCACCGCGCCGTGGGCCGCCCCAGGGTCCCGAGGGGAATCGGCTGCCTGCGCGGCATCGCTTCGGATGTCGATCCGCCAGCCCGTCAGCCGGGCCGCCAGGCGGGCATTCTGGCCTTCCTTGCCGATGGCCAACGACAGCTGGAAATCGGGCACGACGACGCGGGCGGCGCGCGCGGAGTCATCGATGACGCTCACCGACACGACCTTGGCCGGGGACAGCGCGTTGGCCACGAACCGGGCCGGGTCCTCGTCGTAGTCGATGATGTCGATCTTCTCGCCGGACAGCTCACTCATCACGTTGCGCACCCGCTGGCCCATCGGCCCGATGCAGGCGCCCTTGGCGTTGAGGCCCGGCACCCGCGAGGTGACCGCGATCTTCGACCGGTGGCCGGCTTCACGCGCGACGGCGACGATCTCGACGGACCCGTCGGCGATCTCGGGAACCTCCAGCGAGAACAGTTTGCGCACCAGGTTGGGGTGGGTGCGCGACAAGGTGATCAGGGGCTCGCGGGCGCCGCGGGTGACGCCGACGACGTAGCACCGCAACCGGTCGCCGTGTTCGTACCGCTCACCGGGTGCCTGCTCGGCGGCGGGAATGACGCCCTCGGATCCCTTGGTCTCGCTGCCCATTCGGACGACGACGAGACCACGGGCGTTCGCGCGCGCATCGCGTTGAATGACGCCCGCGACGATATCGCCCTCCCGTGCCGAGAACTCGCCATAGTTCTTCTCGTTCTCCGCGTCGCGCAGTCGCTGCAGGATCACCTGACGTGCGGTGGTGGCCGCGATGCGACCGAATCCTTCTGGGGTGTCGTCCCATTCGTGAATGACGTTGCCGTCGGCGTCGGTCTCCCGGGCGATCACCTTGACGACACCGGTCTTGCGGTCGATGTCGATGTGGGCGTCGGCCTCGTGGCCTTCGGTATGGCGATAGGCGGTCAGCAGCGCCGACTTGATCGTATCGACGACCACGTCGACCGAGATGCCCTTGTCGGCCTCGATGGCGTGCAGTGCCGCCATGTCGATGTTCACGCTGAAGCCTCCTTCCCGGATTGGCCGGCCAGCTCCAGCTCACGCTGGTTTGGTGGCGAAAACTCAACCTGGACAACGGCTTTGGTGATGCCGTCGACCGGTAGTTCACGAACCGTCAAGTTGGCCTTCCCACCTTCGCGCACCACGAGTCGCACGGTGCCGCCGCGGATTTCGCCGAGGCGGCCGGTCAGCTGCGAGCCGTCGGACAGGGTGAGTTCGACCTTGCGGCCCCGCGCGCGGCGGTAGTGCTTTTCGGTGGTCAGCGGGCGATCGACACCCGGCGAGGTGACCTCGAGGACGTAAGGCGGTGAGTCGATGCGATCCAGCACATCGGACGCAGACCGGGACAGCTGCGCGATCGAGTCGAGATCAAGAGGTTCGTCGCCGTCGGCGACCACAGTGATGCGCGGCGGGCGAGCTGCGGTGTCGATCACCACATCTTCGATTTCATAACCTGCGCGCGCGAACTCGCCGTCGAGTAGCTCGATCACCTGTTTCTGCGACGGTAATCCCGCAGAACGCTCCGTCACGGCGAGCTCCTCATCTTGAGTTGTCCGGACACGATTCCGCGCAGCGCAACTTGGAACCGACTATCAACGATACGCCAGGGCCGCCGTGGCAAGCGGCAAACGCGCAGCGGCGTCCAGCGAATGCGCGGTGCGCCAGCAATGGCAGGATGTTGCACGTGCCGCGCTCGCCGCTGACCGTAAGTAGACGACAAATGTTGTTCGGAGCGGCGGCCCTGGCATTGCTGAGCGGAACCGCGACCGCATGTGCGGCGTCACCGCCACCGCCGGAAGTCGACGAACTGGCAGCGCAACTCGACCGGGCCCGCGCCGACAGCCAGCTCGCCACAGACGCCGCGGCGGCAACGCCGCCCCCACCGGCGGCGCAGGCGCTGACCGCAGTGGCGTCCGAGCGTTCCGCGCACGCGCAGGCCTTGTCCGATGCGCTCGTCCGGATGGTCGGCAAGAATGCGCCGACGACGACCTCGACCAGTACGACCGCTGCACCGGCGAACGCGCCCAGCACCGACGACGTGATCGCCGCCCTGCGTCAGTCAGCCGACAGCGCCGCACAATTGGCGGCCAAGCAGTCCGGCTATCGCGCAGGGCTGCTCGGCTCGATCGCAGCATCGTGCACCGCCGCCTACACGGTCGCGCTGGTCCCGGCCAAGGCGGCGCAATGACGTCACCGGAACCGACGCCCACTACCACCACGACCACCACGTCCTCGCGGGCGGCCGAACCCACCACGCCGGGACGGCCGTCGGATGCCGCGAACGCTGCCCTGTTCGACGCGATCACCACCGAGCACGCGACGATCTACGGCTACGGACTGGTTTCGGCGCACTCGACACCCGATGTCAACAGCCTGGTTTCGGCCTCGATGGCGGAGCACCGGGACCGGCGTGAGGGGGCCATCGCAATCCTCAAGTCGCGGTCCGTCGACCCGCCGCTGCCGGCCGCCGGCTATCAGCTCCCGATCGAGGTCGACAACCCCACCGATGCGGCCAATCTCGCAGTGCGTATGGAAGAGGATGCCGCCGTCGCATGGCGTGCGGTGCTCGAGCAGGCGACCGAAGAGCAGGACCGGGTGTTCGCGGTGACGGCGCTGACACAGTGCGCGGTGGCAGCGGCCCGATGGAGCCGGGTGCTGGGCATCTCGCCGATCACCGTCGCCTTCCCTGGCGGCAGCGAATAACTGGCGAGCGGGACCTAAGACGCCAGCGCCGCCGCGATGTCGGCCGCGGCGTTGCCGACTGCGATCTCCCGCGTCTCGCCGGTGAAGCGGTTGCGCAACTCGACCACGCCATCGGCCCAGCCGCGGCCCACCACGACGATCCAGGGCACCCCCAGCAACTCGGCATCCTTGAACTTCACACCCGGTGATGCCTTCCGGTCGTCGAGCAGCACCTCGATGCCCAGCCGGTCCAGAGCTTCGGTGAGCTCGGCGGCGCCCGCACGCGCGGCCTCGTCCTTGTTGGCGATCACCACGTGCGCGTCGAATGGCGACACCGACGACGGCCACCGCAGCCCCAGCTCGTCGTGGTGCTGTTCGGCGATCACGGCCACCAGGCGCGAGACGCCGATGCCGTATGAACCCATGGTCAGCCGTACCGGCTTGCCGTCCTCGCCGAGCACGTCCGCGGTGAACGCATCGGTGTACTTGCGGCCGAGCTGGAAGATGTGGCCGATCTCGATGCCGCGTGCCGCCACAAGCGGGCCCGCGCCGTCGGGCGACAGGTCGCCGTCGCGTACCTCGGCGGCCTCGATGGTGCCGTCGGCGACGAAATCACGACCGGCGACCAGACCCACGACGTGCTTGCCCGGCTCGTCGGCGCCGGTGATCCAGGCCGTGCCGTCCACCACGCGCGGATCGACGAGGTAACGAACACCGTTGGCCAGCAACGCTTTCGGGCCAATGTAGCCCTTCGCCAGGAAGCGATGCTTGGCGAAGTCGGCCTCGTCCAGCAGCGCATACTCGGCGGGATCGAGCGCCGCCGCCAGCCGCTTCTCGTCGACCTCGCGGTCCCCGGGCACACCGACCGCGAGCAACTCCCAGTCGCCGCCGGGCTGACGCATCTTTAGCGCCACGTTCTTCAGCGTGTCGGCGGCGGTCACCTCGCGGTCCAGAGCCGTGTTGGCCCAGTCGACGAGCGTGGCGATCGTCGGGGTGCCCGGCGTGCCATACACCTTTGCATCGGGCTGCCCCTCGATCGACGGCGACTCCGGGACGGCCGTGATCACCGCCTCGACGTTGGCGGCATATCCCGATTCCAGGCACCGGACAAAGGTGTCCTCG
>Ga0157372_10006982_pt1 | contig 12025 bp, 11 predicted proteins | sample C55metaG_FD_115307 | JGI IMG/M metagenome (GOLD analysis project Ga0157372, IMG submission 115307) | Corn rhizosphere microbial communities from Kellogg Biological Station, Michigan, USA - C5-5 metaG | ecosystem: Host-associated > Plants > Roots > Rhizosphere > Soil | place: USA: Michigan... | reverse complement strand
GATCGGCGCGTCGGTGACGTTCTACGGCACGGCGGTGCTGCGCCAGTTCGAAATGATGGGCGTGAAAACGCCGAACACCGCCGATGCGATCCTGCGCGCGCGCGACAAGCTCCACGCATTGCAACTCCTCGCGCGCGATGGCATCGGATTGCCGACGACGGTATTCGGCGACAATCCGGACGACACCGCCGATCTGCTCAAGATGCTCGGCGACCCGCCGCACGTGATCAAGCTCAACGAAGGCGCGCAAGGGCAGGGTGTGCTGCTCGCGGAGAAACGCTCCTCGGCGCAAGGCATGATCGAAGCATTCCGCGGCCTGTATGCGAACTTCCTCGTCCAGGAGTTCATTCGTGAGGCGAGGGGGGTGGATCTGCGTTGTTTCGTGGTCGACGGCCAGGTGGTCGCCGCCATGCAGAGAAAAGCAACCGACGGCGATTTCCGCGCCAACCTGCACCGCGGCGGCAGCGCGAGCGCCGTCGACCTGACCGCGCAGGAAGTGGAGATGGCCGTCCACGCCGCGCGGGTCATGGGGCTTGGCGTGGCGGGCGTGGATCTCCTCCGATCGCACCGCGGCCCGCTGGTGCTCGAGGTCAATTCCTCTCCCGGGCTAGAAGGAATCGAGGCCGCGACCGGGGTGGATGTGGCCGGGGCGATCATCGAGCATGTGGCCGGGTCCGCCCGGGTGCGCCGGCGTCCGGCCCGGCTGGCCTCACAACGACGCGCATAGTACGAAGAAGCTCGTTGACTTGGGGGAGCGCTTGCTCCTACCATCGCCTCACGCCGGTTCGTCCAGTTGTCCTTCGTGCATTTTGCGGAGGAAGGCGAGGCGGCCCTTCCATTCAATCCACACTGGAGATTGCTCCAATGAAGAGTGCGTTCGTTCTCAGCGCGGCTGTCGCCGTCATGGTTTCGTTTCCCGCCTTCGCGAAGGAAACGAGCGATCCCGCAGTCAACGCGAACACCAAGGAGTCGTTCACAGCCGTGTCGGCATGGGTGCGCAAGGAAATGGGCACCGGCGGGCGCTATGCCTATGTTACCGACAGCGAGAAGTCGAAGGTCGATGCGAATCTGTCCGAGATGGGCGGGCTTTTCGACAAGTACGGTTCGGTCGCCCAGATGAACGACGCCGACAAGACGAAATTGTTCAACGACCAGGAAGAACTGAACGCGATCCTTTCCAAGCGCGACGGCGACCGGATCATCTGCAAGAACGAGGTTCCGATCGGTTCGCACATCCCGGTCAAGACCTGCAGGACCTACAGCCAGATCGAAGCCGATCACCACAACACGCGGCAGTTCATGGATGACCGTTCGGCCGTGGTGCAAAAGAAGGCGCCGGGCGGCTGAAAACGTGAGATTGGCCGTGGTATTGGCGCGATTGCAATACTGGTGGTCCGTGGACCTGAATGGCCAAGCCATTACTGCTTCATGGCCGCGACACCTGACGTCGCGGCCATGAGGGTTCAATAAACGAAGTGGCTAGTACGAAGAATATCGTTGACCGGAGCCGGGATGGCTCTTAATATCAGGCGAAGTCGCGCGCGTGCGCGCTGTGCCAGGGGCCTTGCCATGAATTCGAAATACGCTTTCCTGCTTGCGGTCGTTGCCGTCGTCGCCGCATCTGCGGCCGGTGCCAAAGAGAACTACCACGAGAAGACAGTCAATGCGGACACCAAGGAAAAGTTCGTCGAAATAGCGACGAACGTTCGCCAGGAAATGGAAGGCGGCGGGCGCTACGAGTACGTCAAGGCGGACGAGCGCAAGACGATCGACCAGAAGCTCACCGAGATGGAAGCGCTGTTCAACGAGAACGGCTCGGTGCAGAACATGAAGCAGGACACCAAGGTCAAGCTTTTCAACGATCAGGAAGTCGTCAATTCGATCCTCACCCGCCGCGATCGCGATCGCGTGATCTGCAAGAACGAGGCGCCGCTCGGCTCGCACATCCCAGTGACCAGCTGCCATACGTACGGCCAGGAAGTCGAGGCGGAAGAGGGCACGCACAACCAGCTCGACGAGTGGAAACGCGGCGCCTGCCGCGGGAAAGCCTGCGCCGCGAAATGAGCAAGGCGGGGTGGTTCGGTAGCTGAGCCCTGACGAGCGCAAGACGTCGATCCGGAGCTTCCTTAAATCGGACGGCCGTTCGCCGAAAGCGGCACGGCGGGCGATGAAAACGCGACACCCCGAATCAGCCCTTTCGACGTACGAAGAAGGTCGTTGACTCCCCCGAGGCCGGCTCCTAAGATCGAATCATGGCGCCGCGTGCGCGTCGCGCCGAGTCCAGGTTCGGGGCCCGATCATGAAATCGAAGTGTGCTCGTCTGCTCGCCGTATTCTCTGTCGTCGCCGTATCCATGGTGGGCGCCAAAGAGAACTACCACGAGAAGGCGATCAATGCCGACACCAAGGAAAAGTTCGTCGAAGTAGCGACCGACGTACGCCAGGAAATGCAGGCCGGCGGTCGCTACGAGTACGTCAAGGCGGACGAGCGCAAGACGATCGACCAGAAGTTCACCGAGATGGAAGCGCTGTTCAACGAGAGCGGCTCGGTGCAGAACATGAAGCAGGACACCAAGGTCAAGCTTTTCAACGACCAGGAAGTCGTCAATTCCATCCTCACCCGCCGCGATCGCGACCGCGTGATCTGCAAAAACGAGGCGCCCGTCGGCTCGCACATTCCGGTAACCAGCTGCCATACTTACGGTCAGGAACAAGAGGCCCGCGAAGGCGCGCACAACCAGCTCGACGAGTGGAAGCGCTCCGCCTGCCGCGGCAAGCTCTGCGCCTCGGGTCAACCTTGAGCCGTCCCCAATTTAGAGGGATCGACATGTCCAGAACCGAAGATCTGCCGAAGCCGACCGAAGCCGAGCTCGGAATCCTCAACGTCCTGTGGGAGCGCGGACCATCGACCGTTCGCGACGTGCACGAGGCGCTCTATCGCGATGAGGGCGCGGGCTACACGACGGCGCTGAAGCTGCTGCAGATCATGCACGGCAAAGGCCTCGTCGAACGCGACGACTCCGAGCGTGCGCACGTGTTCCGCGCGGCGGTCAGCAAGGAGCGCACGCAAAAGCGCTTTCTTTCCGACATGGTGCAGCGCGTGTTCGACGGTTCGCCCTCGCAGCTCGTTCTGCATGCGCTCGGCTCGCGCCCGCGTGCGACGCGCGAAGAGCTCGATGAAATCCGGTCCCTTCTCAACAAGCTCGAGCCGGGAGCACGAAAATGAACGCTCCGATGAGCAGCTATCTCGCGGATTGGTTTCCGTTGATCCAGTCGCTCGGCTGGACGCTGCTGCATTTCCTGTGGCAGGGCACGTTGATTGGTCTCGGCTTTGCTGCGGTGCGCGCGATCGTACCGGCGAGCCACGCCGAAGCACGCTATGCCGCGGGGCTCGCGGCGATGGCGCTGATTGCGCTCTGTCCTCTGGTGACGTTGTGCGTGATTTATCCGAACGTTGTCGGCTCCGCCGCCAGCGTCGAGCCCACCGGGATCGACGCCGTCGTCGCTACGGCGTCCGCTGCCGCATCGGCGAGCGCATTCACGCTTGATCGCGTGTTGCCGTGGCTGGTGCTGAGCTGGGTGGTCGGCGTCGCCATCATGGGCTGGCGCGCGATGCGTCAGTGGCAAGCGTTGGAGCGTATTGCAAGCCGTTGCGCGCGGCCGAGCTCGGATCTCGAGCGCATGCTTGCTTCGCTTTCCAAGCGTTTCAATCTGGTCCGCTCCATCCGCGTGCTCGTTTCCGAGCAGATCGACACGCCGACGCTGATCGGCTGGATCAAACCCGTCATTCTGATTCCGACCGCGGTTGCGCTCGGATTCCCGCGCCAGCACGTCGAATTGATTCTGGCGCATGAGCTCGGACACCTGCGCCGTTACGACCACCTGGTGAATCTTGCTCAGGCGGTCATCGAGACGCTTCTGTTCTATCACCCGGCGGTGCACTGGATTTCGCGCGAAGTGCGCAACGATCGCGAAGTGTGCTGCGATCGTCTCGTTCTGCGCCTGACGCGCGGAGAGCCGCGCGAATACGCGCAGACGCTCGCTTCGCTCGAAGAGCTTCGGCTCACCGCGCCGCGTCTTGCGGTCGCCGCCACGGGCGGCGTGCTGCTCGATCGTGTGCGCCGCATCATCGACATGCCGGCGCCGCGCCTGGCGGCTTCACCGCGGCCGACGCTGGCCGTCACGTTGCTGGTGGCCGCGGCGGTCATCATAGCGGGTATGAGCGTGCTGCGGCCCGACCGCAAGGATCTCGACGCACTCGCCGCGGGCGCCAACGCGCTGCTCGAACGCCTGCCGCGGCCCGATGCGGCGATGCTGGTCGGCCTCGCGTTGCGCGAGCCGCCTAAGTGGCACGTCTCACTCGCCCGCCCGAAACTCGCGTCGATCGCGACGCCGGACGCGGCTCGCGCAAGCGAACCCGCGCGAACGATGTACGTCGATGCGCTCCCGCCGCCGGTCCGCGATACCGACGCGCTGAAAGTTCAGCGCCGGCTGGAACCGGTCGTCGACGTCAACGTCGGCACGACGGCCAAGGAAGTCACGACTCAGTCGTCGACGGTCTTGCCGACCGTTTCCTCCGAAGCCAAGGCCCTGCCGGCGGCCGGAACATCGACGGCGCGTGCGCGCCATCTGGTGGCCGTGCACATGATTTCGCCGCGGTATCCGGACTATCGCGAGGTCAAGGAACCCGTGCGCATCGACGTGCGATTCAGTCTCAACGCGGACGGAACCACGCGCGATGTCGAAGCGATCACCGACGAGGCAACGCGCGCATTCGGTGCATCCGCCGAGAAGGCGATGAGCCTGTGGCGCTTCGATCCATCGACCGTCCCCGGCGATGCGACGGCGCGCTTCCAGCAGTCTTTCGTGTTCGCCAAGCAGAGCGACGTGCGCCATCGCGCCAAGCCCGGCGACGGCGAGGAATACGACTGCGTGCGGCGCACCGGCTCGCTGGTCTGCCGGCATGCGCAGGAAGAGGAAGTCGCGCTGCCGCTGACGATCATCGAAGCCAATCCGAACGCTTCGAACATCCCGTAGCCGGCTCGCGGGAGCCGGCCAGTTAACGGAAGGATCAGCCCCCTTTAACGGGACTTTAAGACTCGGCTGACTATAGTCCCTCACGCTGTAGTTCTGCTCGACACTCCTAAAGTCAGGTCAGGTGACTGGCAGATTACGGTAATCGGGGCAGTAGCTTTTTGGCCCAAGCGAGGTGTGTTCCCCCAATGGCACCTCCTTGGGCCATTTTCTTTTGTTTGTGCGGTCCGTCCGGATCGCGTCGGGTCGCAGCCTGAGATGACCCTGGGCGAAGTCGCCCGCTCTAGCTTCAGAAGCGGCCGTCCATGGCTGCACTTTCCATCAAAAAGCACCCCCGGTAGATGCGTTGGCTTGGGCTTTTTCAGAGCGCCCACATCTCGGGGAACTTCTTTCAATTCCATACGCTCCGCATCCTGCGGATTTAAGCGTTAAAGTAACCTCGCCATGCGTATTCTCGTAATCGAAGACAACAGCGACATCGCCGCCAACATCGGCGATTTCCTTGCCGACAAGGGCCACGTGGTCGACTTCGCGGGCGATGGCGTCACCGGCTTGCATCTTGCCGTCGTCAACGACTTCGACGTGATCGTGCTCGACCTTGGCCTTCCCGGCATGGATGGCCTCGAGGTTTGCCGCAAACTGCGCCAGGAAGCCAAGCGCCAGACGCCGGTGCTGATGCTCACCGCGCGCGACACGCTCGACGGCAAGCTCACCGGTTTCGATTCCGGCGCCGACGATTACATGGTGAAGCCCTTCGCGCTGCAGGAGCTCGCTGCGCGCATCGAGGTGCTCGGCCGTCGCGGCAAAGGCACCAAGAGCCGCCTGCTGCAACTCGCCGATCTCACCTACAACCTCGACACGTTGACGATCAGCCGCGCCGGCAAGCAGATCCAGCTCAATCCGATCGGATTGAAGCTGTTGCAGTCGCTGATGGAAGCCGCGCCGTCCGTCGTGACGCGTCAGGAACTTGAAACGCGCGTGTGGGGCGAAGAACTGCCGGATTCGGATTCGCTGCGCGTGCACATCCACGGGCTGCGCGCCGCGATCGACAAGCCGTTCGAAAAGCCGCTGATCCCGACGCGCCACGGCATCGGGTATCGCATGGTCGATCCGGCTGCGGTACCGGCGTAGGCTCCGCAGCCGAATCGTCATTTCGTTCGCGCTGTTCGGGCTCGGTCTTACCGCGCTGTTCGCGGCGGCCACGATCTACCTGCGCGTGCGTCTGGAAGACCAGCTGATCAACAACATGCTGCAGCGCCAGCTGCGCAACTTCGTCGATTTCAAGCGCGAGAACGCCGATCCCGAGGCGCCCTGGCGCGTGCCGCTGTTCGACGCATCGATCTACAGCGCGCGAAAATTCGCCAACGTGCCGTTCGCGTGGCAGGGCTACGAGAACGGTGTCTTCGATATCGAGGATGTCGGCGACGAAGGCAAGCAGCGGCCTTTCAAGCTCGCCGCGTACAAGGATTCCAACTACTGGGCATTTCTGCGTTTCGACATATCGACGCAGAAACTCAGCGAGCGCCAGCTGCTGACGGTGCTCGGCGCCTCGGTATTCGCATTCGCGATTTTTTCGATCGTGATCGGATTCTGGTTGTCCGCGCGCGTGATGAGTCCCGTCATCGATCTTGCGCGTCGCGTGCAGGCGATGAGCCGAACCGGCCGGCCCGAATTGCTGAAATCGCATTTCGCCAACGACGAAGTCGGCCAGCTCGCCGCTGCGCTCGACGACTATTCGACGCGACTCACCGAGCTCGTGCAGCGCGATCGTGAATTCAACGCCGATGTGAGCCACGAATTGCGCACGCCGCTCGCGGTCATCGCGAGCACGACCGAGCTCCTGCAGGGCTCGCCCGATCTCACCGACAAGCTGCGCGAGCGCTTGCGGCGCATCGAGCGCGCAGTGCGTCAATCAACCGAGCTCACCGACGCACTCTTGCTGCTGTCGCGACGCGAGCGTCAGGCGCCGACAGATGGCGAGACGACCGATGTCGCGCGCGTCGTCGAGCAAGTCGTCGACGTGCAGCGGCCACATCTGGGCAACAAGCCGGTGCAGGTGCGCATCGATGTCGAAGAACCGCTCGCCACCGCGGCACCGTCATCGGTCGTCGCGGTCGCGCTCGGGAATCTGATCGGCAATGCGTTCAAGTACACGCAGCAGGGCGAAGTCGTCGTCACGGTCGGTCACGGTCGCGTTTCGGTCGAGGACACCGGCCCCGGCATCGACGCCGGCGAAGCGGACAAACTCTTCGAGCGCGGCGTTCGCGGCACATCGGCAGGCAAGGGCGCCGGGCTTGGTCTTGCGATCGTACGGCGACTCTGCGAGCTGTATGGATGGAGCGTCGCCCTCGCGCCGCGTCCGCAAGGTGGCGCAGTCGCCACGCTGGAGTTCGGTCGGCAGGTCTATCCGAGCTAGACGCTCGGCGATCGGCTGCGAAATTTCAGCCGCGCGCGGCGACGGCGGGTTTGATGGGCGTCACTGTCTCGCGTTCGCCCGAAATCGGTTCGAGCCAACCCCAGCGATCTTCGGTGCGTCCATCGAACAGGCCGAAGAAAAGTTCCTGCATCCGGTGCGTGATCTTGCCGGGCTTGCCGCTACCGACCGGCTTGCCGTCGACCGAGCGGATTGGCGTGATCTCGGCGGCGGTGCCGCACATGAAAAGCTCGTCGCAGAGATAGAGATATTCGCGCGGAATGTCGCGTTCGACGACTTCGATGCCGTTCGCGCGCGCGAGCGTCATCAGCGTATTGCGCGTGATGCCGTTGAGTAACGCAGCGCTGATCGGCGTCGTATGCAATGCGCCGTCGAAGACGAGGAAAAGATTTTCACCGGCGCCTTCGCTGAGGAGTCCGCTCGATGCGAGCGCGATACCTTCCCCGAATCCGAGACGCCGCGCCTCGCGCGCGATGAGTTGTCCCGAGAGATAGTTTCCGCCCGCTTTCGCGCCCGCTGGAATCGTGTTCGGTGCGAAACGCTGCCAGCTCGAGACGCACGCATCGATGCCTTGCTCGAGCACGTCGCTGCCGAGATAGGCGCCCATCTGCCACGCCGCGACCGCGACATCGGTCGGGGTTTCCGCGGAGAGACCAAAACCGCCGAGACCACGGAACGCCACCGGTCGCAGATACGCGGCGCTGAATCCGTTCGCGGTTATCACTTCGCGGCACGCGGCCTTCAGCTGATCGACCGAGAACGGAATCGCGATGTCGTATATCTTCGCCGAGTTGAACAATCGAACGATGTGATCGTTGAGCCGAAAAATCGCCGGGCCGCGCGGCGTCACGTAACTGCGAATGCCTTCGAAGACCGACGAGCCATAGTGCAGGGCGTGCGCCATCACGTGCACGGTCGCTTCGGCCCACGGTTTGATGCGGCCGTTGTGCCAGATGTGTTCGGGGTAGGACTGGGCCATCGCCGGAATTCCTGCGCAGGAACGCGAATGATACCAGCCGGTGCCGCGCCGGTCGGAGCCACGCAGCGTGCTCTTGCTGATGCCGCTTCGTTACCAATCGAGCCAGTAGCAGCCGCCGCCGACGCCGACGCGGAATTCCTGCTCGCGCGGTCCGCCAAAGCTCGTGCTGCCGGTCCTGACAGTCAATGTCCCGGAAGATTCGGGCGCGTCGTTGGCGAGGCTCGCATCGGTGTCGAGCTCGACTCCGATCAGCGGCCGCTGGCCGAGCTCGGCGATTTCCTTTAGGCGCTCATGCGCTTCGGCGCTGCCGACGCCGTTCCACCGAACGAGGCTGGTGATCGCGTTCGTATCGCGCCGCGACAACGCGTTGGCCAAAAGATCGCGCAGCTCCGTGGGAGAACGCGGACACGTCATCGCAACCGCGGAAGCGGCGTCGATAGCCGGAGATGATGATGGACGGGAATCGGCGCGACCGTTCGTGCCGCTCACTTCCGCGCCGCCGCACGCGACACCTGAGAATATGATCTCACCGTGCTCGCCGATGCAGCGATGCACGGTTTGTCCGCTCTCCGTTTGCGCAACGCACGGCGCCGCAATCGCGAGGAGGAGTGCGAGACAAAGGAGGTTGCGCATCGGCGAAGCGTAGTGACCGCAAGCTGTACCGCGCCTGCCTCAACGCATGCGTTCGAGGACCGCGAGCGTGGCCTTCGCGCGATTGAGCGTGTAGAAGTGCAGGCCCGGTGCGCCGCCCGCGACAAGCCGCTTGCAGAGATCGCCGACCACGTCGGCGGCGAATTCGCGGATCGATTCGACGTCATCACCGAGTGACCCGAGCCGCTTGGCGAGCCAGCGCGGAATCTCGGCGCCGCAAAGATCGGAGAAGCGCTTCAACTGCGTGAAGTTCGCGATCGGCATGACGCCGGGCACGATCGGCACATCGATGCCGGCCTTGCGCGCCGCTTCGACGAAGTGGAAATACGCATCCGCGTTGTAGAAGTACTGGGTGATCGCGCCATTGGCACCGGCTTCGACTTTGGTCTTGAAGTGCTTGATGTCCGCGTGCGAATCGTCCGACTGCGGATGCACTTCCGGATAGCACGCGACTTCGATGTGGAAATGATCGCCGGTCTCTTCGCGCACGAACGCAACGAGATCGGACGCATGGCGGATCTCTCCGAGCGTCGCCATGCCCGACGGCATGTCGCCGCGGAGCGCAACGAGCCGCGTGCAACCCATCTCGCGATAGTGTTTGAGCAGCGAGCGGATTTCCTCGCGCGAGCCGCCCATGCATGAGATGTGCGGCGCTGCTTCGAGCGCGTGCGTTTCGCGGAGATGTCGGATGGTTTCCGGCGTGTAGCTGAGCGTCGAGCCGCCGGCGCCGAACGTGACGCTGACGTATTCGGGCCCGCGTGCCTTCAACTTCGGCAGCGCTTTTTCCAGCGTCTCGCGCTGCTCGTCGGTCTTGGGTGGAAAGAACTCGAAACTGATCGGGATCACGCGGGCATTTCCGAAGTGGGTGGACCGAAGCCCACCCGATGCGAGCTACAAGGTGGGCCTCGGCCCACCGTTTCGCGATTGCGGTTTCATGTGCCGATCAATACCGGTAATGCTCGGCCTTGTACGGTCCATCGATCGACACGCCGAGATAAGCCGCCTGCTCGGGCGTCAGCTTGGTCAACTTCACGCCGATTTTTTCCAGATGGAGCCGCGCGACTTCCTCGTCGAGTTTCTTCGACAGTCGATATACTGTCTTTTCGTACTTTTCCTTGTTCGCCCACAGATCGATCTGCGCGAGCGTCTGGTTCGAGAACGAATTCGACATCACGAAGCTCGGGTGCCCATGCGCGCAGCCGAGATTCACGAGACGACCTTCGGCAAGCACATAGATCGAATGACCGTCGGCGAAATCATAGCGGTCGACCTGCGGCTTGATCGTGTCGCGCTTGACGTCCTTGGCGGCGTTGAGGCGATCGATCTGGATCTCGTTGTCGAAGTGGCCGATGTTGCAGACCAGCGCGTCGTGCTTCATGCGCTGCATGTGCTCGAACGTGATCACGTCCTTGTTTCCGGTCGTCGTGACGTAGATGTCGGCGCGGCCGAGCGTGTCTTCGACGGTCGTGACTTCGAAGCCTTCCATCGCGGCCTGAAGTGCGTTGATCGGATCGATCTCGGTGACGATGACGCGCGCGCCGAAGCCCTTCAGCGAATGCGCGGAACCTTTGCCGACATCGCCGTAGCCGCACACCACCGCGACTTTGCCGGCGACCATCAGATCGGTCGCGCGCTTGATGCCGTCAGCGAGCGACTCGCGGCAACCATAGAGATTGTCGAACTTCGACTTGGTCACCGAATCGTTGACGTTGATCGCCGGCACCAGCAGCTTGCCTTCTTCCTTCATCTGGTAGAGCCGGTGCACGCCGGTCGTCGTTTCCTCGGAAACGCCGCGCCAATCCTTCGCGACCTGCTTCCAGAATCCGGGACGCTCCTTCTGCGTGCGCTTCAGGAGATTCTTGATCACCTGCTCTTCGTGATTCGACGACGCGGTGTCGATCCAGTTGTCGCCTTCCTCCATCTGCACGCCCTTGTGAATCAGGAGCGTGACATCGCCGCCATCATCGACGACGAGCTCCGGACCCTTGTTGCCCGGATGCGTCAGCGCATCGAGCGTGCAGTCCCAGTATTCCTCGAGCGTCTCGCCTTTCCACGCGAAGACGGGGACGCCACTCACGGCGATCGCGGCGGCGGCATCATCCTGCGTCGAGAAAATGTTGCACGACGCCCAGCGCACCGAAGCACCGAGCGCGCCGAGTGTTTCGATGAGCACCGCGGTTTCCTTGGTCATGTGCAAGGAGCCGGTCACGCGCACGCCCTTCAGCGGTTTCTGCGGTGCGTACTTGCCGCGGATCGACATCAGCCCGGGCATTTCCTCCTCGGCCATGCGGATGCGCTTGCGACCGAGCTCGGCGAGCGCGAGATCGCGGACCTTGAAGTCCTGGTTGGGCGAATTCTTGACGACGGCGTTCATGGATGACTTCTCCAATCGAACGGGCGCCGTTGTACGGGATGCCGGCCAAGCCTGGCCACGGTTGCATCGCACTGGGTGCGGGCCCTGCGGAAGGGTCCGCAGGTTACGTGGTCGCAGCGCCCCTTGGCGGGCGGGGGATTTATTATATCGCTTATTCGCGATGAAGCGATATATCGGGTTCTTTAGGTCTCCCCAAGGGGAGGGTTGGGTGGGGATGGTGCTGGTTCGGTTTTCGGTTTGACTGGGTTTTGCGAAAACCGCTTCACGTCCGTGTGTTTTTCCGCTCGCCATCCAGGCGAGCGGGTCACTTCTCTTTGCTTGCCCAAAGAGAAGTAACCAAGAGAAAAGTCGCCCCGCGCGACCCGAGAGGTCGACGCGCGCAGCGCGACGGGTGAGGGGCAGCGAACCGGAACGATTCGCCATCTTGCGAAGCGCCGCGCTCCGACGTCCCCTCGCCCCAGCCCACTCCCGCAAGCGGAAGAGGGAGCATCAGCGGCTGCCGGCGTCAGGCTGAAGCATCCCGCTCACCGCCATCGAATCGCGTTCCGCTCTTC
>Ga0157372_10006980_pt1 | contig 12027 bp, 9 predicted proteins | sample C55metaG_FD_115307 | JGI IMG/M metagenome (GOLD analysis project Ga0157372, IMG submission 115307) | Corn rhizosphere microbial communities from Kellogg Biological Station, Michigan, USA - C5-5 metaG | ecosystem: Host-associated > Plants > Roots > Rhizosphere > Soil | place: USA: Michigan... | reverse complement strand
TCGCTCATCATCGTGGTTCGTCCAAGGTGGGCGGCGTGTCGCCGCGTCACCTCGATGAGTGCATCAGCACGTCGCCGGTCGGTGACGTCGACGAGCGAGAGCACGACACCGCCAGCCGCGCGCCTCAGCGCGTCGACAGTCATCTCGTACCAACGATTTTCCGGCGGCCACCGGAATTCACCGCGAAACGTCGTCATCCGCCGCATGAGCACCGCTTCGATTCCCTGACGGATTTCCTCGGCGCCTTCATATCCATGCGCTTCGGCGCGCCGGACTTCATGGAGATAGCTGCGTCCAACGATCGGGCGGCTCACCATTCCGCGAGGTCTATCGCGACCCGCTGCTCGCCATGCCTCGTTGACGCGCATCACGGTGCCCCTGCCGTCGAGAACCGCGATTCGCGTCGACAGCGAGTCGAGCAGGAGGGCGTCATCCGTGTCGAATGTCCGCTCAGCCGGGTTCTCGACGGCGGTCCGTTCGGCATGCGTTTCGATCGTTGCGATGTGCATCACGAGTTGCCTATCGATGCGAGTGGTCGTTCAGGTGCGGGCGGACGAGAGCGATGAGCGCGTCGGAGTCGAATGGTTTTCTCAGATAGCCGCAGGGTCCGACGCATCGCGCCAACTGGGTCGAACAGACTTCGTACGCGGTAATGAAGATGACCGGTGTGAGCCTTCCTTCGGCGGCCAGTCGCGCCTGCAGCTCGAACCCGTTCAATCCACCGAGGTGGACGTCGAGAATCAAACATCGGGGTTCGGCCGACACGTTTCGCTGCAGGTATTCCTCCGCCGAACCGAATGTCATCGTTGGAATCCCATTTCTTCGGAACATTCGGGCGAGCGATGTGCGAATCGACGCGTCATCGTCGACGATTCCAACCCATGAGTCTTTTTCAATGGCCGGCCGAACGGGCGACTTCTCGGTCATCATCAACGACACGGCGTTCCTCCACACCGAACACGGCCGGATCACGTCGGTAATTATCCGCGCCACCCGAACCTGCTCCATTGGACTAAGGGACAATGCGTCCGGCGTGCGTGCTTTCGACGCCGCCAGAGATCGGTGGGACGATCGTCCAATGCGAGCCGAGGGAGCGGCCTGCCTAACCTCACTCGCGCGCAACACTGCTCGAAGGAGGCCGGGCCATCGGCTATTCGTCACGGGCTGAATCCGATCGGTTCGAACGTTTTTCGCTGACGATCGGTGGGCCCCTCTACAGATTGTACCAGCGATCTCGGTTGCTCGACCCGCCGATCGAGCACGTCGAGCGTCGAGTGATCGCCGTCATCGTCCTCACTTGGCTGCCGTTGTTCCTGCTGTCCCTGAGTGACGGAAAGGCGTTCGACGGAGCGCGCATTCCATTCGTGCTGGACCTGAATGTCCAGACACGATTCCTCGTCGCGCTCCCAATGCTCATCGCGGCCGAACCGCTCGTGCATCGCTGGATGCGCACCATCGTTCGCCAGTTCGTCGACCGCGGAATCGTCCTGCGCGGCGAGCTCTCCCGATTCGACGCGATCATCGATAGCACGATCAGCATGCGCAACTCCGTGGTCGTGGAGGCCGCGCTATTCATCGTCTCGAGCGCCGTCAGCTACTTTATTCGTCGCGATCAGTGGGCGGCGCGTCCGGGGATGTGGTACCTCGAGCTCGGTGCCGACGGGCGACCGTATCTCACGGCCGCGGGCTGGTGGTACTCGCTCGTCAGTCTCAACGTTTTTCGCTTCGTGATTCTCCGCTGGTATTATCGACTGCTGATCTGGTACAGCTTTCTGTGGCGGACGTCGCGGTTGGCGCTCAGGTTGAATCCGCTTCATCCAGACCAAGCCGGCGGCTTGGGATTCCTGGCTCGGAGCATGACGGCGATCGCACCGGTCTTCGTCGCGCAGACCATCACCATCGCCGGTGAGATCGGCGGTCGCGTTTTTCAGGACGACGTCAGAATCGATCGGTTCATCCCGGACATCATCGGCTTTCCGATCCTGTTCTCGCTGCTCGCGGCCGCTCCGCTCGCGTTCTTTTCAGCCGGGCTGATTCGCACCGGCTTTCACGGCGCGATCGAGTACGGTGAGTTGGCGTCGCATTACGTCGACGAGTTTCGGCAGACGTGGATGGGGAGTCGAAAAACGCCATCCGGACCGCTGCTCGGCAGCCCCGACATTCAGTCCCTCGCCGACCTTTCCAATTCGTTCGACATCGTCCGCGGAATTCAGGTCATACCGGTCGGCTTCCGATCCGTTTTGGCTTTCGTCCTCGCCACGGCTCTTCCCTTTCTTCCATTGACGCTCAGCGTCCTTCCACTGAGCGAGCTGGTTCGCCGAGTCATCGAACGCGCAATCTGAACGAGTGCCCGTCATGCCAGAGGTCCTGTCGAGGGAAACGCCCGGTGGACCACGAAAGCTCTCCGACGAAGAAGCGCGAGAAATCGCCGTCGAGGCGTACATCTACGCCTTTCCCCTCGTGCTGATGGAGATCTCCCGGCGCACCTCGACGAACATCGCGGCGCCGGGACACAGGAAGGCGCCCGTCAACCGCTTCGGCCACATGCAGCGGTTTCCGGATGCAAGCTTCAGGGACGGCGTGATGTTGCCGAACGTCGACACGCTCTTCTCGGTTCTGTGGTACGACGTCTCCGCCGAACCGCTCGTCATTCAGAAGCCCGATTCGGGCGGCCGCTATCATCTGCTGCCGATTCTCGACATGTGGACCGATGTCTTCGCGTCGCCCGGATCCCGCACTACGGGAGATGGCGCGGAAATCTTCGCGATCGTCGGCCCACGATGGCGCGGCGCGCTGCCCGATGGTGTTCACTGCCTGACAAGCCCGACGGAACAGGGCTGGATCAACGGGCGCACGCAAACCGATGGCGTCGCCGATTATCCCGCCGTACATGATTTCCAAAACGGGCTGACCGCCTGTCCATTGAGTCGTATGGGGATGCCGTGTAAGCTGTCGCCGAGTCACGTCGTTGCCGGCATGGCCAAAACCCCGCCGCTCGAACAACTCGAGGCGATGGACGTCGCCGCCTTCTTTTCAATGTTCGCCGAGCTCTCCCGCCACAACCCGCCCCATGCACAGGATCAGCCGATTCTCGCGCGGATGGCGCGCGCGGGACTCGAGCCTGGCAAAGCATTCGTCCTCTCGCAACTGCCGTCACCGGTCCGCGAGGCATTCGACGCCGCGCCGGGCTTGGCCCTCGATGAGCTCAAAGGTGAGATTTTCCGAACCGGTCCCGTCATCAACGGCTGGCACTTCCTTGGCCAACCTATGGGGACGTACGGAGCTGACTATTTGCATCGCGCCAGCGTCGCCTACAACGCGCTGGGCGCCAACGTGGCGGAGGATACGTCCTATCTGCTGCTGACCACCGACGACCAGGGTCGGCGGCTCGACGCGGATGTCGCGTACTCCATCCATTTCGACAAGGCTGTCCTTCCTCCAGTGCACGCGTTCTGGTCGGTGACCGTCTACAACGACAAGCGCTATTTCACGGAGAACCCGATCAACCGGTTCGCGCTCAGCGATCGCGACGACCTCGCCTTCAATCCCGACGGCTCCCTCGACCTCTGGATTCAGCGCGATGATCCAGGCGGCGGACGGACCCCGAACTGGCTGCCGGCGCCGCGGCAGGGGCTATTTTCCCTCATTCTCCGCCTCTATTGGCCAAAGCCCGAGGTAGTGGCTGGAGAGTGGCGACCACCTCCGCTGGTTATCGCGCGCTGACAAAATCGTCGCACGGGTGACAGCCCGGCGCCTTGATCAACCCGGTTGGTTTGTCACGGTTTTTTAGAGACTCGAAGTCCGCGGAAAACGCCTTCCCGAGGTTATTGGACTAAAGTCCAATGCGGCGACCTACGGGAAATGCGAGCGTCTTCGCGTGCTCAGGGCGCTCGCCGTCAGCATCGCCTATTTCCTTGGCGCCGAAATAGGGTTTGCCCTCACGCCGCAGCCGCAGCCGGTGTCTACCCTTTGGCCACCGAATGCGGTGCTCTTGGGCGCCCTGTTACTGGCTCCGAGGCGCAGCTGGCCGTTGCTCATCGCCGCCGTGTTGCCGGCCCATCTTTTGGCCGAGTTGAACGCCGGCGTCCCGCTTGGCATGGCGCTCTCGTGGTTCGTCAGCAACTGCGGCGAAGCACTGATCGCTGCCGCGCTGGTTCGCAAATTCGTCGATGGGCCGGTGCGTCTCGACAGCGTGCGGCGCGTTGCGCTCTTCGTCGTCGGCGCCGCCATCGTGCCGGTCTTTTTATCGTCGTTCGTCGATGCCGGCCTCGTCGCTCTCAATCATTACCAAACGGAGGCCTACTGGGAGGTATGGAGCGCCCGGTTCTTCTCGAACGTGCTCGCCACGCTCGCGATCGTTCCGGTCATCCTGACGTGGGGCGATCATCTTCCGATACGGATCCGCTCAATCTCGCCGCGCAAAGCCCTCGAGGCGGCTTGGCTCGGCGTCGGACTGCTGTTGGTGTGCCTGTTCGTGTTCGAGGAACCGGCGGGGGGTCTCGCCGCGACGCCGGCGCTTCTCTTCGCGCCGCTGCCCTTCCTCTTTTGGGCCTCGGTCCGTTTTGGCCCCGCGGGGGTGAGCTCCTGTCTGCTCGTCCTGGCATTGATGTCGGTGTGGGGCGCCATCCACGGCCGCGGTCCGTTCGACGAACGCTCGATCGCCGACAACGTGTTCTCGCTTCAACTTTTTCTCATCATCAACTTCATCCCGCTGCTCACGCTCACCGCCGTCATCCGCGAGCGCGCCGTGGCGGTCGAAGATGCCAGGCGCTCGGCGCAACAGCTGCAGATCGCGTTGACCGCGGCGCGCATGGGGACGTGGGAGTGGGACCTCGTGCAGGGTTCGGGCAAGGTCTCGCGCGAGGCGGAAGTGATCGGGATCGAACGCGCGACTTACAAGCATTTCATCGAGGAGCTCGTCCATCCGGACGACCGATCGGCGGTCGAGGCGGCGGTGCTGTGCGCGCTCGAGGAGGATCTGCCTTACGAGGCGGAATTCCGGATCAGGCACGGCGACAATGTCAGATGGCTCCACAATAAAGGCGTCGTGGTGCGGAACCCGGACGGTCTCGCCGTTCGCATGATCGGTGTTTCGACGGACGTCACCGCGCGGAAATTCGCCGAAGCGGCGTTGCTTCGTGAAACGACGCTGCGAGAAAGCGAGTCGCGTTTCCGAAGCCTCGCCGATGCCATGCCGCAAATCGTCTGGACGGCTCGCGGCGACGGCCAGGTGGACTATTTCAACCGTCGCTGGTACGAGTTCACCGACACGAAGCCGGGGACGATCACCGACCAAACGTGGCTCGCCGTCGTCCATCCGGCGGATCGGAGCGAACTGTCAGCCGCGTGGCGCGGCGCCGTCGCGAGCGGACGCGCCTACGAGCACGAAGCGCGCTTCTGGTCGGCGCGTCACGCCGGCTATCGGTGGCATCTCGACCGTGCAATACCGGTGCGCGACGACGCCGGCGACATCACGCGCTGGTACGGGACATCCACCGACATCGATGATCACAAGCGCGCCGAGCAGTCGCTGCGCCGCAGCGAGTCCGAGCTGAGGATCCTCAGCGAATACCTCGAGCAGCGCGTCGCGCAACGAACCGCTCAGCTTACCACGGCGAACGCGACGTTGCGGGAAGAGATCGACGTCCGGCTACGAATCGAGGCCGCGCTCCGCGCGTCGGAGGAACGGTTCGCCAAGGCATTTCGCGCCAGCCTCGACGCCATCGCCATCGTGCAGTATCCCAGCATGCGCATCGTCGAGATCAATGACCGTTGGGAGATGTTGTTCGGCTATCGGCGAAGCGAGGCGATCGGCAGCACGGTCGATGATCTCTCGATCTACGCGAGTCGCGCCGAGACCGAAGACGTGGCAGGGTGCATCGCCGCGCAGGGATACATCAGGGAGTTCGAGCTCGACCTGCGGCGAAAGAACGGTGTGACCTTGCGCGCCGTGCTCGCCGCGGAGACGGTCACGGTCGACGGACAGCCCTGTCTCATCATGATGGTCCGCGACATCACCGAACGCCGGCGCGCCGAACGGGAGCTCGAGGTCCAGCGTCACGAGCTCGCGCACCTCGGCCGCGTCGCACTGCTCGGCGAGCTTTCCGGCGCGGTCGCTCACGAGCTCAATCAACCGCTCGCGGCCATTCTCACCAACGCCCGCGTCGCCCAGCGCATGATGGTCGGCGAGAAGCCTCCTCCCGATCAAGCGATGCTGCGCGAGATCCTCGAGGACATGGTCGCCGACAGTCTTCGCGCCGGGTCCGTCATTCACCGCGTCCGGGGACTCATCCGCAAGGATGACGCAATCCGCCAGCTCGTGAACCCGAACGAGGTCGTCGCCGACGTGCTCGACCTCGCGCACAGCGATCTCATTCGCCGCGGCGTGACGGTCGCCACCGATCTGCCGTCTTCGCTGCCCCTCGTGTTGGCCGACCGCGTGCAGCTTCAGCAGGTGCTGCTCAATCTCATGGTGAACGCATGCGATGCGATGGTGGACAACGCGCCACGCGAGCGCATGCTGACGGTCGGTGTGAACGAGGAGGGCAACACGGTGCGAATCTCGGTCGCCGACCGCGGACCGGGCGTCGCCGCGGGCCTCATCGACGCCGTCTTCGAGCCCTTCGTGACCTCGAAGCCCCAGGGGCTCGGGCTCGGCTTGGCGATCTGTCGCTCGATCATCAGCGCCCACGGCGGCCGCATCTGGGCGGCGAATAATCCGGGCCGCGGCGCCACGTTCAGCTTCGTCCTCCCCGTGCCCGTCGCCGTGCCATCGCCGACGACCGCGGACTCGGCGCGTTCCTCCGCGCTGCTCGGATCGGCCGCCAACTGACGCGTACGTTCCGCTCTTGATCTGCTCGGCGCGACGCGTGGTCGCGTCCGGATGCCGCGCGTTTGGACAAAAGACCAACGCCCAAGGCCCAATACAGCGCGGACGCGCTGACCGGTAGCCTGCAATCGCGGCTGATCGCCGCGTCGCATCCATTTCGAAGGAGCATGGAGGAACGAATGATCGGTACACCACAATCTCAACGCCATACGTGGACGGCTCTTCGAGCCGCCGGCCTTGTCATTGGCGTTGCGAGTCTGTTGACAACGGCTGCGTGCGGCGATGACGGGGATCTCAACCTTGTCCCCGTCAACCCGGGAACCCCGATTGGCAACATCGTCACGACGTTCAAGGACTCGTCATTCAACTTTACCACGTTGCACACGTTCGCGATGCCGGACACGGTCGTGCATTTCGAGCCGCTGTCCCCGGACCCGGTGTCGCGCGACTTCGATCGCACGGCTCTGGATCGCGTGCGCCAGGACTTCCTCGCGCGCGGTTACACGGAGGTCACACCATCTTCAACGCTGATTCCGGACTTCGTCGTGCTCGTCGGCGCCGCGGCGACCGACAACTTCGACGCGTTCGTGTCCAGCAACTGGCTCACGATCTGGGGCTTCTCGCCGGTGTGGGTGTTCAACCCTGCGTTCAACAACTCGTGGATTCTCATTTCTCCGTGGCGGGCGGCTATCGGCGCGGTAACGTTCCCGCGCGGAACGCTCATCGTCACACTGATTCCAACACTGACTGTGAATCCGCTGGCGCAGAGCATCAACGCTGCATGGGCCGGCGTTGCCAACGGTGTCATCGGCTTGCAGAGCAACGCGACCGTCACGGCGGCGATCGACGAAATGTTCCGTCAGTCGCCTTATCTGACGAACACGACCCCGTAATCTGGTGCGGCTCGACGATGCTCCATCGGCCACCCGTCGCTGGAGCATCGTCTGACCGCGTCATTCAATCTTCTCGCGCCATCGGCAGGATCAGCCGTGTTGGACTCATATCGCCAGCTGCTCACGCAGATCTCTGATCACGGCGGTGAGCACCTGTTCGCGAGGGACGGCGATGGCCCTCGCCACCTCTCGGAGTTTTCCACCGTCGCGCAGCTGCTGTTTCTCCTCGAGGCAACGGGTCGCATCGAAATCGTCGGCATGCCACGACTCGACCGCACGCAGCCTGGAATTCACTACACCCAGATCCGCGTGCGTCTCACGCCGTCCGGCCGTGCCGAGCTCGAAGCCGAAACGCAGCGCCAAATCTGAACCGTTCAATCACCATCATTTTCACCCCGGAGTCTGACCCCATTTTTTTGATTGGGGTCAGACTCCATTTTTTAAATGGGGTCAGAGTCGCGAAATTTTTTGCCACAAGGCAAGCATGCGAGTCAGCTTTGTTGACACACTCCGCCGGAACCCCGCGCTGGACCCCGCCGGCGCCGCCCCGCGCCGCGCATAGAGGTGGCACGACTGCTGCCTAACATGGAGTCAGGCGTACGGGTGCTCCATCTGACGATCGGCGGCTCCGGCGCTCAGCAATGATGCAGTCATGGGGGATCGAGCCGGCGGTGTCCAGTCACCGCCGGCTCGGCTACATCCATCTTTCGCGCCTCATCGCGAGCCGATCCCTACGGCTCCGGGCATAACACCCTACCCTATGCAGCATTCCTCTGAACCGCTCGCTAACACTGAGCTCACTCTCGTCGAGCGCACGCTGCTGCGACAAGCCAATCTGCGCGCCTCCGAACGGTGCGCCGTCGCAGAGCGCGATTTCAGAGCGCATCTGTCGGAGCTGACCGCTATCACGCGCGACGGCCACATCACGGCCAGCAGTCTTTCCCCGAACTTGCTCGTCGGGCTTCGCGTCGCGGTAGAAGATTTTACCAGCAGCGCCCGCACGCTGTACCCATCGGCAGAAGTCCTGCTGTTGTCGCTCAAGCAAACCGTGACGGACGCCGTGGGGCCGGACGACGTACAGGCCCGCGACTTGGTGCAGACGGTCGTCGCGTGGGCGATCGAAGCCTACTTCGCCCGATAGCGCGATTCCGCACCGCACGAGCGGCTCAGAATCGAATGATGCCGATCGGAATGCGAGTGATCGGCGGCGGCTCATTGGGGAGCTTGCCGGGTTGAGGATCCGCGCCGCTACGAAGCGCTAACGCAATCCCAAGCGAGACCCCTCCGACGATGCCCGCTCCCAGAATCGTCGTCCGCCCAACGTCGAGCGTTCGCCGCTCGAGGGTCACCAAATCGCCCGGCGCGATCGGGACCCTCGCGGGCAGTGGAGCGACGGCTTCCGTCACGTGGGACATCGCCCCGTTCGGGACTTCGAGCATCATCGATCCGTTCATGTTCTCGGTGACGTTGCCGACGAGCGTTCGCACATCGAGGTTGTGAAGCATCGGACCAACGCGATCGGACGCCGCGCCGGTAATTTGCGCCCGCACCTCCGCTCCCACCGGCACCGCCGCGGCCTCGATCGGCTGGTACGTGTAACAGCCGACGAGGCCAACCAGCGGAGCCACCGCAATCATGCGGCACAGGATTCGTCGATTCACTCGACTACTTCTCGTCCAGGCAACCCTGAAAATTCGGATTGTTGCGTTCGGAGAACGGGACGGTCACCGTCGTACTTGATCCGTACGTGCCTTCCAGCGGCGGCGTGAGCTGGCCAGTCGGAAACACCGCTTCCGTGCCGCGCTTGTACACGCGGACGAGCCGGCGTAGGTCGCCAAGGCGATGTCCGGTGAGCCACAGCCAGTACGCGCGTTCCTTGTACAGGAGATCGATCGCCCCGTCCTGCGTCGTCGGCGCGCCGGTGGTGAGCGCCGCGACCGTTACGTTGGACGTCGTCGTGCCGCCGATCGGCGCGCCGCCCGTACGTAAGGAATTCAGCGCGGCGTACACGGCGTCGCGGGCGGCTTGGGTGCCCGCCTGTAGCTGTGACTCCGCCTCGATCAACCGCGCCTCGGCCCCCGTCGTTACGACGCCGTCGCTGAACTGCGTGTACTTGCTCTGATTCGGCTGATTGATGAACTGGCTACTGAATCCCGCGCGCGTCGAGTTCGACCACGGGATGCGAGCGTCCTGCGCCGCGGTTTGCCCGAGGAACAGCAAGCCGTTTTTTCCTTCGCCCGAAACGAGGCGATAGCGCGATGCACCGCTCGTCGTTCCGCTCCACGAACCGTTGGACGTACTGTTCGCCGAGTGAGACGTCGTGAGTATGAAGTTGGTCGGCACGCCATTCACCGCGACTGCCGCTTCGGTGAACTTGCCGAGGTTCATCAGCGTGCGTCCCTTCCCCAACTTCGACCCGTTCAACACGCGCGAGTTCGTCTCGGCGAGTGATAGCGCGGTATCGAAGTGAGCAAGCGCGAGCTGGAACATCTCGTCGGTCTTCAGCGGCGTGCCGAACGTGGTGGTCGTCCCGTCTTCGCTCGAGAATGGCACGCCGGAGCACCACGCTTCCCCGAAAAAGAGCTCGCTATATGCAAGGAGCATGTACATCTCGCCGCGATTCGCCAGTGGCGTCGGCGCCGTGGTCGCAAGGGTCAAGGCGGCCCGGGCCGCGCCGGTGCGGGCGCGCTGCATGGCGCGGTAGACCGATTCCATCTCGCTGTTGGTCTCGACCGACTTCCGCGCGTTGATAGTGAGACGGCCGTCGAACGTATCGCTCGCCAATAGCTCGTCCGCGAGGTTCCCGCTCATCGTCACGTACGAATCGGTGTTCCCGTCGAACGCCGACACGAAATCGGCGATGACGCCGACGCGTAGCGGCGTCGCGCCGGTCGGCGTCGAGAACGGACCTGGATTCTGGATGTCTGGATCGGTCACTTGGAGCAGCGAGTCCTTTTTGCACGCGACCGCGAAAGTCGCGAGCACCAGGCTCGCACCCACAATGGTGGCGCGCGCCGAGAAGAACGGCGTCACGCTCCAAACACGAAAGGTCTTGGGCATGGTGGTCGCTCCTCAGAAGCTCAGGTTGAGACGGACGGTGTAGTAGCGGAGTGGCGGCGTCGCGAAGTACTCCTCGGCGCCGCGCTGATCGCCGTTCCCGACCGTGGCCTCCGGATCGACGCCGGAGTACGGCGTCCAGACGTGCAGGTTCCGGCCGGCGGCGACGATCGACGCCCGCGTCGCCCGCATGCGATTCGCCAGCCCGTCGGGAAGCTGATACGTCACCGCCACCTCGCGCAGCCGCGTGAACCTTCCGTTCTCGTACATGCCGCTGTAGACGGAATAGTTGTTCACCGCGATCGTGCGTGCCTGCTCCCACAGCGTCGCATCCGGATCCCAGAATCCCTTCGCCGACAAGCCCCCCTGCGATTGGTGTCGCAGCGTGTTGTTGAATTTGAGATTTCCCTGCTTGTGATCGAACTGCGCCGAGATCGCCAGCTTGTGTTTGAGCATCTCGACGCGCGGGTTGACCGCCATCTCGATCGTCGGGAGCGTCGGCCCGAAGTACACGGCCGTGTCCGCGGCTCGGCAGGTGTTGACGTCCTGACAGACTTCATTCACCGAGAGAAGCCCGTCGCCATTCGCATCCTTCCAGCTGACCACCTTGCCCCACAGTCCGAAGAGCGGATACCCCGGCGCGTTGTACTGCGTATTGCGATTGCCGGTGAACACCGGGGTCACGCCCTCACCGAGCGTGACCACCCGGTTCTTGAGCGTCGATCCTGTGACCTGCAGATCGAAGCTGAAATCGTTGTTGTCGACAAGCCGGTTGTTGAGCGACGCCTCGAATCCCTGGTTTGTGATCGAACCGAGATTGTCGAAGATCGAGGGCAGACCCGAGATCGACGGCGCGATCGGGCGGGCGATGATCGCGTCTTTCGTCTTCTTGTCGTAGTAGGTGAGCTCGAGTGTCGTTCGGTTGCTGAAGAGCTGCGCGTCGAACCCGGCCTCGAATTCGCCGGAGTACTCGGGGCGTAGTTTCGGGTTACCGAGCGCCCCGATGCGCACACCCGGTTGGTCTGCGCCGCCGATCGTCGCCGTCGTCGAGGTAAAGAACCGCGCGGCGGCCGTCGTGCTGGGCTGCACGCCCGACGCGCCATACGTACCGCGGAGACGGAGCGAGTTGAGCCAGCTCGGATGCGGGAAGTAGCCTTCATCCGAGAGCAGCCATGACGCGCCGACCTTCGGGTAGAACACACCCTTGAACGATTTGCCGAACGAACTGTTACCGTCGTAGCGAAGTCC
>Ga0157372_10006979_pt1 | contig 12028 bp, 10 predicted proteins | sample C55metaG_FD_115307 | JGI IMG/M metagenome (GOLD analysis project Ga0157372, IMG submission 115307) | Corn rhizosphere microbial communities from Kellogg Biological Station, Michigan, USA - C5-5 metaG | ecosystem: Host-associated > Plants > Roots > Rhizosphere > Soil | place: USA: Michigan... | reverse complement strand
GTTCGGCAAATAAAATCTCGATCCTGTTAACATTTTGCGCATGCCTGAAACTGGTTTGCTTGCGCTCAGGCTCGGAGTCGCACTAGGCACCGGGTTATTGATTGGTGCGGAGCGCGAGAGGCGCAAAGGAAAAGGTCCTCTGCGCGCGGCCGCCGGCATACGGACATTCACGATTACGGCATTGTTAGGTGCGGTCTGTTTTCAACTTGGGGGCGCAGTATTACTTGCCGTTGTAATCCTGGCGTTGGCGGGACTCACAGGCCTTTCCTATCTTCGTACTCAGAAAGAAGACCCGGGACTGACTACTGAGTCTACATTGCTCCTCACACTGATCCTGGGTGCGCTTGCCATGCGAGAACCCGCATTAGCCTCTGTCGTGGCAGTGGTTGTCGCAATTCTGCTTGCAGCACGAACCGAACTGCACCGTTTTGTACGCACGGTGCTGACCGAGCAGGAACTGCAAGACGCGCTCATTCTTGCAGGCGCTGTGATAGTGGTCCTGCCACTGATCCCTAACCGTTACATTGGGCCTTTCGGCGCAGTCAATCCACGCACAGTTTGGAAAATTGTGGTGCTAATGATGTCGGTGAGCGCATTCGGATACGTCGCAGTACGGGCAATGGGCCCGCGCTTTGGATTGCCAGTAGCGGGCTTCACGTCTGGTTTTGCATCGAGCGCCGCCACGATAGCCGCGATGGGGGCACGAGTGCGGGAACAGCCGGAGGTCACGTGGCCTGCAACGGGCGGCGCAGTCTTGTCCTCGATCGCGACCATCGCTGAATTATGGGTGATCTTATGGGTCACCAACCAATCGGTTTTATCTCGTGTCAGGCTCGCTTTAATCTGCGCGGGCGTTGCCGCTGCGCTTTACGGCGCGATATTTACGCTTGGCATGTTAAGACACCGATCGTTAGGCAGCGCTACTCGCGGCTCGGCTTTCAGCCTGAAGGTTACACTGACTCTGGCAGCAACTCTCACTGCTGCCGTATTCGCATCCGCGGCCGCGAATGCAGTATTTGGGAGAAGAGGCTTAATTGCCGCGTCCGCCTTGGCTGGTTTTGGCGATGCGCATTCGGCAGCGGTATCGATCGCTTCTTTGGTCACGGCTGGCAAGATCACGGCGAACGATGCGGCCATACCCATCTTCGCCGCATTCACAACAAATACGGTGACGAAAGCGGTGCTTTCCTTTACTGCTGGCGGGCGCGGCTTTGCGTTCCGAGTCGTCCCGGGTCTGATCCTGATGACAGTGCCATTATGGGTAGCTGCTTTTGTTGGCAGATGATGCCGGGCACTGTCTGCGCCACGTCCGGGCGGGAAGCAAGCGGTGAAGGAGTTGCGTGAGAAATTCCTGAAGCTCAACAAGTGGCGGTTGAAGCTGAAAGCGCATCACGGGTAACTCCGAACCAGGTAGTTGATACAAACAAGCATTTTTCACCAGTTATTCGGAACTATGTTGCGCCTAAAATAGTTCCTCATGTCCGTCTCTCCCGCTCGCGCCGCGGCTTTCGACATTCTGTTGCGAATTGAAAGGACCGATGCGTACGCGTCCGAGATGCTGCATTCATCTCGATTCGCGAAGCTTTCCCTGGCCGATCACGGTTTGCTGACCGAACTGGTTATGGGCGTGTTGCGCTGGCGAGGGGTGCTGGATAAGCATATTGCGCAGCACTCAACTCAGTCGTTCGCAAAACTGGATAAAGAAGTGCTTACTGCACTCCGTTTGGGTGCTTATCAGCTTTTATTTCTTGATCGCGTTCCCACGCATGCAGCCGTGAATGAAAGCGTCGAACTGGTAAAGCAGGCGCGTAAACGCTCCGCCGTTGGAATGGTTAACGCGGTGCTGCGAAAAATCGACAACAGCTCACATGACCGGAGTGACATTTCACATCCGGATTGGCTGGTTGAACGCTGGAAGCAGAATTATGGATCAGAGACAGCGCGCAAAATTTGTGATTACAACAACTCTGCGCCCAAGCAGGCAATTCGTGTCACCCGTATTCAAACCAGTGTGGGGACAGCCGCCCCCGGCTGTCCGCGGGCCGAAGGCCCGAGAGGAAAACTGCCTGATGCCAGCTCAGAAATAAATCGAGCTGCGCTCGATGGACAGCCGGGGGCGGCTGTCCCCACATTTTTGACGAATGAATTAAGTTCCGACGGCATTCGTCTTGACGCCGGAAGCATGCTGGCAAATTCGTTCACAGTCACCTCCGGCGACATTACTCGCACCAAAGCCTTCCGCGAGCGGCGGCTAATTATTCAGGACGAAGGTTCACAATTGGTCGCTTTGGTGGTTGGCCCAGGGACTGCGATTCTGGATTGCTGCGCAGCGCCGGGCGGCAAGACGCGAATCATTGCGGAACAAAATCCTGACTCAACAATCATGGCGGTGGAACTTCATCCCCATCGCGCGGCGCTCTTGAAGAAATTGGTGATGTCTAACAACCTTCGTGTGATCACAGCTGATGCCCGCCAGCTCCCGCTGAATAAAAAGTTCGATCGCATTCTGGTGGACGCACCCTGCACCGGCACGGGCACCCTGGCGCGAAATCCCGAAATAAAGTGGCGGCTAAAAGCAGAGGACATTTCGAGACTGCAGATTTATCAGATCGCAATCCTCTCGTCCGCGATGAATCACATTGCGCCGCGCGGCCGAATAATCTATTCCACCTGTTCACTCGAGCCGGAAGAGAATGAGGAAGTTATAGAAAGAGCGCTTGCTGCGAAACCCGAATTTCGCGACCGAGATTGCCGCGATGAATTGCAACGGCTGAAAGATACTCGCGAGCTCGTCGTTGACAACATTGATTCTTTATTGAGCGGTCATTATCTGCGTACCATTCCCGGAGTTCACCCCAGCGACGGCTTTTTTGCAGCCATCCTCGAAAAGAAGTAGCGTCACTTCACTACAAAATTGATTGCCGCGCCGGACAGCACCTTCTGCCCCGGTGTCGGCTCCTGAGAAACCACGAGGGAAGTAGGCGATGCAGCTTGCGGCGTCGGGTTAACCGGACCTGCGCTCGCTGCGATCTGAGGCGCTGTCGCGGTAGGGCTTGCTGGCCCGGGCATGGAAACCGGCTGAGCAACCGTGACCTTCCCAACCACAAAACCTGCGCTCTGAAGAGTGGTGGTCACACTACCCAGCGGCTGGCCGATGAAGCTGGGCATCACGAACGCTTGTGGGGAGGAAGATTGCGCGACCAGCAAGCTGATCTTCGGAGCAGAAACGTCAATCGCGTTTGCCGGAGGATCTTGCGCAATGACCTGACCGTCTGCAGTTCCGGACAATTGTATTTTGTCGCTCGAACTGAGTTGCAGCCCACGCTCAGCAATGCTGATGGCGGCAGCACGATCGCTTTTGCCGACGACCTGGGGAATCGTAACGCGCTGTGGGCCCAGACTCAACGCCAGCCGCACTTGCCAGCTGCGGCGAACCAGGGTTCCGGGCAGCGGAGTTTGCGACAGAACTCGACCTTCCGGAATGGTTGTGCTGTAGTAATTGCTGTCTACCTGCGCGTCCAGACCGGACGACTCAGCCAGGCGGTGCGCCACGCTGGGAGATTTATTCCGCAACTCTGGTACTTTCACTTCGTGCACCTGTATAGCCAGCCGCATGGTGGTCAGCGCGGAAACCAACGCAACCACAAGCAGCAATAGTGCCATCAGGAAATAGCGAAGCAGGTTGCGCATTGGGCGATTATAATTCGCGGTCGCTGAAGTCAGATTTCGGTAAAACACATTTCAAGGAGAGTGTTGCGTGAAAGCATTTCTCACCGGCGTAATAATCGCGGTTCTTTTGATCGGGGCTGGAGCAGCTTACTACTTCACGTCGGGGACGGCGCCTGCTGCGGTCGAAGACAAGCCAATGCCCATGGAGAAGTTCTTCGCCAACAAGGCGCTGCATGCCCACATCGAAAAAGAAATGCCCAAGTCAATTCCGGTTGCGGCCGACGAAACTACATATCTCGCCGGAGCCCAGGTTTACCAGGATCACTGCGCCATTTGCCACGGTCTGCCGAATGTTGACCAGACTCCGATGGCGAAAGGAATGTTTCCCAAGCCGCCGACGCTCTTCAAAGGCAAGGGCGTGACCGATGATCCTGCCGGCGAGACTTACTGGAAGGTGGCGAACGGAATCCGGTTGACCGGAATGCCGGAATTTAAGCATTCACTGAATGACACCCAGATGTGGCAGGTAAGTTTGCTTCTGGCCAATGCCGATAAAATTTCTGATGCTGTCAAAGATAAGTTGAAGCCACCACCGTCTTCTGGGACTCCGGGAGTGGCTGAGCCGCCTGTGACGCATGTGCCGACGAAACCCGGCCGGGTGCCGATCAGTCCCCACTCCACGCCAATGATGTAAACGTTTATTGTTCTGCTGAAATGCTGACCGTCAGCTCGCGCTCGCGCGGGCCATCCAGTTCCACCAGCACCACTCGCTGCCATGTGCCAAGCAGAAGCTTTTTCTTTTCAAAAGGCAGGGAGATCGATGTTCCGATCAGTGCCGACAAAATATGGTCGGGCACGTGAGCTGGATTGTGCGGATGGCGGTAGCGTAGCTTCGGCACCATCGCTTCAAATGCGTCCAGCATGTCGAGATCAGTTCCGGGATCCAGATCAGCGGTGGTCAATGCTGCCGTCGTGTGAAGAACCAGCAAATGGCATACCCCGGAGCTGCTCTTTCCGAGTTGCTGCTCGATCAGGTCGGTGATGTCGAGCACTTGGCGCTTCTTATGAGTTTTGACTGTAAGCCGGGTCATAGAGAGATGTCGTTCTGGCGGCTTTATGATTTCCAGGCGGCGGGTATGGGATGTCTGGCCTCGTAAGCGGAAATTTCTGCCTGGTGCTGCAGCGTAAGCCCGATGTCGTCGAGACCCTCGAGCAAGCAGTGACGGGTGAATTCGTCGATCGGAAAACTCGCGGTTAATCCCCGATCGTCTCGAACGGTGCAGGCTTCAAGATCCACTGTGAGCTGGTAATCAGGAATTTCTGCTGCACGGCCGGCGATCTCCTCCACCTCTTGCTCTTTCAGAACTACTGTCAGCACGCCATTCTTTACGCAGTTGTTGGCGAAGATATCGGCGAACGAAGGAGCAATCACGGCACGGAATCCGTAGTCTGCGAGTGCCCAGACAGCATGTTCGCGCGATGATCCGCAGCCGAAATTTTTGCCTGCAACGAGAATGCTGGCTGCAGAGTATTGCGGCTGGTTGAGAACGAATGACTCGTCTGGATTGCCTTTTGCTGAACGGCGCCAATCATTGAAAAGAAATTCGCCGAAGCCGGTCTTTTCAATTTTCTTTAAAAATTGCTTGGCGATAATCTGATCGGTGTCGATGTTCGCCCGGTAGAGCGGCGCGACCGTGCCCGTATGTTTGCGGAATGGCTGCATAGGCCTCTTCTTCCTCTGTGAAACCCGGTGTTCTCTGGGGTTAAAGGTTTTTAAAATCCTAACCACAGAGAACACCGGGTTTCACAGAGAAAGACACAGAGGAAAATCATTATTCGGCATGAAACTTCCAGTTTCGAATGTCCGTGAAATGTCCTTCGATCGCTGCCGCCGCGGCCATCATCGGGCTCAACAGGTGAGTCCGCCCGCCTCGGCCCTGCCGGCCTTCGAAATTGCGGTTGCTGGTAGAGGCGCAACGCTCTCCGGGATTCAGGATGTCCGGGTTCATGCCCAGGCACATCGAGCAACCTGATTCGCGCCACTCGAATCCGGCTTCCTCGAAAATTCTATGCAGGCCTTCTTCTTCCGCCGCACGCTTCACCTTCTGCGATCCGGGAACCACCATGGCGCGAACGCCGTTCGCCACCCTGTAACCTCGAGCAACCCTCGCCGCCGCCCGCAAATCTTCGAGTCGCGAATTCGTACACGAGCCAATAAACACACGATCGATGCGAATCTTCTCGATCGGCGTGCCCGGCTCCAGTCCCATGTATTCGAGCATGCGTTGCGCATTCGGTCGGTCGTTTCCATTTGCTGGAAGATCAGGCACTCGACCGGTGATCGGCACCACCATGCCGGGATTGGTCCCCCAAGTCACAAAGGGCGCCAACTCGGCGGCATTAATTTCGACGACTCTGTCGTACTTCGCTCCAGGATCAGAAGTCAGTTGCCGCCATCGCGCCAGGGAGGCATCCCAGTCTTTGCCAGTCGGCGCAAACGGCCGTCCCTTGATATAGGCGAAAGTAGTTTCATCTGGCGCAATCATTCCGGCGCGAGCTCCCGCCTCAATGCTCATATTGCAGACGGTCATCCGGCCTTCCAGGGAAAGCGTGCGCACGGCCTCGCCGGCATATTCGATCACGTGTCCGGTGGCGCCATCGGTCCCAATTCTTCGCAAAATGCCGAGGACAAGATCTTTTGCGGTCACGCCTTCAGCCAGCTCGCCCTTGACCTGGATGAGCATGGTCTTCGGCTTGCGTTGGGGAAGACACTGTGTGGCCAGCACGTGCTCGACCTCAGAAGTGCCAATTCCGAACGCCAGCGCGCCGAATGCGCCATGAGTGCTGGTGTGGCTGTCTCCGCAGACAATAGTCATGCCCGGCTGCGTGTAGCCAAGCTCAGGCCCGATGACATGAACGATGCCCTGGTCCGGCGAATCCATATCGAACAAACGGACGCCAAAGTCGCGGCAGTTGTGTTGCAGAGCTTCGATCTGGCGCTTGGCAATCTCGTCAGTGATGGGTGTGCCGCGCGCCTCCGTGGGAATGTTGTGATCGACGGTCGCAATCGTCCGTAATGGCTCACGAACTTTGCGTCCGGCGGCGCGCAGTCCGTCAAAAGCCTGTGGAGACGTGACCTCGTGAACCAGGTGCAAATCCACGTACAGAAGCGGGAGCTGGCCAGCCGGCGCGGCCACAATGTGCTCATCCCACAATTTTTCGAAAAGTGTGCGAGGCATGTTGCTGTCCTACTAGTTTACCAATAAATCCGAGGCCTCGGCTCTGCGCCGGCCGATCGATGCCTTGTTCGAGAGGTAAAAAACCAGCATTGACGAAACACCCGCGAGGGGTAAAAGGAAGGCCGTCCGCAGGCCGCCCGTGTGGGTTGAGAACTCGCCCACGAACCAAGGCACAATGGCGCCTCCGATATTGCCGCTGGCAAAAACCGCGCCGCTGGCACGGCGGGCCGAGGAGCCAAACCATCCCGGAAGCAGCGAAACGCTAATAGGGAATATTGACGCCAAGCCGAGCCCGGTCAGCACTGCCCCAATCACCACTAACTTTATTTCATGCGCGGCGACTAGAGCCAAACCTCCCACGACCGCTATTAGTAAACCTGCGCGGGCAATGGTAAGCGCGGAACGGAATCTCAACACGATAGAGGCGAGTCCCCGCCCTATTAGCAGCGCTCCCCAATAAAATGATGGCGTCACAGTTGCCAGCACGTGGGCCCGCGAGTCCACGCGGCGCGCATAGGTCGCGATCCATGCGCCGAAAGAGGTTTCCGTTCCTACATACACGAAGAACAACGCACAGATCAGTGGCAGCGCGCTGTCGCTCCAGAAACTCTTAGCTCCTAAGGGCGACTCGACCTGCGTATGTGTGTCCGGAACAAACCTTGTAAGCAACAGCGCGAGCAAGAGCACGAGTAATGACCCGGCCGTTCCGTACAGGAAATATGCCGGACGGTGTTCGCGCTGGGCAAGAGCAACCAGGAACGGCGAACTCATGGCCCCGATTCCCCAAATCGCATTCACCACATTGAGGGCTGAGGCGCTGTTTTCTGGATTTATCTCGGCTGTGCGGAGGTTACCCGCTGGAGTTGTGAGCCCGTAACCAATCCCAAGAATGCTGACGGCCAGGATACCCATTCCCCATGATCCTGAGGCGAGCAGCGTCATCCCCAAAGCCATAAGCAATGCGCCGGCAATCAGGGTAAAGCGGTATCCCTGACGCTGCACCGAGACTCCGGAAATCAGCATTCCGAACATTGAGCTGAAGAACTGCACAAAAATCAGAGAACCTGACTGCGCATCGGTAAGCGACCAGCGGGCGGCAAGGATCGGCAGCATGGGGCCGATAAACGTCATGACGATCCCGGTAATCAGGAAATCGACATGGATTAGCGCGATGCCATTGGTCGCTACCGGGAGCCGTTTGGAAAGGGAAACGCTTGAGGCCATGATTTATAATTGAAGTGTATCCGAGGCCGCTTTTTTAAGATGGAGTGTAAGTTCCGAGCGATATCCTATGCTTAACGGAAAGCGCATAGCCGTCGTAATGCCCGCATATAATGCGGAGAAAACGCTGCCTGCGACCGTACAGGAGCTGCCTGATATCGTCGATATTCGGATTCTTGTCGACGACAACAGCGCCGACCGAACCGTCGAGGTAGCGCGCGAATTGGGGCTAGTGCACTTCGTCCACGACCGCAATTACGGTTACGGACGTAATCAGCAGACCTGCTACCGCGAGGCTCTGGCTGAGGGTGCCGACGTAATCATCATGGTTCACCCGGATTACCAGTACACCCCTCTCCTCGTAACCGCGATGGCCAGCATGGTGGCGTACGGGATCTACGACGTGGTGCTGGGATCGAGAATCATCGGCGGGCAGGCCTTGCGTGGCGGGATGCCGCTCTACAAGTATGTATTTAATCGCTTCCTCACGGCGATTGAGAACTTGTTTCTGGGGATCAAAGTTTCGGAATATCACACCGGCTATCGCGCTTTCAGCCGTCAAGTTCTGATCAAGCTGCCACTGCTCGAAAACTCCGACGACTTCGTGTTCGACAACCAGATGCTGGCGCAGTGCGCCTATTTCGGATTCAGGATCGGGGAAGTGTCCTGCCCGACCAAGTACTTTCCTGAAGCCTCATCGATCAACTTCCGGCGCAGCGTGAAGTACGGCTTGGGTGTGCTGGGAACCACGCTGCAGTTTGCTCTGCAAAGATGGGGACTGGGCAAGTTTCCCATCTTCAGCGAGCAAGGACGCAAGATCGAGCCCCGTTCAGCTGACTACTACGAGCGCGGCGTGTTACACGCCAGAGCGGGATACTGAATTTCTAGTCCTGTGTCATTCCTAAACCCTTAACCACAGAGAACACAGAGGTTCACAGAGGAACGCCACAGAGTAAGCGAATTTCTCTGTGGCGTTCCTCTGTGGAACTCTGTGTTCTCTGTGGTTAAAGGTTTGTTTTACGAATAGCTCAAGGTTCGATCCGGCAAACCGTCACCGTCCGGTTTGCGTAAGGGCAGGGGAAACCCAGGGTCTGTGGAGTCTGCAGAACAGTCCACCCGACTGAGTATTTTTCTTGCAGCAACAAGAAGTCGGTTCGGGTGAAGTGCCGCCAGCTCTTCTGGGCCTGGAACTGCTCCCACCACTTCTCGGCCAAAGGCGGAAACATGGCCACGGCGCCGCTGTCTTTATTTGCGTCGGCCAGACGACTACGTTCAGCCATGGCGCGAAACCCGATCCTGTCCTCGCCTGTGGCTTCCATGTAAAAGGGATCAATCGCGAACCGGACATCAGTCGGCGTGTTCTGGCGAATCCATAGGAATGCCTGCTCCCACTGATTTTTTGGCGCAGCCCACGGCCATTCGATGTGCGCCGTCGAAGAAAACAGCTGGCGTTGCGCAACGAACATGCCCGCACCTAGCGGTAGAAACAATAACAACCATCGCCACGCTCGATCTTTCAAAATGTATTCCGCAATGAAGCCGCCGCTCGCCATCAACATGAAGATGTAGACGAGAAGCAGGCTGCGGAGCGGTTGCAGCCGCGCCAGGGCTTCGAAGCGTTGTGGGATCGTAATCACCAGCGCAATTGCAAAATAGACAAATTCATACACCACCGCGGCGTGGCACACGCGCTCAAGATTCTTAAGCTTTCGTGATCGCGCGATGCGTCCCAACAAGATCAGCACTGCGAATGGCGCAATCAATCCGACCCATTCGTACCACTGCCACTGCGGCAGAAAATGGGAAATATGAAAGCGCATGGCCTCGCGATACGCGGGGGTGGGTTGGGTAAAGAAATTTGCAAATGGAAATGCCGCCGCCATTGCCAAGGGGGGCTTTTTTATTTTGTGCAAAAAGATCAGCACGGCGCAGAACGCGACCGCAAAAGACGCCATCAGGGGATGCACCGCCGCCGCGAAGACGATCCACGCAGCTGCTCGTGCATATTTCTTTTCCAAGACCCGAGTCACGGCAAACACCGCCGCGAAAGCCGCGAGATTTCGAGGATTCAAATACTGGTCCATTAAGTAGAGAGCCGTCCCGGCCACTGGCAGCGTCAGCAGCGAAGCGATCACCGCAACCGCGCCCCATCGCGCCCGGGTTGTGCCAAAGCACACCCCGCTGAACTCCCAACACCCCAGCAGCAAAAGGAAAATCGAGGCCAGATACCAGATGAAAATCGCGTAATCGAATGGAATGTGGGTGGTTCGCACCGACGCCGCAATCAGGTTGGGGAAAAACGTCAGGCTAGCGTGCGACTCGAAGAATTCAGTCGGGGTCGAGTACAGCGCGGGATGCAGAAGCTTCTTAACTCCCGGCAAATAGATTTCGGCGTCTTCGGCGTAAGGATGATAGCCGTGCACCGCCAGTGCCCCCAGCGTGAGCAGCAGCAAGCCAAATGTAGTGGTTCGCTTGGACAAGGGTCAGGAAAGACAGGTGCGCTGGAAGTAGTAACGTAATCAGAGGGGATTCACTTGTCAAACGGACCCAACCTTCGAGCCGATTTTGGGAATTGAATCCAGCGTTCAGTATCGAACACCGCCTTCTATTTTCGGACAATGAAAAGCAGAAACTTTTACGCTTGCGCTCGAATAGCACACGAAACATAGCACTTAGATTGATGAGCATCTGGCATCGCAAGTGCGTTCTAGGCCACCATTGGCATATGTGTGGAGGCTGACATTGGGATCTACGGTCCGAGATGTGCGATACGCGTTGCGACAACTGAGGAAAACGAGCGGCCTAATGCTGATCTGCGTTGTGACGCTTGCCCTTGGCATCGGCGCAAATACAGCCGTGTTCAGCGTGATGAATGCGGTGTTGCTGAAATCACTACCAGTTAAGGATCCGACTCAGGTCGTGTACCTGAACACGTCGGGCGCGCCCAAACGGACTGGCACGATCGACTCGCGTGAGACTTTCCCTTATACGGTTTATGACGCTCTCCGCAAACAGCATGGCCCGCTGTCTCAGGTGATGGCATATGTCCCACTCTCCACGGGTAAGGTGGCGGTACGCTATGGATCTCAGCCCGAGGAGGCCGAGGGCGACATGGTCAGCGGAGCGTTCTTCTCCGGTCTTGGAGTGAAGCTTGCGCGCGGTCATGGTTTCACCGAGCAAGACGAAGCTGAACATGCTCCCATTGCAGTCATCAGCTTTAACTATTGGAATCGACGATTCGGACAGAGTCCGGACATTTTGGGAAGAACGCTTTATGTGAACAGCGTGCCGATCACAATTGTGGGTGTATCTACCGAGGGGTTCGAAGGCCTGGAGGCAGGACATTCAACGGATTTCTGGATTCCTTTGCAGAGCCGAGCAGAACTCAATCCATGGGGTAACCCACCCGAAGACGGCAAGACCTACATTGCAAATCCGACGTGGTGGTGCCTGCGCCTAATTGGTCGACTCGCGCCCGGCGTCAGCAAAGCTCAAGCTGCTGCCCGGCTCCAGCCCTTGTTTCAAACCGCCAGCTACATTGGACTTGGTTCGCCGGAACCTGGAGAGAAACGGCCAACGCTCAGCCTGCTGGACGCAAAAAGCTTTCCGGGGTACGACGCTCAATACGGCCGCCCTCTGCGAATGATGATGACGATGGTGGGTTTCGTTCTGCTGATCGCACTGAGCAATGTTGCCATGCTGCTGATGGCCCGCAACACAACGCGTCGACGCGAGTTTTCTCTCCGCGTGGCGCTCGGTTCCGGAAGATGGGAATTGTTTCGACAGCTCCTGACCGAGAGCGTTCTGCTGGTATCGATGGGCGGAATCGCAGCTTGGGTATTCGCCAATGTCGCGACGAAGGCGCTCGGACAATGGGCGCAGATCGAATCCACACTAGC
>Ga0157372_10006976_pt1 | contig 12029 bp, 11 predicted proteins | sample C55metaG_FD_115307 | JGI IMG/M metagenome (GOLD analysis project Ga0157372, IMG submission 115307) | Corn rhizosphere microbial communities from Kellogg Biological Station, Michigan, USA - C5-5 metaG | ecosystem: Host-associated > Plants > Roots > Rhizosphere > Soil | place: USA: Michigan... | reverse complement strand
GCTCATCGGCGTGATCGCCGACTCCGCGCCGCCACAGATCATTATGTCGGCGTCACTACGCTGGATGATCTTGAAACTGTCGCCTATAGCGTGTGCACCCGCGGCGCAGGCCGTCGCGGTGGCTGAGTTTGGTCCCTTCGCACCAAAGCGAATCGACACCTGCCCAGCGGCGAGATTTACGATCGCGGAAACGATGAAGAACGGAGAAACTCGATCTGGTCCATCGTCGAGAAGCTTCGAGTGCTCGCGCTCGATGGCCCAGAAATCGCCGATGCCGCTACTGATGTAGGTGCCTGCATTCTCCGAAATGTCGTCGGGAAACTTGCCTTCGGGCGTCATCTTGATGCCACTGTCGGCCATCGCCTCGATCGACGCCGCAATCGCATAATGAATAAAGGCGCCCATCTTGCGCGCCTCTTTCTTAGCGATGAATGTTAGTGGGTCGAAGTTTTTTACTTCGCAGGCAAATCTGACTGAAAACCTCTCGGCGTCGAACTTCTTGATGTAGTCGGCGCCACTGCGCCCATGCATCAGTGCAGTCCACGTGTCTTCGACAGTGTTGCCAACAGGTGTGACAAGGCCGAGGCCCGTAATCACGACACGACGTGTCAAATTAGAACTCCTTCGAAATCAGGATAGTTCTTCTCTGTGCAACCTTTGTGTCCTCTGTGTCTCTGTGGTTAATAGAGCTCTCTAACCACAGAGACACAGAGGACACAAAGGTTGCACAGAGAAGACTACTCACAGCTCACTTCTTGTGCTGATCGATATAGTTATACGCATCCCGCACACTCTGAATCTTCTCAGCGTCTTCGTCGGGAATCTCAATGCCAAACTCCTCTTCAAAACGCATCACGAGTTCGACCGTGTCCAGCGAGTCGGCGCCGAGGTCGTCGATAAATCGGGCGTTCGGAGTGACCTCATTTTCATCGACACCAAGCTCATCGACGATTATCTGCTTTACCTTGTTCTCGATCTCTTGATCGGGCATCGTGTTTGCTCCTCTGTGAGTTTTATTAAACTGCTCAAACTATGCAGCAAGTCCCACGCGTGTTGCCTCCAAGCTCGCTGCATCCTCTACGTTCAGTGTCTTAGCGTCGCGATTAATCTGGCGCGCAAGACCTGTCAAAACTTTTCCTGGACCCACTTCGACAAATGTATCGACGCCTTGCTGCATCAGCAACTGCATCGACTCTGACCAGCGAACCGGTGCTGAAACCTGTCTGACAAGCGCATCCCGCAACTCCTCCGGAACGCTCGTCGCTGCAGCATCCACATTCGTAATCACTGGCATCGCGGGCTCGCTGAACTGAAGCGTAGCGAGATCCGCAGCGAGTCGATCCTGCGCCGGTTTCATCAGTGCACAATGAAACGGTGCACTGACGTTCAACTTCATCACTCGCTTCGCAACACCCTGCAACGCTTCGATCGCACGATCGACAGCCTCGGTGTTGCCCGCAATCACAACCTGGTTGGGCGAGTTTAGGTTTGCAACTGAGCAAACCTGGCCATCAATTACATGGGTACTCGCCGCTTCACAAGCTTTCTCAATAGCGCTCAGCTCACCGCCGATCACCGCCGCCATCGCACCGGTTCCAACCGGCACGGCCTCCTGCATATAACGACCACGAGCACGAACAGTTCGCACTGCGTCGGACAAACTCAGAGCGCCGGCGGCTACAAGCGCTGAGTATTCACCCAAACTGTGTCCCGCGACAAATGCCGGAGCGCTGGTTCCGGCCGCTTTTAACGCACGGAACGCCGCTACAGAAACCGTCAGAATCGCCGGTTGCGTGTTCTCAGTTAACTGTAACGCTTCCGCCGGACCTTCAAAGCACAGCCGTGAAATCGGAAACCCTAACGCCTCGTCGGCCTCTTCAAAAACCTGCCGCGCAACGGGAAATTTTTCAAATAGCTCCTTTCCCATCCCAGGGCTTTGCGACCCCTGGCCGGGAAAGGTGACTGCTATGCGTCGAAAAGAAGAATCATTGGTCATATATCATTCGACATTTATCATTTTTTATTTAAGAAAGCGCGCCAGCGTCTTTGGTTTCAAATGACAAATGATAAACGTGAAATGATATATGACCAATGATTACCATCTCATAAGCACCGCTCCCCACGTCGCGCCGCCACCAAACGAAGCCATCAACACCAGATCGCCGGGTTTGATACGCCCTGCTTCCACACACTCGTCAAGCGCGATCGGAATCGACGCCGACGAGGTATTCCCGTGCACAGCGATGTTTGAGTAAACCTTCGACATGTCAACGTTCAAACGGTCTGCGACGGCCTCGGTGATGCGCTGGTTGGCCTGGTGTGGGATAAACAGATCGATCTCGTCTGACGACTTCACGCCACCTCGTTCGAGAACGTCGCGCGAGACCTCAGCCATCGAACGCACGGCGACTTTGAACAGCTCGTTGCCTTTCATCTTGAAGTAGTGGTCGCCGGCGGCAAGCGTATCGGCTGTTGGTTTGCGACGAGTCCCACCACCAGGCGAATAGAGCTGTTCTTCGTAACGTCCGTCTGATCTGATCTTGCTTGCAAGGATGCCGCGATTGCCCTCGGTTGGACCAAGCACTGCCGCGCCCGCGCCATCGCCAAACAACACGCATGTTTGCCGATCGGTATAATCGACGTACTGCGTCAGAATCTCCGCGCCGACGACCACCGCATGTCGCACCTGGCCCGTCTTGATCATCGAATCAGCCAGCGACACGCCGTACAAAAACCCCGAGCACGCAGCGACAACGTCCATTGCCGCAGCGTTATGTGCGCCGAGCTCGGCCTGGACGATGCAACCGGTCGATGGAAGTATCTGGTCGGGAGTGACGGTGGCACAAAGAAGCAGATCGATATCGGATGGATCGAGACGAGCGCGTTCGATCGCCTGTCTCGCTGCACGCACGGCGAATAGCGATGTGTACTCGTCGGGCGCAGCCTTGCGACGTTGCTTGATTCCGGTGCGCGTCGTGATCCACTCGTCAGAGGTCTCAACCATCTGTTCGAGATCTGCATTCGTGAGAATGCCTGCGGGATAGGAATGGCCCGTCCCCAGAACTCCAGCGCGTTGATTCACCATAAAATTATTTAATCACAGATTACACGGATACAGGCAGATTAAAATCCGCACTTATCTGTGTCATCTGTGTCTGATTTAATCCCTTTTCTATTCGCTCCGCAGTGCGATGTTCGGAAAAGTCTTTTACACTCCGGATCGCGTTTCGAATCGCACGCGCATTGGAACGCCCATGCCCGATCACGACGATGCGACTGACTCCTAATAATGGCGCGCCACCGTACTCCGAATAATCGAGCCGCTTCTTGATACTGCGAAAAGCTGGTTTCGCCAGCACCGCGCCTGCCTTCGTCACCGCGGTTTGCGTCAACTCCCGCTTCAACATCGACAGCATCGCTTCAGTCAAACCCTCTGACAGCTTCAACATCACGTTTCCAGTGAAGCCATCGGTGACGATCACGTCAACCAAGCCTGAAAAGACGTCGCGACCCTCGACGTTCCCGACGAAGTTGATATTGCTCAACTGGCGCAACAGCGGAAACGCTTCCTTCGTCAGATCGTTTCCCTTTGCCTCTTCCTCGCCGATGCTCATCAAACCGACAGAAGGTTTCACAGTGCCGAGAACCGAGCGCGAGTACGCATCACCCATGATTGCAAACTGGGCCAGATGATGCGGCTTGCATTCGGAGTTTGCGCCTACGTCGAGCAGCAACACTGGCTTCGCAGCCTTCGTGGGGATCATCGCCGCCAGCGCGGGTCGATCGACGCCCGGAAGCGTGCCGATCACCATCTTCGCCGTCGCCATCACCGCGCCAGTATTTCCTGCTGAAACAAAACCGTCGGCGCGACCGTCCATGACGAGCTTGCTGCCGATTCTCAAAGAACTCTTCTTCTTGCGTCTTACTGAAGTCGCGACCGGATCATCCATCGCAATCACTTCAGCGGCTTCGACCAACTCGATGCCTCGATCGCCGTCGCCTCGCCAACCGCACCTGCGCAGTTCAGGTTCAACCTTGTGGGCCTGGCCCACCAGAATCACTCCGACTCCGAAGTCGCGCGTCGCAGCAAGAGCGCCATCGATCTCAACGTGCGGCGCATTGTCACTTCCCATCGCGTCGAGAACGACCTTGCCCGTCAACGGGATCTGATGCTGCGTCTGACTTCGCACAGACTTAAGTTAGCTTTGTTCTACCTGCACCACTTCTCGGCCTTTGTAATGGCCGCATTTGGGGCAAACACGGTGGGGCATGCGGGGCTCACGGCAATTCGGGCACAATGTCGTCTGCGGTACACGCAACGCATCGTGCGCGCGTCGTTTATTTCGACGAGCTTTTGAATGTCGTCGCTTAGGATTTGGCATAATTACTCCGTGTAAAATGACCACAAGAAGCACAGAACACAGAAACCATTTTTGGTGCCTTTTTGTGGCTTACTTTAAATTCTTGAGCGCCGCCCAACGCGGATCGATATCATCTGCAACACAATTACATTCGCCCGTATTTCTGTCGATGCCGCATTCCGGGCAAATGCCTTTGCAATCCTCGCGGCAAAGCATGCGAGTGGGTACGGCCAGCAAAATCTGCTCTTTTACGATCTCATCGACGTCGAGCGCCTCGCCGTCAAACACCGAAACCGACATCTCGGCATCCGTTAACTCCGCGACTTCACTCGATTCGTATTCCGAACCGGTGATGTATTCCAGCGCGAAATCCGCGCTAACGGGCGCTTCTACCGGTTGCAAACAGCGATCGCATTCGACTTGTGCTCGAGTGTCGACGTGACCGTTTACAAAAACCTCATTTCCGGAAAGCCTGACCTTCCCGGTTACGGCCGCAGACGCGGTCAGTCGAACTCGTTCGTCTACTGGATTCAGCTCGTCAGGCTGATAAACATGGGCAAAATCGCCCTGACCACCCTCCAGGTTCTCCAGCTCAATCCGCACAGGTCTTCCCAGCGCTATGCGCGCAAAAGGGCCATTATAGCGACCAAACGTCGCGTGTCAACGCACCGTTACGGGCTTATCTCTGCGGCCCTCTGCGTATCTCCGCGTTCTCTGCGTTGAACAAACCATAACGCAGAGAACGCCGAGATACGCAGAGGGCCGCAGAGAAACACTTAATGCAAACGCTGGTCGCTTACTTTGAAGGCCGCCAATGCATCTTCCCGCAGCGCCTCAGCCAAACGCTTGTCGGCGCCGGCCATCAGACGACGAGCGCCAAAAAGGTTTACGCTCTTGCGATCCGCTTTTTCCAAAGCCTGTCGCGCCAAATCCTTGCGCCCGGTCCGTTCGTACGCCTGTGCGAGCAGGTAGAACGCCTCTGCGTAGCCTCCGTCCATTTCGGTCGCCTTTCGCAGATGGCGAACTGCAAGTGTGTCCCGGTTAAGTTCGTAATAGAGACAACCCAGCACGTAATGCGCCTCGGGCGACGGTCTCACGGTCAACGCCCGCTTAAATTCACCCAGCGCACGTCGCCACTTCTTTTCCGCGACGAACACCCACCCGAGACCGTAGTGAACCGCAAACGAAGAACCACCCTGCGCGGTCGCACTACTCAAAAGATCCTTTGCGAGCTCGACCTCGCCGTCGTCAGCACACGTCAAACCGAGCAGCAGCGAAATCCGCAGATCGTCGGGCATGGCTGCGTGAGCTTTCGTCAGGTACGCGCGCGCCTGTTTTGTCTGACCGCGACGGAAGAAGTGCTCGCCGATAAACAGATTCAACGCCGCGTTCTCTTCTGCAATCTCTGCGGCGCTCTGGAGTTTTGCGATGCCTTGCGGAATCTGTTTGTCTTCGATCAGGAGAAAACCTTCGTTGACGAGCTCTTCGAATGCTTCTTTGTCTGAAACTCTCGCGCCGGCAATTATCCGCAGGCGCAACTCGTCGCGATGAACATTCTCTTCCTGCTCGACCGTGTCACGCTGGCAACGCTCGCTCCACATCCGTTCGAGTCGCTCAGTATCCACGACACCATCTTCAGTAAGTAGTCCAACCAGCGCTCGCATCAGCGAACGATCGAAGTAAGCGTTTTGCGCGTAACGCAGCAGCAGGTCGAGGCTGCGCTCTAAACGTTCAGCCAATCGTGCGACACGGTTTTCGGCAGCGGAGATACGCTCGAGGAGATGCTCGTCGGTGGAAACGGTTGCTGGGCCAGCTTCGAAGCGCGAAGAACTCGGTTCGACTACGATCATCAAGCGCGTGCCACACCGCCCGCAAAATTCCTGGCCCAGCGGATTTGCAGCAAGACACTTTTGACAGTAATGAGAGATCGTCGGGCGCATTGTTTAGTATTCGTAAAACCCGCGGCCGCTTTTTCTTCCAAGCCAACCCGCGTCAACGTAACGCTTCAGCAGCGGGCAGGGCCTGTATTTCGGGTCTCCGAGCCCCTCATATAACACATTCATGATGGCAAGGCATACATCCAAACCGATAAAGTCAGCCAGCGTGAGCGGGCCCATCGGGTGGTTCATACCGAGTTTCATGATGCCGTCGATGCTCTCGCGGCTCGCAACGCCTTCGTAAAGAGTAAAAATCGCCTCATTGATCATCGGCATCAACACGCGATTTGAGACGAAGCCGGGCGAGTCCTGGCAGTCGAGTGCGGTCTTGCCCAACTGTTCGGACAAAGCTCTAACTCTTTCGTACGTTTCATCTGACGTCGCCATGCCGCGGATCACTTCGACCAATTTCATCACCGGCACGGGGTTCATAAAATGCATCCCGATGACTTTGTCGGGTCGCTTGGTTGCAGCGCCTAGTTTTGTGATTGAAATCGATGAAGTATTTGAGGCGAGGATCGCGTGTGGCAGCGTGATCTGGTCGAGTGTTTTGAAAACTTCTGTTTTGACCGCGAGGTTTTCCGTCACTGCTTCGACGACGAACGTCGCATGGCTGAGTGATGCGAAATCAGTGGTCGTGCGGATGCGTTTCGTGATGGCTTGTTTTGTGTCGGCGTCGAGGCGTTCTTTGTCGACATCTCGTTGCAGGCTTTTATCAATCGCACTGAGCCCACGCTGAAGAAACTCTTCGCTGACGTCGTGCAGCATCACTTCATAACCCGCACGCGCTGCGACCTGGGCAATCCCATTGCCCATCGTCCCCGCACCTACCACACCAAAAATTTCAGACACTAAAGAATCCCTCAGTTCTTCTGTGCGGCCTCTGCGTATCTCTGCGTCCTCTGCGTTAAAACGCACCTTAACGCAGAGGACGCAGAGATACGCAGAGGGCCGCAGAGAAAAGCTTATCGCTCGATTGCCATCGCGACGGCGTTACCACCGCCGAGACACAACGAAACGATTCCACGCCGCGCATTGCGTCGCTTCAATTCATAAAGAATGGTCGTCAACAAACGTGAACCGGATTGCCCAATCGCATGGCCCAACGCGACTGCGCCGCCGTTCACGTTCACCTTCTCAGGATCCAAGCCGAGTTCGCGTGTCACCGCGACTGCCGCCACTGAAAACGCCTCATTCAATTCCACGAGATCGACCTCACTCGGCGACCACCCAGTCTTCTTAAACAGTTTCCGCACAGCTTCAACCGGCGCCATCATCACGAGTCTCGGCTCAACACCGGCTACGGCCTGCGCAACGATCCGCGCCATCGGCTCAACTCCCAATTCACGCGCACGACGAAGCGACGTCACTACCACCGCCGATGCACCATCGTTAACACCCGGCGCATTTCCTGCCGTCACCGTGCCGCCTTCCTGTTTGAACGCGGGCTTCAGCTTTCCGAGAGCTTCGATCGACGTGTCTTCGCGCACAGTTTCGTCAGTATCGAAGATCAGCGCTGGTCCCTTCTTCTGCTTGATCTCCACCGCAACGATCTCGTCCTTGAACTTGCCTGCTTTGATCGCCGCCGCAGCTTTGCGATGCGAGTTCATCGCAAACTCATCCTGCTCCGCTCGATTGATCGAATACTCTTCAGCTACGACTTCTCCAGTGCACCCCATGTGATAGTTTTCAAACGCGCACCACAGTCCGTCGTTGATCATCGAATCAAACAGTTCACCATTTCCGAGTCGATAACCTTCGCGTGCCTTCGGTATCAAGTAAGGCGCGTTGCTCATCGACTCCATGCCGCCCGCAACCACGATCTCCGAGTCGCCAAGTTGAACACCCTGTGCAGCCATCATCACGGCCTTCAAACCCGAACCACACACCTTGTTCACAGTCACGGCTGAAACTGTCGGCGGAATACCTCCGTTGAGTGCTGCCTGGCGTGCGGGGTTCTGACCCAAACCGGCCTGGATCACACAGCCCATGATCACTTCGTCGACATCCTCCGGCTTGATGCCCGCGCGCTTCACACTCTCGCGCACAGCGATCGCGCCGAGTTCAGTTGCTGAAAAACCCTTTAAAGATCCTAAAAACTTTCCAACCGGCGTTCGCGCGGCGCTTATGATTACGGCTTCGTTCAATTCCGGCATTTCAAACTCCCTTATGCTAGACTTGGTCCGATATTAGACTTTATTTCATTATTCATAAAGCATGCAGGCACTCATTCTTGCTGGTGGCAAAGGTACGCGCCTTCGCCCGTTAACAGTTTATACTCCCAAACCGATCGTTCCGATTTGTAATCGACCGTTCCTGCTTTATCAAATCGACACGCTCCGCCGGGCAGGCATCACTGACATCACACTGTCGCTTTCATACCAGCCAAACAAGATTGAGCAATTGTTAGGCGATGGCTCGGATCACGGTGTGAAACTGAAGTACACCGTCGAACCGCAACCGATGGGAACCGCGGGCGCGTACAAGTTTGCAGAAGACCTGATTCGCGAACCGACTGTTGTTTTCAACGGCGACATTCTGACGGATCTCGATCTGAAAGCCGTGATACGCGAGCACAACGAAAAAAAGGCGACAGCGACGATCGTGCTTGCTCCGGTTAACAATCCGGAAGTCTACGGTGTCGTTGAAACAGAAAAGGATGGGCGCATCCGTCGCTTCCTCGAAAAACCGAAGCCCGAAGAGATCACGTGCAACAACATCAACGCAGGCACGTACGTGCTCGAGCCGAAGGTGCTCGACTATTTGCCGGCGGGTGAGAATTACTCGTTTGAGTATGGTCTGTTTCCGGATCTCTTAAAACGCGGTGAGGCGTTTTACGCGCATATTCCAACGCGCACGTACTGGATCGATATCGGAACTCCGGAACGATATCTACAGGTGCACGACGATCTCCTGGCAAATCGTGTCGGGCGTATTCATATCAAGGAGCGGAAAGGCCAGTTTGATGCGGCGACCGTGGCGGAGATCGACGATCTATCGATGATCGGCGACGACTGCCAGATAAAACCGGGCGCGCAGATCATTAACTCCGTGTTGGGCCAGGGCTGTTTTGTTGAAGAACGCGCGCGAGTTGAGAATTGTGTGATCTGGCCGCACACACGAATTGGCACGACCGCACAGTTGAACGGAGCGATCGTTGGTCGTGGTTGTCATATCGGTCGTTCGGCAGTAGTTGGACCAGGAACAGTACTCGGCGACAAGACATCGTTGACCGACTACACTTTGACCTGAGCTTCTCTCTGCGGCCCTCTGCGTATCTTTGCGTTCTCTGCGTTAAGATCGCTGTTTAACGCAGAGGACGCAGAGATACGCAGAGGGCCGCAGAGAAAGCGCCGGAGGCGACACAATGAACTGGGAAGTTTTTCGAGCTTACGATATTCGCGGGATCTATCCGACCGACATCGACGAAGAAGCCTATTACAGAATCGCTAAAGGCTACGTCTATCTCTTCAAACCAAAGACCATTGTTGTGGGGATGGATGCCCGCCAATCGTCGCCTCCCTTGAAAGCGAGCCTCATCAGAGGTTTCCTCGATGCTGGTGTCAACGTCGTCGACATCGGAGAAATCACCACCGACATGCTCTATTTCGCCGTCGGTGCATACGACTACTCCGGCGGAGTCGTAGTCTCTGCTTCTCACAATCCGAAAGAATATAACGGCATGAAAATGGTCCGTGAGAAAGCCACGGCAATCTCCTCGGATACCGGACTGTTTGACATTCGCGACGCATTAAAAGCTGGAAAGGATGCTGAGGTTAAATCGGAACGCAAAGGCACCTGCTCCGAACGCGACATACTCGACGACTATCTTGCTCACGTCTTGAAATCGGTCGATACGAGTGCAATCAAGCATTTTACGCTGGTCGCCAACGCTAACTTCGGTTACGTGTGCAGACCAGCTGTTAGGCTCGCACAGGATCTCGGCTTGAATCTTATAACTCTGAACTTTGAACCCGACGGCACATTCCCCAAAGGTCCACCCGATCCGATGCTGCCAGGCAATCGCACCGAAACAGAAGCACTCATCAAAGAACGTGGCGCACCTTTTGGCGTAGCCTGGGACGCGGACGCCGATCGCTGCATGTTTTTTACCGAAAAAGGAGAGTTCATCTCCGGCGCGTACATTACCGCACTGCTCGCGGATATCCTGCTCACAAAATATGGAAGCGACAACACGATCATCTTCGATCCGCGCGTGATCTGGCCCACGCTCGATGCGGTGCGGCGCAAAGGCGGAAGGCCGATTGTTTCAAAGGGTGGCCACGCGTTCATGAAAGACCGTATGCGGCGGGAGAACGGCCTTTTCGCGGGTGAGATGAGTGGACACTATTACTTTCGTGAGAACTTTTACGCGGACAACGGCGTCATTCCATTTCTGCTCGTGCTCGAACATCTTTCGACGCACGATAAACCTTTCTCGGAGCTTATCGCGCCTTTCATGGCCGGACATTACATGTCTGGAGAACTCAATTATCACGTCAAAGACATTAAGGCCGTCATCAGCAAAGTGCAGGAAAAATTTCGCTCGGAAGGTACCGAAGATTTTACTGACGGCTACTCGCTCGAGACTCCAGAGTGGCGCTTCAACATTCGCGCTTCAAACACGGAACCGCTCTTGCGGCTGAATATCGAGGCACGCAAAGAAGGTTTGGTTGAGCAAATCCGGCAAGAGGTCGAGAAGTTAATTGAACAGGGTTAGACAGGATTTGCAGGATTTGCAAGATTCACATGATATCTTGTTAATCCTGGAAATCTTCTAAATCCTGTCTAACAGGATCCAATGCCCGAGCTTCCCGAAGTAGAACATGTCGTTCGAGCTCTGTCTCCGCTCATCAGTGGCCGGCGCATCCTCGCCGCCGAACTCAACCTCAAACGAATCGCTCCCGGAATCTCGCGTCCTGCGTTCGACCGCACCTTGCGCAACTCAGTGATCGAGTCCGTCGGCAGGCGCGGGAAATACATTCTCTTCAAACTCCAATCGGGACATGTGCTCGCGACGCACTTGCGCATGACCGGCAAGTTCGTGTCACTCACAACCGATCAATCATTGCCGCCGTATGCGCATGTCATCTTCTATCTCGACGACGAGCGACGACTCGTGTTCTGCGACATGCGCCAGTTTGGACGGATGCGTATTTTCGCAAAAGCGCCAAAGGAGCTGACGACGCTCGCACCCGAGCCTTTGTCGGATGATTTCACTGAAGAGTATTTCCTCGAAACGCTTTCGCGTTCGCGACGTCCGTTGAAGCACTTGCTGTTGGACCAGACGCGTGTGCTAGGTCTCGGAAATATTTATGCGGTTGAAGCGTTGTTTCTTGCGGGCGTCAATCCGATGAAGGCGTCGAACAAGTTATCGAAGCCGCGTGCACGCAAGCTGTACTACGCGATTCGTGACGTACTGCAGGAAGCGATCGATGCAGGCTCGACGTTGCGAATCGATCTCGCGGACGGCAACGGCAGTTACTTCGGGACAACGGAGCGCTTTTGGCGCGTGTACGAACGTGAAGGCGAGCCGTGCGTCAGGTGTGGCACGAAGATCCGTCGCGTGGTCCAAGGTGGCAGATCGACGTACTACTGTCCCAATTGTCAGAAACGATAAGCCACGGATTTCACGGATAAAAGCACGGATCTAATCCGCGTTTTTATCCGTTGAAATCCGTGCACTAACAATTTCTGTTACCCAAGGCTGCCAGTTTGCGGCACCTTTAGC